>Ga0213873_10000023_pt1 | contig 102573 bp, 97 predicted proteins | sample VelepicomBERX_R3_FD_160067 | JGI IMG/M metagenome (GOLD analysis project Ga0213873, IMG submission 160067) | Rhizosphere microbial communities from Vellozia epidendroides in rupestrian grasslands, the National Park of Serra do Cipo, Brazil - RX_R3 | ecosystem: Host-associated > Plants > Roots...
CCGAGCGGTCCGTAGACGCGACATGGAAGCGCATCGGCACCCTCCTCGACGCCTTCCAACCCAACGAATGCGCCAACTACCTGCGCAACGCAGGCTACGCTTCAATATGAAGAGGACTCACTCTAGGATCAGGCGCTGGATGGGGACAGTAACTATTTTCCGGACGCCGCGGCCTCACCCGCCCCGGCCGTTGGGAAAATAGTTACTGTCCCCGTGCCCGCTTCCGGCGGTCAGTCCATCAGCTTGCGGGTCAGGTAGATCATCTCCAGCGCGCTGGTGTGGGCGGTCTGCTTGAGGTTGGCGCCGGCCGCGTGGCCGCCCTCGGTATTCTCGTAATAGAAGAAGGGCAGGCCCATCTCCTCCATCCGCGCGGCGAACTTGCGGGCATGTTGCGGCCCGACGCGGTCGTCCTTGGTGGTGGTGAAGATGAAGGGCTCGGGATAGGCGGTGCCGCGGCGCAGATTGTGGTAGGGCGAGGTCTTCTCCCAGAAGGCGCGCACCGCCGGATCCTTGTCGACGCTGCCATATTCCCCCTCCCAGGAGGCGCCCGCGGCGATCTTCGAGATTCGGATCATGTCGAGCAGCGGGACCTCGATCAGGGCCGCGTTCCACAGCTCCGGATGCTGGGTGAAGGCGACTCCGGTGAGGAGTCCGCCGTTCGAGCCGCCGCGTATGCCGAGGCGGCGGGGGCTGGTGATCCTCCGGGCGATGAGGTCGCGGCCGACGGCGACGAAGTCGTCGAAGACGATCTGCCGCTTCACGCCCAGGCCGGCCTCGTGCCATTTCGGCCCGAACTCGCCGCCGCCGCGAATGTTGGCGAGCGCGTAGACGCCGCCCTGCTCGAGCCAGAGCTTGCCGGTCGTCGCCGAATAGCCCGGCGTCTCGCTCGATTCGAACCCGCCATAGGCATAGAGCAAGGTGGGGTTGGCGCCGTCGAGCTTGATGTCCTTCCGGTGGACGAGGAAATAGGGGATTTTCGTCCCGTCGCTCGACGTCGCCTCATATTGCTCCGCCACCAGGTTGGACGCGTCGAACTTGGCGGGCTGGCTCTTGATCCGCCGCGCCGTGCCCGTCGCCGCGTCGGCGAGGTAGAGCGCGGGCGGCGTGAGGAAGCTGGTGACCGCGATCAGCGCCCGGTCGTCGGTCTGGCCGACGTCGACGACGCCGACGGTGGAATTGTCGGGCAGCGGCAGGGACGAGCGCTTCCAGCTGCCGTTGGGCCCCGGCGTGAACAGCAGGGTGCGGCCCCGCACGTTGTCGAGGGTCGAGACGACCAGCACCCCCTTCGAGGCGGAGGCGCCCTCCAGCGCCTCGCGCGGCCCGGCGGCGTAGATGAGGGTGGGCTTGAGGTGCGCGGGATCGGCCTTGAGCTGGGCGAGGTCGACCGAGAGCAAGGCGCCCGCTGGGAAGGTCGTGCGGCTGCCCGCGGGGGTCCATTCCTCGCGGGTCTGGATGACGACCCGGCCGGCGACCATGTCGCTGAGGCTCGCCTTGGCGGGGATGCCGACCCGCTGCGGGCCCTTCGGGCCGAGGATGTAGGTTTCCGACGTGAAGGTGTCGAGCGGACGGTCGAGCACCGCCAGCGTGCGGTTCTCGCCGTCGCGCAGAACGTAGGGCGTTACTCCGTAGCCGCCGTCGCCCGGGTCGGCGCGATAGACCTCGGTGGCCGCCGAAAGCGGCTGCCCCCGCTTCAGCCGCTTGACGATGTAGGGATAGCCGGTGCGGCCGAGCTCGCCCGGCCGCCACTCGCGGGCGACGAGGAGGGTGTTCTCGTCCTCCCAGGCGACGCGCTGCTTGCCCTTGGGAAGGACGAAGCCGCCGTCGACGAACTTGCCCGAGGGGAGGTCGAACTCGCGGACGGTGACGGCGTCCTCGCCGCCGTCCGACAGGCTGACCAGGCAGCGCCGCTCGGCGGGACGGGCGCAGGAGACGCCCTTGTAGACCCAGTTCGCCTTCTCCGCGGCGGCGAGCGCGTCGATGTCGAGCACCGTCTCCCAGGCCGGCTGCGGCGCCTCGTAGCCGGCGAGCGTGGTGCGCCGGTAGATTCCGCGGACATGGTCGGCGTCCTGCCAGAAATTGTAGATCTGCCCGCCGAGGAAGCGGCCGTAGGGGATGCGGTCCTTGGCCTGAGCGATGGCAAGTGCCTCGGCATAATAACGCGCGTAGCGGGGGTCCGCCTCAAGCACCGCCTGGGACTCGGCGTTGTGGGCTTCGACCCAGCCCATCGCCCGGGGCCCGGCAACATCCTCCAGCCAGATATAGGGGTCGTCCGACACGGCCTGAGCGTGCGCCGCGACGGCGGCTCCGGCAAGGGCGGCGGCGAGGATCGAGGTCTTGAGGCGGCGCATGGACATCCCTTCTTGCGGAAAGGGGCGCATCGTCAGCAGCATAGGGCCGGTGTCAAGGCCGCGCGCCGGGGCCGAAACATCCCGGCAAGAGCGGGCAAGTCTCCAGCCGATCCTTGCCGCTCTTGAGCCCCCACCCTAGGCTGAGGGGGAAAGGATCCCGCCATGCCCCGACATCTGAGCCCCCTCCTGTGCGCGGCGCTGATCGCCGGCCCCGCCTCCGCCGCGCCGCGGACCGAGACGCCCGAGCAGCGCGTCGAGCGGGTGCTGAGCGCGACGCCGGTGATCGACGGGCATAACGACCTCCCCTGGGAGATACGCGAGAGCTACGACAGCTGGCGCCGGCCGCTCGACCTCGGCGCCGACACGTCGCGGCTCGGCCATCCCCTCCAGACCGACCTGCCGCGGCTGAGGCGCGGACATGTCGGCGCGCAATTCTGGTCGGTCTGGATACCGGTGACGGCCACCGGGGCGGCCGGCGTCCAGACGACTCTGGAGCAGATCGACATCGTCCACCGCATGGTCGCGCGCTACCCGGACCGGCTCGAAATGGCCTCCACCGCCGCCGACATCCGCCGCATCGAGAAAGCGGGCAAGGTCGCCTCGCTGATCGGAGTCGAGGGCGGCCACCAGATCGGCAATTCCCCCGCCGTGCTGCGGCAATATTATGCGCTCGGCGTCCGCTACATGACGCTCAGCCACTCCGCCAACAACGACTTCGTCGATTCCGCGACGGACGATCCCGTCCATCACGGCCTGACCCCCTTCGGCAAGGCGATCGTGCGCGAGATGAACCGGCTCGGCATGCTCGTCGACCTCAGCCACGTTTCCGCCGAGACGATGCGCCAGGCGATCGCCGTCTCCCGCGCGCCGGTGATCTTCTCGCACAGCTCGGCGCGGGCGGTGATGGACCATCCGCGCAACGTCCCCGACGACGTGCTGCGCCTGCTTCCGGCCAATGGCGGGGTGGTGATGGTGAACTTCTTCCCCGGCTTCCTCTCGGCCGACTATCGTGCCCGAAGCGCCGCCCGCGACGCCGAGGCGGCCCGGCTCAAGAACGTCTATCCCGGGCAGCCGGAGCGGCGGCAGGCGGCGCAGGACGCGTGGGACTCGGCCCATCCGATCCCCCCCGTGCCGGTGTCGCTCGTCGCCGACCATGTCGAGCATGTCCGCCGCCTCGCCGGCATCGACCATGTCGGCATCGGCTCCGACTATGACGGGATAGACGGCACCTCGCCGACCGGCATGCCGGGCGTCGAATCCTATCCGGTGCTGTTCGCCGAGCTCGCCCGGCGCGGCTGGAGCGACTCCGACCTCGCCAAGCTCGCCGGCGGCAACCTGCTGCGCGCGATGGAGCAGGCCGAGCGGGTCGCCGCCTCGCTGAAGGGCGAGCCGCCGATGATCGACACGATCGAGGGGCTCGACGGGAAGTAGGGGCCCCCGCCCGGCGAACGGGGAGGGGTCAGGGGGCGAGCGTGGGGGCCGTGTTGACCGGCCCGGCCGGCTCGGCCTCGCCGTCGGCGGAGGGGAGCACCTCGCCGTCCAGCGCCAGCGGCTCGCCCAGCCAGAGGGCGTCGTCGAGATGGTCGCGGCGCTGGTTGACGGTGTTAGGGTGGAGGAGGACGGAGAGGCCGCGCCGGTTGAGCATCAGCCACGGCACGAAGGTCCCGAACAGCTCCGGCGCGAACGCGACCTGGTACATGGCGCGGCTGTGCGGACCGACCGGCCGGTCCCACACCGTGCCGAGGCGGACCGCGAAACGCTCTGCGATCGCGGCCCGGATCGCCAGCGCGTCCTCCCGCTGGGTCCCGGGATCGAAATAGAGGTGGGCGTGGTAGCTCGCTATCTCCGCGACGGGACGGACCGGCCGCGCCGCCATCTCAGCCCCACCAGCTCTCGACGAACGCCCAGGCGACGGTGATCACGCTGCCGACGGCGACGAAGATTCCGACGAAGAGCGGCCATCTGGGCCGGGAGCGGCCGCCGTCCGCCACGGCTCAGACCGCCGGGTAGCGCAGCCGGCCGAGGAACCGGCTGAGGGACGGGAGGCGCTCGCGATTGCCGCGCCACTGGGCCTTGACCTTCTCGAACCGCATGACGTCGTCGATGCGGCGCTCGAGGAAGGCGCGGGTGGCGGCGAGCCCCTCGCCCTCGTCGTCGAGATAGACGAGCTGGGTGGAGCCGTAGACGCCCATGAGGATGGCCCGCTTCGAATAATGGTTGAAGTCGGTCGCGCGGTCGCCGGCGATCCGCCACATCCGGTCGGCGGCCCGCCAGGCGAGGCGCGCGGCGAGCGGCACATTCTGCGGCTGGGCGAGGATGGCGATGGCGCGGCGCAGCGCCTCCTTGTCGGGATGGACCCGCTCGATCCGGAACATGACGAGGGCGCGGATGCGCTCGCGTATCTTCATCGCCTCGATCCGCTCGAGCGGAAAGGCGAGCGCCGCGGCGCGGTCTATCGAATCGAACCAGGCGTCGATCATCTCGACCGCGCCGCGCGGGAAGCAGAGCCGCGCCCGCGGCGCCGGGACGCCGAGCTCCGCCGCGGCCATGGCCAGCGCCTTGTCGCTCCACCCGTCGAACACGGCGTTGGGGGCGATCCGCGGGGCGAGCGCGAGCCTCAGCTCGTCGAGGGTCATCTCAGGCGGCGCGAGGTCGGCCATGGCGGCTCAATGATCCTGTGCGCCGCCGGTTGCAAGATCGGCTTTGCGCTCCGGCAGGCGGATCAGCACCAGCGCGGCGGCGATCAGCACCGCGCCCGCGGCGTCGGCGAGGCTCATCGTCTCGCCATAGGCCAGCCGCCCGATGACGGCGCCCGCGGCGGGCTGGGCGAGGAGTCCGAGCCCGACGACGACCGGCGAGAGATAGCCGACGGCGTAGACCAGCAGCCCCTGGCCGATCACCTGGCTGCCGATCGAGAGGATGACGAGCGGGGTCCAGTCGCCCGGAAGGACCTTCTGGCCGAGGAGGTTGGCGAGGATCAGGAGCGGCAGCGCGCCCGCCGTCGTTGCGATGGCGAGAACCGGCATCGGCGCCATCGTCCGCCGGGCGCGGTCCACCGCGACGAGGTAGCCTGTGTAGAACAGCCCCGCCGTCAGCGTGAACAGGTCGCCGGTGAAGTGGGCGGGGGAGGCTTCGTAACTCGACCCCATCAGCAGGGCCGCCCCGGCCGCCGCGCACAGCAAGGCGAGCAGCTGCACCTTGCGCGGCAGCCGCCTCAGCGCGACGAAGCCGTAGACGACGAGGATGAAGCTCGACGAATTGCCGAACAGGCTCGCATTGGCGAGCTTGGTGAGGCCGATGCCGACGTGCCAGGCGGCGAGGTCGGCGGCGAAGAACAGGCCGCCGGCGGCGACCATGGCGACGAGCGGCGCCGACGGGGCCTCGCGGCCGCGCTGCTGCCCCAGCGCGAACAGGGCGAGGAACGGGATGGCGATCGCCAGCCGCCAGAAGCCGGAGGCGACCGGCCCGACGTCCGCCAGCCGCACCATCCACGGCCCGACGGCGAGGATCAGATTGCCGAGGAGGAGCGCCGGAAAGGCGAGGCGCGTCGCCCGCGCGTCGGAGGATGATCGATTTTGGTGCATGAGCGCTCGCGGCGCGCTAGGGGGCGCGGCCCAGCCACGTCAAGGAGCGCCCGTGCCCACCCTCTTCGATCCGATCCAGCTCGGCGCCGTGCTCTGCCCCAATCGCGTGGTCATGGCGCCGATGACGCGAGGCCGCGCCACCCGCGACCACGTCCCGACCCCGATGATGGCGGACTATTACGCCCAGCGCGCCTCCGCCGGGCTGATCCTCACCGAGGCGACGGGGATCAGCCGCCAGGGCCTAGGCTGGCCCTTCGCGCCCGGGATATGGAGCGAGGAGCAGCGCGAGGCGTGGAAGCCGGTGGTCGAGGCGGTGCACGAAGCGGGCGGCCGCATATTCTGCCAGCTCTGGCACATGGGCCGGGTCGTCCATCCGAGCTTCCTCGGCGGCGAGGCGCCGGTTTCCGCCTCGGCGACGACGGCGCCCTACAAGGCGCACACCTACGAGGGGCGGCAGCCTTATGCCGAGGCGCGGGCGATGCGCTCGGACGAGATACCCGCGCTGCTCCACGATTATGCCCGCGCCGCCGCCTACGCGATCGCCGCCGGCTTCGACGGCGTCCAGCTCCACGCCGCCAATGGCTATCTGATCGACCAGTTCCTGCGCGACGGCACCAACGCGAGGGACGACGATTATGGCGGCCCGGTCGACAACCGCATCCGCCTGCTCGTCGAGGCCACCCGCGCCATCGCCGACATGGTGGGGCCGGAGCGGACCGCCGTCCGCCTCTCCCCCAACAGCGAGACCCAGGGCTGCCGGGACAGCGACCCGGAGACGCTGTTCGGCGCGGCCGCCGCCGCTCTCGCCGACATCGGCATCGCCTTCCTGGAGTTGCGCGAGCCGGGGCCGGAGGGGACGTTCGGGCAATCCGACGTGCCCCCCGTCTCCCCGACGATCCGCAAGGTCTTCCCCGGGCCGCTCGTCCTCAACTCCGATTTCGACGGCCCCCTCGCCGAGGCCGCGGTCGAGGAGGAACGGGCGGATGCGGTGAGCTTCGGCCGGCCGTTCATCGCCAATCCCGATCTTCCCGCCCGGCTCGCCGCGAAGGCGGCGATCGCCCCCGACGTCCAGGCCACCTGGTACAGCCAGGGCCCGGAGGGCTATGTCGACTATCCGCCGCTGGACAACGAGGGCGCGTGAGCGGCGAGGACGCGCCGCTTTGCTTCCTGTGCGGCCGGCCGCTCGGACGCCGCACCGAGCGGCACCATCCGGTGCCCAGGAGCCGCGGCGGCCGTGAGACGGTGCCTGTGCATCCGATCTGCCACCGGACGATCCACCGCACCCTCTCCAACAAGGCGCTGGAGCGGGATTATGCCGCGCCCGAGGCGCTGCGCGGCCATCCGGAGATCGCCCGCTTCATCTCCTGGATCGCGGGCAAGGACCCGGACTTCCACGCGCCGACGCGAAAGCCCAAGTCCTGAGGCGCCTGCTCCTCCTGCTCCTGCTCCTCGGGCTGGGCCTGCTCGGCTACGCGTATCGGGAGGCGACGTCGGACCCGATCGTGCGCCGGGCCGCAGTGACGCTGGCCGGCTGGCCGGCCGGGGCGCCGCCGGTGCGGGCGCTGCTCATCTCCGACATCCATGTCGGCGGGCCCGACATGCCGCCCGAGCGGCTCGCGCGGATCGTCGAGCGGGCCAACGCGCTGAGGCCGGACCTCGTCCTCCTCGCCGGCGACTTCATCAGCGACAAGCGAACGGGCACGCGCGACTATCCCTATCCCGCGGCGGTCGCGCCGCTCGCCGGGCTCCGCGCCCGGCTCGGCGCCGTCGCGGTGCTCGGCAACCACGACCATTGGAAGGACGCCGGGGAGGCGCGGGCGGCGCTGCGGGCCATCGGCGTGCGGGTCCTGGACAACGACGCCGCCGCGGTCGGCCCGCTGGCGCTGGGCGGGCTCGACGACGCCTTCACCGACCATGCCGACCTCGCGCGCACCCTCGCGCGGATGGACCGCCTGCCCGGCGCCAAGCTGCTGCTCAGCCACAGCCCGGATCCCTTCGCCCGCCTTCCCGACAGGGTGGGGCTGATGCTCGCCGGCCATACCCATTGCGGCCAGATCGCGCCGCCCCTGATCGGCCCGCTCTCCACCCAGTCGCGATACGGCCGCCGCTACGCGTGCGGCATCGTGCGCGAGGGCGGCCGGACGCTGATCGTCTCCGCCGGCCTCGGCACCAGCATCGTGCCGCTCCGGGTCGGCGCGCCGCCCGACATGTGGCTGATCCGGCTGAGCGGTGGCCGCCCTGCCGCGCTCAGGCCAGGCGAAGGCTCGCTATCCCGATGACGAGGCCGGCCGCGAGGAAGAGCGCCCCCGCGGCAAGGCGGATCGGCCTCAAGGGCGCGGCCCGGGGGAGGCGGGCGCCGAGCGCCGCCGCCGGCAGGCTCGACGCCAGGATCCCGGCGGTGGCGCCGAGCGCCGCGAGGGCGAAGCTGTCGAACTGGGCTGCGAGCGCGGCGGTGACGAACTGCGTCCTGTCGCCGAACTCAACCAGGAAGAAGCAGGCCGCGGTCGTGACGAACGGCCCGGTTCTCCACGCGGCGGCCATGACCGGGGTCTTGGGGCGCGACACCGCGCCCAGGGCGGCGAGCAGCAGCGCCATCGCGACGAGCAGGGACACGGCGCGCGGCGTGATCGTGCCGTGGATGAGGGTCCCGCCGAAGGCGGCGAGGGCGCTGTTCGCCAGCGCCGCGACGCAGACTCCGGCGAGAACCGGGCCCGGCCGGCGGTAGCGCGCGGCGAGAGCGGCGACGAGCAGCTGGGTCTTGTCCCCCCATTCGCCGAGCGCCGCGGCGATGAAGGTGGTGAGGAGCGCTTCCAAGCTTCGGGTCCGTACCCTAGCAGAGACGAACGGAGACGGAGGCGAGCATCGCCTCCCCGGCCGCCGAGTCGAGCCGCTCGCAGCCGATCGCGTCCTGGAGGCGGGAGAGGTAGAGCGCCGTCGGGCAGTCGCGGTGTCCGCGGCGCCCGCCTTCGGCCACCGCGCGCTCGAGCGCCTCGGCCAGGGCGACGACCGGCGCCATTCCGTAGGCGGCGGCCAGCCGGCGAAGGCTCTCGACGCTTTCGTTGAAGTCCCTTGCCGACGTCCGCAGCGCGAGGGCGCGGAGCAGGTCGAGCCGCTCGCACAGATCGGCCCGAACCAGCATCATCGCATCCTGCTCCACCCGCATCGCCCGCTCCCTCCGGTGGTGATCCGCCGAGGATGCGCGCATATGGTTACCGCAATGTTAAAGCGGCCCGGCCTTGACATGCCGCCTCATGCGGGGCAGAGGCGGCGGCGCATTTGAGCGGCGCCGTGCGCCGCTCTCGTCGTTTCAAGAACCCCGAATTGAGAGGCTGTCATGGCCAAGCCGACCACGGTCAAGATCAAGCTCGTCAGCACCGCCGACACCGGCTTCTACTACGTGACCAAGAAGAATCCGCGGAACATCACCGAGAAGATGACCTTCCGGAAGTACGACCCGGTGGCGCGCAAGCACGTCGACTTCAAGGAAGCCAAGATCAAGTGATCGTAGGGACGCTCGACGGAGCGTCCCCGCCGAGACGGCGAGGCCTCAGAGGCTCGCTCCGTCGAACGGCTTCACCTTCAGCGCCTCCAGGTCGATCCCTTCGGCGCACCGGAGGTTGATCTCCACCATCGCCTGCCCGCCCGGCCCCGTCCCTTCCGCGAAGGGCGCGCAGCCGCATGTCGTGCAGAAATGGTGCCGCACGACGTGCTTGTTGAACTCGTAGGTGCGGATGTCGCCGCGCGACGTCTCGAGACGGAAGCGTTCCGGCGTGGTGAAATGGTGGAGCGCGCCCTTGCGGCGGCAGATCGAGCAGTTGCACGCCATCGCCTCGGTCGGCGGATCCTCGTCGACCGTGTAGGCGACCTTGCCGCAATGGCAGCTACCCCGGAAGCTCATCCTCTTCTCCTTCGCCGAGCGTCGCGGCCAAGGCCGCGAGGACGTGGCCCCAGCCGCGCTCGATCTGATCGGGGCTGGCGCGGGCGTCCGCGCCATAGGTCTGGACGAGCGTCAGCGCGCACCCGCCTTCGACGGCCGAGAGGGTGACCGTGACCCGCGCCTCGGCATCGGAATATTTCGGAACCGAGAGCGTGAAGGCGAGCCGCTCCGGCCGCTCGACCGCCTCGTAGGTGCCGGTGTGGAGGACGTCCTCGCCGTCGCGCCGCTCGACGACCTCCCAGCGGCCGCCCGGCCACGGCTCTATCTCCACAAGCTGCATCTCGCCGTCGGGCGTGGCGAACAGCCATCGACCCGCCGTCCGGGCATCCAGCCAGGCGTCGAACACCCGCTCGGCCGGCGCCTGGAAGCGGCGCGACACCCTCACCTCCGCCGGGGCGGGCGGTCCGGCTTCCTCCTCCGCGCCTTCCGCGTCCTCCGCCGCCTCCGCCTCCTCTTCCCCGGCGTCCAGCCGCGGCGCCGCGAGCAGAGCGCGCACGGCCTCGACGAAGCGGACGACCGAGATCGGCTTCGACACATAGCCCTCCGCCCCGGCGTCGCGGATCCGCTCCTCGTCGCCCTTGGCGGCATAAGCGGTGACGGCCATGATCGGCGTTCGCCTGAGCTCGGCGTCGGCCTTGAGCTGCTCGATCAGCTCCAGCCCGCTGATATGCGGCATCTGGATGTCCATGACGATGAGGTCCGGCCGGAAGGCGCGCGCCTTCGCCACCGCCTCCCGTCCGTCGCGCACCGGCTCGGCGGCGTAGGCGTGCGCGCGCAGCAGGTCGCAGAACAGCTTCAGATTGAGCTCGTTGTCCTCGACAACCAGGATTTTTTGTCCCACCGGCGCATCCGTAGAAGATGCTTCGAGATCGCACAAACCCGCCCGACCCGGAAGCGCTCGCCCTCTCCGCCCTCGGCTGGGCGCTGGCCGAGGACGATCGTGCCCAGCGCCTGCTCGCGCTGACCGGCCTGACCGGGGACGACCTGCGCGCCCGGCTCGGCGAGCCGGCCGTGCTCGCCGCGATCCTCGGCTTCCTGGAAGCGCATGAGCCGGACCTCGTCGCCTGCGCCGAGGCGCTCGAGGTCGCGCCGGCCGCGCTCGTCGCCGCCCGCGGGAGCCTTGAGCGATGAGCGGCCGGCCGCTGCTCGTCACCGACTGCGACGAGGTCCTCCTGCACATGGTCGCGCACTTCGCCGAATGGCTGGCGGAGGCCCACGGCTACAGCTTCGACCTCGCGTCGCCGGGCTTTCGCGACGCGATCCGGGACGGCGGCGGGGCGCCGGTGGGCGAGGCGCGGGTCTGGCCGCTGCTCGACGGCTTCTTCGGCAGCGAGATGCACCGCCAGAACGCGGTGCCGGGCGCGGTCGAGGCGCTCGCCGAGATCGGCCGCGCGGCCGAGATCGTCGTCCTCACCAACATCGGCGAGGAATATGAAGCGGGGCGGATCGAGCAGCTGGAGCGGTTCGACATCCGCCACCGGGTGCTGTGCAACCGCGGCGGCAAGGGACGGCCGGTGCTGGAGCTGATCGAGACGTTGCGGCCCTCCTCCACCGTTTTCGTCGACGACCTTTCCGTCCATCACGAATCGGTCGCCAAGCACGCGCCCGGAGTCTGGCGCCTGCATATGGTCGCCGAGCCTCGCCTCGCCGCGCACACGCCGCCCGCGCCCTACGCCCATGCGCGCATCGACGACTGGGCCGCCGCCACACCCTGGATCCTCGCCCGCCTCGCCGACGGGCCCGCCGACCCCAAGGAGCTTGCATGACCTCGACGATCTTCATCACCGGAACCACCGCCGGCATCGGCGAGGCGGCCGCCCGCCGCTTCGTCTCCGGCGGCTGGCGGGTGGTCGGCACCGGCCGACGCCGCGACCGCCTCGACGCCTTGAGAGGAGCGCTCGGCGAAGCCTTCCACCCCCTCCCCCTCGACATGCGGGACGCGCAGGCGCTGGAAGCAGCGGTAGAGGGCCTGCCCGAGGGCTTCCGCGACATCGACCTGCTGCTCAACAATGCCGGCCTCGCCCCTCCGCTGGCGCCGCTGCAGGAGGCCGAGCTCGCGCCCGCTTTCCAGGCGATCGACACCAACATCACCGGCCTCGTCGCGCTCACCCGCCGGCTGCTGCCCGGCCTCATCGCCCGCAAGGGGGCGGTGATCAACCTCAGCTCGGTGGCGGCGACCTACCCCTATCGCGGCGGCGCGGTCTACGGCGGCACCAAGGCCTTCGTGACCCAGTTCTCGCTGGACCTGCGCGCGGACCTCCACGGCACGGGCGTGCGCGTGACGTCGATCGAGCCCGGGATGATCGAGACCGAGTTCACGTTGGTCCGCAACGGGTGGGACCAGGCGGGCTCGGACGCGCTCTACGGCGGAATGGACCCGATGACCGCCGAGGACCTGGCCGAGACGATCTGGTGGGTCGCCAACCTGCCCCCCCACGTCAACGTCAACCGGCTCGAGCTGATGCCGGTCTCCCAGAGCTTCGCCGGCTTCCAGGTGGCGCGGAAGGGCTGACGGGAAAGGGGCGGCAGGCTCGCGCCCACCGCCCCTTTCCGTCTCCCGGCCCGTCCTTAAAGGACGAAGTGGCTCGCGTTCAGCGGGTCCGGCTGGAGCGACACCACCTGCAGGACGAAGTCGGCCGTGCCGTCGCCGTTGACGTCGCCCTCCACCGTCCACAGGTTGTTGCCCGCGTCGAAGGTGGCGCGAAGCTGGCCCGCCCCCGAGAAGGCGGAGGCCCCGATGAAGGTGAAGGCCTGGTTGCCGTCGACGCCGGAATTGGCGTCGATCGCCGAGAGGTCGATCTTGTCGAACCCTTCGAAGTCGACGATCTTGTCGGTCGCCGAGGCGGTGGAGTCGGTGACGCTCTCGTAGCGGAAGAAGTCGCCGCCGACGCCGCCGCGCAGAATGTCCGCGCCGCCGCCGCCGACCAGGGTGTCGATGCCGCCGAGACCGTAGAGCTGGTCGTTGCCGGCATTGCCGATCAGATAGTCGCTGCCGCCCCCGCCCGCGATGGCGTCGTTGCCGGCGCCGCCATGGACGTAGAAGGCGTTGGTGGTCTCGGCCGTGCCGTTGAAGGTGAGCGTCTCGCCCGCCTGCAGCGACGCCGCCGTCACGAACAGCGACGTTCCGATCACGTGGTTGGCGAAGGTGATGTTGTAGGCCGCCGGTGCGGAGCCGGGCAGGTAGGAGCTGGTGTAGAGCGCCAGCCGCTCGATCCCGTTGAGGCTGCCGGCGCCGAAGCTGAGCGACGAGTAGGTGCCGATGAGGCCGACCGTATCGGTGCCGGCGCCGCCGTCGATCACGTCGTCGGACGTGTAGGCGCCGCCGAAATAGATATAGTCGTTGCCGTCGCCGCCGTAGGCGGTGTCGTTGCCGCCGTCCTGAAGGAGGATGCGGTCGTTGCCGGCGCCGGCCGTCATCACGTTGTTCGCCGCGTTGCCCCAGAGCTGGTCGTTGCCGGCTCCGGAGGTGGCGTTCTCGATGGTGACGCCGTTGGCGACGGTGAAGCCGCCGTAGATGCCGTAGGCGTAGCTCACCCAGCCGCCGCCGCCCTCCTCATATTTCAGCGTGGCGGGCCGCAGGTCGATATTGGCGTCCCTGGTGCCGTTGTAGACGATCTGGTCGATGCCGCCGGCGTCCCAGATCGACGTGTAGAACGTGCCGGGCGCGTTCTCGTCCTTGATCGTGTAGGTGTCGTTGCCGGTCGCCCAGTCCTCGTTGACGCCGTATTTGTCCTGGATGGCGGCGATGTCGAAGGCCATCAGGCCGCCGAGATAGCCGTAGCCGCCGGTGGTGGGGGCGTTGCCGTAGGGCGAGTCCTGCCAACCGTCCTCGTAGGACATCATCGTGAAGACGCCCTGGTTCAGGTGATAGTCGCCGGTCGTGTAGTCGGCGACTCCGGCGCCCTCGGGCTCGACGCCGTGCATGATGCCCGAATGGCCGCCATTGTCGTGCGGGTGGGCGAGGCCGTGGCCGTGGCCGAGCTCATGGATGAGGGTGACGAAGGAGAAGCCGCCCTGCTGGAGGTCGGTCGCGTTCCAGCGATAGTCGCCGGAGTTGAACAGAGCGAGGCCCTCATCCGGCTCGTCCGGCGGGGACATCGAGCCGAGCAGCGAGATGCCCGGCCCGGGCGTGCCCTTGTAGCTGGCATATTCGAAGTCGGCCTGGTCCCGGCTCTGCACTTCGAGATAGACGACGTCCGCCACCTTCTCAAACTGGTGCAGCGCGGTCATCACCGCGGCATGCTCGAAGTCGGAGACGTCCGACGTCTGCACGGCGACCGGCGGCAGGCCGGGGCTGCTCGGATCCTCCAGCGAGGTGACGACCTCGCCGGCCTTGGCGAAATAGATGGTGATGACGTTCTTGCCGACGATGTCCGCCGCGGTCTTGCCGTTGGCGGCGAGGATCGCGTTCATGTCGAGGGCGCTTCCGTAGGTCGGCGTGCCCTGGGCGTTGCCGGTGTCGCGCGGGCCCTCGTTGCCGTCGGGATTGGCGGCGGTCTGGTTGACCCGGTTGACCCGCGTGCCCCAGTCGATCGCGTAGAGCGGGCTGTCGACGTCGTAATAGGGCCGGTAGATGGTCGGGTCGTTGGTGGCGTCGTGGACGAAGATCTCGTAGTCGCCCACGCCCTCGCCGGTCGTGCCGTCGGCCGCGTTGTTATCGAAGGACTGGGCGTTGATGTAATAGGTGCCGGTCGTGTCGGGCGTGAAGGTCAGCAGCACGTCGAAGCCCGAATTGGCCGCGTTGTGGGGCGTGTCGGCGCCGCCGTCGGCGCTGACCACCAGCGAGGTGCCGTCGGCCCGGTAGATCTCGATGTAGGAATCGACGAGCGGCGCGCCGGTCGGCCCGGGCGAGCCGGCGGGGCCGGTATAGCCGTACATGCCGATCTGGTAGGTTTTGCCCGCCTCCAGCGTGACCTGGTAATAATCCTGGTCGCCGTTGGTGTTGATCGCGCCGATGGAATGGGCGGCGTCGACGGTGAGGGTGGGGTTGCCGGGGGCGACGCCCTTGCCGTTGCCGGCTTCGTCGGCGGTGACTCCGATGATGCCGGTCGTGACCAGCGCCTTGAGATCGCCGACTCCGTCGACGGGGAGGGCGGTGGTCAGCTTGGCGAAGGTCATGCCCTTCTGCCACAAAGCGGACGAGAAGGCGGCGTCCGACAGCTCGAAGCTACGGACGCCGTCGACGCCCGCGCTTTGCGCGGAGAACAGCTCCCGCTGCTCGCTGCCATAGGGGGATAGGTTCGAAAACCGGCGCATGGAGGTCTCCTTCAGGAGGAAAGGGAAAGGTCAGGAATAATCAGGAAAGCGAGGCGCAACCGGCGACCCGCGCGCAGCGACCAGGACCGGCGGAAGCGCCGGGCGGCAGACGGGAGGCGTTGGGAAGAGGGAGCGCTGAAAGCGGCGGACGCACGGCGGCGGCGTACCCATAACGCCTGCGCGACGATGCCCATCCTGCCAAATTCCAGCCCTTTTCAACGGACTCGGGTCGGATGACCCTTAACGGCGCGTAAACCGTCCCCACCCCGTTTCGGTTCCCGGGGCGGCTTGACCGGATGCGGCGAGCGGTGCTTACGCGTCGGCATATGACACAGATCGCCACCCGAATCGCCGAGCTGGGTATCACCCTTCCGGAGCCGGCCGCCCCGGTCGCGGCCTACGTGCCGACCGTCCTCGCGGGCAGCCTCCTCCACATTTCCGGACAGGTGTCGTTCGAGGACGGCGCGCTGCTCACCGGCCGCCTCGGCGAGGATCGCGACCTCGAATACGGCCAGCGCGCGGCCCGCGCCTGCGGCCTGATGCTGCTCGCCCAGATCAACCGCGCGCTCGGCAGCCTCGACCGCGTCGAGCGGATCGTCAAGCTGGGCGTCTTCGTCAACAGCGCCGGCGGCTTCACCGACCAGCCCAAGGTGGCGAACGGCGCGTCGGAGCTAATGGAGCAGGTGTTCGGCGAGGCCGGCCGCCACGCCCGCAGCGCCGTCGGCGTCTCCGTCCTCCCACTCGGCGCGGCGGTCGAGATCGATGCCGTCGTCGCCGTCAAGGCGGGCTGAGCTCGACCGCCTCGGCGCCCGGCCGTTCGCCCATCGCGGGCTGCACGGCAGGGACGCGCCCGAGAACGGCCTCGCCGCCTTCGCCGCCGCCGTCGCGCGGGGAGACGGCATCGAGCTCGACGTGCGGGCAAGCCGCGACGGCGAGGCGATCGTCTTCCACGACGAGCGGCTCGACAGGCTCACCGCCGAATGCGGAACGGTCGGCGAGCGGGACGCCGCCGCGCTGAAGCGGATCGCGCTTCGCGGCGGCGGGACGATCCCGACGCTCGCCGACGCGCTTCACGGCATCGGCGGCCGCGCGGGCCTCCTCATCGAGGTGAAGGCGCCGGGCCGGCGCGTCGCGTGGCTCTGTGCCGCCGTCGCCGCGGCGCTCGAAGGATATGCGGGGCCCGTCGGCGTGATGTCCTTCAATCCGGAGGTCGGTCGCTGGTTCGCCGCGCGCCGGCCCTCGCTCCTGCGCGGCCTCGTCGTCGCCGAGGGTGGGCGGAACGGCCTTCGGGGCCGCGTCGAGCGGCGCCTCTCCCTGTTGCGGGCGAGGGCCGATTTCCTCGCCTGCGACGTGCGCGACCTGCCGTCCGCCTTTGCATCCGGCGCGCGCTCGCAAGGCCTGGCGGTCTATACCTGGACCGTGCGCACCGCCGCCGACCGCGCGCGGGCCGAGGCCCATGCCGACCAGATCATCTACGAGGAGCCGGCGTGAGCGAGGTCGTTGCGCGGATCGCGCCGGGCGTCGCCAGCTTCGAGGCCGAGGCGTGGGACCGCTGCGCCGGCGCCGGCAATCCCTTCCTGACGCACGCCTTTCTCTCCGCGCTCGAGGAATCCGGGAGCGCGACCGTGGGTACCGGCTGGCAGCCCGTGCCGATAGCGATCGACGGAGAGGGGGGCGCTCCGGCGGCGGTGATGCCGGCCTATCTCAAGAGCCACAGCCAGGGCGAATATGTGTTCGACCACGCCTGGGCCCATGCCTTCGAGCAGGCGGGCGGGGACTATTACCCGAAGCTACAGATCGCCGTGCCGTTCACGCCGGTGCCGGGCCGCCGCCTGCTCGCCCGGCGGCCGGAGCTTGCGCCGGCGCTGATCGGAGCGGCCGAGGCGGTGGTTCGGCAGAACGGCCTCTCCTCGGCGCACGCCACCTTCATCGCGGAGGAGGAGGTCGGCCTGTTCGAGAAGGCGGGCTGGCTGATCCGGGTCGACAGCCAGTTCCACTGGTCGAACCGCGGCTATGCCGGCTTCGAGGACTTCCTCGCCGATCTCTCCTCACGCAAGCGCAAGGCGATCCGCAAGGAGCGCGCCGCGGCGCTCGAGGGGCTGACGGTCGAGCATGTCACCGGCGCGGCGATCACCGAGGCGCATTGGGACGCCTTCTGGGCCTTCTACCAGGACACCGGTTCGCGCAAATGGGGGCGCCCCTATCTCACTCGCCGGTTCTTCTCGCTGCTCGGGGAGCGGATGGCCGACCGGGTGCTGCTCATCTTCGCCCGTGAGGCGGGGAGGCCGATTGCGGGGGCGCTGAACCTGGTCGGCGCCGACACGCTCTACGGGCGCTATTGGGGCACCGTGGCCGAAGTCCCGGGGCTCCATTTCGAGATATGCTACTACCAGGCCATCGAGGCGGCGATCGCCCGCGGCCTCGCCCGGGTCGAGGCCGGCGCGCAGGGCGCCCACAAGCTGAGCCGCGGCTACGCCCCGGTGCCGACCTGGTCCGCCCATTTCATCGCCGACCGCAATTTCCGCGGCGCCGTCGCCGACTTCCTCGCCCGGGAGCGGGCCGCGGTGACGCACGAGATTGCCGAGCTTCGGGAAATGACGCCTTTCCGCAAGAGCGGCGCTGACGCATAAGCCGCTGCCGTAACGAACCAAGGGGCCGCCATGCTGAAGCGAATCTGCGCCGTCATCCTGCTCGCCGGGCTCGCCGCCCCCGCCGCCGCCGCGCCGCCGGAAGGCCCTGCCACCACCTTCGCGGGGATCGACCTCTTCTCGCTCGAAGTCGCCTCGGATCCGCAGATCAGCCCGGACGGGACGAGGATCGCCTACGTCCGCCGCTCGGGCGACGTGATGACCGACCGGATGCGCTCCACCCTCTGGCTGGTCGACACGCGCAGCGGCGAGCAGCTGCCGCTCGTCGCCGGCCCCGGCAATCACAGCCAGCCCCGCTGGTCCCCGGACGGGCGGCGCCTCGCTTACGTCTCGAGCGGGGAAGGCGGCGCGCCGCAGCTCTTCGTGCGCTGGATGGAGAGCGGCCAATCGGTGCGGATCACCGGCCTTCCGCAATCGCCCTCCTCGATCGCCTGGTCGCCCGACGGGCGGCGGATCGCCTATTCCATGTTCGTCCCCGACGACGACGCCAAGCTCGGCGCCGCGCCGCCCAAGCCCGACGGCGCGCAATGGGCGCCGGCGCTCGAGATCCACACCGCCGTCGCCTACCGCTCGGACGCCGACGGCTATGTGAAGCCCGGTTACACCCAGCTGTTCCTGGTCTCCGCGGACGGCGGAGCGCCGCGCCAGCTCACCTTCGGGGCCCGCAACAATGACGGCCCGCTCTCCTGGTCGCCGGACGGCCGAACGCTCGTCTTCTCCGGCAACCGCAACGCCAATTGGGAGCGCGAGCCTTTCGACACGGAAATCTACGCGCTCGACGTGGACGGCGGAACGGTGCGGACCCTCACCGACCGGCGCGGCCCGGACGAGCAGCCGGTCGTCTCGCCCGACGGAAGGCTGATCGCCTATGTCGGCTATGACGACAAGCGCCTCTCCTATCAGAGCGACGTGCTCTACGTGATGAATCGCGACGGCAGCGGCCGCCGCGCGCTCGCCGAATCGCTCGACCGCAGCGTCAACGCGCCGGTCTGGGCGGCGGACGGCCGCTCGATCTACGTCTCCTACGAGGATCGCGGCCTCACCCGCGTGTCCCGCATCGGCCTAGACGGCAGCGTCCGGCCCGTCACCGACGCGCTGGCGGGGAGCGGTCTCGACCGGCCCTATGCCGGCGGCAGCTTCACCGTCGCCCGCAACGGCGCCGTCGCGATCACCGCCGGCTCGCCGGCCCGGCCGGCGGACGTGGCGGTCGTCAGCGGGGGGGCGTCGCGGCAGCTGACGCACCTCAACGCCGACCTGCTCGGCGGGAAGCGGCTCGGCGAGGTCCGCAAGATCGCGGTGACGTCGTTCGACAATCGCCCGATCGACGCCTGGCTTACCCTCCCGCCCTCCTGGCGCGAGGGCCAGCGCGTGCCGCTGATCCTCGAGATACATGGCGGGCCGGTCGCCGCCTACGGACCCTATTTCTCCACCGACAACCAGCTCTACGCCGCCGCGGGCTATGCGGTGCTGTCGACCAACCCCCGCGGCTCCTCCTCCTACGGCGCCGAATTCGCCAACCTCATCCACCACGCCTATCCGGGGCGCGACTATGACGACCTGATGGCGGCGGTCGACGCGGCGGTGGCGCAGGGCTTCGCCGATCCGCAGCGGCTGTTCGTCACCGGCGGATCGGGCGGCGGCGTGCTCACCACCTGGATCGTCGGCAAGACGGACCGGTTCAAGGCCGCCGCCGCGCAGAAGCCGGTGATCAACTGGACGAGCGAGGCGCTGACCATGGACATGACCTTGTTCACGTCGCGCTACTGGTTCGAGAAGCTGCCCTGGGAGGATCCGACCGCCTATTGGTCGCGTTCGCCGCTGTCGCTGGCCGGCAACATCCATACGCCGACCCTGGTGGTGGTGGGCAGCGAGGATTACCGCACGCCCGTCAGCGAGGCGGAGCAGCTCTATGCGGCGCTGCAGATCCGGGGCGTGCCGACCGCGCTGGTGAAGGTGCCGGGGGTCGGCCACGGCGCGATCGCTTCCAGGCCCAGCCAGGCCGCGGCGAAGGCGGCGGCGATCATCGCCTGGTTCAGGAAATATGAGAACGGAGCGAACTGAGTCCCCCTCCTTCGATACGAAGAGGGGCTTGGGGTGGGTCGGTCGATGAAGGGCGGTAGGCGTCCCGAGACGCGCCCACCCCCCGACCACTCCCCGCGTGCAGGGAGGGGAGCTTAGGCGGCGCGGCGCATCGCCGTCTCGCCGAGCCAGGCGCGGGCCTGGCGCTGCGCCTCGGCGATCTCACGCGCGGTCATCTCCTCGGCGATCTCGGCACGGCAGGCCTGGCCCCGCTCGCTGCCGTTGAGGGCGGCGAGGTTGAACCATTTGTGCGCCTCGATGAGGTCGACCTCGATGCCGTGCGTGCCGGTCGAATAGGCGATCCCGAGCTCGTAAAGGGCCTCGGCATCGCCGAGCGCGGCTTCGCAGAGGCGGCTTTCGATCAGGAAAGCGGCGGATTTCAGGCTGTTCCCCATGTTCATTGCCCTCGTCGTCGTGGCGTTGAACGCGAGGTTGCGTCGGCGATGTACAACAAATGGTTAACGCCGCCGATACCATGCGGCGGGGTGCCTCAGGCCGGGGCGACCGGCAGGTTGTCGATGAGGCGGGTGCGCCCGATCCGCGCCGCCGCGAGCAGGCGGGCGGGACGGTCGAGCGCGTCGAGCGGCGCCAGCGTCTCGGCGTCGCGCAGCTCGACATAGTCGATGGGGTCGAAGCCCGCCTTCGCCAGCTTGTCGACCGCGGCGGCGAGGGCGGGGGCGACCGCCCCTCCCGCCCGGATGGCGCCGGCGGCCTCGCCCAGCGCGCGGGGCAGCGCCCGGGCCGCCCGCCGCTCCTCGTCGGTCAGATAGGCGTTGCGCGACGAGAGGGCGAGGCCGTCCGCGTCGCGCTGCGTCGGCACGCCGACTATCTCCACCGCGAGATCGAGGTCGCGCACCATCCTGCGGATCACGGCGAGCTGCTGATAATCCTTCTCGCCGAACAGGGCGACGTCCGGCCGCACCTGGTTGAGGAGCTTCAGGACGACCGTCGCGACGCCCTCGAAATGGCCCGGGCGGGCGGCTCCGTCGAGGCCCTCGCCGACCCCGCCCACCCTCACCGCGCTCGCGAAGCCGGCGGGATACATGGCCCCGACGTCCGGCGCCCAGAGCAGGGCGCACCCCTCCTCGTCGAGCATCTTGGCGTCGCCCGCCTCGCGGCGCGGATAGGTGGACAGGTCCTCGTTCGCAGCGAACTGCATCGGGTTGACGAAGATCGAGGCCACGACGTGGCTCGCCCGCCGCCGGGCCTCGGCGACGAGCGCCATGTGGCCGGCATGCAGCGCGCCCATGGTCGGCACCAGGGCGATCGGCCCGCCGGCGGCCCGCAGGTCGGCGACGGCCTGGCGCAGCGCTTCGATGTCACGGACCGTTTGCACCCTCTTGCCGCCTCCGATATCAGCTTGGCCGTCGCCCTTGGGCGGCGATCGGGGCAGAATCAAGACATACGGCTGGGGTTACATGGCGGCGCCGCACTTCATAATATTCGCCAACGAGAAGGGCGGAACCGGCAAGTCGACCACGGCCGTGCACAGCGCGGTCGCTCTGGCCGCCGCCGGCCGCCGCGTCGCCGCGGTCGATCTCGACACGCGCCAGCGCACCCTCGGCCGCTATCTCGACAATCGCGGCGAGACGGTGAAGCGCCTCGGCGTCGCGCTGCCGATGCCGGTCTACGAGACCTTCGATCCCGCCAAGGGGGAGTCGCTCGACGCGGTGCTCGACCGGGTCTCCGAAGGCGTCGACGTCGTCGTGGTCGACACGCCCGGCCGCGACGATCCGGACGCCCGGCTGGCGATGCTGCGCGCCGACACCCTCGTCACCCCGATCAACGACAGCTTCGTCGACCTCGACCTCATCGGCCAGGTCGATTCCGAGACCTACCGCGTCCGCCGCCCGAGCTTCTACGCCGAGCTGGTGTGGAACAGCCGCACCCAGCGCGCCAAGACGCACGGCGCCAGCGTCGACTGGGTGGTGCTGAGGAACCGGATGCAGCATATCGAGGCGCGCAACATGCGCCGGGTCGGCGAGGCGCTCGGCGAGCTCTCCCGCCGGGTCGGCTTCCGGGTCATCCCCGGCCTCGGCGAGCGGGTCATCTACCGCGAGCTCTTCCCGAAGGGGCTCACCCTCCTCGACCTTCCGCATCTCGGCGAGGTCGGGATCGCCCATATCGCGGCGCGCCAGGAGCTTCGCGAGATGATCGCCGGCTTCGGCCTCCCGCAGGAAGGCCATCCCGCCGCGCCGCGCGCATCGGCCGCGGGCTGATGGGGCTCCTGCTCCTCCTCGCCGCGGGCGCCCTCGTCTGGGCCTGGTCGACGGGGCGCCTCAGGGGCTTCACCTACGAGGACATGGCGGCGGGATTCGTCTTCCTGCTCGGCCTGCGCTTCCTCACCACCGGTCGGCTGATCCCGGGCGCGGCGCTGATGGGCGGCAGCCTCCTCTGGGCGGCGTGGCGCCGGCCCAGGCCCGCCGCGCCGACCATGCCGGTCGACGACGCGCGCCGCCTGCTCGGGGTGCGGGAAGGGGCGACGCTGGCCGAGATTCGCGACGCCCACCGCCGCCTGATCGCCCGAGTGCACCCGGATGCGGGCGGCTCGGCCGAGCTCGCGCGCCGGGTCAACGTCGCGCGCGACACGCTCGTCGCCGAAATGAACCGCCGCACGCCTCGCGCGTCTTAGGGGCGCGTCTTCTTCCCCGTTCCCAATCCCTGCCGGAGTCCGCGATGAGCCACCGCTTCAATCCCACCTCGCTGCGCGAATATGACATCAGGGGGGTGGTCGGCGACACGCTCGGCGAGGACGATGCGGAGGCCGTCGGCCGCAGCTTCGGAACGTTCGTCCGGCGGGCCGGCGGCCGGCGGGTGGCGGTAGGGCGCGACGGCCGGGAAAGCTCCCCGGCGCTCGAGGCCCGGCTGATCCAGGGCCTGGTGCGGAGCGGCTGCGACGTCGTGCGAATCGGCCTCGGCCCCACGGCGATGCTCTATTATGCCGAGGCGGAGCTGGACGTCGACGGCGGCATCCAGATCACGGGCAGCCACAATCCGGCCGATTATAACGGCTTCAAGATGGTTCTCCGGCACAACGCCTTCTTCGGCGAGCGCATCCAGGCGCTGGGCCGCATGGCGGCCGAGGGCGACTGGGAGGAAGGGTCCGGCAAGGTCGCGGACGAGGCGGTCGTCGAGCGCTATGTCGACCGGCTCCTCACGGGCTTCGACGCGCGGCCGCTCCGGATCGGCTGGGACGCGGGCAACGGCGCCGGCGGACCGATCGTCGACAGGCTGGTGAAGCGCCTGCCGGGCGAGCATTTCACCCTCTACACCGAGGTGGACGGGCGCTTCCCCAACCACCATCCGGACCCCACCGTCGAGGCCAATCTCGAGGACCTGAAGCGGCTCGTCCGCGAGAAGGGGCTCGACTTCGGAGTCGCGCTCGACGGCGATGCCGACCGGATCGGCGCGGTCGACGGCGAGGGCCGCGTCGTCTGGGGCGACCAGCTGCTCGCCATCCTCGCCGAGCCGGTGCTCGAGGCGCTCCCCGGCTCGACGATCATCGCCGACGTCAAGGCGAGCCAGGCCCTGTTCGACCGGGTCGCCGAGCTCGGCGGCAAGCCGGTGATGTGGAAGACCGGGCACAGCCTGATCAAGACCAAGATGAAGGAAACGGGCGCCCCCTTGGCCGGCGAGATGAGCGGCCACGTCTTCTTCGCGCACGAATGGTACGGCTTCGACGACGGCATCTATGCGGCGCTCCGCCTGATCCGGGCGGTGAGCGGGCTCGGCCGCAGCCTCGCCGCGCTTCGCGACGCCATGCCGGCGATGGTCAACACGCCCGAGCTACGCTTCCAGGTCGACGAGAGCCGCAAGTTCGCGGTGGTCGACGAGGTGCTGGACCGGCTCGAGCGGGACGGGGCGCGGGTCGATCGCACCGACGGCGCGAGAGTCTCAACCGACGACGGCTGGTGGCTGCTGCGCGCGTCCAACACCCAGGACGTGCTGGTGGCGCGCGCGGAGGGACGGGACGGCGAGGCCGTCGAGCGGCTGATGAGCCAGATCGACCGGCAGCTGGCCCTCTCCGGCATCGCGCGCGGCCCGCAGGCGGCGCATTGATGCCCAAGCTCTACCCCGAAGCGCTGGCCTTCTGCATCCTGTGGGCGGCGCTTGCGGTGGCGGGGTTCGCGCTGGTCGACTGGAAGGCGGGCATCGCCCTTTCCGTCGGCCTGTTCCTGATCATCATGCCGGCCAGCGCGGTGATCCTGTCGCGCACCAGCAACTTCGCGCTCGAACGCGCGGTGCGCTGGGGGATCCTGATAATCGCCGGCCTCGTCCTGCTGTCGGTCGCCGACCTCGGCTGAGCCCGAGCGGGGCCGAGGCGCCGCCTCAGCTGTAGAAGATGTGGGTGCCGATCTGCGCCGCGCGGGTGCGCTGGCGGCCCCAGGCGGGGGCGACGTAGGTGGCGTGGTACCAGAGGACGTCGCGGCCGACCTGGCTGGCGAGGCGCTTGGCGGCGATGTCGGCGATGGCGAGCGCCTTGTGCCAGCCCTCGCTGCTCGTGTCGGGCGTCGGGAAGCGGCCGGCGCGGATGAAGGAGAATTGCGCGTGCTGGGTGACGACGGCGCAGACCGTCGGCGGGTAGCGGCCCGACGCGGCGCGGTTGAGCACGACCTCGGCGACGGCGAGCTGGCCTTCGAGCGATTCGCTGCGCGCCTCGAAATAGACCGCCTTGGCGAGGCAGAGCTGCTCCGCGTCGTAATTGCCGTAGTCGACGAACGAGACGACCATGTCGCGCAGGGGCCGCGGCGTCGCCGTGGCGATCGCGGCCGTGGGGGCGGGGGCGGCGCTCCGCTCGGCCTGGGCGGTCTGGTCGCGCACGATGGCGGCGAGATTGGGAAGGGTCGCGATGGAGGCGGTCTGCACCACCGGCGCCCCCTCGCCGTCCGCGGCCAGAGCCGGCGTGGAGACGAAGGCGAAGGCCGCCAGGACAAAGGCCGCAAAAAGCCGCGGCCGGAGTGAACCGAGCATTCGGATCCCAATTTCATGCGGCCGGCTGATCTGAAGGAGCGCCTCGCGCCCTCGATGCCCCGCCCGTCTCGCGCCGCCCTTCGGTTCCCCCGGGGGCCGCGCTCCCGCTAACGAGGATCGGAATGCGGGGGTGGCGGCGAACCGTCAACGAAAGCCGGCACAACCCACGACGGACCGCGCCTTCGACGGGACGAATCGCCGGAACCTTGCCTCAATCCGGGCGCGAAACTCGATCCGGATCCGAATCGACGGCCGCGGCGGGGGCCTTGGCGGGAAGCGCGAAGAGGCCGACGAACCGCTCCGCCAGCGCCGGGTTTCCCTCGACCCGAAGCGGCACTTCCGAGAGAGGGGCTCCGCCGTAGACGGCGGCGGCGACGCTCGCGGGATCCCCGACGAAGCGGACGTCCGCCGAATCGATGTCGCCGCGGACGATGACGATCTCACCGTCGCCTATCCGGGCGAGGAAGGTCTCGGCGCCGAAGCGGAAGCCGATGCGCAGGTTCACGCCCTTCGCGGCCTCGCGGTCGAGCATCGTGCGGAAGGAGAGCATCAGCGAGGCCGGGCTGAGCGGCAGGGTCGGATCGTGGCAGGGGGAGCGCGCGGCCCAGCGGCCGAGGGTCTGGAACACGGGCTCGATCTCATACCCCCACGCGGTGAGCTCATAGACCTGCGCCGAGGCGGGGGGCGGCAGCTTGCGCCGGATGAGAATGGAGGACGCCTGAAGCTCCTCCAGCCGCTCGGTCAGAACCTTGGCGCTGATCCCCGGCAGGCTCGAGCGTATCTCGCCGAAGCGCTTGGCGCCGAACATGAGCTCCCGCACGACGAGCAACGACCAGCGGTCGCCGACGAGGTCGAGGCCATGGGCGGCCCCGCAGGCATCCTGGTAGCGGCGTCTGGCCGGTATCCGCTGCACTCAGTTACCTTTAGAAACTTTGTAGTTGCTTTATGTAACTACGAGGCGCATCAGCGTCAAGGCGTGATTCGGCGCTCAGGGAGAGGAAGCATGTCGAAGCTCATTTTCGTGAACCTGCCCGTCGCCGACCTCGGCCGGTCGATCGCCTTCTACGAGGCGATCGGGGCGACGAAGAACCCGATCTTCTCGGACGAAACCGCGGCGTGCATGGTGATCTCCGACGTGATCCACGTCATGATCCTGACCCACGACAAGTTCAGGCAGTTCACGCCCCGCGCCGTCGCCGACGCCCGCTCGGCCACCGAGGTGCTGCTCTGCCTCTCCGCCGAAAGCCGGCAGGCGGTGGACGACATCACCGAGAAGGCCCTGGCGGCGGGCGGCGCCGAGGTGCGGCCCGCGGAGGACCACGGCTTCATGTACGGCCGCGCGTTCGAGGACCCCGACGGCCACATATGGGAGCCGATGTGGATGGACATGGCCGCGGCAAGCGAGGCGCTCGGCGCCGCCCCGGTCGAAGCCGCCTGATCGGCGAGGGAGGAGACGCAAGATGGGACATGAGGGCAGGTTCATCTGGTACGAGCTGATGACCGGCGACCGACAGGCAGCCGAGGCCTTCTACACCGCCGTCGTCGGGTGGAACGCCCGCGACGCGGGCGGCGAGAACGAGGGCTATACGATTCTCTCCGCGGGCGAGCGGGGGGTCGGCGGGATGATGACGATGCCGCAGGAGGCGCGCGCCGCGGGCGCCGAGCCGGGCTGGATCGGCTATATCGCCGTCGACGACGCCGACGCCGCCGCGGCGCGGATCGAGGCGGCCGGGGGCCGGGTCCACCGCGCTCCCGCCGACATACCCGATGTCGGCCGCTTCGCCGTCGTCGCCGATCCGCAGGGCGCCGTCTTCCAGCTGCTGGCGCCGCAAGGGGAAGGGGAGATGAAGCCGCTCGACCGAATGGCGCCGGGCAATGTCGGTTGGCACGAGCTCTACACGACCGACTGGGAGGCCGGCTTCGCCTTCTATTCCGAGCAATTCGAATGGGTGAGGGACCGCGCTATGGATATGGGCCCGATGGGCACCTACCAGCTCTTCGCCCCGGCCGAGGGATCCGAGGCCGTCGGCGGGATTATGAACGTCGCCGACCAGCAGCGCCCGACCTGGAGCTTCTACTTCGTCGTCGCCGGCATCGACGCCGCGGCGGAGCGGGTGAAGGCCGCCGGCGGCGAGGTGGCGATGGGCCCGATGGAGGTGCCCGACGGCAGCTTCGTCATCCAGGGCCGCGACCCCGAAGGGGCGGCCTTCGCCCTCGTCTCAGCGACGCGCTGAAAGGAGCATCCCATGCCGAGCATCGCGACCTGCCTCTGGTTCGACAAACAGGCGGAGGAGGCGGCGAATTTCTACGTTTCGCTCTTCCCGGATTCCCGCATCGACAAGATCGACCGTTCGCCCGCCGATTATCCCAACGGCAAGGCCGGCGACGTGCTCGTCGTCGAGTTCACGCTCGGCGGCCGGCCCTTCATCGCCCTCAACGGCGGTCCCGAATTCACGTTCGACGAGGCGATCTCGATGAGCGTCAGCGTCGAGGGGCAGGCGGAGACCGACCGTTATTGGGAGGCGCTGACGGCCGATGGCGGGCAGCCCAGCGTGTGCGGCTGGCTCAAGGACAGATACGGCCTCTCCTGGCAGATCGTTCCGAAGGAGCTGACCCGGCTTCTCTCGGACTCCGATCGCGACCGGGCGAAGCGGGCGATGGAGGCGATGATGAAGATGGGCAAGATCGACATCGCCGAGCTGCAACGCGCCGCCGACGCGGCCTGACCCAGGGAGAAGAGCCATGACCTATGTGGACGGATTCATCGCTCCGGTGCACCCGGACAAGAAGGAAGCCTATCGGGCGATGGCGGCGAAGGCGGCCGGGATCTTCCGGGAATATGGCGCCCTGCGCGTCGTCGAGAATTGGGGAGACGATCTGCCGCGGGGAAAGACGACGGACTTCTTCATGTCGGTGAAGGCCGGGGAGGGCGAGAATGTCGTCTTCTCGTGGATCGTCTGGCCCTCGAAGGACGCGCGCAATTCCGGCTGGGCCAAGGTGATGGCCGACGAGCGGATGAAGCCGGACGGGGACATGCCGTTCGACGGCGCCCGGATGTTCTGGGGCGGCTTCGAGACGATCGTCGACGAAGGCGAGTGATGACGGCCCTGGGAAGAGGGGAGGCAGCCGGATAGGCTGCCGCCCCCCGGTCAGTCGACGTGCGGATTGACGGCGGGCGGATCGCTGGCCGGAAAGCTCTCGTCGGAGGCTTCGTCCACCCTTTCCCATTCGCGCGGCGGGTCGCGCATCGCCTCCGGGCCCGCGGAGCGGGCGGCGCCGGAATGGCCGACGGCGCCGTGCCCGCCCGAGCCGCTGATGGCCGGGCGGGCGCCCTGGTGATTGCCCTGGTCGCCGCGGCGGCGCCACATGACCGTCGCCATGTAGCCGAGGCCCGCGGCGCAGGCCGCGCCGAGCCCGAGCAGCACCTTGCGCCCTGCGCCCATCGTCACGCTTCCTGCGTCAGCGTCGCGGGCTGCGCCGGCGGCAGGCCGGACGTCTCCGCCTGCCGCATGAGCTCCGCCTTGCGCGCGGCCATCTGCTCGCCCAGCGCATCGAGGTCGACGTCGGTCTTGCGCGCCTGGCTGAAGATGTTGTCGCGCTGCTTCTCCTCTTCCTTGACGTGGTGCTCGATCTCCTCCTGGAGAACCTTGACCTTCGCGTCGTAGAAGTCGTCGGACGGCTCGCCGGCCTCGATGTCGTTGATCAGGACCTTGGCGCCGTCATGCTCCACCAGGGCCTCGTCGAGATCGTCGTCGTCGATCTTGCCGCGCAGGGCCGGGTAGAAGATCTCCTCCTCGATCATGGTGTGGACCTTGAGCTCGGTGCAGATCTGCCGCGCCAGCTTCTCCTTCGTGCCGTCGCGGCTGGCTTTCTCGAACTTCTCGAACAGCGCCTCCACCTCGCGGTGGTCCTGAGTCAAAAGCCTGATCGCGTCCTGCCTCTCTTGGGCCATGTCGTTTCTCCCTCGTTTCGGTCTGGAACCATCGGCGCGGGGGGCCGGTTCCTTGGCCATGACGCACACCGAGACCCTCTCCCCCGTCCTCCCCACGGAGACCGAGGAAGCGACCCGGCGGCTTCTCGAAAAGGCGCATGAGCGCGACCTCCTGCTGGCCACCGCGGAGAGCTGCACCGGCGGAATGCTCGCCTCGCTTCTGACCGACGTGCAGGGCGTCGCCCACGTCTTCGACCGCGGCTTCGTCACCTATTCGAACGAGGCCAAGAACGAGATGCTCGGCGTCCCAATGGCGACGATCGAGGCGGAGGGCGCGGTGTCGAAGGCGGTTGCGATCGCGATGGCCGAAGGCGCGCTGGCGCATAGCCGCGCCAACATCGCCCTCGCCGTCACCGGCTTCGCCGACGCCGGCGACGAGCCCGGCCTCGTTCATTTCGGCTGCGCCCGCGCCGGACGGGTCACCGCGCACCGGGAGGAGCATTTCGGACCCGGCGGGCGAGGTGCTACACGCGTCAAGTGCATGAAGGTGGCGGTCGAGATGATGACGGAGATGCTGTGAGCATGGCGAAGACGCTGCCCTTCGGGGCGATCCACCGCCACGGCTTCGTCCGAGTCGCGGCCGCGAGCCCGACGGGATCGTCCGGAGACGTCGCCTTCAACGTCGCCCAGGCCATCTCCCTGGCGCGGGAGGCGGACCGCAGGGGCGCCGACCTCGTCGTCTTCCCCGAGCTCAACCTCTCCTCCTACGCGGTGGACGACCTGTTCCTGCAGGAAGCCTTCCTCGACCGGGTGGAGGAGGGGATAAGCGAGTTCGTCGCCGCCACCGCGAAGCTCGCCCCCTGCTGCGTCGTCGGCGCCCCGCTGCGGCGCAACGGACGGCTCTACAATTGCGCCCTGGCGGTGAGCCGCGGCCGCATCCTCGGCGTCGTGCCGAAGAGCTTCCTTCCCAACTACCGGGAATATTACGAGAAGCGCTGGTTCGTCTCCGGCATAGGCCTGAACGGCATCGACATCGCCGTCGCGGGCGCGACCGTGCCCTTCGGCACCGACCTCATCTTCGCCGCCGAGGATCTCGACGACTTCATCTTCCACGTCGAGATATGCGAGGATTACTGGGCGCCGCAGCCGCCCTCCACCGTCGGCGCGCTGGCCGGCGCTCTGATCCTGTGCAACCTCTCCGCCTCTAACATCACCATCGGCAAGGCGGACGAGAGGAAGCTGCTCTGCGCCGCCCAGTCGAGCCGCTGCACCGCCGCCTACGTCTATGCCGCCTCCGGCCCGGGGGAGAGCACCACCGACCTCGCCTGGGACGGGCAGAGCTCGATCTACGAGATCGGCGAGCTGCTCGCCGAGTCGAACCGCTTCGACGTGGAGCCGGAGCTGTGCGTCGCCGACGTCGACGTCCAGCGCCTGAGGCTGGAGCGGATGCGGATGCCCACCTTCAACGACAATGCCGTGGCGGCGGGCCATCCCGAGAAGAGCGCGCGCCGCCTCCATTTCGAGCACCGGCCCAACGGGGGCGACATCGGCTTCGAGCGCAGGCTGAGGCGCTTCCCCTACGTCCCCAACCGAATCGAGCAGCTCGACCAGGATTGCTACGAGGCCTTCAACATCCAGGTCCAGGGGCTCGCCAAGCGCTTCCAGACGACGAGCGGCAGCCATCTCGTCATCGGCGTGTCGGGCGGCCTCGATTCGACCCACGCGCTGATCGTCGCGGCCAAGATGTGCGACTTCCTCAAGCTCCCGCGCGAGACCATCCTCGGCTTCACCATGCCGGGCTTCGCCACCGGCGAGTCGACCAGGTCCAATGCCTGGGCGCTGATGAGGGCGCTCGGCGTCGTCGGGGAGGAGATCGACATCCGCCCCGCCGCGATGCAGATGCTGACCGACATGGGGCACCCGTTCGCCAAGGGGGAGCGGGGAGCGGACGTCTACGACGTCACCTTCGAGAACGTCCAGGCGGGTCTGCGCACCGACTATCTGTTCCGGCTCGCCAACCAGCGCCGCGGCTTCGTCGTCGGCACCGGCGACCTCAGCGAGATCGCGCTCGGCTGGTCCACCTACGGCGTCGGCGACCAGATGAGCCACTACGGCGTCAACGCCGGGGTTCCCAAGACGCTGATGCAGTACCTCATCCGCTGGGCGGTCAAGAGCGGCCAGTTCGACTCGGAGACCAACCGCGTCCTGGAGGCGATCCTCGAGACCAAGATCTCGCCCGAGCTTGTCCCCGCCGACGAAAAGGGGGAGATGCAGTCTACCGAGGACCGGATCGGACCCTACGAGCTGCACGATTTCTTCCTGTTCCACATCCTGCGGTCGGGGCAGCCGCCCTCGAAGGTGGCGTTTCTGGCCTGGCAGGCGTGGGGCGAGGTGGAGCGCGGCCTCTGGCCGGTCGGCTATCCCGACGCGCTGAAGCGCGCCTACGACCTCGACACGATCCGCAAGTGGCTGGAGGTGTTCCTGTTCCGCTTCTTCCAGATCAGCCAGTTCAAGCGGACGGCCATACCCAACTCGCCGAAGGTTTCGGCGGGCGGAGCGCTAAGCCCGCGCGGCGACTGGCGCGCGCCCGCGGACGGTAATGCAGGCCCATGGCTGGAGGAACTGAAGGCCGCTTTCGGGTCGTGACCGGAACGGCACGCCTGCGTAACAATCCAGCTTAGTCCTTAACTAGATTAATAATTATTCACGCTGCACTGCGGAACCCACTGGCTCAGGAGCACGTTGTTCGAGGGCGTCCTCATAGTTCAGGGAAACCCGCGTTGATCAAGCTATCCACCGCCTCCGAGCTGGGGCAGAGCCAGTTTGCGTCGCTTCCAGCCGATGACCATACGCTGATCTGCTTCTCCCACCTGCGGTGGAACTTCGTCTTTCAGCGCCCTCAGCATCTGATGAGCCGCTTCGCCGAGGCGCGGCGCGTGATCTTCTGGGAGGAGCCCGAGGCCGCGCTTCCCCATCTGGAGCCGGCGCTGGGCGTCAGGACCTGCGCCGAGACGGGCGTGGTCGTGGTGACTCCCTCGCTGCCCGAGACGCTGGGCGAGGCGGAGCGCGAGGAGACCCTGAAGGCGCTGCTCGAAACCTATCTCGCCGGCGAGAAGGGGCCCTTCATCCGCTGGTACTACACGCCGATGATGCTGCCCTTCTCGCGCGACGTGCCGTCGGTCTGCACCGTCTACGACTGCATGGACGAGCTCGCCAACTTCCGCTTCGCCCCGCCCCAGCTGCTCGGGCTCGAGCGGGAGCTGCTGAAGGCCGCCGACGTCGTCTTCACCGGCGGCTACAGCCTCTACGAGGCGAAGAAGGGCCTCCACCCCAACATCCATCCCTTCCCCTCCAGCGTCGACCGGGCGCATTTCGCCAAGGCGCGCGGCGTCGACGCGAGCCCCGACGACCAGGGGCCGATCGGCAAGCCGCGCCTGGGCTTCTACGGCGTCATCGACGAGCGGATGGACCTGGAGCTGATCGCGGCGGTGGCCGACGCCCATCCCGAATGGTCGATCGTCCTCGTCGGCCCGGTGGTGAAGATCGACCCCGCCGACCTGCCGGTCCGGGCCAACATCCATTATGTCGGCGGCAAGAGCTACGAGGAGCTGCCGCTCTATCTGGGCGGCTGGGACGTGGCCCTGATGCCCTTCGCGATCAACGATTCGACGAAGTTCATCTCGCCTACCAAGACTCCGGAATATCTGGCCGGCGGGCGGCCTGTGGTGTCGACTCCGATCACCGACGTGATCCGCCACTACGGCGATCTCGACGCGGTGTTCATCGCCGAGGGCGCCGAGGCGTTCGTGGCGGCGTGCGAAGAGGCGCTCGATCTCGCCGCCTCGGGCGACGAGTGGCTGAAGGACGTCGACCTCAAGCTCTCCAACCTCAGCTGGGACATCACCTACGCCCGCATGGCCGGGCTGGTGCACGAGGCGATCAGGACGCCGAGCGACGGGCCGAACATCGTCAAGGCGGCGGCCAGGAAGAAATACGACTATCTCGTCGTCGGCGCCGGCTTCGCCGGCTCGGTCATCGCCGAGCGGCTGGCGAGCCAGCACGGCGCCGAGGTGCTCGTCATCGACCGGCGGCCGCATGTCGGCGGCAACGCCTACGACGTGCTCGACGAGGCCGGGGTGCTGATCCACCAATACGGGCCGCACATCTTCCACACCAACAGCGACGAGATATTCGACTATCTCTCGCGCTTCACGCAGTGGCGCCCCTACGAGCATCGCGTGCTCGCCCAGGTGCGCGGGCAGCTGGTGCCGATCCCGATCAACCGAACGACCCTCAACAAGCTGTTCGGCCTGAACCTCGAGACCGACGAGGAAGCGGCGGAATATCTCGCCTCGCGCGCCGAGCCGGTCGACGCGATCGAGACGTCGGAGGACGTGGTGATCAACGCGGTCGGGCGCGAGCTCTACGAGCTCTTCTTCCAGGGCTATACGCGCAAGCAATGGGGGATCGACCCCTCGCAGCTCGACAAGGCGGTGACGTCGCGGATCCCGACCCGGACCAACACCGACGACCGCTATTTCGGCGACAAGCACCAGGCGATGCCGAAGCAGGGCTATACGGCGATGTTCAACCGGATGCTCGACCATCCGAACATCGACGTTCTGCTCTCGACCGACTATAAGGACGTCATCGACGGGATCGACGCCGGACACATCGTGTTCACCGGACCGATCGACGAATATTTCGGCTTCCGCTACGGCAAGCTGCCCTACCGGAGCCTGCGCTTCGAGCACAAGGTGGAGGACCGGGAGCAGTTCCAGCCGGTCGCCGTGGTCAATTATCCGGACCCTGAGGTGCCCTACACACGGATCACCGAGTACAAGCACCTGACCGGGCAGAAGAACGCCAAGACGAGCATCACCTACGAATATCCGTCGGCGGAAGGCGATCCCTATTATCCCATCCCGCGGCCGGAGAACCAGGAGCTGTTCAAGAAGTACGAGGCGCTGGCCGACGCGACGCCGGGCGTCACCTTCGTCGGCCGGCTGGCCACCTATCGCTACTACAATATGGACCAGGTCGTCGGCCAGGCGCTCGCCACGTTCCGCCGCCTGGACGCGAGGCTGAAGGCGGACGCGGCGAAGCCCGACGTCTGGACCGAAGCGGCCGAATAGCCGCGCGCCCGACCCGCCTCCAAAAAAGGGGGACACGTACCTTTCCGAGAGAAAGTACGTGTCCCCTTTTGTCAGGCGACGGCTTCTCCCTCCGTCGCCGGCTTCAGGGACAGGGCGCCGTCCCCTTCCTCCACCCGCACGACGGACCCGTCGGGTATCTCGCCCCTGAGGATCGCGTCGGCGAGCGGGTCCTGGAGATATTTCTGGACGGCGCGCTTCAGCGGCCGGGCGCCGTAGATCGGGTCGTAGCCCACGCGGCCGAGCCAGGCGCGGGCGCCGTCGGTGAGGTCGAGGCGGATCTTGCGGTCGGCCAGCAGCTGGCCGAGGCGCGCGACCTGGATATCGACGATCGGGCCCATATGCTCGGCCGCCAGCCGGTGGAACAGGATGATCTCGTCCAGCCGGTTGAGGAACTCGGGACGGAAGTGGCCGCGGACCACCTCCATAACCTGCGGCTCGACCTTCTCCACCCCCTCGTCGTCGGTGAGGCTGGAGAGATACTGGCTGCCGAGGTTGGAGGTGAGGATGATGATCGTGTTGGTGAAGTCCACGGTCCGGCCCTGGCCGTCCGTGAGGCGGCCGTCGTCGAGCACCTGGAGAAGGACGTTGAACACGTCCGAATGCGCCTTCTCGACCTCGTCGAACAGCACGACCTGATAGGGCCGCCGCCGCACCGCCTCGGTGAGCACGCCGCCTTCCTCATAGCCGACATAGCCGGGAGGAGCGCCGATCAGCCGGGCGACGCTGTGCTTCTCCATGAATTCCGACATGTCGATTCGGACCATCGCCGAGGCATCGTCGAACAGGAATTCGGCCAGCGCCTTGGTGAGCTCGGTCTTGCCGACGCCGGTGGGGCCGAGGAACAGGAAGGAGCCCAGCGGGCGATTCGGGTCCTGGAGGCCCGCGCGGGCGCGGCGGATGGCGCGGGAGACGGCGGCGACCGCCTGGCCCTGGCCGATGACGCGCCGGCCGATCTGGGCCTCCATCTGAAGCAGCTTCTCGCGCTCGCCCTCCAGCATCCGCTCGACCGGTATCCCCGTCCAGCGGGCGACGACTCCGGCTATGTCCTCGCTGGTCACCTCCTCGCGCAGCATGGCGCCGGCGCTCGCCGCCTCGATCTCGGAGAGCTGCTTCTCCAGCTGGGGAATGCGGCCGTACTGGATCTCGCCCGCCTTGCCGAGGTCGCCGGCGCGCTGCGCCTGCTCCAGCTCGATGCGGGCGCGTTCCAGCTCCTCCTTGATCTTGGCCTCGCCGGCGAGTTTCTCCTTCTCGCTCTGCCAGCGCTGGGTGAGCTCGGCGGACTGCTGCTCGAGATTGGCGAGCTCCTCCTCGAGCGCCTTGAGGCGCTCCTGGCTGGCGCGATCCTTCTCCTTCTTCAGCGCCTCCCGCTCGATCTTGAGCTGGATGATCCGCCGGTCGAGATTCTCGATCTCCTCCGGCTTCGACTCCACCTCCATCCTGAGGCGCGAGGCGGCCTCGTCCATCAGGTCGATCGCCTTGTCGGGCAGGAACCGGTCGGTGATGTAGCGGTTCGACAGGGTCGCCGCCGAGACCAGGGCGCCGTCGGTGATGCGCACGCCATGGTGAAGCTCGTATTTCTCCTTGAGCCCGCGCAGGATCGAGATCGTGTCCTCGACCGTCGGCTCGCCGATGAACACCGGCTGGAAGCGCCGCTGGAGGGCCGGGTCCTTCTCGACATGCTTTCTATATTCGTCGAGCGTGGTGGCGCCGATGCAGTGGAGCTCGCCGCGGGCCAAAGCGGGCTTCAGGAGGTTTGAGGCGTCCATCGCGCCTTCGCTCTTCCCCGCGCCGATCAGCGTGTGCATCTCGTCGATGAAGAGGATGATGTCGCCCTCGGCCTGCTTGACCTCGTCGAGCACGCCCTTGAGGCGCTCCTCGAACTCGCCGCGATATTTGGCGCCGGCGATCAGGCTGCCCATGTCGAGCGCCATCAGGCGGCGGTCCTTCAGCGAATCGGGAACGTCGCCATTGGCGATGCGAAGCGCCAGCCCTTCGGCGATGGCGGTCTTGCCGACGCCCGGGTCGCCGATCAGCACCGGGTTGTTCTTCGTCCGTCGGGCGAGGATCTGGACGGTGCGGCGTATCTCCTCGTCGCGGCCGATCACCGGATCGAGCTTGCCGTCGCGCGCCGCCTGGGTGAGGTCGCGGGCGAACTTCTTGAGCGCGTCGTAGCGGTCCTCGGCCGACTGGGTGTCGGCGCTGCGGCCGCCGCGCAGCTCGTTGATGGCGGCGTTGAGCGCCTCGGCCTTGACCCCGGCATCGGCGAGCGCGCGGCCGGCGGCGGTGTTCGACGCCAGCACCAGAGCGAGCAGCAGCCGCTCGACCGTGACGTAGCTGTCGCCGGCCTTCTGGGCGATCTGTTCGGCGGAATCGAGCACGCGCAGGCTCTCGGCGTCGAGGCCTGGCGTCTGGCTGGCGCCCCCGCCGGTGACGGTCGGGATCTTCGCCAGCGCCTCGTCCGTCTCGCGCCGCGCCGCCTCGGCGCTGCCGCCGGCGCGGGCGATCAGGCCGGCCGCCATACCCTGCTCGTCCTCGAGCAGGGCCTTCAGCAGATGCGCCGGCGTGATCCGCTGGTGGTCGAGCCTCAGGGCGACCGTCTGCGCCGCCTGAAGGAAGCCACGGGCGCGGTCGGTGAATTTCTCAAGGTTCATGTCGGCCCTCAAAAGCTGTCCGCTTGGATATGGTGTTGCATTCGGGCAACACAAGGGGCGGATGCGTCCGCTTTCGGACAAAGCAGAAAGCGTGTTGTTTCAGCTACTTGGCTCCCCATTGCATAGGTCGCCGCCGCCGCTATGGTGCGCGCCGACCAACGTCCGGAGGATCCTAAATGCGCCGCAAGCTGCTCCCGTTCATCCTGGTTTCGGCGGTCGCCGCCGCTCCGCTCGCGGCGACCTCGGCGGGCGCGCAGCCTGCCGCCGCCAGCGCGGCGCCGGCGCCCCTGTCGCAGCTCGTCAGGCAGGTGGACATACCCTATCAGTCCTTCACCCTTCCCAACGGCCTGCGCGTCTACGTCCACGAGGACCACAAGGCGCCGGTCGTCGCCGTCTCCGTCTGGTACCATGTCGGCTCGAAGGACGAGCCCCGCGGCAAGACCGGCTTCGCCCACCTCTTCGAGCATCTGATGTTCAACGGCTCCGAGAACGCGCCGGGCGATTTCTTCGCTCCGCTGCAGCAGGTCGGCGCAACCGATTTCAACGGCACGACCTGGTTCGACCGCACCAATTATTTCGAGACGGTGCCGACGCCCGCCCTCGACCTCGCCCTCTTCCTCGAGAGCGACCGGATGGGGCACCTGCTCGGCGCCGTCACCCAGGAGAATCTCACCAACCAGATCGGCGTCGTCCAGAACGAGAAGAGGCAGGGCGACAACGAGCCGTACGGCCTGGTCGAGTACAAGCAGCTCGAGGCGCTGTTTCCGGAGGGGCATCCCTACCATCACTCGACCATCGGCTCGATGAGCGACCTGACCGGCGCCAGCCTTGAGGACGTCAAGAACTGGTTCCGTTCGCGCTACGGCCCGAACAACGCGGTGCTGGTCCTCGCCGGCGACGTCACGCTCGCCAAGGCCAAGCAGCTGGTCGCGAAGTATTTCGGCGACATACCGCGCGGCCCCGAGGTTCGGCCGGCGGCGGCGGACGTGCCGACGCTCGCCCAGGCGCGGAGCGAGGTGACCCACGACCGCGTCGCCAACACCCGCCTCTACCGGATGTGGGCGGTGCCCGGCCTCACCAACGGCGACACCGTGCCGCTCGACATCGCCGCCAGCGTGCTCGGAGGTCTCTCCAGCTCGCGGCTCGACAACGCGCTGGTGCGCGGCGAGAAGGTCGCGGTCGGCGTGTCGGCCAATGTCCAGCCCTTCGAGCGGGTCAGCCTGTTCGAAGTCACCGCCGACGTGAAGCCGGGCGTCGATCCCGCGCTGGTCGCCCGCCGCCTCGACTCGATCATCGCCGACTTCATCAGGACGGGCCCGAGCGCCGACGAGGTTCGCCGGGTCGCCACCCGCGAGGTGGCGAGCCGGCTGAACGGCCTCGAATCGGTCGGCGGCTTCGGGGGCAAGGCGGTGACTCTGGCCGAAGGCGCGCTCTATGCGGGCGATCCGGGCTTCTACAAGAAGCAGCTCGCCGCCTATGCGGCCGCCACCCCCGCCGAGGTCAAGGCGGCGGCGCAGAAGTGGCTGTCGCGTCCGGTCTACGCCCTGACCGTCGCGCCGGGCGAGCGCGAGGCCTATGAGGAAGCCAAGGGCGGCGAGGGCGGATCGCACCATCCGGCCTATTACCGCCCCCCCGTCGCCGGCGAGAAGCCGCTCGCGCCGCTTCCCGCGGCCGCCGCGGAACAGGACGGGGCCGGCGCCGCCGCCCGTCCCGCGGGCGTCGACCGCTCCAAGTTCCCGCCGGTCGGCGAAGTGAAGAACATCGACTTTCCCGACATCCAGCGAACCCGCCTCGCCAACGGCATTCCGGTGATCTACGCGCAGCGCACCGCCGTGCCGCTGACCCGCGTGACGGTGAGCTTCGACGCCGGCAACGCCGCCGACCCGCGGAGCGCCCTCGGGACCCAGGCGCTGATGCTGTCGCTGCTCGATGAAGGGACGAAGTCGCGCAACTCGATCCAGATCGCCGAGGAGGAGGAGCGCCTCGGGGCCTCGATCGCCGCCGGCGCGTCGATGGACCGGACCAATGTCGGCCTCTCGGCGCTGACGCCGAACCTGGCGCCCTCGCTCAACCTGCTCGCCGACGTGATCCGCAATCCCGCCTTCGACCCGGCCGAGGTCGAGCGGCTGCGCGGCCAGCAGCTCGCCCGCATCGCCCAGGAGATGACCGAGCCGCAAGGCCTTGCGCTGCGCACCCTGCCGGGCCTCCTCTACGGCCCGCAGCACCCTTATGGCGTGCCCTTCACCGGCACCGGCGACGCCAAGGCCGTGGCCGCTGTCGGGCGGAGCGACCTCGTCGCCTTCCACGACGCCTGGCTGCGCCCCGACACGGCGCGGATCTTCGTCGTCAGCGACCGGCCGCTGGCCGAGCTGACGCCGCTGCTCGAGCGCGCCTTCGGCACCTGGGCGGCGCCGGCGACGCCCAAGGGGACGAAGAATCTCAACGCCTCAACCGCCGCGCCGCAGTCGAAGATCTACCTGATCGACCGCCCGCAATCGCCCCAGTCGGTGATCATGGGCGGGATGCTGCTCCCCTATACGGGCGGGCAGCCGATCGAGCCGCTGATAGTCTCCAACGACGTTTTGGGCGGCAGCTTCCTGTCGCGGCTCAACATGGACCTGCGCGAGACCAAGGGCTGGTCCTACGGCGTCAACGGCCGCGTCAACCGCCTGGTCGGCACGGTCCCCTACATCGTCAACGCGCCCGTCCAGTCGAACCAGACCGGCCCCGCCTTGGCCGCCCTGCAGGCCGACATGCGCGAGTTCCTGACGCAGAAGGGGATCGGCGCGGAGGAGCTGGAGCGGACGATCAACAACCGCGTCCGCAACCTCGCCGGCAACTTCGAGACGTCCGAGGACGTGCTCGGCGGCCTTCAGACCATCGACCTGCTCGGCTTCCCCGACAATTATTACGAGACCCTTGCGGGCCGCTATCGCGGGATGACGGCGGTGCAGCTCGACGAAGCGGCGCGGAAGGTGCTCGACCCCGCCAAGTTCGTCTGGGTGGTGGTCGGCGACGCGGCCAAGGTGCGGCCGCAGCTCGACAAGCTCGGAATGCCGATCGAGGTCGTGACGCCGAAATAGCCGCGCGCCCGGGTCCCGGCCCGCGCCGGGACCCCGGTCACGCGGCGAATATCCGAGTCACGTGGCCCATCTTTCGGCCGGGGGACGCCTCGTCCTTGCCGTAGAGGTGGAGATGGGCGCCGCGCTCGGCGAGGATGCGCGGCCACCCCGCGGCCTCGTCGCCGATCAGATTCTCCATCTCGACGCGCCGCCCGGTGAGCGCGGTGGAGCCCAGGGGCAGCCCGCAAATGGCGCGGATGTGGTTCTCGAACTGCGACGTCTCGGCGCCCTCGATCGTCCAGTGGCCGCTATTGTGGACGCGCGGCGCCATCTCGTTGAACACCGGCCCCTCGGCGGTGGCGAAGAATTCGAGCGCCAGGACGCCGACATAGTCGAGGGCCGCCGCGACCCGCTCCGCCAGCGCCGCCGCCTCGGCCGCCTGCGCGGCGATCGACGCAGGCGCGGGGACGGCCGCGCGGTGGAGGATTCCGCCGCGGTGCACGTTCCAGGTCGGCGGATAGGCGACCGTCGCGCCGCCCTGGCCGCGGGCGATCAGGATCGAGAATTCGTGGCTGAAGTCGACGAAGCCCTCGACGATCGAGGGCTGGCGCCCGACCGCGTGCCAGGCCTGCCTTGCCTGGCCCATGTCGTCCACCCGCGCCTGGCCCTTGCCGTCGTAGCCGAGGCGGACCGTCTTGACGATCGCGGGCAGGCCGACCCGCTCCAGCGCCGGGACCAGCTCTTCGACGTCGTTCGCCATCTCGAAAGGCGCGGTCCGGCCGCCGAGATCGCGGACGAACCCTTTCTCCGCGTACCGCACCTGCGCGATCTCCAGCGCCTTGAGGCCCGGCAGCACCGGCACCTCGCCGGCGATCAGCGCCAGCGGGCCGAGCGGCACGTTCTCGAACTCGTAGGTGACGACGTCGCAGGCTCCGGCGAAGGCGGCGAGCCGATCCGACTGGTGATAGGAGGCTTCGGTGAAGGCGGAGGCGACGTCGTTCGCCGGCCCGCTCGCCGGGGCGAAGACGTGGATGCGATAGCCCAGCTGCGCCGCGGCCATGCCCAGCATCCGCCCGAGCTGCCCGCCGCCGACGATGCCGATGGTGGAGCCCGGCGGAACGAGGGTCATTCCGGCCTTTCGTCCACCGCGTCGGTCTGCCGCTGCCGCCAGTCCCTGAGCCGGCCGGCGAGCGCCTCGTCGCCGAGCGCCAGGATCGAGGCGGCGAGGAGGGCCGCGTTGACGGCGCCCGCCCGGCCGATGGCGAGCGTCCCCACCGGCACGCCCGCCGGCATCTGGACGATGGAGAGAAGGCTGTCGAGGCCCGAGAGCGCCTTGGATTCGACCGGCACGCCGAGCACCGGCAGATGGGTCATGGAGGCGGCCATGCCGGGAAGGTGCGCCGCGCCGCCGGCGCCGGCGACGATCACCTTCAGGCCTCGCCCCGCGGCGCCCCGGGCGTAATCGTAGAGCCGCCCGGGGGTCCGGTGGGCCGAGACGATCCTCGTCTCGTGCGCGACGTCCAGGGCTTCCAAGGTTTCGGCCGCATGGCGCATCGTCTCCCAGTCGGAGCGGCTGCCCATGATGATCCCGACCTCGGCCATCGCCTCCCTCTATCGGCGCGGCGGCGGCGAGGCCAGACCTTCGTTCTTAGTTAACCCGCCCGCGGTACAGACGGCGCCATGTCGAAGCACAGCTCAGATTTCGCCGGCATGCCGGTCGAAGCCACCGAAGAGAACGCGCTGCTGCGCGCGGCCCTCGAGGAAGCCCAGCAGCGGATCCGCGAGCTCGAGCGCAATTCCGAGATCGACGACCTGACGCCGCTGCCGGGCGCCCGCCGCTTCCGGGCGGAGCTCGAGCGCGTGGCGGGCCTCGCCCAGCGCCACGGCACGCCCGGCGCGGTCGTCGGCCTGGAGCTGGTCGGGCTCGGCGCCCTCAGGGAGGAGCACGGCCATTTCGCCGCCGACGCCGCCCTCGTCCATGTCGCCCGCCTGCTCTGCGGCCTCATCCGCACCACCGACGTGCTCGCTCGGGTCGGCGACGCCGAGTTCGGCCTCATCCTCGACCATCTCGATCTCGACAGCGCGATCGACGCGGCGGAGCGGCTCGTCCGCTGCGTCGCCGACAACCCCCTCGACCTCGGCCATGTCGCGGTTCCGCTGAAGGCGGTGGCGGCGACGACCGGCATCCTCCCGGGCGACAGCGCCGACGACGTGATGAACCGCGCCCGCGCCAACCTCCAGCGGGTGAAGGCGGAGGGGTGATCCCGGCCTTTCCCGCCGCGTGCCGCGACGGGAGGGCGGGCGCTACAGATCCTTCAGATAATAGCGGTCCGTTGCGGCGAGGTCGCCGTCCAGCTCGTAGACGATCGGCTGTCCCGTCGGGATTTCGAGCGCCGTGATCTCGTCGTCGGGAATGGCGGAGAGGTGCTTGACGAGCGCCCTCAGCGAATTGCCGTGGGCCGAGATCACCACCCTCTGCCCCTGCCGCAGCGACGGCGCGATCCGGCTCTCCCAATAAGAGAGCACCCTTGCGATCGTGTCCTTGAGGCTCTCGGTCGCGGGAACCTCGACCCCGGCATAACGGCGGTCGCCGGAGAGGTCGTAGGGGCTGCCCGGCTCAAGCGGCGGCGGCGGAACGTCGAACGAGCGGCGCCAGACATGGACCTGAGCGTCGCCGTGCTTCGCCGCCGTCTCCGCCTTGTTCAGCCCGGTGAGGCCGCCATAATGGCGCTCGTTGAGGCGCCAGTCCTTCTCGACCGGAAGCCACAGCCGGCCCATCGCCTCCAAGGCGAGGTCCAGGGTCTTGATCGCGCGGGTCTGGAGGCTGGTGAAGCAGAGGTCGAAATCCAGCCCCTTCGCCGCCATCAGCTCGCCGGCGAGCCGCGCCTCCTCCACGCCCTTCTCGGTAAGGTCGACGTCCCACCAGCCGGTGAATCGATTCTCGAGGTTCCAGGCCGACTGGCCGTGACGGACGAGGACGAGGGTGGGCATGGCGGCTCCGGTCAGATTCAAAAAGTTTCGCTCATGCTGAGGAGGGACTGAGCCTGGCGAAGGCCCGTCTCGAAGCACGCAACGGCCCTTCGAGACGCCGCTTCGACTTCGCTCAGCGGCTCCTCAGGATGAGCGGGGCAAGGTGTTCAACTTTCAGCCCCGCTTCCTCGCCTCGAGAGCGGGAAGAATGGCGTGGAGCGCGGCGAGGCAGTCGCGGGCGAGGAGGCGGGAGCGGCCGGGGGACCAGCCGAAGCGCTCGTCCGGCAGATCGGCATTGTCCTTGAACGGCATCTCCAGAGTCATCGACACCGCCCCGTAGCGCTCGGCGAGCTGGGCGGTGGACATCGACATGTTGGCCTGGCCCGGCGCGGCGATCTCATACCCCTTGGCCGTCTGGAAATCCGGGGAGAGACGCACCAGCGCCTCGCCGAAGCGGTCGAACAGCGCCTGCTGCGCCTCGTTCCAGCTCGGAATGCCCTCGAAGCCGGCGAGGAAGTTTGCGGCGATCGCCTCGTCGCCATGGACGTCCATCGCGAAATCCACGCCGGTGCGATCCATCTCGTTGCGGACGCAAAGCACCTCTGGGCTCCGCTCCGCGCTCGGCTCGTGCCACTCGCGGTTGAGGTTGGTGCCGACGGCGTTTGTCCTCAGATGCCCGCGCCGGGAGCCGTCGGGGTTCATGTTGGGCACGATGTGGAAGGTGGCGCGGCGGCGCAGCTGGCGCGCGATCGGATCCGCTTCGTCGGTGAGCCGCTCCAGCGCGCCCTCCATCCACCATTCGGCCATGGTCTCGCCGGGATGCTGCCTCGCATAGAGCCAGACCTGCAGCGGACCCTCGCCGAGGGTCAGATAGTCCATGTCCTGGCCGTCGAGGGTCTTGCCGAGCGAGCGATAGTCCACCCCCGGGGCGCTCGCCGCCTCGGCGACCAGATCGTGATGCCGCTCCATCGTGTAGGGCGCGAAATAGGCGATCCAGACGCTGTCGGACGCGGGCGTGACGGCGATGGTGAGGATCCCGTCGGCATAGGCCGTGTCCGTCCTTTCCCAGAGCTCCCGGTCGTAGGACAGGCAGGCGCGATAATCGTCCCAACCCAGCGGATAGGCGGCGCCGGCGCAGTTCAGGATCCTGAGCTCGACCGGCTTTCCCTTCGCGCCCGTCAGGCGAAAATAGAACCACTGGTAGAAATCGGACTGGTTGTCGCGGACGATTTCGAGATCGACGCGGCTGCCGTCGATGGCGACGGAACGGATGTTGCCGCCATCGAAGGCGCTCGTAATGCTGAGGGTCATCTCACCCTGATAATGCGGCCCGACTCCCCGGGGAAGTCCCGAAACAGCGCGTTCGCCAGCCGCCCGACGGCGGCCGTGCCCCGCGCCTCGGCCGACCCGGTCGGGGCTTCGCCGACCGCCCGCCCTTCCCAGAAGACGGTCCCGTCCGACCGGCGCCGGATGGCCACCTCGAGCAAGGTTGCCGTCACGTTCGCGCCGCTTCCGGCGGGCGGCGCGCCGGCGATGCCGCGGCCGATGCGGGCGGCGCTGAGCGCGGCGATCGCCTCCCGGCTCCCCTGCTCGACGTCGATCAGCGCGATCTGCTCGGATTGCCGGCTGGTAGGAACGACCGTCCAGCCGAGGCGGGTCAGCTCGGCGGCGACGGCCGAGACGAAGGCGGGGAAGTCGGCGCGGTTGGCGTCGGCGCGGTCGAACGGCTCGATCGCGATCTGCGAGCGCGCGATCGTGGTCTCGCCAAGGTGGAAGCGGCCCACCTCAACCCCGCCGGCCGTCCCGCGCCCGCCGTGCCCGGCGGTGGTCGAGCAGGCGGCGAGCGCGCTGCCGAGCAGGATCAACGCGGACCGCGATAAAGCTGATTTCATTCCGGCACCTCTTCGTCTAGCGGGCGCGTTCGTACAGGGTCTGAAACGATCCGTCAGCGCTTTTGCTGCCCGTCCGGTTCCGTCGAGGAGTATAATGGCCCAATCGTCCCAGAAACCCGCCGTGCTCGTGACCGGCGGCGCCGGCTATATCGGTAGCCACGCCGTGCTCGCCCTGCTCGACAACGGCTGGAGCGTGGTGGTGATCGACAACCTCACCACCGGCTTCGAATGGGCTGTGCCGGACGGCGCGGCGTTCGCGAAGGGGGATATCGCCGACCAGGCGCTCGTCGCGCAACTCATCGCCGAGCACGGCATCGGCGCGATCATCCATTTCGCGGGATCGGTCGTGGTGCCGGAATCGGTCGAGAACCCGCTCAAATATTATGAGAACAACACGGTGAAGAGCCGCTCGCTGATCGAGAGCGCGGTGAAGGGCGGCGTGCGCCACTTCATCTTCTCTTCGACCGCGGCGACCTACGGCATCCCCGAGCAGGTGCCGATCACCGAGACGACCCGGACTCAGCCGATCAACCCCTATGGCTGGTCCAAGCTGATGACCGAGCGCATGCTGGCGGACGTCGCCGCCGCCCACCCGCTCAATTTCTGCGCGCTGCGCTACTTCAACGTGGCCGGCGCCGATCCGAAGGGGCGGTCGGGACAGTCGACGGCGGGCGCCACCCACCTGATCAAGGTCGCGGTCGAGGCGGCGGTGGGCAAGCGCGGCCACGTCTCCGTCTACGGGACTGACTATGCGACGCCCGACGGCACCGGCGTGCGCGACTATATCCACGTCAGCGACCTCGCCGCGGCCCACGTCCACGCGCTGGAGACGCTGGTCGCCGATCCCGCCTCGAGCCACATCATGAACTGCGGCTACGGGCGCGGCTTCTCGGTACTGGAGGTGCTGGACGCCGTCGACAGGGTGACCAACCTCAGGATCGAGCGACGGATGGAGGCGCGCCGCGCCGGAGACCCCGACGCGCTGGTCGCGGACAACGGCAAGATCCTCGCCACCCTTCCCTGGCGGCCCCGGCTCGACGATCTCGACACGATCGTCGCCCATGCTTTGGCCTGGGAGCGCAAGCTGGCGGAGCGGCGGGATTCCTGACCCTGTCCAAGCCCATGTCGGCCGGCTCCTCGCCGAGGCGGAGAGTCACGAGCGGCGCGGGGAGCGGCGCGCGGCGGCGAGCTTCTACCAGGCGGCCCTGAAGGCGGCCCAAGAGGCGGGGCAGCTTCCGAGCGAGTTCCGACCGCCGCTGGAGAGGGCGCAGCGGTTCCTGCGGCAGGCGGCGGAGGAGTATGAGGCGCATCTCGAGCGGGTGCTGGCGCGGACCGAGGCGGGCCCCCGCTTCACGGAAGCGGTCGACATCCTCCTCGGGCGCAAGGCGGTCCAGCTCCAGCAGCCGAGCGCCTTCTACTTCCCCGGCCTGCCGCAGCGGCCTTTCTACGCGCGGGAGGAATTCCCCTGGGCTCCCCGGCTGGAGTCGGAGACGGCCGCGATCCGCGCCGAGCTGCAGGCGCTGGTCGGCGACGAGGCCGCCTTCCAGCCCTATGTCGAGGCGGAGCGGAACCGGCCGACGCAGGACTTCCACGGCATGCTCGGCGATCCCAGCTGGGGTGCCTTCTACCTCTGGAGGGACGGCGCCCTCGTCGAGGAGAATGCGGCGCGCTGCCCGCGCACCGTCGAGGCGCTGTCGAAAGTGCCGATGACCCGGATCGGCGCCCGCACGCCGTCCGTGCTCTTCTCGCTGCTCCGGCCCGGGGCGCATATCCCGCCGCATACCGGCATGCTCAACAGCCGCCTGATCTGCCACCTCCCCCTCGTCGTGCCGCCCGGCTGCTGGCTGCGCGCGGGCAACGAGGTGCGGGCATGGGAGGAGGGCAAGCTGCTGATCTTCGACGACAGCTTCGAGCACGAGGCCCGCAACCCCTCCGACGCCTTGCGAGTCATCCTCCTGTTCGACATCTGGAAGCCGGAGCTGAGCGAGGCGGAGCGGGCGGGCGTCTCGACGCTCTTCGAGGCCATAGACGGCTTCGGCGGCTGAGGGCGCCTGCTTGACTTGGCGAACGTGCCCGACTAGGGGAGCGCCTCGCTTTTCCAGCAGATATTTCGAAGAGACAGGCAGGCGTCCCGAGCCATGAAGATCCGCAACTCGCTCAAATCCCTGAAGTCGCGCCACCGCGACTGCCGCGTGATCCGCCGCCGGGGCCGCACCTACGTCATCAACAAGACCAACCGCCGCTTCAAGGCGCGCCAGGGCTGATCTCCTTTTCGGTTGTCCTTCGAGACGCCGGTTCCGACTTGGCTCAACGGCTCCTCAGGATGAGCGGTTGAGGCTGCTCTTCCGCTCGTGCTGATCAGGGGCTGAGCTTGGCGAAGACTCGTCCCGAAACGCCGACCGCCGTCGTCTTCGACGTCGGCAACGTGCTCTACGGCTGGGACCCGGAGAGCTTCCTCGCCCGCCAGATACCCGAGGACGAGGCGCGGCTGCGCTTCATCGACGACATCGACCTGTGGGGCTGGCACGACAGCCTCGACGGCGGCCGTCCCTTCGGCGAGGCGGCGGCCGAGCTCAGCGAGAAATTCCCGGATTATGCCGCCTACATATCGGCCTGGGGCGAGCGGTTCGGCGAGACGATCAGCGATCCCGTCCCCGGCATGCACGCGCTCGTCGAGGCGCTGGACGCGCGCGGCGTTCCGCTCTTCGCCATAACCAACTTCTCCGCCGACTTCTGGAAGCCGTTCCGGGCCAAGGAGGACGCCTTCTTCCGGCGCTTCCGCGACATCGTCGTCTCGGGCGAGGAGAAGCTGCTCAAGCCCGACCCCGCCCTCTACTATCGGGCGCTCGACCGCTTCGGCCTGAAGCCGCGCGACGCCCTGTTCGTCGACGACCGCGCCATCAACGTCGAGGGCGCGCGGGCGGTGGGGATGCACGCCCACCTGTTCACCGGGGCGGAGGACCTGCGTCGAAGGCTGGTCGAAGACGGACTGCTCTGAGCCGCCAGAGCAGAAGATTGCTCTGAGCTGCCCAGAGTAAAAGATCAGTGTCGCCAGTTTTCGTACGCTTGGGCGAATGCTTTTCCCTTGCGCCGGCGGACAGCGCTGATCAAACCGTTCCTGTGCCGTTTTCGCAGCAGGGGACGAGGGATGGCGCTACGGGTCGGTATTACCGACTTCAGCAGTCAAAGGCCGGCGATAGACATCGTGCCGCCAGCATTGACGCGACACGTCACTTTCAGAATGTCGATCCACAAGAACCCGCGTCTGGGACCCAGCAAGCCCGAGCGTGACGAAAGGTGGGAAACCCTCTGCAAGGTCTTTGCTGGCCACGTCAACGAACTGCGCTCGGCTTATGCCGCGGGCACCCCGCCCAAGGTCAATTTCATTCAGCCGACGAGCGAGGTCTTCGAGCATCCGCTCCGGTTCACGCTGGAACGGACTGCCGTCGTCGAGATCACCCCGCAGCGCCACAAGCCGTTCAGGATCCGCGCCCGGCTCGACGTTTACACCGAAATCTGCAGCATCACCTACATAGTCGACCGGATCGGCGCCGGCGCAACTGACATCTACCCGCTCATGACCGGACTTCTCGCTCCGGGCGATGGCAGCGGAGCAGGGCCGGCCCAACGGGTCGAGGCGGCCCTGGACGGGCTTTACAACCGCCTCTGGTCCCTCAATTCGCCCATCGATGCGGCGGTGACGGCGCAACGTTGGTTCGAGGGCGAGAGCGAGCAGCCCGGAATACCGCTGACCGACTTCCGGGGGGTCGTTCTGCCTGTGTGCGAAGCGGCTGCGACGCCGCGGACGGCGCGCATTGCCCGCCCGGCGCTACGGCCGGAGCTGCGGCGGTTCGTCGACGAGCATGCCGAACTGCTCCGCATCGCCACCGGACGGCTAGACGAGGCCGGACAATCGCCGCTTTCCGGGGAGCCCGTCTGCTGCGGGATGCTGGGCGGAGCGGCGCTCTACGTCGCCGAGCTCGGAAAGCGCAGCCCCGGCGTCGCGATCGAGCCCGTACGTCACATGCTCCTGTTCGGCGACTGCTCGGCGAGCCAGGTCGGCCGGCTGGTCCGCCGGCTCCACGTGCTCGGGGAGTTCCGCCATGCCGCGCTGCTCGATTACGACAATGGCGAGCAGAATGACCTGAAGCGGGTAAGCCGCGAGCTGCGCGAGCTCGGACGCAGGGTCGACGAAGTGTTCGGACTGGGTCCCTCCGCCCGTATCGGGCAACTGCCGGATCTGCTTACGCGGCTGAACGACCTGCGCGCGAATCCGAACGAGACGGGTGTACTCTACCGGATCGAGCAGTCGCGTTACTATGCCGGCGAGTTCAAGCGCACGGTGCCACACCTGCGTAGCCTGCGGCTCGAGAACTGGCAGACATACGACGATTTCGTGGCCCGCTACGTGTACCAGCTGTTCGCGAGGATCGATCGGGTCGGCACGCGCTACGACGCCCTCATGCGCCGGCTGAGCCTGCTGACCACGTTCAGCCTCGCCACCGAGATCAGCGACTACCAGAAGAACGTCGCCGGAGTGCTCAAAAAGCTGCACCGCGCCGCGGAAGCACTCAAGAATTCGGCCGGAAGCCAGGTGAGCGTCTCGGAGAAGCAGCGCAGCCTGCTCCACGAGGCCTCCTTCATCGCTATGGCTTTCCTGTCCTACTACGTGAGCTCCGTTCTCTGGCACATATTCGACGTCCGTTTGGATGACGGCATCGATCGTCGCGAGGCGTTCCACCTCGCCAGCATGGCCGTCACCGGCCTTCTGTCGGCCTATGCCGTCTGGCTGATGGTGGCGAGGCTGCGCAACGAGCGTCACCGCGCCGGGGCCCCCGCTGACCCCGCCGACGAAAAGCCGCCGGAGCCTTGAGCGGCAACCGTTGCGCGTTTCGCGCTTTCTCCCCCCGATGAGACAAAGATGGCCGGCCAAGCTGTGGATCGTGCGCCATGGGCAGAGCGCGGGGAACGTCGCCCGCGACGCCGCCGATGCGGCGGGGCTCGGAACGATCGACATCGCAATGCGCGACGTCGACGTGCCGCTGAGCGATCTCGGCCAGCGCCAGGCCGAGGCGCTCGGCCGCTGGTTCGCATCCATGCCCGAGACGGAGCGGCCGGAGGTCGTGCTCGTCTCGCCCTACATACGCGCCCGCCAGACTGCGAAGGCGGTCTGCGAGGCGGGCGGCGTCACCGAGCAGGCGAGGCAGCCGATCGTCGACGAGCGGCTGCGCGAGCGGGAGTTCGGCCTCTGGGACCGGCTCACCACCGCGGGTGTTCGTGCGAAATATCCCGAGCAGGCGGAGCAGCGCAGCCTGCTCGGCAAATTCTACCACCGGCCGCCGGGGGGCGAGAGCTGGGCGGACGTCATCCTGCGCCTGCGCAGCGCGCTCGACACGGTCAGCCTCCATCATGCCGACCGGCGGGTGCTGATCGTCTGCCACCAGGTCGTGGTGCTGTGCCTGCGCTACATACTCGAGGAGATGGACGAGGCTCAGATCCTCGCCATCGACAAGCAAGGCGACGTCGTGAATTGCGGCGTGTGCGAATATGATTTCGAGCCGGACGACTCCAAGGCCTGCGTCCCCGCCCTCGCGCGGTACAATTTCGCGGCGCCCTTGGTCGAGGAGGACGCGCCGGTGACCTCTGCGCCGGACGCGATGGTCGCCGCCCGGTGAGCCCTCCACTCACTCTCGACCGCGAGCGCCTGGGGGACTTCCCGCTCCCCTGCCACCCCGACGACAGCGACAAGGAGGAGCGGGGCCGCCTGCTCGTCGTCGCCGGAAGCCGTGAGCTGGCCGGCGCCGCCTTGCTGGCCGGAGTCGGCGCCCTGCGCGCCGGCGCCGGCAAGCTGCAGATCGCGACCGCCGAGAGCGCGGCGGTGCCGCTCTCGGTCGCGGTGCCGGAGGCGCGCGTGGTCGGCTTCGCGGAGACGGAGGAAGGCTGCTTCGCGCCCGCCGGGATCGCTCGGCTGCTGAAGCTGGTCGAGGGCGTTCAGGCGGTGACGATCGGCTGCGGGCTTCAGCACGGGCCGCCGCTCGACGCGCTGCTCGACGCTCTGTTCGCCTGCGGGGCGGGCATGCCGCTCGTGCTCGACGCGGCGGTGCTCGGCTCGCTTGCGCCGCGGGCGGAGGCGCTGCGCGCCTGGGGCGGCGGCGCCATCGTCCTTCCCCATTCCCGCGAGATGGCGCGGCTGCTCGAATGCGAGGCCGAGGAGGTGGAGGCGGACCCGCTCGCCGCGGCCCGCGCCGCCGCGGAGCGCTACGACGTCGTCGCGCTTGTGAAGGGCCAGTACAGCTTCATCGCCCATCCGGACGGCCGCGCCTTCCGGTTCGAGGGCGGCGGCGTCGGCCTCGCCACGTCGGGGTCCGGCGATACGCTGGCCGGCCTGGTCGGCGGCCTCGCCGCCCGCGGCGCCGACCCGCTGACGGCGGCCTTGTGGGGCGTCTACCTGCACGGCGAGGCGGGGCGGACGCTGGCGAAGCGGGTCGGCCGGATCGGCTTCCTGGCGCGCGAGCTGCTCGACGAGGTGCCGGCGCTGATGGAGGGCTCCTCGCCTTCCTGAGCGAGCCGGCGGGCTTACCGGCCTTCCTCCGACCTCCGGTGCCGCTCCAGCTCGTCGCCGACGAGGCGGACGATGTGGATGACGTTGGTCGACCCGGGAGTACCGAACGGCACGCCGGCGGTGATGACGATCCGGTCGCCGCCCCTGGCGACTCCGTGGCGCAGCGCCATGCGCTTCGCCTTGGCGATCATCTCCTCGAAATTCTCGATGTCCCGCGTCCGCACCGCATGCGCGCCCCACAATATGCCGAGCCGGCGGGCGGTCTTCACCGACGGCGTCAGCACGAGCAGGGGGACGCCCGGGCGCTCGCGCGACAGCCGCCGCGCCGTGGAGCCGGAGGAGGTGAAGCAGACGATCGCCTTGGCGCCGACCGTCCCCACCATCGTGTTCGCCGCCTGCGCGATCGCATCGGCGGTCGTGCCCTCGGGCAGGGTGCGGGTGAAGTGGACGCGCTCGGCGTGGCTGGGATCGTGCTCGACGCTGGTGGCGATGCTGTTCATCATCGTCACCGCCTCGCAGGGATATTTGCCCGACGCGCTTTCCGCCGAGAGCATCACCGCGTCGGCGCCGTCGTAGACGGCGGTGGCGACGTCGGAGACCTCGGCACGGGTCGGCGTCGGCGCCTCGATCATCGATTCGAGCATCTGGGTCGCGACCACGACCGGACGGCCGACGCGCCGCGCCGCCTCGACGATCATCTTCTGGAGCGGCGGCACGTCCTGCGGCGGCAGCTCGACGCCGAGATCGCCGCGCGCCACCATCACCGCGTCGGCGAGCTCGAGGATGCCGTCCAGCCGGTCCACCGCGGCCGGCTTCTCGATCTTGGCGAGCAGCGAGGCGCGGCCGCCGATCAGCCTCTTCGCCTCGGCGACGTCCTCGGGCCGCTGGACGAAGGAGAGGGCGATCCAGTCGACATGGTGGTCGAGCGCGAAGGCGAGGTCGGTCCGGTCCTTGTCGGTGAGCGCGGCGAGCGGCAGCACCACGTCGGGGACGTTGACGCCCTTGTTGTTGGAGATTCGCCCACCGACCTCGACGACGGTCTCGATCCGGTCGGCCGTGGCGCTGATCACCCGCTGGACGAGCTTGCCGTCGTCGATGAGAAGCCGCGTTCCCTCCTCGACGCCGCCGAAAATCTCCTTGTGGGGCAGGTTGACGCGGTGGGAGTCTCCACCCTCCCTGCTGCGGTCGAAGACGAATCGCTGGCCCTTCTCCAGCATCGCCCCGCCGCCGTCGAACTGGCCGACCCGAAGCTTCGGGCCCTGGAGGTCGGCAAGGATGGTCGTGGGCCGGTCAAGCTCCTTCTCGAGGCCCCGGATGATCTCGATGGCGCGGGCATGATCCTCGTGGGTGCCGTGGCTCATGTTGATCCGGAAGGCGTCGGCCCCCGCCTCGGCGAGCCTGCGGATCATCTCGGGCGTGTTGCTGGCCGGGCCGAGGGTGGCGAGAATCCTCACCTTGCGCGTGCGCGGGACGAACTTGCTGGGGGTCGTTTCCGAATGCGGCATTGCCGGGTCGCATAGCCGCCCTTAAGGCCGCGGCTCAACCCGAAACACCGAAAGACGGACAAATGGCGGAAGGCAACATCGCGGCGGACGAACTTCGGCTGCTGATCGAGCGGATCGAGCGGCTCGAGGAGGAGAAGAAGGCGATCGCCGACGATGTGAAGGACGTCTACGGCGAGGCGAAGGCGCGCGGCTACGACACCAAGACGATGAGGACGATCGTCCGCCTGCGGAAGATGGAGACTCACGTCCGCCAGGAAGCGGACGCGCTGCTCGAGACGTACAGGGCCGCGCTCGGCCTCGAATAGAGACGATCCTCGATTGCGCTTCCCGCGCCCGCGGCTAGGTTCGGCGGGGCGGGGAGGATGCGATGGGCGCGCGGGGGACGACGGATTTCGTCAGGGAGACGGCGGCGCGGGCCAAGGCCCTGCCGGCGCCGTGGTGGCTGCTCGTCGCCGCGATCGCGACCGGGACGAACGCGGTCGACTTCTTCGCGGCCGCCGGGCCGGATCCGAAACATAGCCTCGCCTTCATCCTCTCCGCGCTGGTGCGGGTCCTGCTCGTCTTCTGGGTGGGCTATGCCGTGCTGCGCAGGCTCGCGGACGTGCCGGCGCCGATGCGCGTGGGCATGCCGTTCCTGCGGACCCTGCTGTTCATGCTGGGAAGCGCGGCCCTGATGGCCCTTGCCACCGGTATCGGCGCGAAGGCCGGAGGCGGCGGCCCGCGCGGCATCACCGCCGGGATCGTGGCATGGCTCGTCATGACCGTCGTCGGCATGGCCCTGGTGCGGCTCGACGCCTGGCTTGCGGCGCTCGCCGTCGGCGATCGCGGCCTCGGCCCGACCGGCGCCTGGCGCAGGCTGGCCGGCGGTCATGGCGGGCTCGCCCTCGCCTCGCTGGTCATCTCGCTGGTCGGCGCCGTTCATTCCGCTTCGACGAGGCTGGCGCTGCTGCCGGGCCTCGAGCCCTCCTCCCTTCTCGGGCTGGCGCTCGTCGACGGCATCGTCTCGTCCGTCCAGCTCGTGCTCGGCGCCGCGCTCGCCGTCGCGGCATGGCGCGCGGCGACGGATCGGGCGCAGCCATTGCGTGACTCCCTCGCCCTCGCTTAGAGAGCGGCCATTCCAACAGACCGGAAGGCGACCGACGGCGATGGCCGGCCACAGCAAGTTCAAGAACATCATGCATCGCAAGGGGGCGCAGGACAAAAAGCGCTCGGCGATGTTCTCCAAGCTCTCGCGCGAGCTTACCGTCGCGGCGAAGATGGGGACGCCCGATCCCGAGATGAACCCGCGCCTGCGCGCCGCCGTGGCGGCGGCGAAGGCGCAGTCCATGCCCAAGGACAATATCCAGCGGGCGATCGACAAGGCCTCCGGCGGCGACGCCGAGAATTACGAGGAGCTGCGCTACGAGGGTTTCGGCCCCGGCGGAACGGCCCTGATCGTCGAGGCGCTCACCGACAATCGCAACCGCACGGCGACCAACGTGCGCACCATCTTCTCCAAGAACGGCGGCAATCTCGGCGCCTCCGGCTCGGTCAGCCACGGCTTCGACCGGCTCGGGCAGATCGCCTATCCCGCTTCGGCGGGCAGCGCCGACGAGGTGCTGGAGGCGGCGATCGAGGCCGGCGCCGACGACGTCGAATCGGACGAGGACGGCCACCAGATCTGGACCTCCATCGACAGCCTCCATCCCGTCGCCCGGGCGCTCGAGGCGGCGCTCGGCGAGGCGGAGAGCGTCAAGCTGGCCTGGCGGCCGACCACCTCGGTCGAGCTCGGCGGCGACGAGGCGGGCCAGCTGCTGAAGCTGATCGACGCGCTCGAGGACGACGACGACGTCCAGACCGTCTGGGGCAATTACGAGGTCTCGGACGAAGTGATGGAGAGGCTCGGCTGAGGGCGCCCGCCCTGCTGCCGCTCACCCTGGCGGCGGCCGCTTCGGCGCCGGCGCCCGGCCTGCCGCACCGCCCGCCGCCGGCGAGCCTCTGCAGCCCCGCCGAGACGGCGCTCTATTCCTGCCGCTTCGGCCCCAAGCTCGGAAGCCTCTGCCTGTCGGCGCGGGGCATCCATTATCGCTACGGCAGGCCCGGCCGGCCGGAGATCGACGTCTCCAACACGCCGGACTGGAGCAACGTCCATGTCGGCGGCGTCGTCGGCGGCGGGCATGGCTACCAGCGCCACGTCAGGATCACCGCCGGCGATCGTCATTACGTCGTCCACCAGGGCCAGGCCGGAGAATATACCGACATCCCCGGCCGCACATGGTCCGGCATCGCCGTGCTGCGCGGCGAGGCGGACCTCGCCAGCCTGGACTGCCCCGGCCGGCCCCGGCTTCTCCCGGACTGGGAGGAGCGGCTCCTCGCCCGCGTTCCCGCCGCCCGCCGGGACGCCGTGGGGGACGAAGACGAAAGCTTCGAGCGGTGGTATTGATCCGGCCATGCTGATCCTCGGCCTCGATCCCGGCCTCGGCACGACCGGCTGGGGCGTGATCGCGGCCGACGGCAACCGCCTCGGCCACGTCGCCAACGGCCATATCCGCACCGATCCCAAGCTGGCGCTGCCGGCCCGGCTGGTCGAGCTCCACCGCCGGCTCGGGGAGGTGCTCGCCGAGCACGGCCCCGAGGCGGCGGCGGTGGAGGAGGTGTTCGTCAACGAGAACCCGCAGTCGACGCTGAAGCTCGGCCAGGCGCGGGGCGTGGCGCTGCTCGCCGCCGCAGCGCTGGGCCTCGAGGTCGGCGAATATGCGCCGCGCCTGGTCAAGAAGGCGGTGGTCGGCACCGGCGGGGCCGACAAGCGCCAGGTCCATGCCATGGTGCAGCGGCTGCTTCCGACCGCGAAGATCGCGGGCGCCGACGCGGCCGACGCGCTTGCCGTCGCCATCACCCACGCCCACCACCTCGCCAGCGCGCGGGCGGTGGGGCGCAGCGCGGCCTGAGGCCCGGAGGGGCTTCGACAAGCCCGGCGCGAACGACTAGGTTCCGCCGATGATGCCCTATCCGCCCCCGAAACCATGATCGCCCGGCTCCGCGGCCTTCTCGACGGCACTTCGGCGGACCATGCCGTGGTGGACGTGAACGGCGTCGGCTATCTCGTCTACGCCTCCAGCCGCACGCTCTCCAATCTCGGCGGCGCCGGCGCGGAGGTGGTGCTCCACACCGTCATGCAGGTCGGCCAGGACGACATCCGGCTGATCGGCTTCGCGACCGGGGAGGAGCGCGACTGGTTCCGCCTGCTCACCGCCGTCCAGGGCGTCGGCGCCCGCGTCGCGCTCGCCATCCTCTCGGCCCTGTCGGTGGACGAGCTGCACCGAGCGGTGGCGGCGGGGGACAGCGCGATGATCGCCCGGGCCCAGGGGGTCGGGCCGAAGCTCGCCCAGCGCATCGCCCACGAGCTGAGGGACAAGGCGGGCAGCGTCGCCCTCGGCGGCGGCGGCGCGGCCGCGCCCGCACCGGGCGGGACGGCCGCGGATGCGGTCTCCGCGCTCCTCAACCTCGGCTTCCGCGCCGGCGAAGCCTCGTCGGCCGTGGCAAAGGCGGAGGCCGATCTCGGCCCCGGCGCGACCCTCGACTCGCTCGTCCGCCTGGCGCTCAAGAAGGCTGCCCGCTGACCGCTCAGATGAGCATCCGGAAACAGGCGCCACCCTGCTCCCCTTCGGCGAGGGCTATCGAGCCGCGATGGGCGAGCACCACCTGGCGGGCCAGGCTGAGGCCGACGCCGGTGCCCTTGGGCTTGGTGGTGAAGAAAGGCAGGAAGACGTCCTGGCGGAGCGCCTCGTGCACGCCGGGGCCGTTGTCGGCGACTTCGATCTGCACCCGGCTCCGGGCGGCGCGGGCGAAGACCAGCGACACGGCGGGTGCTGCGGCGTAGCCTGCCGCCGCTTCGGCGCCGTTCTTGAGCAGGTTGATCAGCACCTGGCAGAGAAGGTCCGGATCGGCGTCGATGGTGAGATGCTCCGGGGAGACGTCGAGGCTCATCGCCACGCCCTCCGCGACCGCGCTGGCGCGGAACAGCGCCTGGATCTCGAGCGCCCAGGGCAGGAGCTCGAACACGCGGCGGCGGACCTCGGGCGTGCGGCTGATCTGGCGGTAGCTCTCGACGAAGTGCATCACCCCGTCCGCCCGTCGCGCCAGGGTGTCCACGGCGGCGCGGGCGTCGGCGATCAGCGGGCTGCCGCCCGTGTCCGCCTCCGCGATGAGGCCTGCCGCCGTATGGGCGAGCGAGGTGACCGGAGTGATCGAGTTCATGATCTCATGGGTGAGCACGCGCACCAGGTCGCTCTGCGCCGCGATCTCGACGGCGTTGAGCTCCCCCTGGATCGGCTGGACGGCCACCACCCGGACCATGCCGCCGAGCCGGTGCACCGCGGCGGCGCTGACCACCGCCGTCTGGGGCATGGCGTCGAGGGTGAGCGGGACGAGGCGCGGCTTGCCGATCGCCTCGTCGGCGAGGGACTTGGCGAAGGCGTCGCCATAATCGGCGAAATCCTGGACCCGCACCCCCTGGTGGCGGACGAACAACCGGCGGGCGGCCTTGTTGGTGAGCTCGACCCGCCCTTCCTGGTCGACGGTGAGAAGCGGCGTCGGCGCGTCGTCGAGCACGGCCTCGTAGAAGCGGCTGGCGTCGGTCAGCCGGTGCCGCTCCTCGCGGAGCGCGCGTATGCCCTGGTCGAGCGCCTCGCTGATCTCGGTGAAGCCGCTGCCGGCGGCGCGGTGCGAGAAGCTTTGCGAAAGGTCGCCGAGGCGGACGGCCTCCAGGAAGCGGGCGACTTCCCGGTTGGTGCGCTGGATGTACCGCCAGAGGTCGGCGACGGTCCACACGCACGCCGCGGCGGCGAGGAGCCGCGCCGCGCCGAGGCCCTCGCGGGTCAGCGAGCCGGCGAACAGGAAGGCCGTTGCGAAGAGCAGAGCCGCGCGCCAGGCGAGCCCGGCGACGAAGCGTCCCCTAAAGGCCATGCTTGTCCATGCGGCGGTAGAGCGAGGCGCGGGTCAGGCCGAGCTCGGCGGCGGCGAGCGAGATGTTGTAGGAATGCTTCTTGAGCGCCTGCTCGACCATCTGCTTCTCGGCGCGCTCCAGATTGAGGTCGGCGCCCGCCGCGGGCGGGGGCGGCGCGACCCCGCGGGGCGCCCCGCCGCGCGACAGCGAGAAGTCCTCGACGGTGAAGGCGGTGTCGCCGGCGAGGATGACCGCCCGCTCCGCAGCGTGGCGCAGGGCGCGGACGTTTCCCGGCCAGTCATAGGCCTCCAGCGCCGCCATGACCTGCGGCGGGACCTCCCGCCGCGGCTTGCCGTACTTGCGGGCGTAGAGCGCCACATAATGGTCGACGAGGAGGGGGATGTCCTCGCGCCGCTCCCGGAGCGGCGGCAGCTCGATCTCCACCGTGTTGAGCCGGAACAAGAGGTCCTGGCGGAACAGCCCCTCGTCGGCGAGCCGCTCGGGGGGAAGGTTGGTCGCGGCGATCACCCGGACGTCGATCGACACCGGCCGGTTGGCGCCGACGGGAACGATCTGCCTTTGCTCGAGCGCCGTCAGCAGCTTGGGCTGGAGATGGAGGGGGAGGTTGCCGACCTCGTCGAGGAACAGCGTCCCTCCATCGGCCGCCTGCATCCGCCCGATGCGGTCGCCGCGGGCGTCGGTGAAGGAGCCCTTCACGTGGCCGAACAGCTCGGACTCGAACAGGTTGGCCGACACGGCTCCAAGGTCGACGGAGACCATGACGCCGTCGGCGCGGCGCGACAGCCGGTGGATCTCGCGCGCCACCAGCTCCTTGCCGGTGCCGTTCTCGCCGAGGATCAGCACGTTCGCCTCGGTCGGCGCCGCCCGCTCGATCAGCGAATAGACCCGCCGCATCGCCGTGGAGGTGCCGAGCAGCGGCGTCTCCCCGCCGGCGGCCGGCGCCGCGATGGCGACGGCGCGCTTGCGCTCGGTCACCGCGGCCCGGCGCGACTTCCTGAGCTCCGCGGCGGTGCGGACGGTGGCGAGCAGGCGCTCGTTCGACCAGGGCTTGGATACGAAGTCGGTGGCGCCGCGCTTCATCGCTTCCACCGCGATATTGACCCCTCCATGCGCGGTGATCATCACCACGATCGCCTCCGGGTCGCGCTTCAATATCTCGCCGAGCCAGTGGAAGCCCTCGGCGGCATTGGTCGCGCCCCGGCCGAAATTCGCGTCGAGCAGGATGACGTCGGCGCCCTCGCCGATCGCCCCGACCGCCTCCTCGGGCGCCTGGAAGGCGACGATCTCCTCGAAGGCGTCGCGCAGCAGCAGCCGCGCCGAGAGCAGGATGTCGGGATCGTCGTCGATGACGACGCAGCGCGCGAATGGCTTCCCCTCCCGACCCACGGCGTCCCTCCTACAATCGGCTCGGGCCTCGACAAACAATTATCGTGCCAGCGCCCGTCCGGGGCCGGACACTTACGTCCGGAAGCGAACGCCGATCGCCGCGGGGCCATCGGCCGCTTTGGCGGAAATCCGCGCATTTCCGCGGTTGGCACGCCTGATGCTCCAACCCTTTGCGACAGGGGACGGCGTTCGTCCGGGAGGATCGAGGATGCGCAGGATCGAGATTTGGGTGGGCGCGGCGTTGTGGGTCGCCGTGGCGGTGATGATGCCGATGTCGGCGCTGGAGCCCGTGACCGCCGGGGACGCGGCGGCGGCGGCCACGCCGCTCGCCGCCGCCTTCTGCGCCGACGGCAGCGCCTCGATGGCGACCGGTTGCGAGAGCGTCCACCTGTGATGTCCGGCAACGGACAGCCGGGCGTGCGGAATCGGACACTTCGCGCGAGGGTCGCCCGGTGGCCCCGCGCCCGCGGCGTGGCGCGATGTGGCACGATGGTTGCTGCGCCGAGGGCATGAGGTGGAGATGAGCGTTATCAAGATGCAAAAGGAAAGTCCGTCGAGGGCGCAGAGCGGCAGCGGCATGGACCGGGTGGTCGAGCGCCGAGGCCTCAGCCGCGAGATCAAGATCGGCCTCGGGGCGGCCGCGGCGCTGCTCCTGGGCCTGCTCTTCTGGTGGTTCGCGCCCACCGCCAACAGCCAGAGCATCGCCGCCGACCGCGTCACCGTGTCGGTGGTCGAGAAAGGCCGTTTCGACGACTTCCTCCCGCTGAGGGCCAGGGTGACGCCGCTGGTCACCGTCTATCTCGACGCCGTCGAAGGCGGCCGGGTCGAGAAGGTGCTGGTCGAGGACGGCGCCATGGTCAGCAAGGGACAGCTGCTCGCCGAACTCTCCAACTCCGATCTTCAGCTCAACGTCCTCGCCCGCCAGGCGGACGTGTCGCGGGAAATCAACTCGATGCGCAACATGGAGCTGGCGCTCGCGCAGACGAAGACCAGCGATCACCGGGCCGTGATCGAGGCCCAGCTCGCCGCCGACAAGGCGCGCCGCCAGTACGAGATGCAGAAGCCGCTTGCCGACAAGGGCTTCATCGCCGGCAAGACCTTCAACGACAGCCGCGACGAATATGTCGCCAACGCCCGGCGCGCGGAGGTGCTGAGCCGCGCCCGGGTCACCGACGAGCGGCTGCAGGCGAGCCAGCTCGCCCAGCTGAGGGCGTCCAACGCGTCGTTGAGCCAGAGCCTGGGCATCGCCCGCGCCAGCCTCGACGCGCTCAACCTGCGCGCGCCGGTGGACGGGCAGCTCACCGCCTTCTCGATCCAGGTCGGCCAGTCGCTGCAACGCGGCGAGCGGCTTGGCCAGCTCGACAGCGCGGGGCGCAACAAGCTCGTCGCCTCGGTCGACGAATTCTATCTCGGCCGGGTTCAGCCGGGACAGGTCGCGACCGTCGACGTCGGCGGCAAGACCTATCGCGCCAAGGTCGCGAAGATCTACCCGCAGGTGAGGAACGGCGCGTTCGACGTCGACCTCTGGTTCCTCGGCGAGGAGCCCAAGGACCTCAACCGCGGCCAGACTCTGCAGGTCAAGCTGACGCTCGGCGATCCGACGCCGGCGCTGCTCATCCCCAACGGCGCCTTCTACAACGAGACGGGCGGCGCCTTCGTCTTCGTCGTCGCGCCGGACGGCCGCAGCGCGATCAAGCGCAACGTCCGGCTCGGGCGCCGCAACTCCGATTATATCGAGGTGCTCGAAGGGCTGGAGCCCGGCGAGCGCGTCATCACCTCCCCCTATACCGGTTTCGCCGACAAGGATCGGCTCGACCTCGACACGTGAAAAGGAGCCGAACCTATGCTGAGCATGCGTGAGCTGTCGCGGGTCTACCGCACGGATACGGTCGAGACGACGGCGCTCGACGGCATCGACCTGGAGATCGCCGACGGCGAGTTCGTGGCGATCATGGGCCCGTCGGGCTGCGGCAAGTCGACCTTGCTCAACGTCATCGGCATGCTCGACAGCCCGACCAGCGGCTCCTACGTCTTCGACGGTCGGGAAGTGGCGGGGCTGCCGGAGGCGAAGCTCGCCGACGTCCGCAAGCACAATATCGGCTTCATCTTCCAGAGCTTCAATCTCGTCGACGAGCTGTCGGTGCGGGAGAATGTGGAGCTCGCCTTGCTCTATCACGACGTCGCCGCCGCCGAGCGCCGCCGCCGGGTCGAGGAGGTGATGGACCGGGTCGGAATCGCCCACCGCGCCAAGCACCGGCCGAGCCAGCTTTCGGGCGGGCAGCAGCAGCGCGTCGCCGTCGCCCGCGCCCTGGTCGGCAACCCCAAGCTGATCCTCGCCGACGAGCCGACCGGCAACCTCGACACGCAGCATGGCGAGGAGGTCATGAAGATGCTCCAGCAGCTCAATCGCGAGGGCTCGACTATCGTCATGGTCACCCACTCGCCGAGCCACGCCGATTATGCGGGCCGGGTCGTCAACATGCTGGACGGCAAGATCCTGATCGAGCGCCGCCGCGCCGCCTGATCCTTGGCCGGAGGGGAAGGTCTGAGGGAGGGCCGATCGCGTGCTGAAGATGTGGGGAAACTACCTGACCGTCGCGACGCGGGCGCTGATGCGCCACAAGGTCTACGCGTTCATCAACATCTTCGGCCTGGCGCTCGGCCTCGCCGCGTGCCTGCTCATCTTCCTCTACGTCCGCTACGAGACCGGCTACGACCGCTGGCTTCCGGACGCCGGCCGCGTCTACCAGGTCCAGACGCTGTACACCGATCCGGAGACGGGCGCCCGCACCCGGCAGGAGGCGACCGAGGGCGCGGCCGCGGAGAGCCTCGCCAAGGAATTCCCGCAGATCGAGTCGATCGCCCGCGCCGACAGCGACCGGGTGGTCCTGCTCGACCGCGACGGCGCGGCCGCCAATGCCGAGCTGCTGCTCGCCGACCCGACGCTCTTCTCGATCCTCCAGGTGCCGTTCCTGCGCGGCGACCGCGGGCGCGCCCTGGCGGAAGCGGACAGCCTCGTCCTCAGCCGCCGGCAGGCGATGCGGCGGTTCGGAACGCTCGACGTGCTCGGCCGCACCGTCACCGGCATACGGTCCGGGGAGAAATATGCATTGCGAGTCACCGGCGTGTTCGAGGACCTGCCGCGCAACAGCCAGCTCGGCTTCGACCTCGTCTCGCGCATCCGCGAATCCGACAAGGCGGATTGCGGCTGGGGCTGCATCAACGGCGTCGTCTACCTCAAGCTTCGGCCCGGCGCCTCGGCGGCCGCGGTGGAGGCGGGCCTCCCCGGATGGGAGAAGCGCAACATCCCTCGAACCACCGTCGACGGCAAGACGGTCAGCGAGGGCGACGCCTTCGACTGGACCCTGGTCAACGTCCGCGACGTCCATCTCAGCGGCGCCGAGCCGATGTGGGACGACCGGCCCGAGAACGACCGGCGGACCATCGCCACCTTCTCGATCGTCGCCCTCCTCATCCTCGCCATGGCGTGCGTGAACTTCGTCAACCTCTCGACCGCCCGCGCCAGCCAGCGGGCGCGGGAGGTGGCGCTGCGCAAGGTGCTGGGCGCCGACCGCCGCCAGCTCATCGTCCAGTTCCTGGGCGAGTCCCTGCTGCTCACGGCGCTCGCCATGCTGATCGCCGTCGCGCTCGCCGAGCTGACCCTGCCCTGGCTCGCGGCCTTCCTCCAGTCCGATTTGCGCATGACCTATTGGGGCGCGGGCGGCATCGTCCTACCGGCGCTGCTGCTGGTCGCGGTCGTCGGGCTTGCGGGCGGCCTCTACCCGGCGCTCTATCTCTCGCGCTTCCAGCCGGGCGCCGTCCTCCGGGCGAACCGGTCCGCCGCCGAGCCGACCGGCAGCGGCCGGCTGCGCAACCTGCTGGTGATCGCCCAGTTCGCCGTCTCCATCGCGCTGATGGCCTGCACCGCCGTCGTCTACTCCCAGACCCATTATGCGCAGACGGTGGACCCCGGCTATCAGCGCCAGGGCCTGATCCAGGCGACGGGCTTCAACCGCTCCGTCATCGCCCGCCAGACCGACACCGTGCTCGCCGAGGTGGCGAAGGTGCCCGGCGTCACCGCGGTCGCCGGGGCCAACATCCGGGTCGCCAGCGGCCAGACCCTCAACGTCCGGGTCTCCGTCCCGGGCCGCGGCGATTCGGTGACGATCGGCTGGTACGGCGCCCATCCCGACTTCCTCGAGACGATGGGCATCCGCCTCCTCGCCGGCCGCGCGCTGTCGCGCCGCTTCGCCAACGACAGCGCCGCCTTGCCGATCGACACGCCGCAAGCCGGCGAGGCGGGCATGAGGAGCCTGGTCGCGCGCGGCCTGAACGTCGTCGTCAACGCGCTCGCGGCGAAGCAGATGGGCTTTGCGGACCCCGCCGCCGCGATCGGCAAGCAGGTCAAGGCCAACGCCTTCGGCAGCGAATACGGGCTGCTGCCGCTCACCATCGTCGGCGTGGTGCAGGACAGCCGCTTCCGCTCCGCCCGCGAGCCGCTCGAGCCGATGATCTTCTACGATTCGGCCTATTTCTCCAACCTCGTCGTGCGCTACGACTCGCCCGATCCGCGCGGTGTCCTCGCCGGGGTCGAGCGCGTCTGGAAGCGGCTCGCCCCGGACGTGCCCTTCGCCGGCGACTTCGCCGACGCCCAACTCGCCCAGCTCTACGCCCAGGACGAGGCGCGGGGGACCACCTTCGCCGGCTTCGCCCTGCTCGCAGTGGTGATCGCCTGCCTGGGCCTGTTCGGCCTGGCCGCCTTCACCGCCGAGCGGCGCACCAAGGAGATCGGCATCCGCAAGGTGTTCGGCGCACGCGTGCCCGACATCCTGCGCCTCCTCGCCTGGCAATTCTCCAAGCCCGTCATGATCGCGAACCTCGTCGCCTGGCCGCTCGCCTGGTGGGCGATGCGGGACTGGCTGAACGGATTCGACAGCCGCGTCGACCTCGGCCCCGCGCCGTTCGTCGCGGCCGGCGCCCTCGCCCTCGCCATCGCCCTCGGGACGATCTCCGGCCACGCCCTGCGCGTCGCCCGGCTCAATCCGATCCACGCCCTTCGCTACGAATAGGAGCACCGCCATGTGGAGGAACTACCTGACCGTCGGTCTCCGCGCGCTGGGCAAGAACCGCACCTATGCGTTCATCAACATCTTCGGCCTCGCCATCGGCATGGCGGCGTGCCTGATGATCCTGCTCTTCGTCCGCTACGAGATGAGCTACGACAAATGGATCCCGGGCGCGCGCGACGCCTACCAGTTCCAGAGCTGGTACAAGTCCAGCGAGACGGGCGAGGAAGCGCAGCTCCAGATGACCCCCTATGCGGCCGGCCAGGCGCTGAAGAAGGATTTCCCGCAGGTCGAGAAGGCGGTCTACGCCTGGGACAACGGGCCCGTCTTCTTCAAGGACGGGCAGGCGACCACCACCGAGCATTACCTCTTCACCGACGGCAACCTGCTCGACGTGATCGGCCTCCCCCTGATCAGCGGAAACGCCCGGGACCTCGACGGGGTCAACAACGCCGTCGTCACGCAAGGCGAGGCGCGGCGGCGCTTCGGCAGCGACGACGTCGTCGGCAAGACGTTCACCGTCATCACCAAGGGCCAGAAGCGCGACTTCAAGATCGTCGGCATCCTCAAGGACCTGCCGAAGAACTCGCACCTTCGGATCAACGCCGTCGTCCACCTCGACCTGCCGAGCTTCTTCTCCAAGGAGTCGCAGGCGCTGAGCTGCTGGGGCTGCCAGAACGGCTGGGTCTATTTCCGCACCCGCCCCGGCACCGATCCCGCGACCATCCAGGCCCAGCTCCCGGCCTGGGAAAAGCGCAACATCCCCGACGAGAATAGCGGCGAGGCCCATTTCAACGCCGGCGACGACCAGGACTGGCACGTCGTCCGGCTCGAGGACATCCACCTCGGCAAGGGCCAGGGCGGTGCGATGTCGCCGGGCAACGACCGCACCACCATCGTCACCTTCGCGGTGGTGGCCCTGCTCATCCTCGCCATGGCGGTGGTGAACTTCACCAACCTCGCTACCGCGCGGGCGAGCCAGAGGGCGCGGGAAGTCGCGCTGAGGAAGGTGCTCGGCGCCACCCGAAAGCAGCTCATCGCGCAGTTCGTCGGGGAATCGATGATCGTCGCGACGGTGGCGATGATCATCGCCTTGGCGCTGGTCGAGCTGCTCATCCGTCCCTTCGCCGCCTTTCTCGATGCCGACCTCAAGCTCAGCTATTTCGGCTCCGGCGGCATCGCCGTCCCGGTGGTGCTGCTCGTCGCCGCCGTCGGCGTGCTGGGCGGCCTCTATCCGGCCTTCTTCCTATCCCGCTTCCAGCCCGCCCAGGTGCTGAAGGCGAACAAGTCCTCGGCCGAGACGCCCGGTTCCGGGCGCCTCAGGAGCGTTCTCGTGGTCGGCCAGTTCGCGGTGTCGATCGGCCTCATCATTTGCACCGCGGTGATCTACGCCCAGACGGTCTACGCCCGCACCGCGGATCCCGGCTACAAGCGCGACCATATCCTCCAGGTGGAGGAGCTGAGCCGGTACCAGCTGGTCGGCAAGGGGGTGGCGATCGCCGACCAGGTGCGCCGCGTTCCCGGAGTGGACGCCGTCGGCCTCACCACCATCGGCGTCGCGACCGACAACCAGAACAACACGAACGTGCTCGTGCCGGGCAACCCGAAGCCTTTCAACATCGGCAATTACAATGTCGACGAAGGCTTCAAGGACGCGATGGGGCTCCAGCTCGTCGCCGGCCGCTGGTTCGACGCCAACCGCCCGATGGACGACCTGACCCTCCCCTTCCCGGCCGAGCCGGCGCCGCAGCAGGCGCTGGTGGCGCGCGGCGCCAACGTCGTGGTGAACGAGCTCGCGGTGAAGCGGATGGGCTTCAAGAGCCCCGCGGACGTGATCGGCAAGACCCTGAAGGCCGCGCTGGTCGAGAACGAATACGGCCTCGTCCCGATCACCGTCGTCGGCGTGGTCAAGGACAGCCGCTTCCGGTCGGTCAAGCTGCCGCTCGATCCGATCATCTTCGTCAACGCGAACAGCGGCCACGCCGTCATGGTGGTGCGCTTCCACGGCGACCCCGGCGCCGTGCGCGCCGGCGTCGAGCGGGTGTGGAAGAGCTTCACCAACGAGGTGCCGTTCAGCGCCAAATTCTCCGAGGACGTGATCCGGGAGCTCTACAAGGCCGAGGACGCGCGGGCGAAGACCTTCGCCGCCTTCGCCCTCCTTTCGGTGATCGTCGGCTGCCTCGGCCTGTTCGGCCTCGCCGCCTTCACCGCCGAGCGCCGCACCAAGGAGATCGGCATAAGGAAGGTGCTTGGCGCGCGGGTGCGGGACATCGTCAGGCTGCTCGTCTGGCAATTCTCCAAGCCCGTGATGATCGCCAACCTCATCGCCTGGCCGGTCGCCTGGTGGGTGATGCGCGGCTGGCTGAACGGGTTCGACACCCGAATCTCGCTCGGTCCCACCCCCTTCCTCCTCGCCGGCGGCCTCGCCCTGCTGATCGCCGTCGTCACCGTCGCCGGACACGCCTTCCGCGTCGCCCGGTCGAACCCCATCCACGCCCTGCGCTACGAATAGGACGAGAATCGCCATGTGGAGGAATTACGTCACCGTCGGCTTGAGGGCGCTCGCCAAGAACAAGACCTACGCGTTCATCAACATCTTCGGGCTCGCGCTCGGCCTCGCCGCCTGCCTGCTCATCCTCCTCTACGTGCGCTACGAGATGAGCTACGACGCGTGGATGCCGGGCTCCGACCGCGCCTACCAGTTCCAGGATTTCTACAAGGCGACCGACAATGGCGGGGAGGAGATGGCCCTGCAGATGTCGAGCTACGTCTCGGGCAAGGCGCTGGTGAAGGACTTCCCGCAGATCGAGAAGGCGGTCTACGTCAGCTCGTCGGGCGCGACCATCATGCAGAACGGCCAGCCGAGCCTCGCCGACCATTTCAACTTCGTCGACGGCAACCTCTTCGACGTGCTCCAGGTGCCGTTCGTGAAGGGCAACCGCGCCACCGCGCTGGACCGGCCCAACGCCCTGGTGCTCACCCAGGCCGAGGCCTCCAAGCGATTCCCCAACCAGGAGCCGCTCGGCAAGACGCTGACGCTGGTCAGCCAGGGCAAGAGCGTCGACTATGTGGTGACCGGGGTCGTCCGGGATCTTCCGAAGAACAGCCATATGGAGCTCGGGGTCGTCGCCCGCTTCGCCCCCGAATCCTATTATGTCGACCAGCCCTTCTTCCTGACCGGCTGGGGCAACCAGGGCGGCTGGTGGTACGTGAAGCTGAAGCCCGGCGCGAGCGCGGCGGAGATCAACCGCCAGCTTCCCGCCTGGGAGAAGCGCAACATCCCGGACGACACCGGCGGCGGCGAGAAGACCAATCCCGGCGACAGCCAGGACTGGCGGCTGACCAACGTGCGCGACATCCACCTCGGCGAAGCGCAGCGGGCGTCGATGACGCCGGGCAACGACCGGCGGACGATCGGAACCTTCGCCGTCGTCGCCCTGCTGATCCTCGCCATGGCGGTGGTCAACTTCACCAACCTCGCCACCGCCCGGGCCAGCCAGCGCGCCCGCGAGGTCGCGCTGCGGAAGGTGCTGGGCGCCAGCCGGCGGCAGCTCGTCGTCCAGTTCATCGGAGAATCGATGCTGCTCACCGGCATGGCGATGATCCTCGCCTTGGCCATGGTCGAGCTGCTTCTTCCGGCGTTCAACCGCTTCCTCGACGCCGACATCGCCCTCGTCTATCTGGGCGGCGGCGGCCTCCTGCTTCCGATCCTGCTCCTCGTCCTGGCGGTCGGCGCCGCCGGCGGCCTCTATCCCGCTTTCTACCTGTCGCGGTTCCAGCCGGCGCAGGTCCTCAAGGCGAACAAGTCCGCGGCCGAGGCGCAGGGCACCGGGCGGCTGCGCAACGTGCTCGTCGTGGCGCAGTTCGCCGTCTCGATCGGCCTCATCATCTGCACGGCCGTCATCTACGCGCAGACCCTCTACGCCCGCACCGCCGACGCCGGCTACAACCGGCACGGCCTGCTCCAGCTGCAGGCGATCGGCGCGCCGCAGGTGCAGAAGGTGGCCGAGACGCTGAAGCGCGAGGTGCAGAAGGTGGACGGCGTCCAGTCCGCCGCGCTGACCGGGATCGGCGTCGCGCCGGGCAACAACAGCGTCACCTCCGTCTACCTGCCCGGCAACCCGAAGGGCATCGACCTGGGCGTGTACGTCGTCGACACCGACTTCTTCCCGACCATGGGCATGACGATCCTGGCCGGCCGCAACTTCTCGTTGAACCAGGCCATGGACGACTCGACCACGCCCTTCCCGACGGACAAGGCGGCCGAGGAGGTGTTCGCCAAGCGCGGCGCCAACGTCATCGTCAGCGAGGCGGCGGCGCGTCGGCTCGGCTTCCGCGACGCGCAGCAGGCGGTGGGCAAGACCATCCAGTCCGGCCTCAGCCTCCCCGAGTTCGGGCTCGTCAACGCGACGATCGTCGGGGTGGTCAAGGACGCCCGGTTCCGCTCGATCCGCGATCCGCTCCAGCCGATCCTCTACCTTTACGCCCGCAACCAGACCAACGCGATGGTCATCCGCTACGCCGGCGCGGAGCCCAAGAAGGTGCTGGCCGACGTCGAGCGGATCTGGAAGCGGCTGATCGCCGACGTGCCGTTCCGCGGCGAGCTGGCCGACGAGCGCGTCCGCCGGCTCTACGAGCGGGACGAGGCGCGCGGCCAGCTGTTCGGCGCCTTCGCCATCCTGGCGGTGGTGATCGGCTGCCTCGGCCTGTTCGGCCTCGCCGCCTTCACTGCCGAGCGCCGGACCAAGGAAATCGGCATCAGGAAGGTGCTCGGCGCCCGCAGCCGCGACATCGTGAGGCTGCTCGCCTGGCAATTCTCGAAGCCGGTGATCGTCGCCAACCTCATCGCCTGGCCGGTCGCCTGGTGGGTGATGCGCGACTGGCTCAACGGCTTCGACAGCCGGATCGCGCTGGGGCCGACGCCGTTCATCCTCGCCGGCCTGCTCGCTTTGGCGATCGCGCTCGGCACCATCGCCAGCCACGCCTTCCGGGTGGCGCGCGCCAACCCGATCCACGCCTTGCGCTACGAATAGGGGCGCGTTGCGCCCAGCCCGGCTCGATCCTATTCACGCCCTGCGCGTTCAAGCAGGGCGCGCAAGCGGGCCGTGCGGCCGTGGCGAAGAGGTTCGATGTTGAAGGACGACAGGCTGAAGCTCTCTACCAGGCTGCTGATCGGCGGCATCGCCGGCTTCGCCGGCACCATGGCGATGACCGCGGCGATGCGGCGCCTGCACCGCCGCCTGCCGGAGGAGGAACGCTATCCGCTGACTCCGCGGGAGATCGTCGATTCAGGATCGCGGCAGATCGGCATCCCGCTCGCGGGCGACGCGGCGAAGGACGTCACCACCGCCACCCACTTCCTCTACGGCGCGGCGATGGGCGCGGTCATCGCGGCGATGAACCCGGACCCGAAGAAGCGCACCGGCGCGGCGGCCGGCCTCGCCGTCTGGCTGGCGAGCTACATGGGCTGGATCCCGGCGGTCGGGACGCTGGCCCCCGCGACACGCCATCCCGCGCGCCGAAACGCGCTGATGATCGCCGTCCACCTGGTCTGGGGCTGGTCGACCGCGGCCGGGATCCGGGAGCTGCGCCTCGCCCGCGAGACGATCCTCGAGGACGGGCCGGACCGCGACGCCCCGCCTCAGGCGAAGGCGGGCCGCGACTTGAGCCGGGTATAGGCCTCGATCACCGCCTGGAGCGTGCCTTCGTGGCTGCGGTCGCCGCCATTGTGATCGGGATGGTAGCGGCGGAGCAGCTCGGCGTAGCGCCGGCGCAGGCCGCGGCGGTCGGCATCCGCGGCGAGGCCGAGCGTCTTCAGGTTCCGGCGGTCCTCGCCGCTGAGCTCGCGCCCGTCGCCGCGCGGCGCCTCGCCCGCGGGGGCTCGGCGGAAGCGGGCGCCGATCGCGTCCAGAGGATCGGCGAAATCGGCCCAGCGCGGCGGGGCGTCGGCGCCGCCGGTGGCGAAGGCGCGGGTCTCGCGGTCCCAGCCGCCATAGGGATTTTGCGCGGCCTCGATCTCGTCGGTGCTCATGCCCGAAAAGTAGTTGTAGCGGGCGTTGAACTCCCGGACATGGTCGAGGCACAGCCAGCGCCACTGGCCCGGACCGTCGAAATCCGGCCGGGCCTCGCCCGGAGCCCGGAACTCCCCCGCCTCGTCGCAGCCGGGATGGGCGCAGCGCCCGCCGCCCGCCATCCGTCCGTGAAACCGCGCCTGCCTCCCTTGCGAACTCGCCACTTTCTCCCTTTCCGGCTCAGCCGTCCTATATAGGCTCCGATGACCCAGCCTTCCACCGGCGGCCTCGCGGCCGAAATCGAACAACGCCTCCGCGCCAGCCTCGCTCCCGAGCATCTCGACGTGACCAACGACAGCGCCCGGCATCGCGGCCACGCCGGCGACGACGGCAGCGGCGAAAGCCACTTCACCGTCGAGCTGGTCGCCGCCCGATTCGCCGGGATGAGCCGGGTCGCGCGCCAGCGGGCCGTGAACGCGGCGCTGGCGGATCTCATCGAAACGCGTATTCACGCGCTTGCCATCAAGGCGAAGGCGCCGGGGGAGTGACCGTCATGAGCGAGGAGCCGATCTTCCAGACCCTTCATCCCACCACGCACGATCTCGGCGGGTTCAAGGTCCACCGCACCCTGCCGCACCGCGAGCGTACGACGGTCGGGCCGTTCATCTTCTTCGACCAGATGGGCCCGGCGAAGCTGGCCGAGGGCGGCGGGATCGACGTGAGGCCCCACCCCCACATCAACCTCGCCACCGTCACCTATCTTTTCGCCGGCGCCATCGACCATCGCGACAGCCTCGGCACCTTCGCGACGATCGAGCCCGGGGCGGTCAACCTGATGACCGCCGGGCGGGGCATCGCCCATTCCGAGCGCTCGCCCGCCCGGCTCCGCGCCGACGGGCCGGAGCTGAGCGGCATCCAGACCTGGCTCGCCTTGCCCTCGGCCAAGGAGGAGATCGCGCCCGCCTTCGAGCACACTTCCAAGGATCGCCTGCCGGTGGTGGAGGGCGCCGGCGCGGCCGCCCGCGTGGTGATGGGGACTCTGTGGGGCGCCGCCTCTCCCGTCACCTGCCATTCCGAGACGATCTACGCCGACATCAACCTCGACGCGGGCGGCGCCATGCCGATCGACCCGGAGGCGGACGAGCGGGCCCTCTACGTCGCGGAAGGCGAAGCGAGCCTCGACGGCCTGCCGCTCGAGCGCAGCGTCCTCTACGTGCTCCGGCCCGGCGTCTCCGCCACCTTGCGTTCGGCCGCGGGCGCCCACGTCATGCTCTGCGGCGGCGCCCCGCTCGACGGGCCGCGCCACGTCTGGTGGAACTTCGTCTCGTCGCGCCGCGAGCGGATCCAGCAGGCCAAGGACGATTGGCGCCAAGGCCGCTTCGTCCTGCCCCCCGACGACAGCGGCGAATATATCCCTCTTCCCGTTCAGCGCCCGCTGACGGTGAGCTATCCCTGAGCCGGGGGCAATGACGATGACCGAGCTCGCCACCCGCCTAATCCCCCTCTCCACCGGCGTGACCCTCAACGTCCGCTCGGGCGGCAAGGACGGGGCGGAGCCGATCCTCTTCCTCCACGGCTTTCCCGAATCCCACCGCACCTGGCGCCACCAGCTCCCCGACCTGGCCCGGGATTTTTTCGTGGTGGCGCCGGACCAAAGGGGGTTCGCCGGCTCGGACAAGCCGGTCGGGGTCGAGAATTACGAGACGGGGAGGATCGTCGCCGACGTCATGGCCCTCGCCGACGCGCTGGAGCTGAAGCATTTCACCCTCGTCGGCCACGACTGGGGCGGCGCGGTGGCATGGGCGACGGCTCTGTCCCACCCGCTGCGGGTGAAGCGGCTCGTCGTCGTCAACGCCCCGCATCCGAGGATTTTCCAGGAAAGCCTGATCGACGACGAGGCGCAGCGCGCGGCCTCCCAATATATCCGCGCCTTCCGCAGCCCGCTCATGGAGGCCGGGATCAAGGCGATGGGGCTCGGCGCCTTCTTCGACAAGACCTTCGGCAGCCACGCCGACCTTACCCGGATCACGCCCGAGGAGCGGCAGGAATATCTCGATGAATGGTCGCAGGAGGGCGTGCTGACGTCGATGCTGAACTGGTACCGGGCGGCCAAGGTCGAGGTGCCGGCAATGGGCGAGGAGGCGAAGAAGCCGCTCTGGCTCCACGCGCCTTTCCCCTCCGTCCGGCCGCCGACCCTGGTGATCTGGGGGCTGCGCGACGAGGCGCTGCTGCCGGTCCAGCTCGCCGGCCTCCATGCGCTGGTCGAGGACCTGCGCCTCGTCACGTCGGCGAGCGCGGGCCACTTCATCCCCTGGGAGGAGCCCGACACGGTCACCTCCGCGATACGCGACTTCATGGCGGAGACCGCCTGACCGCGCGGCCGGCCCAGGCTCAGCCGCGGCGGTGGCGGCGGGTGCGCCCGCCGGGGTGGGTCGGCGGCTCGGGCGTCCGGCGCGCCGCGTAAAGGTCGTTGAGATAGGCGGCGAGGCGAACGCCGCCCTGCTGCAGCCGGCGCTCCATGACCGGCCGGAACTTGTAGATATAGTCCCAGCCGAGCTCGGTCGTGCCCTGGGGGTAGACGCTCGGGCGGATGGCCACGCTCTCGCGGATCCAGTCGAGCGGATCGGGATCGCTCCAGGCTATCACCTCCTCGGGGGTCGTCCGCCGCTCCAGCCGCTCGGCGAGCTCGGTGAAGGAGAGCTGCTCGTCGTCGACGAGGCCCGAATCCCAGACGGAATGGAGGTTGGTCGGCTTGCCGGCGAAGGTGACCTTGACGGCGTTGCCGCCGCGATCGCCGGGCGCGCCGGCGTGGAGCGGCTGGTGGAGGTCGCCGACGAGGTGGACGATGAAGCGCAGCGCCGTCTGCTTCTCGGCGAGCGAGGCGCGCGGATCGAGCAGCACCGCGCGGAAATGGCGCAGCGCGGTCACCGCGTCGCCCTCGGGCGGTGCGGCGTCATAGTCGCTTCCTCCGACGGTGACGTAGTGCCAGGGGGTGGCGGTCGCCTGCCAGAAGGGGTCGGGATCGGAGCGCATGTCGTCCGGCCAGGTCGCCGCCTCGTCCAGGCTCTCGCTGCCGAGCAGCAGGCGGACATGGGCGCGGGCCTCCGCGCTGAGCCCGCGGTCGGCGATGGCGGCGACGGTGCGATGACCGGTCTTGCCCCACGCGAAGGCGGAGGAGGAGGAGGCCAGGGCCGCAAGAGCGGCAACGGCGAGGGCGAAGCGGGCGGGGCGGGGCATGGAGGGCTCCTCGAAAACAGCGGCGGACGGCGGCGGAAGCGACGATTTCCACTATATTTGAAGCGGTTCGCCCTTCCGCGGCTGCGGCCTATCCATAAAGCCGCGCGCAAGGAGCGCCAGAGCCTCTACCCATTCGCCGCACCGGCCCTATGAAAGCGGGATGAGCGACATAACGGATCTCGTCGAGCGCGCCCGCGCCGCAGCGTTGCGCGCCTATGCGCCTTATTCGGGCTTCAGCGTCGGCTGCGCGATCGAATCGGTCGACGGCGAGATCGTCACCGGCGCCAACATGGAGAATGCCTGCTACCGGCTCGGCGTCTGCGCGGAGATCGCGGCGCTGACCGCGGCGCAGGCGGCGTTCGGCCTCGAGCGGGTGGCGCGGATCGCGGTGAGCGGCGGCGACGGGTCGGGCGCGGCGCTCAAGGGCGAATCGGTCGTCACCTCCTGCGGCGGCTGCCGCCAGTCGATCCTGGAAGCCGCCCAGCGGGCCGGCCTCGACGTCGAGGTGATCTCGTCCAACGGCGACGGCACCAGGACCCGAACGGACCGCATCTCCGCGCTGATCCCCCACGGCTTCGGTCCCGACAATCTGCGGGATTCCGGCTGATCCCCCTCCCTGCACGCAGGGAGGGGGGAGGGGGCGGCTTCCTTCGAGGCGTGGGCGGGAAGAAGGTGGACCCCGGATCAAGTCCGGTGTGACCCCAGTGTGCTTAGCGCCTCACGCCAGCTTGATCTCGCGGAGCCGCTCCAGGAGGTAGTCGTGGGCGGTGATCGGCTCGGGATAGTGGTTGGGCCGCCCTTCGAGGCACTCCGGCAGGGTCTCGATGAGGAAGTCGGGACGGAAATGGAGGAAGAAGGGCATCGAGTAGCGCGAATGGCCGCGCCGCTCGGGCGGCGGGTTGACCACCCGGTGGGTGGTGGAGCGCAGAACGTTGTTGGTGAGGCGCTGGAGCATGTCGCCGATATTGACTGCCAGCTCCCCCTCGTTCGGCGTCACCGGCAGCCAATTGCCGTCCCGGTCGAGCAGCTGCAGCCCCGCTTCCTCGGCGCCGAGCAGCAGGGTGATGGTGTTGATGTCCTCGTGCGCCCCGGCGCGCACGTTGGGGCCGTCGCCCGGCGTCGGCGGATAATGGAGCAGTCGGAGGACCGAATTGCCGTCCCTCACCGTGTCGGCGAAAAAATCGGAGGCGAGGCCGAGATGGCGGGCGATCGCCTCGAGGATCCGAAGCCCGGTCCGGTCGAAGGCGGCGAACAGCTCGAGGAAAGTATCGCGGAACGACTGCACCTCCTCCGGCCAGACGTTCGGCGCCATCACTTCCCTATAGGGATGGCCGGGCGGCAGCTCGCGGCCGACGTGCCAGAATTCCTTGAGATCGTAGGCGGTCGCCCCCTTGGCGGTCTCGATGCCGAACGGCGTGTAGCCGCGGGCGCCGCCGCCGCCCTCGATCTTGTAGCCGCGCTTCACCGCCTCCGGCAGAGCGAAGAAGGCCTTCGCCTTCTCCTCGGCGCGGGCGATCAGATCGGCGGGGATGCCGTGGTCGGCGACGATGGCGAAGCCGTAGCGCTCGAACGACTCGCCGAGCTCTCGGGCGAAACCCTCGGGATCCGTATCCGAGGCGGCCAGCGAGACCGAGGCGACTTTGCGGGTGGGGGAGATCGTGTCCATGGCGCTCTTCTAGTCCCGGGGCGGTTCGAAGCCAAATTCAGGCGGCGACCAAAGTCTCGCCCTTCTCGCCCCAATAAGCGCAGACATAGTCCCACGCCTCCTCGGCCGTCTCGACGAACTTGAAGAGGTCGAGATCGTCGGGATTGATCGTCCCCTCCTCGGCCAGCGCCTCCCAGTTCACCACCCGCTCCCAGAAGTCGCGGCCGAACAGCACGATCGGCATCGGCTTGATCTTGCCGGTCTGGATGAGGGTGAGAAGCTCGAAACACTCGTCGAACGTGCCGTAGCCGCCCGGGAAGACCGCGACGGCGCGGGCGCGGATCAGGAAGTGCATCTTCCTCAGCGAGAAATAGTGGAACTGGAAGCTGAGGCTGGGAGTGACGTAGGGATTGGGCATCTGCTCGTGGCGCAACGTGATGTTGAGGCCGACCGATTCCTGCCCCTCGTCGTGCGCGCCGCGATTCGCCGCTTCCATGATCGACGGGCCGCCGCCCGAGCAGACGACGAACTGGCGCTTGCCGTCCGCCTTCGGGCCGATGCGGCTCACCATCCGGGCGAGGCGGCGGGCCTCGTCATAATATTTCGATTTCGCCTTGAGGCTCTCGGCCACCTTGCGCTGATATTCGGTGCCGGCGGCGGCGATGAGCGCATCCGCCTTGTCGGGCTCCGGGATTCGGGCGGAGCCGTAGAAGACGAAGGTCGATTCGATCCCCGCCTCGTCGAGCAGCAGCTCGGGCTTCAGCAGCTCGAGCTGGAAGCGCACCGGCCGAAGGTCCTCGCGCAGCAGGAAGTCCATGTCCTGGAAGGCGAGGCGGTAGGCCGGATGCTGGGTCTGCGGGACCTGGGTCGGATGGTTGCCGACCGCCGCATCCTCGCGGGCGGGATGGAAGACGCGCTTCGGCGTGACGAGATCGGTCATGGGCTCATTCTACTGCAAAAGGGGTGCGCACCGCCATTGCGGACGGCGGCGACTCGAAAGCGGGGCGGCTTAGCCGGGAAGGAGCAGCCCCGCCAGCGCCGCGCTCATCAGGTTGGCGAGCGACCCCGCGACCAGCGCTTTCACCCCCAGCCGGGCGATGACCGGCCGCTGGTTGGGAGCGAGGCCGCCGGTGACCGCCATCTGGATGGCGATCGAGCTGAAATTGGCGAAGCCGCAGAGCGCGAAGGTGACGATCGCGACGCTGCGCGGCGACAGGCCCTGGAGCTTGCCGAGCTCGATGAAGGCGACGAACTCGTTCAGCACCACCTTGGTGCCGAACAGGCCGCCCGCCGTGCCGGCCTCGTTCCACGGTATGCCGATCAGGAACATCACCGGCTTGAAGATCACGCCGACGATCGCCTGGAAGCTGAGGGCCGGGTAGCCGAACCAGCCGCCTATGCCGCCGAGCAGGCCGTTGGCGAGCGCCACCAGGGCGACGAAGGCGAGCACCATCGCCCCCACGGCGACGGCCAGCTTGACGCCCGTCTGGGCGCCCTGAGCGGCGGCCATGATGATGTTGGCCGGCTGCTCGCCCTCCTCGAACGTATCGGCGACGTCGACCTTGTCGTCGGCGGCCGGCGCCACTCCGCCCTCGAGCGGCAGCTCGTCGTCGCGCGGCGCGTCGGGCATCATGATCTTGGCCATGAGGATTCCGCCCGGCGCCGACATGAACGCGGCGGCGAGGAGATAGGGGAGGGCCGGGTCGCCGAGCAGGGCGGCGTAGGCGGCGAGGATCGTCCCCGCCACGCCGGCCATGCCGACGGTCATGACGGTGAAGAGCTGCGCCGGAGTCAGCGCGGCGAGATAGGGCCGAACCACCAGCGGGGATTCGGACTGGCCGACGAAGATGTTCGCCGCCGCCGACAGGGCCTCGACGCGGCTGATGCCCGTCACCCAGCCGATCGCCCCGCCGATCCAGCGGACGACCCGCTGCATGATGCCGAGATAATAGAGGATGGAGACGAGCGAGGCGAAGAAGATGATGACCGGCAGGGCCGCGATGGCGAAGACCTTGTTGCCATATTGGACCGCCAGCTCGCCGAACAGGAATTGAGTCCCCTCCCGCGCATAGCCGAGCAGGTTGGAGACGCCGAACGCCATGCCCTTGAGCAGCTTCACGCCCCAGGGCGTGACGAGGACGAGGAAGGCGAAGCCGGCCTGGAGGGCGAAGGCGGCCGCGACGATGCGCAGCCGGATCGCTCGCCGGTTGGAGGAGAGCAGGACTCCGAACCCGAGAATGATCGCGATCCCGACCAGACCCAGCAGAATACGATTGACCTCGCTCCCCATGCCTTCCCCCTCACCAAACCATTTTCGGCTGCGCCGCCGTGCAGGCGTCGTCGAGCCGGTCGATCGCCTCGCCTATATCGTCGGCGACGATCAGCTGGGCGCGGCGGGCCGGCGACATGAATCCGCTCATCGTGGCGTGATCGAGAAAGTGGATCAAGCCGTCCCAGAATCCGGCGACGTTGAGCAAGGCGAAGGGCTTGGCGTGGTAGCCGAGCGCGTTCCACGTCCAGGCCTCGAACAATTCGTCGAACGTGCCGATGCCGCCGGGCAGCGCGACGAACGAGTCGGTGAGCTCGGTCATCATCGCCTTGCGCTCGTGCATGGTGGTGACCGTGTGGAGGGCGGTAAGGCCCGGATGGGCGACCTCCAGGTCGACTAGCGACTGCGGGATGACGCCGTGGACCTCGCCGCCCGCCTCCAGAACGGCGTCGGCGACCACGCCCATCAGCCCCCGCTTGCCGCCGCCGTAGACGAGGCCGAGGCCGCGGCGGGCCATCTCCCGGCCGAGCCCGCGGGCGATGGCGGCGAAGGCCGGATCCGTGCCCATGCTCGACCCGCAATAGACGGCGATCCGCTTCATGAGGCGACCAGCGCGCCGAGGTCCGCCTCCGGCCGGGCGCCGAAGTGCGAGATGATCTCCGCCGCCGCCAGCGATCCCAGCCTCAGGCTCTCCTCGAGGCTGCGGCCGTGGGACTGGCCGAACAGGAAGCCGGCGGCGAACAGGTCGCCCGCGCCGGTCGTGTCGACCACCTTCGCCACTGGGGCGGCGGGAACCTCGACCCGCCGGCGCCCCTCGACGGCGATGGCGCCCTTCTCGCTGCAGGTGACGACGATGCGGGGCACGTCGCGGCAGAAGGCGGCGAGCGCCCGGTCGAAATCGTCCTCGCCGGCGAGGGAGCGCATCTCCTGCTCGTTGGCGAAGAGAAGATCGACGGCGCCGCGCCCGACGAGCGCCAGGAGGCTGTCCCGGCGCTTGGCGATGCAGGCGATGTCGGAGAGGGTCAGCGCGACCTTGCGGCCCGCCCGGTGGGCGATCTCGATCGCCTCCAGCATCGCCTCGCGCGGGGAATCCGGGACCCACAGATAGGCTTCCAGATAGAGGATCGCCGCGCCGCGTATCTGGTCGGGGTCGAGCGCCGCCGCCGCCAGCCGGTGGGACGCGCCGGCGAAGGTGTTCATCGTCCGCTGGCCGTCGGGCGTGACGAGGATCAGGCATCGCCCGGTCGGCGAGGCTGAATCGCCCAGCGGCGGGGTGCGGTATTCGACTCCGAGCGCGCGTATGTCGTGGGCGAAGATCTCGCCGAGCTGGTCGCCGGCGACCTGGCCGACGAAGCCGGCCCGGCCGCCCATCGCGGCGATGCCGGCCATCGTGTTCGCCGCCGATCCGCCGCTCGTCTCGCGCGCCTGGCCCATATGGGTATAGAGCCGGGTCGCCTCCTCGGCGTCGATCAGCCGCATCGAGCCCTTGACCAGCCCCTCGTCGACCAGGAACGATTCCTCGGCGCTGGCGATCACGTCGACGATGGCGTCGCCGATCGCGAGGACGTCGAGGCGGGGTTCGGTCACGGGCGGAGCTTCTGGCCGGAAGGCGCGCGAAGCGAAAGCTCTTTTTGCGCGCCGTCAAACCCGTTACGCACCCGGCCATGGACAGCAAAGCCGCCCCCGCCGCCCCGCGCGCGCTCTTCGCCCTCTCGATCTTCTACGGCGGCATGGTCTGCATCGCCGGCGTGCTCGGCAACAAGCAGGTGGCGCTCGGCCCGATCTCGCGGATCGGCGATTGGGTCGGCATCGGCCCGCTGGCGGTGGAGGCGGGGATCTTCGCCTTCCTCCTGCTGGTGGCGACGTCGAGCGCGGTCGCCGAGCTCTACGACCGGCCCACCGCCAACCGGCTGGTGGTGATCGGCTTCGTGCCGCTGGTCGTCTCCCTGCTCCTCTCCGAGCTGGTCCTGGCCCTGCCGGCCGCCGCCGCGATGCCGGCCGAGCGGCTGGCCGCCTTCAACACGGTGATGGGCTCGACGCCGCGCATCTGGCTGGGCGGGATCGTCGCCTACGGCACGTCGCAGCTTCTCAACGTCACCATCTTCAGCCGGCTGAAGCGCGAGACCGGGCGGCTGCTCTGGCTGCGCGCGGCGATCGCCAGCGTCACCTCGCAGGTCGTCGACACCTTGCTGTTCGTCACCATCGCCTTTTACGGCGTCTTCCCGATCGGCCAGCTGCTGGCCGGGCAGATGCTTGCCAAGGTGGTGCTCTCGATCGTCGCCGTTCCGGTGCTGATCTATTTCTTCGTCGGCCTCGGCCGGCGGCTGGACGGGGCGCCCGGCCAGAGCCGGATTTAGGCGCCTCGCGCGGCGCGGGCGCGGCGCAGAAGCCAGCGGGGCAAGGCGAGGAGGGGCGCGCCGCCCATCGAGCGCAGCTTGCGGCCGATCTCCGCCGCCTTGAACCGCCAGCCGGGCATGAGCCGCAGATGGGAGAGGTGGATCGCCGCCGTCCCCAATATCTGTCCGTCCAGCTCGGCGTCGGCGCCGCCCCGGACCAGCGAGTCGCGCGCGACTCGGGCGATATAGGCGGTGCCGCGGTCGGCGCGGAGCTCCGCCTCCAGCCCGGCGGGAAGGGCGCGCGCGAACAGCGCGTTGCAGAGGAGCAGCGCCTGGCCGGAGGCGCGGCCGGCGCCGAGCGCGACGGCGCGGCGGTGGAGGCGCTCGATCGCCGCCTCGCCGGCCTGGGCGAGCAGGGCGTTGACGTCGGCGATCCATTTCAGCCGCGACCAGGCGTGGGTGGCGCCGTGGACGCACAGATAGGCGAACAGCGCCTCGGGCGCGAGCGTCGGCAGCGAGATCCCGCCGGGGAGCGCGACCTCCTGCCGCGGCGAGCGGAGCGAGACTCCCGCGAGCAGGCCGGGGCTGTCGACGAGGCTCGAATGCAGCTCGACGAGGATCCCGCGCCGGCGCCACGCGCTGTGCTTGTTGCGCTCCGCCCAGGCGAGGATCTCGCCCGCGGAGGCGCCGGGCGCGGGCTCGAGGCATTCATAGCCCGCCGCCTCCATCGTCGCGATCGCCCGGCGATAGTCGGCGGCGTCGACGGCGAGGTCGATGTCGACCGCCTTCTTCATCGCCAGCGTGCCGTAGGCCAGCATGTTGAGGGTCGTGCCCTTGACGAACAGGACGTCCACCGAACCGGCGTCGAAGGCCCGCCGCAGGCGGTGCGACTCGGCGGCGAAGGCGAGATTCTCCCGCGCGATCGCGCCGGCGCTCGCCGCCAGCCGAGCCGCGACGGGGGGCGGCGCCTCGACGCCCGCCCGGGCGAGGCCATCATGGACCAGCCCCTCGACCCGCTGGCGGGCGGCGACTCGGAGGAGGAAATCCCAGTCGATCGGCCGGGACGCCGCGGCGCGCACCGCCGCCTCGCGCTCCGGAGACGGCGGCCAGCGGCAGCAGGCGGCGACGAGGTCGAATTCCGGCGGGAAGGGCAAGGGGCGGCTACCGGCGAGGGGCGGGGAGCCGGAGCCTAGCCGAAGCGCGGCGGCGGGAACAATGGTTTGCCTCGCCCGCGACGCCTTGGGTAGAGGAGCGCCGATGGCCGGCTCCCTTTCCCCGCGCCGCCTGCGCCGCCTCGGCGCAGGCAATTGGCGCCTGCTCGCGGAGGCGCTGCCGGCGCTGGTCCATGCGTCGGTCGCGATCAGGCTGCTGCCCTTCCGCCGCGTCGCCGCGCTCGCCTCCCGGGACGCGATGCCGGCGCGCGCGGCCGACGAGGCCTTCCTGCGCAAGGCGCGCTGGGCGGTCGACGCCTGGGCGGACCGGCTGCCGTGGCGCGCCGTCTGCTTCCAGCGCGGCCTCGCCCTCCACCGCATGCTCCGCCGCCGAGGCATCGCCTCGGTGCTCCATTACGGAGTCGCGGCCGAGGGCGACGCGGCGCTCGAAGCCCATGTCTGGGTGACCGTGGACGGACGGCCGGCGATCGGCGGGGAGGAGGCGCCGCGCTTCACCTGCGTGGCCGTCTTTCCGGCCCGGGACGAGCCGGGCTGAGCCGCCAATGGGCTGAACGGCAAGCCTTTTCTCTGGTTTCGGGCGGAAAACCGCCTTAAAGCGCGCCAGCTTGGGGTTGGGCGGGACATTCAGATGAAGCTGCACAGGGCGCTCGCGTTGGCGCTGACGATGACGGCGGGCGGTGCCGCGCTGGCTCAGCAGGTCGCGCCGCCGAGCCTGCCGCCGCCTTCGGCCGACCCGATGAAGATCGACATCGCCGCCGATCCGATCCTCCGCCTCGCGCGCAGCCAGGCCTCGCCGGCCATGTTCCGCTCGACCATCGCGTCGGCGGTCGAGCGCCATCCCGCCACCCAGGAGGCCGAGGCGCAGACCAGCGAAGCGCGCTCGGTGGTCGACGAGGCCTATGAGCGGCGGCTGCCGTCGATCGACCTCAGCGTCTCGTCGTACAAGGTGATCGCCCGCGAATTCTCCAACGATCCGAACAACATCATCGAGCGGTCGAGGCCCAGCCAGCGGACCGACGCGACGCTGACGGTGCAGCAGACCATCTTCGACTTCGGCGCCGGCGCGAAGCGGGTCGAGGCGGCCGGGGCGCGGCTGCGCGCCGCCGCCGCCGACGCGGAGGCGAGCGCCGACAATATCGCCCTCAACAGCATCGCCGCCTGGTACGACGTCTTCGCCTATCGCGCGCTGGTCGCGCTCACCGAGAATTTCGTCTCGAACCAGCAGGAGCTGCGGGCCGCGGTCGAGGAGCGGATCCGGCAGGGCGTCTCGGCGCCCGGCGACACGGCGAGGGTGGAGAGCTACCTCGCCTCGGCCCAGACGCGGCTGGCCGGCTTCCGCCGCCAGCTCTCCAACGCCGAGGCGCGCTTCACCCAGCTCACCGGCTCGCCGCCCCCGCCGAACCTCGAGCGCGCGCCGGTCGCGGACCTGCCGGCGATGAGCCGCGACGCCGCCGCCCTCCAGGCGATGAGCGCGCCGCAGCCGCGCGCGGCGCAGGCGCTGGCCGACTCGGCGCGGCGCGAAGCCCAGGCGACCAAGTCGGACCGGCTGCCGCAGGTCGGGGTCGGGGTCGACGCCGGCCGCTACGGCGTCTTCGAGAACGCCACCGACTACGACATTCGCGGCCGCGTCACCCTTCGCCAGCGCCTGTTCGGAGGCACCGAGGCGCGGCTCGCCCAGGCGCAGGCCCGGGCCCGCTCCGCCGACGCACGGGCGACCCGGATCCGCGAGGAATCGGCGCGCGACGCGTCCATCGCCTGGTCCGACGTTCAGGCGCTCGAGGAGCAGCTCAAGGCGCAGGAATCGAACTATATCGCCAGCCGCCGCTCCCGCGACGTGCTGGTCGAGCGCTTCATCAACGCCCGCGGCACCCTGTTCGACGTCGTCGCCGCCGAAGACTCCTATTTTGAAACCGCGACGGCATACATTAGGGCGCTCAGCGAGCTCGATGCGGCGCGCTACGTCCTTCTTTCGCGGACCGGCGGCCTGCTTGCGGAGCTGCAGATCGATCCCGCCAGCGTAGGGGGCCAGAAGTGAGCAGCGAGGAACTCGTCAAGGTCCCCAAGCGGCGCTTCGCCGAGTGGCTGATGGAGCCGATGCGGCGCAACCGCCCGGTCTACATGAAGGTCGCCCTCGCCGCGGTGATGATCAACATCTTCGGGCTGATGACGTCGCTGTTCACGATGACCGTCTACGACCGCGTCGTGCCGAACAACGCCACCTCCTCGCTGGTGGCGCTGTCGATCGGACTCGCCGTGATCGTCATCTTCGACTTCATGCTGAAGCTGCTCCGCGCCTATTTCGTCGACGTCGCCGGCGCCTCGATCGACCGCGACATCGGCGAGACCCTGTTCGGCCGGCTGCTGGCGCTGAGGCTCGACCTCAAGAAGGGCTCGACCGGGGCGCTGACCGGCCTGATGCGCGAGCTCGAGGCCCTGCGCGACTTCTTCGCCTCCGCGACGATGACGGCGATCGTCGACCTCCCGTTCATCCTCGTCACACTCGCCGTCGTCGCCCTGATCGGCGGCAAGGTGGTGTTCGTCCCGGCGCTGGCGATCCCGATCGTGATCGGCGTCGGCCTCCTCACCCAGCCGGCGATGGACCGCCTGTCCGCCAAGTCGATGGGCGAGGGCCTCCAGAAGCAGTCGGTGCTGGTCGAGACGGTCGGCGGCCTCGAGACGGTGAAGGCGACGGGCGCCGGCCGGCTGCTCGCAAGGCGCTGGTCGCGGGCGATGGAGCAGCACAGCGCAAGCTCGCTGCGGCAGCGGCTGGTCGCGAGCATCGGCATCACCACCGCGACCTCGGCGGGCACCATCTCCTATGCGGGGGTGGTGGTGGTCGGCGTCGGCATGATCGCCAAGCAGGATCTCACCATGGGCGGCCTCATCGCCTGCTCGATCCTCGCCGGCCGCGCCGTCGCCCCGCTCGCTCAGATCTCGCAGCTCCTGTCGCGGATGACCTCCACCCGAACCGCCTATCGCCAGCTCAACGAGATGATGAGCCTTCCGCCCGAGGGGCCGGTCGGCGACGGGATCAAGCTGTCCACGGTCAAGGGGCGGATCGAGTTCCGCAACGTCAGCTTCCGCTATCCGGGCGCGCCGGAACGGACCCTGGAGAACATCAACTTCACCGTCGAGCCCGGCGAGCATATCGCCCTTCTCGGCCGGGTCGGGTCCGGCAAGTCGACCATCGCCCGGCTGCTGATGGGCCTCTACCCGCCGGAGGAAGGGCTGGTGATGGTCGACGGCACCGACATCCGCCAGCTCGACCCCGCGGAGCTGCGCGCCAATCTCGGCGTCGCGCTCCAGGAGAGCGTGCTGCTGAGCGGCACGGTGCGCGACAATATCGGCCTCGCCCGGCCGGCGGTGGACGACGAGGAGCTGCTCCGCGCGGCGGAGCTTTCCGGCACCCATTCCTTCATGGGCCAGATCGCGAACGGCTACGACCTGCGCCTCGCCGACCGCGGGGAAGGGCTTTCGGGCGGCCAGCGCCAGTCGATCGCCATCGCCCGGGCGCTCGCCGGACGGCCGTCGGTGATGGTGTTCGACGAGCCCTCCAGCGCCATGGACACCCAGACCGAGACCGCGCTGATCCAGCGCCTGCAGGAGGAGCTGAAGGGCCGGACGCTGGTGCTGATCACCCACCGGCCGCCGCTCCTTCAGCTGGTCAGCCGGATCCTCCTCGTCGACAAGGGGCGGGTCGTCGCGGACGGGCCGCGCGACGAGGTCCTGAAGCAGCTGGTCCGGCCGGCGGGCCCTCCGGCCAATCCCAAGGCGGCATGACGCGATGAACGAGCACAGGCACATCGAGGACTTGGCCGGCGACATCAAGCCGCGCACCGCCTCCAACGTCCTCCTGTGGGTGGTGGCGGCCTTCTTCATCGCCTTCATCGCCTGGGCGTCGCTGACCAAGCTCGACCGCACCGTGAAGGGCGGCGGCCGAGTCATCGCCAGCTCGCACCTCCAGGTCGTCTCCAACCTGGAAGGCGGCATCGTCGAGGCGATCTTGGTCCGAACCGGCCAGGTCGTCCAGGCGGGGCAGGAGCTGATCCGGCTCGACCGCACCCAGAGCGGCGCCGAGCTGGGCAGCGGCGAGGCCTCGGTCAACGCCCTTTCCGCCAAGATCGCCCGCCTCCAGGCGGAGGTGACCGGCCGGGAGCCGGTCTATCCCCGCCCGGGCAACGAGGAGGTCGCCCGCCAGATCCAGATCGAGCGCGCGCTCCACGCCTCGCGGACCTCGGAGCTGGCGAGCCTCGTCAATGCCGGCCAGGCCCGGATCCTCCAGGCGAGCCGGGCGGTGCAGGAAGCCTCGGCGGCCTACGACGCGCGGGTCTCGGCGCGGACCGCCCGCAAGGAGGAGCTCGACATCATCCGGCCGCTGGTCGCCAAGGGGATCGAGCCGCGCCTCTCGCTGAGCCAGGCGGAGAGCGCCTATATGGTCGCGGTCGCGGAGGCGGCGTCGGCCGCGGCGGCCTTGTCGCGCGCCCAGGCCTCGGTCGGCGAGGCGCAGGCGACGCTGTCGCAGCAGCGGCAGGACTGGCGCTCGGTCGCGGCGAACGAGCTCGCCACCGCCCAGGGCGAATATTCGGCGCGAAGCAGCGCCATCCCGGCGCTCGCCGAGCGCGTGGCGCGCACCAGCGTCCGCTCGCCGCTTCCCGGCCGGGTCAACCGCGTGCTCGTCACCACCGTCGGCAGCGCCGTCGGGCCGGGCGCGCCGATGATCGAGATCGTCCCTTCCGAGGAGAGCCTGCTGATCGAGGCGATGGTGCGCCCGCAGGACATCGCCTTCGTCAAGACGGGCCAGAAGGCGCGCGTCAACATCACCGCCTACGACCCTTCCGTCTACGGCTCGCTGCACGGCGTGGTGACGGCGATCTCGCCCGACGTCACGGTGAACGAGAAGAGCGGCGAGAGCTTCTACATCGTTCAGGTGCGGACCAATTCCAACGCCCTCAAGGACAGGAACGGCAAGGCGCTGCCGATCGGCACCGGCATGGTCGCCGACGTCAGCCTGCTCGGCGACAAGCGCACGATCATGCAGTACATCCTGACGCCGATCACCCGACTCACAGAAACCGCTTTCCGCGAATAGCCCCGGGGCGTCTCCGAGGCGTCCCACGACGAGCCGTTTCGGGCCCGAACCGCCGGAAAAACGACGGAAATATCCGGCTGATCGAAATCAATACCTCTGGACCGGACCTTGTTTCGGTGCCATGGGTACACGCTCGGGTTGATGCGTGCCTGCAGGTGGCGCGCGAGGGGGCCCGTTCCTTGGGGGGATGAGATGACCGTTACCGTCACGCGGACGACGACGCTGTTCAACGATGTCGATGGCGACGGCAAGGCCGATCCCAACGACACCCTGCTGACGCACATCTTGATCCAGAACACGGATCCGACGACGCTTCAGAACCTCCAGGTCACGGACACCCAGAACGGGATCACGATCGACCCGCTGTCGGTCAAGATCACGCCCATCGCGTTCGACGACAATCTCGGAACGATCGTCGGCAACACGCCTTACGTGGTCGCCGCCTCCGCCCTCCTCGGCAACGACATCGACCCGGACGGTCCCGAAGCTTCCCTCGTCATCAACGCCACCTTCACCAACCTGAACCATGTCACCGTCAGCAACATCGGCGGCGGCAATTACCAGATCGTTCCGGAAACTGGTTACCAGGGCGCGGCCTCCTTCGATTACACGATCACCGACGCCCAGGGCCTCAGCAGCGTCTCGACGGGCCACGTCACGCTGACCGTCACCGGCATGATCTGGTATGTCGACAGCGGCTATGCGGGCGCCAACGGCACCGCCGACGGCAGCTACCTCAAGCCGTTCACCGACCTCGGCAAGCTCAACGACGACGGCACCGGCGCGGTCGGCACGTTCGGCCCCAACGACGGGGTCAAGGGCGACGACGACGTCGACGGCGCGGGCGACACCATCTTCGTCTACAATCGCGGCACCGCCTATAACGGCGGGATCACGCTCGAGGCGAACCAGAAGCTCTACGGCGACGGCCACGCCATGACCGTCAACGGCTTCACCATCGGCGACGCCGGCGCGAACGGCGCCATCAACACCCAGGTCAACCATTCGAGCTACGGCGTCACCCTCGCCAGCGGCAACACGATCGAGGGCATCAACTTCGCCGGCAGCAGCAACACCGGCGTCGGCATTCGCGACGGCGGCAGCACGGTCGGCACGCTGACCATCTCCAACGTCGCCGTCACCGGCAACGGCCAGGCGGTCGACATCGACAATGGCGGCGCGCTCAACGTCCAGTTCAACACGCTGAGCTCGACCGCGTCGACGACCGGCGGGCTCGGCGACGGCACCGGCGTCCAGCTTTCCGGCGACAACACCAACGCCATCTCCGGCACCTTGACCGCCAACGCCGGCACGATCACCGGCGCCGCCAGCCACGGCTTCCAGATCGGCGACGGCACGACCGGCCATGCCGGCACGCTCGCCGTCACCTACGCCGGCAACATCACCACCTCGAACGGCGCCGAGGTCAATATCGACGGCACCACCGCCGGCTCGGGGGCGATCAGCTTCACCGGCGGAATCACCCACCTCGCCTCCAGCGTCGGCACCGCCGGCATCCTGATGAACCATATCGACGGCGGCACGATCGGGTTCAGCGGCGCCATCAACATCGCCTCGGGCGCGAGCTCGAACGGCATCTCCATCGCCGCTCAGACGGCGGGCTCGGTCACCGTCTCCGGCGGCAACGTGACGGTCGGCACGGTCAACGGCTCCGGCATCTCGGTCGGCGGGATGAGCGGCGGCTCGTTCACCCTCTCGGGCGGCGCGGCGTTGACCGCGACCGGCACCGGATCGCCGGTCAACCTCGTCAACAACACGGGCGGGTCGGTGAGCTTCACCGGCGGCAACCTCGCGATCATCGCCAAGAACGGCACCGCCTTCGTCTCGAGCAACAGCAGCGTCGCGTCGACGACGGCGCTCACCGTCTCGGGGGCCGGCAACACGATCAACACCAGCGCCGCCGGCACCGGCGCGCTCGTCAACATCCTCAACACCAAGATCGCCACCGGCGGCGTCGACTTCGACACCATTTCCGGCAACGCGACCGGCACCATCGCCGGGCCGGCGATCAGCATCAACAACCTCGACAAGGCGGGCGGCACCGGCACGTTCGACGGCGGCAACGTCACCGTCTACGCCACCTCGACGTCGGGCGACGGCCTCAACATCACCGGCTCGACCTCGGACTTCGTCTTCAACAGCGCGACGATCGGCGACGGCACCCATGCGATCGCCGGCGACGGCATCGAGATCGGCGGCGCCAACGGCAACGTCACCTTCACCACCGCGACGATCAACAACACGACCGGCAACGGCCTCTTCCTCAACGCCGCGACCGGCGGCGCGGCGGCGATCAACGGCGGCGCGATCGGCAACCTGAACGACCCGGCGGCGGACGGCGTCAACATCACCGGCGGCAGCGCCAACCTCAACGTCGCGGCCAGCATCGCCAAGACCACCGGCGGCAACCCGGTCGACGTGTCCGGCTATTCCGGAACCGCCAACTTCACCGGCACGGTGTCGGCGACGTCCGCGGCCAACGGCATCACGCTCGCCACCAACACGGGCGGCACGATCAACTTCACCAACACGCTCACGCTGACGACGAGCGGCACCAACTCGGTCGCCTTCAACGCCACCGGCGGCGGAACGGTAAGCGCGAGCGGCACGGGCAGCACGATCAGCTCGGGCTCCGGCGTCGCCGTCAACGTCGTCAACACCAACATCGGCGCGAACGACCTCAACTTCCAGAAGGTCGACGTCAACGGCGCCGCCAACGGCATCGTCCTCAACAATACCGGCTCGGCGGGCGGGATCACCGTCACGGGCACCGGCACCACCGCCGGCTCGGGCGGCACGATCCAGAACACGACGCAGCGCGGCATCAGCGTCATCAGCGGCGTCGACGTCGTCATCAAGAACATGAACCTGACGAATGCCGGCACGGTCGACAACGTCGCGCTCAACACCGGCCTCTCGACCGGCACCAACCTCAGCGAGAATGCCGCCATCCACCTCCAGAACGTCACCAACGTGACGCTCGACCGCATCGCCATCTCGGGCGGCGCCGAGGAAGGCATAAACGGCAACACGGTCGCCAACTTCAACCTGTCGAACTCGACCATCACCGGCGTCGGCAACGCCGCGGACGAGGACGGCATCCACTTCTACAACATGTCGGGCAAGAGCAGCATCACCTCGACGGTGATCAGCAACTCGGGCGACGACAACGTCAACATCCAGATGCAGTCGGGCCAGCTCGACCTCTCGATCACCGGCAACGGCACGGTCGCGGGCGGCAGCGTCTCGGGCGGCGTGCTGGGCAGCGGCTACCTGTTCGGCATCCGCGGCACCTCGGTGGCCAACATCACCATCGACAACGTCATCTCGCAGAACAATTTCTCGGGCGGAATCGTCCTCGACGCCTACGACACCGCGACGATGAACGCGCGGGTCAACGCGGTGCAGTCGCTCAACAACAACGACCAGATCCAGGTGAGCATCAGCGGCGCCGCCAATGCCGATGCCGACATCACCGGGAGCACCTTCACCAGCACCACGCCCTCGCTCGACTTCGTCAACATGACGCTGCTCGGCGGCGCCTTCTCGACCGGCACTCTGGACGTCCGGGTCGCCAACAACCAGTTCCACGTCGCCAACAACGTCACGGCCGACTCGGTCGTCGTCAACCAGGCCGGCGGCGGCAACATGAACGTGGCGCTGACCGGCAACACGTTCGACTATGCCGGAACCCAGCGGGTGATCCTGATCCAGGGCGGCACCGACGGCAACGGCGTCCTCGCAGCGACCGTCCAGAGCAACAATATCGACATCAAGCTCGACGGCACCAACGACGGCACCGGCATCCTCGCCCAGTCGGCGGTGACCGGGCCGAACAACACCACCGCGCTCGACCTCAACATCGGCGGCGCGGGCTCGCTCGCCAACACCTTCACCCATTCGACCGGCGGCTCGATCGCGGCCGGCGACATCCGCGTCCGCCAGCGCAACGACGGCACGATCAACCTCGACGGCTATTCCGGCGCCGGCAACGACATGACGGCCGTCGTCAACTATCTGAACGGCCGCAACAACGAGGTATCGAGCTCGACCGCGACGATCGACGGGACGACGCCGCACAATTACACCGGCAACGCCACCGCCAACTTCATCGTCGTCACCGTCTCGGCGACGCAGGTGAGCGAGGACGGCGCGACCAACCTCGTCTACACCTTCACCCGCCTCGGCAATCCGGCCGGCGCGCTGACCACCAATTTCGCCATCACCGGCACCGCGACCGCCGGCACCGACTATGTCGTCAGCGGCGCTGCGACCTTCAGCAACGCCACCGGCCTCGGCACCGTCAGCTTCGTCGCCGGCGGCACCACCACGACGATCACCGTCGACCCGACCGCCGACGGCGTATTCGAGCTCGACGAATCGGTCGTGGTCGACGCCGGCAGGGGCAGCTTCGCGCGCGCCCTCATCGCCAACGACGATGCGGGCATCTCCCTGGGCGGCACCGCCCCGGCGGGCGGGGACGTCGTCGCCGGCGAGCAGCCGCGGACCCTTCCCGAGGTCGACACGACCGGCGAGACGACCACTGGAGGCGGCGGCGGGGGCGAGGGCCCCCCGGCGCCGACCGGCACGTCCGACCCGTCGACTCCGCCGCCGCCGCCCGCCGCGGTGGACGACGGCACGCTCACCCAAGGCAGGCTCGACCTCATCGTCGCCGCGGCGATCGACCGCTGGAGCGACGCCGGCGCGACCGCCGAGCAGATCGCCGCGATGCGCGCCGTCAAGGTCAGCGTCACCGACATGATGGGCGTCCAGATCGGCGGCGCCGGCCAGGGCCTCATCCAGGTCGACAACGACGCCGGCGGCTACGGCTGGTTCATCGACGCCACGCCCGGCGACGACAAGGAGTTCGTCGGAAGCGGCACGAAGCTCGCGGCGGCCGCCGGCGGCGGCGCGGCCGGCCATGTCGACCTGCTCACCGTGCTGATGCACGAGCTCGGCCACCAGATCGGCCTCGGCGACGATTATCGCGCGTCCGAGAACGACGACATCATGTACGGCTACGTCAACGTCGGCGAGCGGCGGCTGCCGTCCGCCGGCGAGGCGGCTTCGGCGAACGGCCAGGCCCCGACCCACGAAGCCTTCGTCCTCTCGCCGGTGGCGGTGGTCGGCGACCTGCCGAGCAACAAGTCGGTGGACATCCAGTTCACCTCGACGGTGAACCCGGTCACCAACCAGGTGATCGCGCCGATCGGCAACTCGAGCAACGCGAGCTACACGGGCGGCAACACCAACAGCAACACCGAGATCCTCAGCGTCGACACGCTGACGCTCGGCGACCGCGTCTTCATCGACGCCAACGCCAACAACATCTTCGACGCCGGCGAAGGCGTGAACGGCGTCGCCCTCACCCTGTTCGCGGACACCAACAACAACGGCGTCCTCGACATCGGCACCGACGTCCAGCTGCTGACGACGACCACCTCGGGCGCCGGCGCGGCGACGGGCACCTACAGCTTCGCCAACCTCGCGCCGGGCAACTACATCGTCCGGGTTGACGCCTCGAACTTCACCGGCGGCGGCGTGCTCGTCGGCACCCACAGCGTGTTCGGCGGCCTCGATCCCGACAACGACACCGACAATGACGACAACGGCCTCGGCGGCGCGAGCGGCGCCGTCTCGAGCAACGCGATCACCCTCGACTACAACAGCGAGACCGTCTTCGACGGCGGAGCGGTCCCCAAGAAGGACATCAACAACTCGCTCGATTTCGGCTTCGTCGTCAACCAGGCGCCGACCGCCAATCCGGACAGCGTGTCGGCCACCGAGGACACGCCGGTCCAATATTCGACCGAGCTTACCGGCAACGACACCGATCCCGACCTCGACACCCTGACGATCACCGCCGTCTCGAACTTCGTCAACGGCACCGCCAGCGTCGCAAGCGGGATCGTGACCTTCACGCCGAACGCGAACTTCAACGGCACCGCCTCGTTCGACTACACGATCAGCGACGGCAACGGCCACACCACGACCACCACCGCGACGGTGACGGTCGGAGCGGTCAGCGATCCGGTCACCGCCAATGCCCCGGCCAGCCTCACTCTCAACGAGGATGCGGCGAACACGGCGGTGACCGGCCTGTCGATCGCCGACGTCGACGCGGCGCTCGCTCCGAACGGGATCTACGAGGTCACCCTGTCCTCGACTCACGGCACGCTGACCCTGACGACCCTGACGGGCCTTACCTTCACGGCCGGCTCCGGCACGGCCAACACGACGATGACGTTCAACGGGAAGCTCGCCGACATCAACACGGCCCTGGCGACCGCAAAATATTCGCCGGATTCCAATTACAACGGTCCGGCGCAGATCTCCTTCCAGGCGACCGACAGCTTCAACGGAACCGTCGCCACGGGCACCGGCTCGGCGAGCAACGCGTCGAAGAACATCGCCGTCACCGTCAACTCGGTGAACGACGCGCCCTCCGGAACGGACGACAGCAGCCCGACCGTCGAGGGCACGACCTACACCTTCCAGTCGACCGACTTCACCGACGGCTATAGCGACCCGGTCGAAAACGATGCCTTCAAGGCGGTCATCATCACGACCCTGCCCAGCGTCGGCACCCTGAAGCTCAACGGAGTCGCCATCTCCGCCGGATCGACCGTGACCCTGTCGGATCTCACCGGCGGCCTCTTCACCTACGACGCGCCGCTCGGCTCGGGCGGCCAGCACCCGACCTTCACCTTCCAGGTGCAGGACACGGGCGGCATCGCCAACGGCGGCGTCGACACCGATCCGACGCCGAACACCTACACGATGGACATCGCGGTCGGGAACGTCGCTCCGGTGCTCGACCTCGACGGCAACGACAGCAGCGCCGTCGGCACCGGCTTCTCGAGCAGCTATTCGGAGGGCGGCGCCGCCGCCGCGATCGCCGACACCGACCTCACCATCACCGATTCCGATCCCGGCGACGACATCGTCAGCGCGATCGTCACCATCACCAATCCGGTGACGGGCGACGTGCTCAACGTCGGGTCGCTGCCCGCGGGAATCACGCTCGACGGTTCCAGCACCGCTACGGTCGTGAAGCTGGTCGGCATCGCCGGCACTTCGGCGAGCGACTTCGAGACGGCGATCAAGTCGATCACCTTCTCGAGCACGAGCGACGATCCGACCAGCCACGGCGCCAATCTGTCGCGGTCGGTCACGGTCGTGGTCAGTGACGGCGTCGCCAACAGCAACACCGCCACGGCGACGATCGCCGTCAGCGACGACAACGACGCCCCGTCCGGCACCAGCGCCACCATCACCGCGGTCGAGGACACGTTCCGCGTGCTCTCCGCGAGCGATTTCGGAGGCAGCGACGTCGACGGAAGCATCGCCAGCGTGACGATCAGCGGGGTCACCGGCGGCAAGCTCTATTACGACGCCGACGGCACCGCCGGCGCGGGGACGCCGGTCGAGGTGACCACGCCCCAGACCTACACCGTCCAGGACTTCGCCGACGGCAAGATCAGCTTCAAGGCCAACCAGGACCTCAACGGCGCGGGCGCAGGCACGATCACCTTCGCGGTCGTCGACGACGACGGCGCGGCGGATCCGACGCCGAACGTCCTCACCGTCGACGTGACGGCGGTCAACGACTCGCCGGCGCTGACGGTCTCCAGCCCGGCGGCGGTTACGGAGCAGGTTGCGACCTACATCCTCGCCGGAGCGACCGTCGCCGACGTCGACCTCGACGCCAAGAACGGCGGCAACGGCGATTATGCCGGCGCGGTGTTCAGCGTGAACCGCAACCCCACCAGCAACCCGACCGACGATTTCGAGCTCGTCGCCGGCGCCAATTTCACCATCGCCGGGATCGACCTCAAGAACAGCGGCGGTCAGATCTTCGGCCATATCAGCGCCGATTCGAACGGGCTGATCGCGATCACCTTCACCAGCCTCGAGGCGCCGGCGACGAGCGCGCTCGTCGACGAGGTGATCCAGTCGATCCGCTATTATTATTCGGGCGACAACCCGCCCGCCTCGGTCCAGCTCGCCGTCGGCTTCACCGACGGATCGCCGGGCGGCGGCCAGGGTTCCGGCGCCACCGGGCTCGATGTCGAGCTGCTCACGGTGAACATCACCGCCGTCAACGACGCGCCGGTCAACGCGCTCGGCGGAACGATCGGAACCGGCGAGGACGCGTCCAATGCGTGGCTGAGCGGCATGTCGATCTCCGATCCGGACGCGGACCCGGCGAACGACGACGTGGTGGTGACCTTCGACGTCGGCCACGGCACGCTCGCCATCCGCACCGACGTCGCGGGCGGCATCAACGCGGGCGACATCGTCGCCCAGACCGCCGACACGATCGTCGTCAAGGCGACGCTCAACGAGATCAACGCCACCCTCGCCGCGTCGAACGGCCTCACCTACTCGCCGGACCTCAACTTCAACGGCGACGACACGCTCACCGTCACCACCAACGACCAGGGCCATAACGGCACGGACCCGGGCCTCACCGGCACCGGCACCAGCGAGGAGGACGTCGACACCCGGACGATCAGCGTGTCGGCGGTCGACGACCTGCCGGTCGCCAAGGACGACGCCTTCGCGACTCCGGAGAACCAGGCGAAGAGCGGCAGCCTCTTCGACGACAACGGCTTCGGCGCGGACAGCGATCCGGACAGCCCGCTCACGGTCGCGCAGGTGAACGGCCAGGCGGCCAATGTCGACACGATGATCACGCTCGCCTCGGGCGCGCACCTGACGGTGCATGCCAACGGCACCTACACCTACGACCCCAACCACGCCTTCGACACGCTGGCCCCGGCCGGGTCCGGCGCGGTCAACACCTCCGCGAACGACAGCTTCACCTACATGCTCAGCAACGGCACCACGACGGCGAACGTCACGGTGACGGTGAACGGGGTGCAGTCGCCCCAGGACCTCCTCTACGGCGACGGCACCGACAACACGATCAACGGCACGAGCGGCAACGACACGTTCGTCGTCAACCAGGCCGGCGCGGAGACGCTCACCGGCAATGACGGCAACGACTATTTCTTCTTCGGCGACACGCTGACGGCGGCCGACAAGGTGGACGGCGGAATCGGCGACGACGTCGTCGGCCTGCTCGGCAACTACAACATGACGCTGGGCGCCGATAACCTCGTCAACGTCGAGCGGCTGACGCTGTTCACCGGCAGCCTGCTCGGCGGCTCGCACGTCACCTACAACATCACCACCGTCGACGCGAACGTCGCCAGCGGCCAGACGCTGACCGTCCTCGGCTCGAGCCTCCTCTCCGACGAGACCCTGGTCTTCAACGGCTCCGGGGAAACGAACGGCGGCTTCTTCGTCTACGGCGGCGCGGCGAACGACACGCTGGCGGGCGGCCAGAAGGACGACTGGCTGGTCGGCGGCAACGGCGCGGACAGCCTCTACGGCCTCGGCGGCAACGACCATCTGGTCGGCGGCGGCGGCGCCGACTCCCTGCGCGGCGGCTTCGGCTCGGACGTCTTCGTCTATACCGCGCTGAGCGACTCCACCTCCGGCGCCATGGATAGCATCGCCGACTTCCAGTACGGGCTCGACAAGATCGACCTGTCGAGCATCGACGCCGACCTCGGCACGCCCGGCGACCAGGGCTTCCACTTCATCGGCAGCGGCGCCTTCACGGGTGCGGTCGGCGAGGTCCGCGCCTACGAATCCGGCGGCTTCTGGTTCGTCGAGGCCGACCAGAATGGCGACCAGACCGCCGACATGGTGATCAAGCTCACGACGTTCGACGGCCACATCATGGCGGCCTCGGACTTCATCCTCTAAGGGGAGCCCCGGCGCCGCCGCGAGGGGGCGCCGGGGAGAGGCCGACGTGGACGAAGACATGATCGTTGCCCGCCGCGGCGGGCTGCTGGAGGCGGAGGTGGACGGCGAGCTGGTCGGCCTGCACGTCGAGAACGGCACCTGCTACGGCTTCAACGCCACCGCCACCCGGATCTGGGCGCTGATCGAGGCGCCGGTGCGCTTCGGCGACCTCACCGACACGCTGGTCCGGGAATATGGCGTGGATCGGGAGACCTGCGCCCGCGACGTCGCCGACGTCCTCGAGACGCTTCAGGCCGACGGCCTCGTCGAGCTGCGCCCCGCCTGACGGCGGAGGGTGCGGAGCCGCGGTTGCCAATCGAGCCCATCGGGTTCATGAAACGGCCATGCTTTCTCAACGGACGCGGTATACAATCAGGGCTCTGCTGCACCTGGCCGACCGTCACGGAGAGGGGCCGGTCCAGCTGAGCGAGATCGCCCGGGTCCAGAACATTCCGCCCAAGTTCCTCACCGTCATGCTCTCGCAGATGATCCGCGAGGGGCTGGTGGCGAGCCGGCGGGGGCGCGAGGGCGGCTATTGGCTCGCGAAGCCGCCCGAGGAGATTAGCTACGGCGCGATCGTCCGGCTGACGCGGGGGTCGCTCGGCCTCCTTCCCTGCGCCAGCCGCTTCGCCCACCGGACCTGCGAGAATTGCATCAGCGAGGAACGCTGCCGCCTGCACCGGGTGATGCTGATGGTGCGCGACGAGACGGCGCGGATACTCGACGGGCTCAGCCTCGCCGACGCGGTGCCGACCGAGACTCTCGAGGCGGCGGGCGGCTGAGCCGCGTTTCGCCGGTGACGGGTGGGGCGGCGGCGGCTAAGCAAGGCCCGTGACCGACGCCGACCGCCTCACCACCGCGAGCCGCCGCCCCGAGGACGTGGACGCGGCGCTTCGGCCCAAGAGCCTCGACGAGTTCGTCGGGCAGAAGGCGGCGCGCGAGAACCTCCGCGTCTTCGTCGCGGCGGCGAGGAGCCGCGGGGACGCGCTCGACCATGTGCTGTTCTTCGGCCCGCCGGGCCTCGGCAAGACGACGCTGGCGCAGATCATCGCCCGCGAGCTCGGCGTCGGCTTCCGGGCGACGTCGGGGCCGGTCATCGCCAAGGCCGGGGACCTTGCCGCCTTGCTGACCAACATCGAGGAAGGCGACGTCCTGTTCATCGACGAGATCCACCGGCTCGCCCCCGCGGTCGAGGAGATACTCTATCCGGCGATGGAGGACCGGGCGCTCGACCTGATGATCGGCGAGGGGCCCTCGGCCCGATCGGTGCGGATCGACCTGCCCAAGTTCACCCTGGTCGGCGCGACGACGCGCCAGGGGCTGATCACGACGCCGCTGCGCGACCGGTTCGGAATCCCGGTGCGGCTCAACTTCTACACGGTGGAGGAGCTGGAGGAGGTGGTGCGCCGGGCGGCGCGGCTGCTCGGCTTCGCGCTCACCGACGCCGGCGCGCGCGAGATCGCCCGGCGGTCGCGCGGCACGCCGCGCATCGCCGGGCGGCTGCTGCGGCGGGTGCGCGACTTCGCCCATGCCGCCGGCCACGACCGGGTCGACGCCGCCGACGCGGACGCGGCGCTCAACCGCCTGGAGGTCGACCAGCTCGGCCTCGACGCGATGGACCGGCGCTACCTGACGATGATCGCCGACCTCTACAAAGGCGGGCCGGTGGGGGTGGAGACTCTCGCCGCCGGCCTTTCCGAGCCGCGCGACACGATCGAGGAGGTGGTGGAGCCCTACCTCATCCAGCTCGGCCTCGTCGCCCGCACCGCCCGGGGCCGCTGCCTCAACGGCAGGGCCTGGACCCATCTCGGCCTGACGCCGCCGCAGACGGCGCAGGACCGGCTGTTCGACTGATCGCAAAGGAAGCCCGATGATCGCCTTGAGACGCTTCGCCGCCGCCCTCCTCCTCGCCGGCGCGCCCGCCGCCGCCCAGCCCGCCGCGTCCGGGCCTCCGCCGGCGCCCGCCGCCGCGGGCCTGCCGGCGACGGCGAGCCCGGCGCCCGATTATACCCAGGACGCCGCCTGGCTCTGCCTGCCGGGGCGGGGCGACATCTGCTCGATGCCGCTGGCGACGGCGGCGCTCAATCCCAACGGCTACGGCTCGGTCGGCCAGGTCCGCCCGGCGCAGGACGCCGCGGCCGACTGCTTCTACATCTATCCCACCGTGTCGCGCGACCGCAGCCTCAACAGCGACCTCGAGGCGGGACGCGAGGAGATGGGGGCGGCGGCGAGCCAGTTCGCCCGCTTCGGCTCCGTCTGCCGGACCTTCGCTCCCGTCTACCGGCAGGTCACGACCGGCGCACTGCCGCTCGCCTTCACCGGCTACGACGTCAGGCCCAATTTCGAGATGGCCTATGCCGACGTGCTCGCCGCCTGGAAGGAGTTCCTGGCCCACCGCAACAAGGACCGGCCCTTCGTCGTCGTCGGCCACAGCCAGGGCGCCATCCACGCCATCCGCCTGATCCGCGAGGAGATAGAGGGCAAGCCCGTGGCGAAGCGGATGCTGTCGGCGGTCCTCGCCGGCTGGGCGGTGGAAGTGCCGCCGGGCAAGCTCGTCGGCGGCAGCTTCAAGTCGACTCCGCTCTGCACCCGGGAGGGGCAGACGGGCTGCGTCCTCACCTGGATGAGCTTCCGCGCCGACAGCCCGCCGCCGCCCGGATCCTTCCTCGGCCGAGCGGCCACGCCGGGCATGACCGCGGGCTGCACCAACCCCGCCGCGCTTGGCAGCGACAAGGCGGCGCCGCTCGATTCCTACTGGCTCGCGCTGACGCCCACGCCGGCCGGTGCGGAGCCGGTCGTCTGGTCGAAGGAGGGGCCTCCCGCGACTCCCTATCTGCGCACCGAGGGGCTGGCCACGGGCCAGTGCCGGCACGACGGGCAGGCGGGGTGGCTGGCGGTCGGCGTCAACGCCGATCCGAGCGACCCGCGCACCGACCGGATACCCGGCGACGTCTACATCGGGGGCCAGCTCAACCGCGGCTGGGGCATGCACCTTGCCGACATGAGCGTGGCCCAGGGCGACGTCCTGCGCCTGGTCGCGGCGCAGGTGCGGGCCTTCAGCGCCACTCCAGCCACGCGTAGCACGCCAAAGCCGCCGCCACCGCGCCGCCGCTGACGATCTTGAGGGCGTCGCCGGCGGAGACCGGCGTCGACCATTGGACGACGTAGAGGACGAGCGCGGCGCCGACCGCGAAATAGAAGCCCAGGCTGAGGGCGCGGGCGCGGTTGCGCAGCGACAGCTCGTCGTTGAGCAGCGCCCGCATCCGCCCGCGAAGCCTGAGGCCGCCGCCGTTCCAGAGCATGAACAGCCACAGCCCGACCACCACCAGCCAGCTCGCGCCGCGCACGTCGGCGCTCGCGTAGACGGGGTGGCCGTACTGGACAACGATGTTGATGGTCAGAACCGCCGCCGCGACCCCCATCAGCAGCGCGCGGGCGCGGCTCAACCCCTCCGCCCGTTCGACGTCGTTCCCGGTCATGTCCTAATCCTCCGTCTCGAGCGAGAAGATCGCCTCCACCGTGCATCCGAGCGCCCGGGCCAGCTTCAGGGCCAGCAGCGTGGACGGGATGAAGACTCCGTTCTCGACCGTGTTGATGGTCTTGCGGCTGACGCCGACCTTCTCGGCCAGCGCCGCCTGGGTGAGGTCCCGCTCCGCGCGCAGGGCGCACAGGCGGTTGGAGAGCCCTTCAGCCATCGCGGTGGGCGCGGCGCTCGAGGAGCCCGAAGGTCGCCAGCGCTCCGCCGATGGCGGCGGTGAGGATGACATGGATCGCCTCGCGCGGCGCGACCCGGTCGAAGGCGGTCAGCAGATAGATGCCGATCGAGGTGCCGACCGCCAGCCAGAAGCCGACAGCATAGGCGCGGCCCCGATGGGCGCGGGTCGTCTCGTCGTTCATCATCGCGCGGACGCGACGGGATCGAAAGAGGCTGCCGCCGCTCCCCAGCAGGAACAGCAAGGTCAGGGCCCAGATCAGCCAGGCCGCGACCTTGAGCCGGTCGGCCGTTCCGCCGGGATCGTCCGGCCCGAGCGCGTAGATCGCCTGACCGGACAGGAAGAGGATCGCCATCGCCGCGAGCAGCGAGGCGCGTCGGCTGGAGAGACGCTCCGCCGTCTCGACGTCAGATCGATCGTTCATCGGTCCCTCCCTTCGTCCGCTCGCCGCCGCGGCCCGCCAGCCTCCACAGGCCCCCGGCCAGCAGCGCCGCCAGCAGGAAGGAGGCGCCGACGTCGGACGGATAATGATCGTGGGAGAGGATGCGCTCGGCCGCGACCAGCAGGGGGACCGCCAGCAGCGGCGGCGCCCATCGCGGAAAGGCCAGGGCGAGGGGCACGAACAGCCCCGCATAGAAAGCGGCGTGGCCGGACGGGAAGGAGCCGTAGCGCTCGCCCATGAACCAGAGGTCCGACCAACGTCCGTCGGCGGCCGCCTGGAACGGCCGCAGGCGTCCGAAGGGCGGCTTGGCAAGGTCGGCGGCGAGGGTGCAGGCCAGTTGCACGGCGCCGACGTAGAGCAGCGGACCGGCATGCCAGGCGCGGCGCCGGAGGACGTTCCCGGCAAGCGCGGCGACGACCAGCGCCGCGCCGAGCAGGAAGCTGGAGACGCGCTTCCCGCTGACCGCGTCGAGCAGCGCGACCCCGCCGCCGAGCGCCCTGACGACTGCGTCGCCGGCGAGATCGCTTCGCGCCGACAAGCCGTCCGCGCCGAGCGCCCCGCCGACGACCAGCGCCGCTCCCAAGGCGGCGGCGCACAAGGCGATGGGCATCCGGCGGTCCGCGGCATCGGCGACCCTGACGGCGGAGAGCGACGGCATCGAAGCGCCTTTCCTGTAACCTTGAGGTTACAAGTAACCTGTAGGTTACATGGCCGTCAAGCCGAAATCGGCGCCGCCCCGTCGATTGGGGTTGCCCCGGCGATTCCCGGACCGGTAGGGCGGGCAGGATGAGCGGCGCGGACGTGAAGCCGGCGGACGGCAGGATGGTCGGGACGACGCACCGCTTCCCCCTGCGCGTCTATTTCGAGGACACCGACGTCGCCGGCATCGTCTATTATGCCAATTACCTGCGCTTCATGGAGCGGGCGCGGTCGGACATGCTCCGCCTGCTGGGCATCGACCAGCGGGCGGCGCTGGAAAGCGGCGAGGGCGTCTACGCCGTCGCCGAGGCTTCGATAAGATATCGGGCGCCGGCGCGGCTCGGCGACGACCTCGTCATCGTCACGGCGCTGGACGAGATCAGGGCGGCGAGCGTTCTCATTCATCAGCAGGTCATGCGCGGCGGGGAAATCCTCGCCGACGCCATGGTCACCGCCGCGTTCATCACGTCGGCCGGGCGACCGAGGCGGCAGCCCCGTGAATGGGTCGCGAAGTTCGAAGGGCTGAAGGAGGACGAGAGAGCGTGAACCATGTGCAGCTGACGGGGGGAAGCCTTTCGCCCATCGTCCTGTTCCTGCAGGCCGACATCGTCGTCAAAGCGGTGATGATCGGCCTCGTCCTCGCGAGCCTGTGGACCTGGACGATCATCCTCGGTCACGCGCTGAGGATGCGGCGCGTCGCGAAGGGCAATGCCGCCTTCGAAAAGGAATTCTGGAAGGCCGCGGACATAGACGGCTTCTACGAGCGCCGCGGCGCCGAGGATCTGCCCAGCGCCAAGGTCCTTGCCGCCGGCATCGGCGAATGGCGCCGCTCGACGGGCGGCGATCGCATCGACCGGGAAGGGACCCGGTCGCGCCTTGCCGTCGCCATGCATGCGGCGGTGACGGACGAGGTGGACGCGCTCGCGGCGCGGCTCAACATCCTCGCCACGGTCGGCTCGGTCGCCCCGTTCGTCGGCCTGTTCGGCACCGTCTGGGGGATCATGCGCAGCTTCGGCGATATCGCCGGCGCCAACAACAGCAGCCTCGCCGTCGTCGCGCCGGGGATCGCGGAGGCGCTGTTCGCCACCGCCCTCGGCCTGTTCGCCGCCATTCCGGCGGTGATCGCCTACAACCGGATGAGCTTCGGCATCAACCGCCTCGAGGCGCGCCTCCAGCGCTTCGCCGACGCCTTCCACGGCACCTTGAGCCGCGAGCTGGAGCACGAGGGATGAGGGGGATCGAAATCCTCCCCTGCATTTGCAGGGGAGGGGGACCAGGCGAAGCCTGGTTGAGGGCCCCTCTTGCCGCAAGGAGCCCCTCCACCGCGCTTCGCGCGGTCCCCCTCCCCTCGAGATCGAGGGGAGGATTCTAAATGGCCATGGGGCCCATCCTCGGCGGCGCGCGGCGGAGGCGGCGCAGCCCGATGGCGGAGATCAACGTCACGCCGATGGTCGACGTCATGCTGGTTCTGCTGATCATCTTCATGGTGACGGCGCCGCTGCTCGTCGCCGGCGTGCCCGTGGACCTGCCCGACAGCAAGGCGCGGGCGCTCGACCAGGAGCAGAAGCCCGTGCAGATCTCGCTCGACTCGGCGGGCGCCCTGTTCGTCGACGATCAGCGGGTGGCGCCACAGGATCTCGGCGCCCGGCTTGCGCGGATCGCCGCCGGCTCGGGCGAGCCCGGCGGGCCGCGCATCTTCCTGCGTGCCGACCGGGGACTCGACTACGGCCGGGTCATGGCGGTGATGGGCGAGATCAACGCCGCGGGCCTCAGGAAGGTCGCCCTCGTCAGCACCGCCCAGGCGGAGGCGCGCTGATGGACCGGGCGGAGGCGGCCGGGCTGGGCATGGCGACGGCGGGGCATCTCGCCCTGCTGGCCGCCCTTTCGCTCGGCTTCGCCGCCGTCCGCATGCCGGTGCCGAAGACCGATCCGATCGAGGTCTCGTTCGTCGAGGACGTGGCGCCCGAGAGCCAGGCTCCGTCGCCGAGCGCCGCGCCGCCCGCGCCCAAGCTCGCCGAGACGGAGGCGCCGCCGGAGCCGGCCGCCGCGCTTGCGCCGCCGCCGCCGCAGCCCGCGCCCCAGTCGGCGCCCGCGCCGGTGCCGGCGCCCAGCCCGCCGCGGCTCGCGCCCGTGCCGGCACCGGCCCCCCGGGCCCTGCCGAAGCCGCCCCG
>Ga0213873_10000034_pt1 | contig 35843 bp, 34 predicted proteins | sample VelepicomBERX_R3_FD_160067 | JGI IMG/M metagenome (GOLD analysis project Ga0213873, IMG submission 160067) | Rhizosphere microbial communities from Vellozia epidendroides in rupestrian grasslands, the National Park of Serra do Cipo, Brazil - RX_R3 | ecosystem: Host-associated > Plants > Roots >...
GGCGCCGAAACTCCCGACCACGGGTTCTGATGTCCGCGCGGGCCCTGCGCAGACCGCCCGGACTGCTTCTTGCCCGCGGCGGCATGACTTGCGATCATGTCGCCATCCGGGGTCACTTGGGCTTTCCTACCACCGCCCCTGCCGAAGGAGATCCATCATGGCCGCAGCCAAGGGACTGGAGACCTACCTCAACGATCATCTGGCTGGTGCTGCCGCCGGCAGCGAGCTCGCGAACAAGATCAGCTCAGAGTACGCGGACACCCGGTTCGGTCCCTTCCTTGCGGAGCTGACCCGCGACATCGAGCAGGACAAAGTGACGTTGGAAGCGCTGATGGAGCGGCTAGGGATTCAGCGGAGCTCGACCAAGCAGGCTGCCAGCTGGATCGGGGAGAAGGCCACCAGGCTGAAGCTGAGCGAGACGGCGACCGGTGATCGGGATCTGAAGCGCCTGCTGGAGTTCGAGACGCTGTCCCTGGGCATCGAGGGCAAGCTGTCGATGTGGCGCGCCCTGATCGAGGTGAGTGACTCACACGCCGAGCTCGCCGGGACCGACCTGGCTAGGCTCGCGCAGCGGGCCGAGAGCCAGCGCTCCAGCCTTGAGGATCACCGGCTTGAGGTTGCGCACGGAGCCCTGGTCGGCTGACCTCAGGAGGGCGCCTCAGTCTCCCGGCCGGCGTTCCTGTGACGTTCCGCCATGACCTTGTGAGGAACCTGGAGCAGGCGAAGGACGGTGACCAGCCCGAGGCCGCCGAGCATGTTCCCGAGCCCCGCGAAGGCGAACAGCCTGAGCCAGTCCAGGTAGCCGAACGGTGCGCCGGCTTGCAGCGCGGCGAAGCAGACCAGCGACGCGACGATCGCGTGGTTGACCTTGCCGGCGCCGAGCAGGAAGCCCGCGAGCACCGCCGGCACCAGGCGTACCAGGTCGGACTCCGTGGCGTGTTGCAGATGGGTCAGCAGCGTGATGAGCATGCCGCCGATGAGCGCGAGCGCGAACGCCGACCATCCAAAGCCCAGGGTGACGTAGGACTGGGCCGCCTCGACGGCGCTGCCACGCAGCGTCGGGAAGCCCGCCATCACCAACCCGGTCACGACCCATCCGCCGAGCAGGTTGGTCAGCAGGGTGGCCCCCCACAGCCGTGCCAGGCTCAGCGGCGTGCCGCGCCGGGCGACCACCGCGACCACGGGGACCAGGAAGTTCTCAGTGAACAGCTCGCTGCGCGCCAGGGACAGCGCGATGAACCCCGCCGAGAACGCCACGCCGCCCAGCAGCACGCTGCCCGTGGCGTGCTCCACGAGCAGCAGCGCCAGCACGCCCACACCCACGTCGAGACCACCGAGGAAACCGGTCGCGGCCAACCCGAGCCACGACCGGCCCAACCGCTGCTCCCCCTCCTCGACCAGCCGGTCGAAGGTCTCCTCACTGCCCTGCTGCGGGATATCGGGCTCAGCGGCGCGGCGCGGCATCATTACAGCAGGCTACGGAGGCTCGAGGCACGGTGGAGATCCGGCCGTGGAGATCCGGCTGGGGAGATCCGGCTGGGGAGATCCGGCTGGGGAGATCCGGCTGGGGAGATCCGGCTGGGGAGATCCGGCTGCGGAGATCCGGCTGCGGAGATCCGGCTGCGGAGATCCGGCTGCGGAGACGGTCGGCGGAGGCGGACGGGAATCGAACCCGCCTGGTCGAGGTGCTCGACCACGTCGGTGTTGAAGACCGCGGGGGCCACCAGGCACCCATACGCCTCCGTCAGGAGATCTTAGGGGCCGTTCCGGTGAGGAGCTCAGCTGGCGCCGAGCTTCTCCGCGGCCATCCTGGCTCCCTCGACCCGGTTCCTGATCTTCTGGAACGCGACGTCGCGAGCGTAGTCAGGGGAACCGTGGTTCGGCTTCTCGTCGATGCTGAACGGCGAGAAGCCGCAGTCGTCGGTGGCACCGATCCTTTCCCTGGGGATGAAGTTGGACGCCCTCACCAGGGCGTCGCGGACCTCCTCGGCACTCTCGACGCGGGGGTTCCCCGGGTTGATCACCCCGAGGTAGGCCATCTGCGCCACACCCTCCGCGTCGTCGCGCAGGTGCTCACCGATGGACCGGTAGACCGGGTCCTTGTCCCGCTCGCTCGCCAGCTGGATGAGGAAGTAGCCGGCGTTCATCTGGAACATGCTCGGGAGCAGGTTGTTGTAGGGGACATCGGCGCTGTGAACCGAGTCCCGGTCCCCGCCCGGGCAGGTGTGGATACCGATCTTCGACCGCTCCTGCGCGCTGAAGCGCGCGAGTACGCGGTTGTTGAGTTCGATGAAGTGCGGAAGTAGGCCGGCACCCGTCCACGGGTTGCGTGGATCTTCTCTGGTGGCCAGCCTGCCTTCGGTGAAGTCGATGGAAACCCGGGCGGCGCCGGCCGCGAAGGCGCTGCGGATGTCCTTTTCGCATTCGTTGACGAGGTCTTCCTCGAACTGCTCCCGGGGATAGCCGGACACCTCTTCTCTCAGCGGGTAGAGCAGGGTCAGCATGGAAGGCGCGATCACGGCCTGTTTCATGGGGGAGTTCGTCAGGCCGATGGATTTCTTCAGCGTGTCGGCCGCGTAGGTCTTGTACCGGAAGGGGCCACCGGTGAGACGCGGAAGCTGGCGCCCGTGACCATCGGCGAAGATCGCGAAGAACTGGCCGCCCGGGGCGAGGTTCTCGGCGAGCCCGGTCCCGGCCAGGGTGTCGGTGATGGGGTAGGTGGCGAAGCTCGACCAACGTTGCTCGCCGTCGGAGACGATCGGTGACCCGGTGGCCTCATAGCGCTCGAGCGAATCGCGGACCGCTGCGTCCTGTTCGGCTTCCAGCGCTGCTTTATCGATCCTTCCCTCGTCGTAGGCGGCGTAGGCGGCTTGTAACCTGGAAGGTCGGGGGAGGGAGCCGACAGGCTCGGTCGGAATTCCGGTGGCCGTTCTCGGGTCGTAGTCGGTCATGATTATCCTCTCTATTGAGTTGAGTAGGTACGACTTCGACCATAGTCAGCCGGCAATGAGTCAGTCAACGGCCACCCGTTCGTGGTACAGCGAACGCCGCCGTCACCGATGCAACCGTCCCAAGGGGATCCTGCCGGGCTCCGGCAGAGTCTTGTCTCAGCGGAGAGGTGGCTGTCCAGTGCGGGCCACAGGTGTTCCTATGACTTTGCCGGGGCCGTGGGGGATCCTGTGATGGCGCTTCCACGGTGGTGGCCAGAGGCATCAGCCAGTCTCGGCGGGCGGCGACGGACTGCAGGGTGCTCACCTTCTCGATGGCCTCGCGAACCAGTGTCACTCTCCGGGGCTGACGAGTCGTACCCCGGTCCGCCCAGGCTGTGAATCGCCCAGGAGCCGCCCGGTTCGTGGATCACGATCAGTGTGCAGCGGTTGTCGCCGTCGGTGCAGCGGCCCTGCACCATCACCCACGCCCGCTCGGATGGGTCACGTCGGCAGTCCCGCCCGGAAGGCCATCCCTCGCAGCTCCTGGCTCACAGCGTCCCGCCGCACCCGCGTCAGCAGCCCGGCGAGCACCTCGCGGACAATCGGATCCCGGCGCACCCTGGCGGGGAAGAGATCCTCCGCCGTGCGCAGTGCCATCATCGCGTCGTCACGACGTCCTCGCAGCCGGACCAGCGCGCGGCCGTAGTGAGTCCAGTATGCGGTCCGGTTCACCGGGAAGGGGTGACGCTCGGGGCTGACGCCCCGCGCGATGCCGGCCGCCTGGTCGGGCTCGTCCGCTTCAAGCGCGTGCCACATCCGGTGGTTGCCCTCGTCGACTGGCCCGAACAGATACCCCATGGAGTCGGTGTCGCCGGTTGCACCGAACCGCTCGGCCAGCTCCGCGGCGGCGCTGCTCGAGGTCATCGCGCTGATGACCGCGCTGGTGCCGGCGTAGTGGTTGGTGTAACCGTTTCGCTCCTGAGGGGCTTCACGGTGCCGTCGGGTTGAATCTCGCTGATGACGTACGTGGCGGAGTTGGGCTCACCGTGATCGGTGAACCGCAGCGGCCCGGAGGCTCCGTCGTAGGCGATGGGTTTGTGGGCTTTCACGAGCGTCATGCAGGCGGTGAAGCCGGTGCATCTCTCGCCGGCCCTCGTCACGCCGTTGATCTCCTTCGCGACGGCGGCGGGCTCGTCCGTGCCGGCGACCGCCGCCGCCAGTGCGGTGATCGCCACTGCGTCGTAGGCCTGCGCGGCGTAGGTCTGGTCCTGGAGTCCAGGACTGGCCTCCGTCAGCCGCCTCGTGAAGGCCTCGTCCCCAGCGTACAGCGAGGTCCCCTTCATGCCGGCCAAGACGCCCGGATTCTGCGGACTGACTTGGGCGACCATGGTGTTGGTCATATTAGGGTTGTACACCCGCTTGTTCCTCGGGCCAATGTTTTCTTTGATCATTTCGGTGAGGATACGGGCGGCTTCCGCGAAGCCGATCAGGACGATCGCGTCGGGGTTCTCGGCCTTGATCCGCTGGATGTCCTTGTGGTGGTCGTGTGCGTTCGGGTCATAAGGAAAGGAGTCGAGTACCCGACCTCCGGATTGCTGGATTACTTCTCCGGTCTCCTCCCGTAGGTAGTTGCCGTACACGTCGTCGCGCGATATCACCACCGCCGTCGAGTTGCCGTCAGCGACGACGAGCCTGCCGAGCACGGGGCCCTCGAGCACGCTTGACGGCGAGGTGCGGAAGTAGCGCCCATGGCTGGGGTACGTGGTGAACACCGACGACGTGTTCGAGGGCGAAAACAGGATCACGCCTGCGCAGGTGACCTTGTCGATCACCTTGATGGCTGCCGCCGACGTCGAGGGACCGATGATCACATCCACCCCGCCGGACAGCAGCGCATCAGCCGACTGGCTTGCGGTGTCAGCGGAGGGGTTGCCCTCGTCGCGCTGGTTGGTGTCATCGAGCTTCACGGCGATGCCCGGGATGCCGCCGGCGTCGTTGATGTCCTTCATCGCCAGATGCACGCCGGCGTCCAGCGCTGGACCGGAATAGCTGAACTCGCCGGTCTTCGGGAGTAACGTCCCGAGTGAGAGCACCCCGTCGGCGGGTCTGGCGCTGGGCGAACACGGGATGGGACCAGCCTCATGTGCGCTAGGTGTCAGAGGTAGCACGATAACCAGCACCAGCACCAGCACCACCGCGAGCGCCAGGCCGGCCCCCACCAACCGGCGAGAGTGTGGACGTCGAGGAGCTGTGACGCCAGGTCGCCGGGACACTCTGGACAACGCCTCGCCGGCGGCCGCCCGAACGTCGAGATCGACATCGTTGTCACGAAGGTGTTCCAGGGCTTGTCTCGCCGTGAGCTTCTGCCCTCCTGGATGGTCACCATGCAGCAGGCGCCGCAGACCGTCGACCGCCCACAGTCGCTTCCACGCGCTCTCGCTCGCCAGGACTTGTTCGAGCTCGGCCGGCAGCGGTACCAGCGCATGCGGGTTCTTCGCCAGATAGAGCCGGCCGCGCATCCCATCCGCGGACATCGTCGGCGTCTGGTCCGGGGTGTTCCGCCGGACCTGGTCGTACACGTACTGATACAGCTCGCCGACCGATACCTGGCCGTCGCCGTCGAGGTCGGCCGCCCCGGTGGCCAAACCTCGGACCACGGCATCGGTGAACTTCGAGTCGTAGGCGTACTCCATCTTGTCCGACGCGGTGATGACGACGCGGCCGCGGCCACCGAGCTGCTCGAGGATCTCCTCGGTGCCGGCGCTCCTCCGCCGGAGACCCCTGGTGAACGCGCCGCTGTAGCAGCAGTCGAGCAACAGCACGATGCGCTGCGAGCGACTGTGGTCCATCTGCTCCTTCACCCATCGCGCCGAGATCCCTGTCGAGTCCAGCCGCTGCCTCTTCGTGTCGGTGGTCACGAAGTACAGTCGTCCTCGCGGATCCAGCACCCCATGACACGAGAAGTAGAGCAGCAAGAGATCGTCGGGCTTGCGGTCGGCGAAGAAGCTCTCGATCTGTTCTTCGACCTCCGACGACGGCTTGTCGAGCGACGTCTCTACCGTGAAGTCACCGATCGTCGGGTCAGCGAGCACGCGTCTGAACGCATCGACGTCCCGGGCCGGCGCCGGCAGCTGGTGGAAGGCCGGGTCCTGGTAGTCAGAGCAGCCGACCAGCAGCGCGACCCTCGCGTCGCTCACCCGACGTCACCGGTCGGTGTGCCGGTCGACCCAGGTCTCGATCAGCTCACGCTGGTCGGCCCGGCTGATCCCGGTGACCTCCAGCACGTCCCCGTCGATCTCCAGCTTCACGCTGCGCCCGCTGTCGCGGCAGACCCACGACCGCACTGTCTCGACGAGCGCGGTGAGCAGCCCCGACGACTGGGCGAGCACGACGGTCAGCGCGCCCGCGAGGAGAGTCTCACCGGCGCGCGCACCGGGCGGCGCCTGGCCCGCGCTCGCGCGATCGGCGCGCTCGATGTCCAGCTCCAGCAGCTGTTCGCGCAGCTGCACAGCCAGCTCATCCAGCTCCGCAGCGTCGGCTTCCGGGCCCGCCTCGATGCGCAGGCCGAGCCGAGCAACCCGCTCAGTCATAGTCACGTCATGCTATCCGCTCCCCAGCCACCGCCGCCGGGAGTTTCGATGCGGATCCGGTCGCCGCGGCGCAGCGGCCAGGTGCCCTTGCCGGGCAGCTCCACCTCGGTCCCGTCGGCCCGGCGCAGGATGTTGCGGCCCACCGCCCCGGGATGCCCACCGGCCAGGCCCCACGGGGGGTGCTCGCGGCGTTCGGACTGCACGGTCAGCGTGCAGTCGGCCAGGACCTCGACCTCGCGGACGAGGCCCTCGCCGCCGGGATGCGCGCCGGCACCGCCCGAGGAGGACCGCAGCTCATAGCGCCACACCCGCAGCGGGTAGTCCAGCTCGACGGCCTCGGCGGGGGTGTTCTGGGTGTTGGTCATCCCGGTGTGCACCCCGGACATGCCGGGACGGCTGGGGGTGCCCCCCTCGCCGCCGCCCAGCGTCTCGTAGTAGCTGAACGGGTGCTCACCACTGGCCCCGATGAGCAGGTTGTTCATCGTGCCCTGGCTCGCCGCCGGTACCCGCTCGGGAATCGCCTGGGCGAAGCAGCCGAGCAGGACGTCGACGATCCGCTGGCTGGTCTCGACGTTGCCGGCCGCGCTCGGCGCGGGGAACGTCGCGTTCACCACGGAGCCTTCGGGTGCCCGCACCCGCAGCGACCGGTAGCAGCCGGCGTTGGGCGGCGCGTCCGGGTCGGTCAGCATCCGGAACACGAACATCGCGCAGGACCGGGTCACCGCGAGCACCGCGTTGAGGTTCACCGGGATCTGGGGGTCGGTGCCCTCGAAGTCGATCGTCACCTCGTCACCGGCGACGGTGACGGCGGCGCGGATGGTGACCCCGGCCCCGACCTCCAGCACGTCGTGGTACCGGTAGCACCCGTCCGGGATCCGCCGCACGGCCGCCCGGACCCGCCGGTCGGAGTAGTCGCAGACGGCCGCCATGGCCTCGCGCAGCCGCGGCGCCCCCATCCGGCCGGCGAGCTCCCGTAACCGCCGGGCCCCGACGTGGTTGGCCGCGAGCTGCGCCCTCAGGTCGCCCCGGCGCTCGGCGGGTGTCCGGGAGTTCGCGGCGATCAGCCGCACCACCTCCTCCCGTTCCCCGCGGGCGTCGGCGATGAGGATGGGGGGAATGCGGAGTCCCTCCATCGCGATCTCGGTGGCGTTCGCCGGCATGGACCCCGGAGCCGCTCCGCCGACGTCGGCGTGGTGGGCGCGGTTGGTGACGTAGCCGAGCGGCGCTTCGGTATCGGGGTCTTCGGGGGGGCCGGGCTCGGGACCGACGGCGGCGACGACCGTGAGGTCTGGCAGGTGGGTGCCGCCCAGGTACGGGTCGTTGACGCAGACCTGCTGCCCGGGTCGCAGCGCCCCGTAGGTGTCGAGCACCGCACGGACGCTGGCCGGCATGGCGCCCAGGTGCACCGGGATGTGCTCGGCCTGGGCGACCATCTCCCCCTCCGGGTCGAACACCGCCGCCGAGCAGTCCGCGCGCTCCTTGATGTTCGGCGAGTACGCGGCGCGCCGCAGCGCGACGCCCATCTCCTCGGCCACCCCGGCCAGGGCGTGCCGGAACACCTCCAGCTCAACCCCGGATAGCTCAGCCATGGGTGCGGAGTCCCGCGATCGTCGTCATACCCGGTCAGAGTGCCAGCCCGCGCAACCCGCGACCGGGCAGGTCCGGGTGATCATGGCGGGGAGACGCGCTAGCGTGCGTGTTGTGCCGCGCTCGCTGATCCTGACCGTCGCGGGAAACCCGACCGTGCGCAGGCTTGTCGCGACCCCCTCGGTCAGCCGTCATCTCGTCAGCCGCTTCGTGGCGGGGGTGAGCGCCGAGCAGGCGGTGGCCGTCGCCGCCACCCTGGTGGCCGAGGGCCTGGCGGTGAGCCTGGACCACCTGGGGGAGGGCGCCGTGGCCGAGGTCGATGCGGAGTCCGCCGTGCGGGCCTATCTCGACCTGCTGGCGTGCCTGAGCGCCCGGGACCTGACCGACCGGGCCGAGGTCAGCGTGAAGCTGTCCGCGGTGGGCCAGCGGCTGGAGGAGGCACTGGCGCTGCGCAACGCCTCCCGGATCTGCGCCGCCGCCGAGCAGGCCGGCACCACCGTCACCCTGGACGCCGAAGATCACACCCTGACCGACTCCACCCTGCGGGTGCACGCCGAGCTACGTCGGCGCTGGCCGAGGACAGGGGCGGTGCTGCAGGCCTACCTGCATCGCACGCTGGAGGACTGCCGGGCACTGGCGGTCGAGGGCGCCCGGGTCCGGCTGTGTAAGGGCGCCTACGCCGAACCGCCCGAGCTCGCGTTCCGGACCTCGCACGAGGTCGCCCGCAGCTTTGTGCGCTGCGCCAACATCCTGCTCGCCGAGGGTGGCTATCCCATGTTCGCCACCCACGACCCACGGCTGATCGACATCGTCGCGGAGCGGGCTCGCTGGTACGGCCGGCCACCGGGCAGCTTCGAGTACCAGATGCTCTACGGGGTGCGTCCGGCCGAGCAGCGACGGCTGGCCGCGGCCGGAGACACCATCCGGGTGTACCTGCCCTATGGCTCGGACTGGTACTCCTACCTCACCCGGCGGCTCGCCGAGCGACCCCGCAACGTCGCCTTCTTCCTGCGCGCCCTGGTGTCCGGTGACTGAGGGTCCGGTGACTGAGGGTCCGGTGACTGAGGGTCCGGTGACTGAGGGTCCGGCGACTGAGGGTCCGGCCCTGGGTGTCCGGCGACTGAGGGTCCGGTGACCGGGTGTCCTGCCCTGGGCTCCGCACCAGGACTGTGGCACCCTGCCGCCATGACCACGATCGCCGTCCTGGGCGCCGGCAAGATCGGCGAGGCCTTGCTGTTCGGGCTGCTCAATGCCGGTCGCAGCCCGGACGAGCTGATGTTCACCGAGCGCTATCCCGACCGGGCCGCCCACCTCGAGCGGACCTACCAGGTGCGCGCGGTCGACACCACCACCGCGGCGCGCAAGGCCGACGTGGTGGTGGTGTCGGTGAAGCCGCAGGACATCGACCCGCTGTTGGTCGAGCTCGCCGGGCTGATCGGCTCGGGCACCCTGGTCGTGAGCCTGTGCGCCGGGTTGCCTACCGCGCTCTACGAGCGTCGGCTGCCCGAGGGGGTTCCGGTCGTCCGAGCCATGCCCAACACTCCGATGCTGGTCGGCGAGGCGATGAGCGTGATATCGGCCGGCCGCTTCGCCACCGACGCACATCTGGAGCTGACCGAGGAGCTGCTGGGCAGCGTGGGCAAGGTCCTCCGGGTTCCGGAAAGCCAGCAGGACGCCGTCGCCGCGCTGTCCGGGTCCGGTCCCGCCTACTTCTTCTACCTGGTCGAGGCGCTGATCGATGCGGGTATCATGATCGGACTACCCCGGCCGATGGTGGCCGAGCTGGTCACCCAGTCCGCGGTGGGCGCGGCCCGGATGCTCCGCGACACCGGTAAGCACCCGGTGCTGCTGCGGGAGGACGTGACCTCCCCCGGCGGTACGACGATCATGGCGATCCGGGAGCTGGAGCGGCATGGGGTGCGCGCGGCCTTGCTGGCCGCCATCGAGGCGGCTCGGGAGCGGTCGGTCGAGCTCGGAGCCCTCCACCACGACTGATGCCGATGATCACGGGTGTCGACTACCACGGATGGGAGTCGCACAGCCACCACCAGTCCCGCTACTCTCATCAGAACGGTTGCGTCACGGACCGCGGGAGGGGAAGCCCAGCGGGGCGTGACGTGGTGAGGACGCGATGACCCATGCTGACGAACGAGCAAGCCGGGCCGGCCAAGGTGCAGTTCCTCACGGTCGCCGAGGTGGCCGCGATGATGCGGGTCTCCAAGATGACGGTCTACCGACTGGTTCATGCGGGCGAGCTGCCCGCGGTGCGCGTCGGGCGCTCCTTCCGGGTTCCGGAGATGGCCGTGCACGGTTACCTGGAGAGTTCCTACTTCGATGCGGGATGAGCTCGCACCTGCGTGCCGGTCGTGAATCCGATCAGGGCTAAGCTGGGCGCCCGTTCGCGCCCGCTGCCAGGCGCTTCCCCTGGCAGGGACGACCAGCACATCGACGACCGGCACAGCCACGACCAGCGAGGAGGCCGAGCATGGGCTCGGTGATCAAGAAGCGCCGCAAGCGTATGTCCAAGAAGAAGCATCGTAAGCTGCTGCGCAAGACACGGGTGCAACGCCGCAAGCTGAAGAAGTGACCTCAGCGCGTACCGGCGGCGAGCGCGCACCGAATGGCGCGCTGTCCTCGCCCGGACGCAGGGAGCAACATGGCGCCGTCCACGGTTCTCGTCACCGGAGCCGGCCGCTTCGTCGGCGGTCAGCTGGCGGCCCGACTCGCGGCCGACTCCACGATCGACCGGGTTCTCGCCGTGGACACGGTGCCGCCGCCCCAGGAACTGACCGGAGGGATGGGACGTGCCGAGTTCGTCCGTGTCGACCTGCGCGACCCACTGATCGCCAAGGTCGTCTCCACCGCCAAGGTCGACACCGTCGTGCACACGTCGATGACGGCCAGTCCGCGCGGCGCGGGTGGGTACAGCACCATGAAAGAGATGAACGTCATCGGCACCATGCAGCTCCTCGCGGCCTGCCAGCGGTCGACGACGGTGACTCGGCTGGTCGTGAAGTCCACTGGTGCGGTGTACGGGGCGAGCGCACTGGATCAGGCGGTGTTCACCGAGTGTGACGAACCCCACGTGATCTCGGCCTCGGGATACGCCAAAGACGCGGTGGAGATCGAGGGCTACATCCGTGGTTTCGCTCGGCGGCGCGAGGATGTGGACGTCACGGTGCTGCGCTTCGCCAACATCATCGGCCCGCGCATCGACACCGTCCTGAGCCGGTACTTCTCGCTCCCCGTGGTGCCCACGGTGCTGGGCTACGACCCTCGGGTGCAGCTGTTGCACGAGCAGGACGCACTGGCGGTGCTCGAGCGGGCCGCCCGGGAGCGGCGACCGGGGGTTTTCAACGTCGGTGGCGCCGGAGTGCTGATGCTGTCCCAGGCGATTCGGCGGATGGGCCGGATCTCGGTCCCCATCCCCGCGCCGGCCGTGGCCACTGCCGGACGGCTGCTGCGTGGCGCCCAGCTCGTTGACTACTCCCCGGAGCAGGCCAGGTTCCTCAACTTCGGCCGGGTGCTCGACACGACCCGGTTGCGCACCGAGTTCGGCTTCGTGCCTCGGTGGACCACTGCCCAGGCGTTCGACGACTACGTACGGGGGGCAGCGCTGCGGCCCACGATCGACCCGAGGTGGATCGCCACGGCGCAGCGGTGCCTGCTCGGGCTCGCGGCCCGGTTCCGGTAGCCGATGGTGGCACCGGAGCCGGTCGCGGCGGCCGAGCAGGGCCAGGTCGAGCCCCAGTGGTACCGGGAGGTGGCTGACCTGCTGGCGTTCGCGCGCAGGCGGTTGTCCGGCGACTACAGTGTGGATGAGTTCGGCTACGACCCGGATCTCACCGAACATGTGCTGCTCCCGCTGCTACGGCCGCTGTACCGCTCGTGGTTCCGGGTGGAGACGATCGGCATCCATCACGTGCCCGCGCAGGGTGCGGCTCTGGTGGTCGCCAACCACTCCGGGACGCTGCCGCTGGATGCGGTGATGACCGCGATGGCGGTGCGTGAGGCGCATCCGGCGGGGCGGCACCTGCGAATGCTCGGTGCCGACCTGCTTTTCCGTCTCCCGGTGCTCGGCTCGTTGGCGCGCAAGTCGGGCCAGACTCTGGCCTGCGTCCCTGACGCCGAGCGGTTGCTCACGTCCGGCGAGCTGGTGGGGGTGTGGCCGGAGGGGTTCAAGGGCGTCGGCAAGCTCTACCGTGACCGGTACAAGCTGCAGCGTTTCGGGCGCGGCGGGTTCGTCGCCGCAGCGTTGCGCACCCAGGTGCCCATCATCCCGTGCGCCATCGTGGGCGCGGAGGAGATCTACCCGATGATCGGCGACATCAAGCCGCTGGCTCGGTTGTTCAGCGCTCCGTACTTCCCGGTGACGCCGTTCTTCCCGCTGCTGGGACCGCTGGGGATGATTCCGCTGCCGTCCAAGTGGTACATCGAGTTCGGTGAGCCGCTCCGGACCGACGCCTACGAGCCGGGTTCCGCCGAGGACCCGATGCTGGTCTTCAGCCTCACCGACCGGATCCGCGAGATCATCCAGCAGACCGTCTACCGGTTGCTCATCCGGCGCCGTAACCCGTTCCTGGGCTGAGGCACACCGGGTGGGCGCGGGTCAGGGGCGAACACGACGCTGGTAGGCGAGGCGGGCGGCAACCGCGCCGGCTGCGACTCCGATGCCCAGTACCGAGGGCACCCCGATCCTCGCGGCCTTGCGACCGGTCCGGAAGTCCCGGATCTCCCAGCCCCGCGCTCGGGCGGTCTCCCGAAGGTCGGGGTCGGGGTTCACCGCGACCGCGGTGCCTACCAGGGAGAGCATCGGAATGTCGTTGGCTGAGTCGGAGTAGGCGGTGCAGCGCTGCAGGTCCAGCCCCTCCTGGAGGGCCAGCGTGCGCACCGCCTGCGCCTTGGCCGCTCCGTGCAGGATGTCACCTACCAGCCGGCCGGTGTACACACCGTCGACGGTCTCCGCCACCGTGCCCAGCGCGCCCGTGAGGCCGAGCCGGCGGGCGATGATCGTGGCCAGCTCCACCGGCGTCGCGGTGACCAGCCACACCCGCTGCCCGGCGTCGAGGTGCCGCTGAGCCAGCGCGAGCGTCCCCGACCAGATCCGGTCGGCCATCAGCTCGTCATAGATGTCCTCGCCGAGCTCGACGAACTGCTGGTTGGACCTGCCGGCCACGAACGACAGCGCCTGCTCGCGGCTGGTGTGTATCTCCTCGAGGCTGAGCTCTCTGCCGGCTACCCGGAACTTCAGCTGCTGCCACGCGAAGGAGGCGAGCGCTCCGGCGGGGAAGAAGTTCCTCGCGGCCAGACCTTGAGCGAAGTAGAAGATCGACGCACCCCTCATCAGGGTGTTGTCGACGTCGAAGAAGGCGGCTGCGGTGAGGTCCGGGGGCATCGCCGGCGTTGCCGCTATCGCCGCGTGAACTCCGTGGGCGAGAGCTGCTTGCCCACTATGGATGGCCAGGACGGCTTTCTGCTTTCGGGCGCCTTGATGGCACCGTCGCGGCACTGGATCCTGCCCTGAGATCGCCAGTTCTGGTCCTTCCTCGCCAGTCCGCTGAAGCGGATGCTGATCCACAGACTGCCGCGATGACTTCTCCTGAGCAACAAACACTAAGGATATAGCCGTCGACATGTGGGTGCACGAAGTGTGACCTAAGGCTATCCAGGAGGCAGTAACCGCGGCTGCAAAATCCACGGAGGTAACGGGGCGGCGGGCTGTGGCGAATCATGCCCAGGCAAGGGTCGCCAGGGCTGCGGCCGCAACGGCTGCGCTCCGGACTGGCTCGGGTTCGACAGCACACCACCCGGGGTTCCGGTTGCCGGAAGGCCGGAGTGCCTGCTCGAACCGTTCTCAGCGGGAACGGGAACGGAATTCGCCGGAGGCGGACGGAGCAGCAGGTTAGGCAGCATGATCCCGCTGGGCGGGCTCGCCGATGGCGCGGCCGTGACGTCCGGCGATGGTACAGCCGAGGAGGTCCCGTCCACCGGCGCCGAGGGCTTGCAGGCGTCCCTCGCCGGCACCAGGCCGAGATCGTCACGGGTACCGGAGGTGATCGTGACGCAGTTGGACCGCCCGCTCAGCGCGGACGCTCTCGCGACGACCCGATCCAGCAGGCCGAGCGTGCTGTCCAGGCGGGCGCTGATGGGCAGCGGCAGCGCCGCTCGCAGCGCCGTCAGCCGGGACTTCTGCTGGTCGGCCCAGGAACGCAGCTCGGACAGGCTGGCGGGATGGCCGCCCAGGGCTAGTCCGGTCAGCAGCCTGGCACCCGCCGTCGCGTCCGAGTCGAAGTCGTCGAGGGCCCGGAGGAACTTGCCCTGCCCGGCGGACCAGTTGCCGGCGGCGTCGGCCTGGTTCGCCATGATCTCGATCTCGCTCACCCGGTCGCCGGCGAACTCCAGGTGTTTGAGCGCCTTGGGCTGATCACCGAAGGTCAACCCGAGCTCAGCGGACTCGGCGCTGCGCTTGACGGTGTACAACGCGTCACCGGGCAGCGCATCGCGGGAGAGCAGGAAGCTCATCCCGGACAGTGACATCAGCAGGCACAACCCCGCGGCGGCGGCCACCATCAGCCTTCCCCGGGCCTGGCCGGGAACCCAGCGACGACGCCGCGAGGCGCGCAGGGGCAGGACCGGGCTGTTGCCCTCGTGCACCACCGAGGGGAACTCCGCCATGACGCGCCGGCGCATCCGCTCCCGCTCCACCGGATCCGGCCCCACCGTGCCGGCTACCTGACGTAACGCCGCGACCACGAGCAGCTCACGTGGCACGGTGTGATCAGACAGGGCGTGATCGGACACGGTGTGATGAGACACAGTGTGGTCGTCGGAAACAGAGTGATCGGAAACGGTGCGATCACAGACGTCGCACATTCCACTGTCCACAGCGCGGGCGAAGTCTTCCTGCTCCTGCTCGTCGCGCTTCCGTCCCCCGGATGTGTGCGTCGTCCTCACCGCCTTCGGGCCCTGGGGCCATGTCCCTCGGAGCAACGAGTGGCTACCCGGGCGGTTACGCCTGGGCTGGGCGTGTCTGGTAGTGATGTGACAGTCATCGCAGCCCCTCCGGCAGCAGCTGCGCTAGCCTGCGGACCGCGCGATGTTGCAGCGCCTTCACCGCGCCCTCGTTGCGGCCCATCACCGCCGCGGTCTCCGAGACCGAGAGGCCTTGCATGAAGCGCAGCATGATGCACTCCTGCTGATCCTGGCCCAGCTGGGCGACGCAGCGCATGAGCTCGGCGGCGGTGGCCTGCTCGACCACCTCGTGCTCGGGCCCGCGGTCGTCCGCACTGGAGTCGAGGATGTCGGCGGTAGTCATCTCCAGTCGGTACCGGCTGGACTTGACGTGGTCGAGAACCAGGTTACGCGCGATGGTGACGAACCAGGCCCCGACGTCCCGGCCCTGGTAGCTCACCGAGGAGATCCGGCGCAGCGCTCGCAGGAAGGTCTCGCTGGTCAGGTCTTCGGCCAGCGGGCGGTCACCCACCCGGAACAGGACGAAGCGGAAGACCACATCGACATACCGGTCATAGAGCCGGCCGAAGGCATCCTGGTCACCCTGCTGAGCGGCCGCGACGAGTTCCCACGCGGCGGTGTCGACCTCCGGCCCGGCGCCCTCGGCGGCACCGACCATCGTTGCGGCACCCTCGGCATCACCGACCACCGGCCCGGCGCCTTCGGCGCCACCGACCACTGCTGCGGCGCCCGGACCCGGCGGGGCGCTGAGTTCTGGTGCGGCCGGCCCCGGGATCGGCTGGGTGTGGGGGCGGACGAGCTTCACGCGATCAGGTGCCGGCGTTCGACCCGGTCCCACGCCGCTGCGCACAGCCGGTGCAGCGGCGCTCGGGGGCCGCCCGCACGGCAGCACGCCGTTGCGGACCGGCCTCGAAGTTCTGAGGACCATCTCGGTTGCGGCATGAGCCACTCCTCTTCGCTCGTGCCGACCGTTCGCGTCAACGGTCGCCTAAGGCGTGCGAAAGCATACGACGGCGACACGGTACGCGGTGGCGGAGAGTCGCGTTCCGGGGACGGAGCGCACTGGTCCAGGCCGCTCCGCGCCCGTGGTCCCCGCCTGTGGTGCCCGCCTGTGGTGTCCGCCTGTGGTGTCCGCCTGTGGTGTCCGCCTGTGGTGTCCGCCTGTGGTGTCCGCCTGTGGTGCCCGCTGACGCGGCTCGCGGTGACGGTGGCAGGCTGGCGGGATGCGCCACGAGGTGACGTTGCTGGTCCGGGCGGACTGCCACGGGTGCGCGGCGGCCCGCGCCGACATCGCCCGGATCTGCGCCGAGCTGGACGTTCCCTGGCGTATCAGTGACGTGGACGCGGACCCGCGACTGCGGGCCGAGTACGGCGACCGGGTTCCGGTGATCCTCGTCGACGGCCGGGAACACGGCTTCTGGACGGTCCACGAGCAGCGCCTTCGGGCCGCACTCACCCGGTAAGGACCATCACGATCAGGGTCGGGTGTGAACCTCGCGCCGGGGGGCACCCGAATGGGCAGTCATGACTTCGACCCGGTTAGCCGTTCCCGTGACGCCAGCCCCGGTGCCCCGCTTGTCCCTCGCCGTGGCGGCCCTGGTCGGCCTGCTGTCGATGGCTGCGGGGTTGGCGACGGGACATCTGGTGGGCGGGTTCATCTCGCCGACAGCCTCGCCGTTCCTCGCGGTGGGTGGCAGCGCGATAGATCTCACCCCGCTCTGGCTCAAGGACTTCGCGGTCCGCACGTTCGGTAGCGACGACAAGGTTGTCCTGCTGTCGGGCATGGCGGTGGTGATCGGACTGGCCGGGGTGGTCGCCGGGCTGCTGTCCCGGCGCTCCCGCACACCCGGGCTGGTACTGATCTTGGTGCTCGGCGTCGTGGCCGGCATCGCGGTGCTGTGCCGTCCCACCGCGGGTCCGCTCGATGTGCTCGCTCCACTGGCTGCGCTGCTCGCCGGCGCGGGGGTGTTCGCCACCCTGCACCGCCTGGGCCGGCTCAGCCGGCAGCCGGCGGCCGGCGGGGCGACAGAGGTCTCTCGCCGCAGGCTGCTCGTCGGATCGGCGGCGGTCGCCGCGGGTGCCGCCGTCGCGGCGACCGGTGGTCAGCTGTTGACCGGACGCGGCGCCGTCGAGGCGTCCCGCCAGACGCTGGGGCGGATCGTGCCCACGGTGCCCGCGCCGCCGATCCCGCGCGGGGCGGACTTCGCCGCCGACGGGTCGCCGAGCTTCATCACCCCGAACCGGGACTTCTACCGGGTGGACGTCAACCTCGTGCTGCCGCAGCTGCGCGCCGAGGACTGGCGGCTGCGCATCCACGGGATGGTCGACCGGGAGGTCACCCTCACCTGGTCCGACCTGACCTCGCGCTCGCTGGTCGAGCGTCCCGTGACGATGACCTGCGTGTCCAACGAGCTTGGCGGGCCCTACATCTCCACGTCCCACTTCACCGGCGTGCTGCTGGCCGACATCCTCCACGAGGTCGGCGTGCGGCGGGGCGCCGACCAGGTGTTCACCACCAGCGTCGACGGGTGGACCTGCGGCACCCCGACCGCGACCCTCACCGATCCCGGCAGGCAGGCCATGCTGGTGATCGGGATGAACCGTGAGCCACTGCCGATCGAGCACGGCTTCCCCGTTCGGATGCTCGTGCCTGGGCTCTACGGTTTCGTCTCCGGAACCAAGTGGATCACCGATATGGAGCTCACCACGTTCGATGCGCGGCGGGCCTACTGGTTGCAGCGCGGCTGGGGGCAGCGGGCGCCGATCAAGACGATGTCCCGGATCGACAGTCCACGCCCGTTCGCGCGAGTCAGCCCAGACACGCCGATCACCGGCGTCGCCTGGGCTCAGACCCGAGGTATCGAGAGCGTCGAGGTACGCCTCGACCACGGTGAGTGGCGACCCGCCGAGCTGTCCACTGAGGTCAACGTGGATACTTGGCGGATGTTCCGGCTGCGGGGCCGGTGGGCACCCGGCGCGCACGTCGTCGAGGTCCGGGCGACGGACAGGACCGGGTACACCCAGACTGTGGATCGCGTCGCGCCCATCCCCGACGGCGCCAGTGGGTGGGACTCGGCGCGGTTCACCGTCCTCTGAGGACACGCCGAGTGCAGGGTAACTGTGTCCTATTCGTGATGCGCGAACCGTGAACCCGCCGCTGCGGACTGTCGAAGTAATAGCCGTGATGCCTGGACAAGCCGGGCAGATGAGGAGTTGAGATCGAGTGAAGAGGATCCAGCGGCTGGCTGCGGTCGGCGCTATGGCGGCTCTGACCGCCGTGGTCGGTGCATGCAGCAACTCGCAGGGGCCGGCCACCGGGAGTCAGGCTGCCGCGCCCAGTTCTGAGGCGACGGCGCCCAGCGGCGAGGCGACGGCGCCCAGCGGCACGGGTGTCACCAAGATCAGTGACATCTTCGGTCCGGGCTGCAGCAAGGTGCCCACGGAGGGCCCCGGCTCAGCGCAGGGCATGGTCAATGACCCGGTGGCCACCGCGGCCAGCCACAACCCGCTGCTGACCACTCTGACGAAGGCCGTGACCGCAGCCAACCTGGTGGACACCCTGAACAGCGCTCCGGCGCTGACCGTGTTCGCTCCGGACGACGCGGCGTTCCAGCAGTTGGAGTCCCAGCACCCCGGTACCATCACCCAGCTGACCACCGCTCCGGACGTGGCGTCGCCGAACGGCAAGCTGGCCAAGATCCTGACGTACCACGTGGTCGGCACGCGTTACGACGCCGCCAGCCTCGTCCAGGCGGGCACGGTGGACAGCCTGGAAGGTGCCAAGATCACTATTGGCGGCACTGCGGCGGCACCCACCGTGAACGGCATCTCGGTGGTGTGCGGCAACATCCCGACCAAGAACGCCACCGTGTTCGTGATCGGGCAGGTGCTGTCGCTGCCGGCTTCCTAAGCGGCTAGCCGGCTGGTAGACGTCAGGGGCGGCTCCACGATGGAGCCGCCCCTGACGCGTGTCGCGGGCTGGAAAGATCGCTACTTTGTTCCTGCGTTCACAAGCGGCTACCGTGGACGCCTGGTGGGACAGCGGTACTCAAGCCCCTCCTCAGCCCGGACCCGGTTTGCCAGCGCGAGATCCGAGAGGAAGCCAAGCGTGACGGTGCATGAGCACGGCAGGTACAGCACACGGGTCCAGGACTTGCCCTACCGCGCCGTGCCCGATGCCGCGGTCGGTCGCCTCGCCGTCTACCTGCGGGTGCTCACCTCGATGATTGAGCAGGGCGTGACCACGATGTCCAGCGAAGAGCTCGCCGGGGCCGCTGGGGTGAACTCGGCGACGCTGCGCAAGGACCTGTCGTACGTGGGTTCCTACGGCACCCGCGGGGTGGGCTACGACACAGCGCGGCTGGTGGAACACATCGAGCAGCTACTCGGGCTCACCCAGCACCACAGCGTCGCCGTGGTCGGCATCGGCAACCTTGGTCATGCACTGGCCAACTACCCGGGCTTTCCCGACCGCGGCTTCCCGGTCACGGCGTTGTTCGACCTGGACGAGGACCTGATCGGAGTCCCGGTCGGCGGGTTGCCCGTCGACCATGTCAACAGCGTCCCGGCGGTGTGCGCCGAACGAGAGGTCACCATCGGGGTGATCTGCACCCCGGCGGCCGCCGCGCAGTGGGTGTGTGACCTGCTCGTGGCCGGTGGCGTCCGGTGCATTCTCAACTTCGCTCCGGTGGTGCTGCAGGTGCCCGACGATGTCGAGGTACGCCGGGTGGACCTCGCGGTCGAGCTGCAGATCCTGTCGTTCTACCAGTCCCGTCGGGTGGCTGCGCCGGTCGATCCGATTGCGGTGGGCCGATGAGTCTTGTGGTCGTCGGGCTGTCCCACCGCAGCGCGCCAGTCGAGGTGCTGGAGCGGGTCGCGGCGTCCACCGCTGATGCCGACAAGGTTCTGGGCGAGCTGCTGGAGCGCGAGCACGTCGAGGAGGCGCTGCTGCTCTGCACCTGTAACCGGGTCGAGGTCTACGCGGTGGTGGCGACCTTCCACGGTGGTCTGGCCGACATCACCGACATACTGGCGCGCCAGTGCGCGATCGCGCTGGAGGAGCTGACCGGCCATCTCTACGTGCACTACGCGGCGGCTGGTGTCGAGCACCTGTTCTCGGTAGCCGCCGGGCTCGACTCGATGGTCGTCGGCGAGCAGCAGATCCTGGGGCAGCTTCGCGCCGCGTACACCGGCGCCGAACAGGCGGGCACCATCGGGCGCCTGCTCCACGAGGTCGTGCAGCAGGCGCTGCGGGTCGGCAAACGGGTCCATACCGAGACCGGCATCGACGCCGCGGGAGCCTCCGTGGTCTCCGAAGCCCTCGCCGCGACGGCCGCCGCACTGGCTGGTGCCGGCGAGGGTGCACCCGGGGCGGGTCTCGACGGGGCGGCTCTCGACGGCACAGGTCTCGACGGCACGGGTCCACCCGGCGCGGGTCTGGCCGGTCGCCGGGCGTTGGTCCTCGGCGCCGGTTCACTGGGTGGGCTGGCTGCGGCGCAGCTGCGTAGGGCCGGCGTCGCCGAGATCGTGGTGGCCAACCGTACCCGAGTCAGCGCGGCGCGGCTGGCCGCGCTGTGTGAGGCCGAGGGCACCCCCGCCCAGGCCGCCGGTCTGGACGGCGTGGCCGCCGTGTTGACCGCCGTGGACGTGGTGATCTGCTGCACCGGCGCGAGTGACGCGGTGCTCAGCGTCGAGCAGGTCGCCGACGCTCGGGGCGTCGATCAGGCCACCGACGCCCGGGGTCACCGTCGGGTTCCGCTCGTGGTGTGCGACCTGGGGCTGCCCCGCAACGTCGAACCCGGGGTGGGCGAGCTGCCCGGGGTGACCCTGCTGGATCTCACCACCGTGGCCCGCCGGCTGGAGCAGCGCCCCGCAGCCTCCGATGCGGTAAGCGCCGCCCACCACCTCGTCGCCCAGGAGGTGCGCGCTTACCTGGTGACGCAGCGCACCCTGGAGGTCGCTCCGACGGTTGCCGCGCTGCGCAGGCGGGCCGCTGAGGTGGTGGACGCGGAGCTGATGCGGCTGGACGGTCGGCTGCCAGGACTCGATGCCGCAGTTCGCGAGGAGCTGGCGCGGACCGTGCGCCGGGTGGTGGACAAGCTGTTGCACGCCCCCACAGTGCGGGTCAAGCAGCTCGCCGAGACCGGTGGGGGCGCCGCCTACGCTGAGGCGCTGCGAGAGTTGTTCGAGCTGGACCCGAGGGCCGCCGCCGCCATCGCCGCGACCGTCCGCTCCGATCCGTCGAGGGCCGGGTGATGGCCACGGCGCGGCGGTCGACAGTGCTGCTCGGAACCCGCAGCGGTGCGTTGGCGCTCGCCCATGCCGAGTGGGTGGCGCGGCGGTTGCGTGCCGCCGAGGTGCAGGTGCGGATTCTACCGGTGCACTCCGTCGGGGACGCCTTCTCGGCGTTGCGCGCGGCCCTGGTGGCCGGCGCGGTCGACGTGGCGGTGCACTCGTGCAAGGATCTGCCGACCGTGGCGGACCCTCGAGTGATCCTCGCCGCGGTACCGGAGCGCGCGGACCCACGCGATGCGCTGGTGGCCCGAGACGGGCTGGTGCTCGGCGAGCTGCCTGCCGGGGCGCTGCTCGGCACTGGTTCGCTGCGGCGCGCCGCGCAGCTGCGGGCGCTGGGTCTGGGGCTGCGGGTGGTGCCGATCCGCGGCGACGTCGGTTCGCGGATCGCCCGGGTCGCCGACGGCGAGCTCGACGGTGTGGTGGTCGCCGCCGCCGGGCTGGCCCGGCTCGGCCGGATCGATGAGGCCACCGAGCTGCTCGACCCGTTGCAGATGTTGCCCGCGCCCGGGCAGGGAGCGCTGGCCTGCGAGTGCCGGGTCGATGACCTGGACACCGAGCACCTGCTGGGCACGCTGCTCGATGACGCCGGGGTGCGCGCCGCGGTCACCGCCGAGTGGGCGTTGCTCGCTTCGGTCGCGGCCGGCTGCAGCGCCCCGGTCGGTGCGTTGGCCGATGTCGTCGAGGACCTGGACGACGAGGGACGGGTCGTGTTGCGGCTGTTTCTGCGGGGGGTTGCGGCCACCGTGGACGACGACCTGATCAGGTCGTCGTCCACGGCGCCGTATTCCGATGGGGAGTTGACCGATGCCGAGAACCTCGGCCGCCAGGTTGCGGCCGACTTGCTGGACCTGGGTGCCGGCACGCTGGGTGCGGACCCAGCGCTGCATGGCCAGTGTCCCGGCCTGATGGGAAACGAGTAAGTACATGAGCCGTGTCTGCAAGACCACCGGACGGATCGCCTTTGTCGGTGCTGGTCCCGGCGACGCCGGAATGCTCACCGTGCGAGCGCAGCATCTGCTGAGCCGCGTCGATCTGCTGGTGACCGACCCCGACGTGCCCGCCGGCGTGCTCGCGCTGGCGGCGCGGAGCGCCGAGGTGCGCCCGGCGGTGGGGGAGCCCGGCGAGGTCGCCAAGGATCTGGTCGCCGAGGCCAAGGGTGGGCGGGTCGTGGTGCGCTTGGTATCGGGGGATCCGCTGACCGCCGACGCTGTGGTCGCCGAGGCGCTGGCCGTGGCCCGCACCTCGGTATCGTTCGAGGTGGTGCCCGGCGTGCCGATGGGTACCGCGGTGCCGGCTTTCGCCGGCGTGCCGCTGGGCTCCGGGCACACCGAAGCCGACGTCCGCGCGGGCGTGGACTGGGCGTCCCTGGCCGCGGTGTCGGGTCCACTGGTGCTGCACGCCACCGCGTCACATCTGGCCGAGGCGGCCTCCGCGCTGGTCGAGCACGGGCTGGCTCCGCACACCCCGGTGGCGATCACCGTCGCGGGCACCATGCCCACCCAGCACACGGTGGAGACCACCCTGGTGTCGCTGAGCGGTGACATCGGCGAGCTCACCGGGCCGCTGGTGGTGACCGTCGGCTCAGCGGTGGGGCAGCGGGCGAAGCTGTCCTGGTGGGAGTCCCGGGCGCTGTACGGCTGGAAGGTGCTGGTGCCGAGGACCAAGGAGCAGGCCGGGGCGATGAGCGAGCGGCTGGCGCTGCACGGCGCGGTGCCGGTAGAGGTCCCGACCATCTCGGTGGAGCCGCCCCGGTCCCCGGCGCAGATGGAGCGCTCGGTCAAAGGCCTGGTCGACGGCCGTTACCAGTGGGTGGTGTTCACCTCCACCAACGCGGTCCGGGCGGTCTGGGACAAGTTCTCCGAGTTCGGGCTGGATGCCCGCGCGTTCGCCGGGGTGAAGATCGCCTGCGTGGGGGAAGCCACCGCGGACAAGGTGCGCTCGATGGGGATCGTCCCGGAGCTGCTGCCCTCGGGTGAGCAGTCCTCCGAAGGCCTGCTCACCGACTTCCCGCCCTTCGATGACGTGCTCGACCCGGTGGACCGGGTGCTGCTGCCTCGGGCGGACATCGCCACCGAGACGCTGGCCGCCGGGCTGCGCGAGCGGGGCTGGGAGATCGACGACGTGACGGCTTACCGCACGGTGCGGGCCGCTCCGCCGCCGGCCGAGACCCGAGAGATGATCAAGACAGGTGGCTTCGACGCGGTATGCTTCACGTCCTCGTCCACGGTGCGCAACCTGGTGGGTATCGCCGGCAAGCCGCATACTCGCACGATCGTCGCCTGCATCGGCCCAGCGACCGCGGAGACCGCGGTCGAGTTCGGCCTCCGGGTGGATGTGCAGCCCGAGGTGGCGCAGGTCGGCGCCCTGGTCGACGCATTGGCCGAGCACGCCGCCCAGCTCCGCGCCGAGGGCGCCCTGCCCCCACCCCGCAAAGCCAAAAGCCGCCGCCGCTAGCCCCCCCTGTGGACAACCCGTGAGTGGCGATGCGAGTCATGACTCGCATCGCCACTCACGGGGGCCGGAGGCCCCATGTACCCGATGAGCCGGCCGCGCCGGTTGCGCACCACGGCGGCGATGCGCCGGCTGGTCGCTGAGACGACGGTGCGCACGCACCAGCTGGTGCTGCCGGTGTTTGTCAAGCAGGGCGCTGCGGCACCGGTCCCCATCCCCTCCATGCCTGGCGTCGTGCAGCACACTCGGGACTCCCTGCGCAAGACTGCGGCCGAGGCGGTGGCCGTCGGGTTAGGCGGGATCATGCTGTTCGGTGTGCCCGCCACCAGGGACGCCACCGGCTCCGGCGGGATCGACCCGGACGGCGTGCTCAACACCGCCGTGCGCGACGTGCATGCCGAGGTCGGGGACGACATCGTGATCATGGCTGACACGTGTCTGGACGAGTTCACCGATCACGGGCACTGCGGCCTGCTGGACGCGGCCGGCCGGGTGGACAACGACGCGACCCTCGCGGTGTACGCGCAGCTGGCCCTCGCGCAGGTGCGGGCCGGGGCCCACGTGGTCGGGCTCAGCGGCATGATGGATGGCCAGGTGGGAGTGGTCCGGGCGGCGCTGGATGCCGAGGGCCACCACGACGCCGGGATCCTGGCCTACAGCGCCAAGTACGCCTCGGCGTTGTACGGACCGTTCCGCGACGCGGTGGAGTCACAGCTGTGCGGGGACCGCCTGACCTACCAGCAGGACCCGGCGAATGCCCGCGAAGCGCTGCGCGAGGCGGCGCTGGATCTCGCCGAAGGCGCCGACATCGTGATGGTCAAGCCGGCGATGTCCTACCTGGACGTGCTGCACGCGGTCGCCGAGGTCTCCGACGTCTCCGTCGCCGCCTACCAGGTCTCTGGCGAGTACTCGATGGTGGAGGCGGCGGTGGCCCGCGGCTGGCTGGACCGCCGGCGCACCGTGCTGGAGACGCTGACCTCGATCCGCCGGGCCGGTGCCGATCTGGTGCTGACCTACTGGGCGGTGCAGGCCGCAGGCTGGCTGCGCTGACCTCAGCGTGCCCTCGGCGGTGCAGGTGGTCCGCGGCTACGCGGGGGAAGCCGTGACAACGATCCCGCCGCCCTCGGACCCGTAGGTTCAGCGCTGGCCGGCGCCCGGTTGAGTGGGTGGGCGAGCGCCTCGGCGATCTCGTCGAGGATCGGTTCGAGCAGGGTCCGAACATCGTGGGCTGTGTAGCGCAGGATGGTGCACCCGTGCTTGACCGGCACGTTCTGCCGAGTGCGGTCGGCTTGGAAGGCAACCCAGCTGCCGTGGGTGCGGTACCCGTCCACCTCGAGGACCAGCCCTCCGGTGGAGGAAGTCCGCGATGTACCCGAGTACCGGCTCGATGTCGCTTCCTCGGGTCACGGTGACCACGCTGCCAGCGCTCACCGACAGTCCCCGCGACCTACTACGGCCACGTGGTCCGGACGTGAGCGCGCTGACGCGGAATTTCTGTGACGGCGCGGATGTACCACGGCTACCGTCGCAGGCATGACCATGCCACCTCCTCCGGAGGACTATTCGACAGGGCAGGCGCCGCTGCGGGGAAACCGGCCGAAGGAGGTCGAGATTTCCTTCTGGCTCTGGATCGCCACCGTCGTGCTCGGCGTGGTCGGGATGATCGCCATGTACAGCCAGATCAACCAGATCCGAGCCGAGGCGATCAATCGGGTGCTTGCCCAGAACCCGGCGGCGGACCAGTCGACGATCGAGAGCGCCACGACGGCCGGGTTCATCATCGGGAGCGTGCTGGGGCTGCTCGTCGTGGCCGCCGAGCTCGTCTTCGTGTTCTTGATGCGCGGAGGACGTAACTGGGCGCGGATCGTGCTGGCCGTGCTCGGTGGTCTGGGCGTGCTGTTGGGGCTGATCGGCCTCGCTATCGGAGGCGGGTCGATTACCGGGCTGCTCCAGCTGCTGCTTCTCATCGGGGCGATCGTGACCATGTTCTTGCCTCCGGCCAATGCCTGGTTTCAGCCCCGCCGCCCCGGCTTCTGAGGGCCTGGGTGGTCCCTGGGTCTTCGCCGCTACCGGACAGGGTGGGCGGGCATGGCGCCATGCTGGCGCGGTGGGGTGCGGCGGTGGGACGGTCGGTCACCGGCTCGCTCACGGGTCATGGTGCCGGCGATCACTGGTGATCCCGCCGACCAGCTGCGGGAGGTGTCATGGCAGGGTGCGGGTGTGGGTTTCGTGACGTCGACGCAGCGGCGCTCGCCGCGGGTCGTGGTGGCCGTGGCCGAGGTGCTGACCGCCGTCGTGCTCGCCGGGCTTGCCTGGTGGTGCTGGCATCGTGGCGTGCACGTCACGATGCGCCGCGGCGTCGCGCTCAGCCGCGTCGAGGGGAGCTGGTGGGCGGCCGCCACCGGCGCGGCCACCCTTGCCGGGATCCTGCTGCTCGACGCCGGGCGCGAGGCGGTCCTCGCGCGTGGTGGAGACCGGCTCGCGTGAGCGCCACCGAGTCGTCCCGGCTGTTCGACCGGGCCAGTGCTGTGATCCCCGGCGGGGTGAACTCTCCGGTGCGGGCTTTCCGCGCGGTCGGTGGCACGCCGCGCTTCATGGTCGCGGCGGCCGGGCCCTACCTGTGGGACGCCGATGGCAACCGCTACGTCGACCTGGTCTCGTCCTGGGGGCCGATGATCCTGGGTCACGCGCACCCCGCGGTGGTGGACGCGGTACGGACGACCGCCACGCGGGGGCTGTCCTTCGGCACTCCGACCATCGGGGAGGTCGAGCTCGCCGAGGAGATCGTGCGCCGAGTCCCACCGGTCGAGCAGGTCCGGCTGGTCAACTCCGGCACGGAGGCGACGATGAGCGCGATCCGGCTGGCCCGGGGCGTCACCGGGCGCCCCGTGGTGGTCAAGTTCGCCGGGCACTACCACGGGCACGTCGACGCGCTGCTCGTCGCCGCCGGCTCCGGCGTCGCCACCTTCGGGCTGCCCAGTAGCCCCGGCGTCACCGGCGCGCAGGCCGCTGACACGATCGTGGCGCCCTACAACGACCTCGACGCGGTCCGCGCCCTGTTCACCGAACGGGGAACCGAGATCGCCGCCGTCATCGCCGAGGCGGCCGCCGGGAACATGGGCGCGGTACCACCCGACCCCGGCTTCAACGCCGCGCTGCGCGAGCTGTGCCACGCCCACGGTGCGCTGCTGATCCTGGACGAGGTGATGACCGGGTTTCGGGTCTCGGCTGCGGGCTGGTTCGGGCTCGAGCGGGTGAGCGCTGACCTTTACACCTTCGGCAAGGTGATGTCCGGCGGGCTGCCGGCCGCGGCGTTCGGTGGCGCCGCGGAGCTGATGGCCTACCTCGCGCCGGCCGGGCCGGTGTACCAGGCGGGCACGCTGTCCGGGAACCCGGTGGCGGTGGCCGCCGGGCTGGCCACCCTGCGGGCCGCCGACCAGGAGGTCTACGCCCGGCTGGATGCCGCGGCCACCCGGCTGGCCGGTCTGCTCGACCAGGCGTTGGAGGCTGAGGGCGTGCCGCATCTGGTACAGACCGCAGGCTCGCTGCTCAGCGTGTTCTTCACCGACACCACCACTGCGGCGGTGCGGAACTACGCCGGGGTGCACGCCACCCAGACCTGGCGTTTCCCGGCGTTCTTCCACGCGCTGCTCGCTTGCGGCGTCTACGCCCCGCCCAGTGCGTTCGAGTCCTGGTTCGTCTCCGCGGCCCTGGACACCGAGGCATTCGAGGTGGTCGCCGCGGCGCTGCCCCACGCCGCCCGGGCCGCCGCCCAAGCTCGGGAAGGCGCATGAGCCGTACTGTGGTCCACCTGCTGCGACACGGCGAGGTGCACAACCCGGACGGAATCCTCTACGGCCGGCTACCCGGCTTCTGGCTCTCCGAGGTGGGCATCCGCCAAGCTGAGCAGGTCGCGGCGCATCTCGGGGACCACGAGGTGGTGCATGTGGTCGCCTCGCCGTTGCTGCGGGCGCAGCAGACCGCGGTGCCGATCGCCCTGACGCACGGCGTGGACCTGGTCACCGACGAGCAGCTGACCGAGGCGGGCAACGTGTTCGAGGGCACCCCGGTGTCGGTCGCCGACGGGGCACTGCGTGACCCGAGGAACTGGCTCGCGTTGCGTAACCCGTTCCGGCCGTCCTGGGGCGAGCCGTACCGGGAGATCGCGGCCCGGATGCTCGCCGCGATGCACGGGGCCCGCGAGCGGGCCGCCGGGCATGAAGCGGTCTGCGTGTCACATCAGCTGCCGATCTGCGCGCTGGTCCGGCACCTGACCGGGCGGCGGCTCTGGCACGACCCGCGGCGCCGGCGGTGCTCGCCGGCGTCGTTGACCAGCCTGGTGTTCGCCAAGGGGGCACTGGTCGACGTGGTCTACAGCCAACCGATGGTGACCAGGGCATGAGGCGCGCACTGTCGCTCTTCACGGCGGTTCTCCTGCTGGCCGGCTGCGCCACGGTGCTGCTGGCCGGCTGTGCCACCGGGACCGACGCGGTGGCCCGCGGCGGCACCTTCGAGTTCGTCTCACCCGGCGGCAGGACCGACATCTTCTACGACCCACCGACCATCCGGGGCACCGTCGGCGAGCTGTCCGGGGACAGCCTCACCGAACCCGGGACGACGGTGTCGCTCGCGCGCTACCCCAACGAGGTGGTGGTGCTCAACATCTGGGGCTCGTGGTGCGGACCGTGCCGGTCCGAGGCCGCTGAGCTGGTTCGGGTCGCCCACGCGACGGCGAGCCGGGGCGTGCGGTTCGTCGGGATCGACGTGCGGGACGATCGGGCCGCCGGGGCGGACTTCGCCCGCGACTTCGGCCTGACCTACCCGTCGATCTTCGACCCGCCCGGCCGCACCCTGTTCGCTCTCAGCGGTATCCCACGTTCGGTGGTGCCCTTGACGGTCGTGCTGGACCGCCACCACCGGGTCGCCGCGGTATTCCTGCACGCCATGCACGCCCAAGATCTACAGCCTGCGGTGCAGCGCATCGCCACGGAGCGCTGACTCCCGGTGTTCGCGTCGCGGTTAGCATTCGTGGATGGCGCCTCAGCTGCCGGACGGTGTGCGGTTGCTGCGCACCTTGACCGGCCATGACGGGACGATCGGGCGCATCGCCTGGTCGCCGGACGGGCGCCTGCTCGCAACACCATCCTCAGACGGCGCGGTCCGCATCTGGAACACTGACTCCGGCGCATGTCTGCGCACCATCCGCCAGAACAAGTCCGTAGTCGATGTGGCTTTTGATCCGGATGGACGCATCCTCGCCACTGCGGGCACCGGTGGTACAAGCCTATGGGACGTGGACAGCGGAAAATTGCGCGACCGGCTCGCCAGCGGTATCTGCCACGCCGTCGCATTCAGCCCGCACAGCGGCATCTTGGCGAGCGCGAACGACCTGGGTGTCGTCACGCTGTGGGAACTGTCCACCGGCTCCGCGCTGTGCCGGATCACCGGACACAACAGCGTGGTTGCCAGCGTGGCCTTCGACGGTGAGGGTGGCATGCTCGCGACGGGAGGTGACGTCGATGGGACGGTCGGGTTGTGGGCGATCCCGAGCGGACAGCACCTCCGCGCGTTCGACGGGCACGCGGAGAGAGCAATTTCTATTGCCTTCCATCCGGGAGGCGGGACTCTGGCCAGTGCGAGCTTCGATCGCACCATCATAGTGTGGGACCTGACCACGGGCGGCACCGTCTCGATTCTTGAAGGCCATACCGACGCGGTGTGGGACCTTTCATTTTCCGGCGATGGTCGGCTGCTCGCGTCGAATAGTGCTGACGGCACCGTGCGACTCTGGGACTCCGAGAGCGGACGCTGCCGGGCAGCTTTGTCTGCGTTCGCCTTGGACGATTGGATGCGAAGCGTCGCGTTCCACCCACATCTGCCGATCTTGGCGGCGGTCGGGTCGGACGCCTTTCACTCCTCGACCCAGGGTAATGGCGTCGTGCACCTGTGGGAGCTCGATGTCGACCGCCTGCTCGCGCATTCCGCGGCACCCAGCGTCAGCTACACGACAGCGAAGATCGTGCTGGTCGGTGAGTCGGGGGTGGGCAAGACCGGGCTGGGGTGGCGGCTTGCGCACGGCGAGTTCGTCGAGCACGCCTCGACGCACGGCCAGCAGTTCTGGCTGCTCGACGAGCTCGGTGGTACCGGAGCGGACGGAACCAAGCGCGAGGCCATCCTGTGGGACCTCGCCGGGCAGCCCGACTACCGGCTGATCCACGCACTGTACCTGGATGATGCCGACCTGGCTCTCGTGCTGTTCGACCCGACGCGCGACGACGACCCGCTGCGCGGCGTCGAGTACTGGCTGCGCCAGATCGGGCGGCATCGCCCGCTCATCCTGGTCGCGGCCCGCGGTGATCGCGGCGCGCCGCGGCTGACCACCGAGGAGATCGAGGCGTTCTGCGCCGAGCGCGACATCGCGGGATACGTGGCCACCAGCGCGCTGCGCGGCGATGGTCTGGACGAGCTGGTCGGACGGATGCGCGCGGCGATCCGCTGGGACCGGCGGCCGACGACGGTCACCACGCAGACCTTCAAGCGCATCAAGAACTATGTGCTGGAACTCAAGGAGGCTCCCAGCCCCGAGAAGGCGATCCTCAGTCCTGCCGATCTCCGGGCTCGCCTGGAGCAGGAGTATCCCGCTACCGAGTTCACCGACGACGAGCTGCTGACGGCGGTGCGGCACTTGTCGAACCACGGTTATGTCGCGCAGCTGTGTACTTCGCGCGGCGAGCCGCGGATCCTGCTCGCGCCGGTGCTGCTGAACAATCTCGCCGCGTCGATGGTCCTGGAAGCACGGCGCAATCCGAAGGGTCTGGGTGCGCTGGAGGAGCAGCAGGTGCTCGCCGGCGGGTACCGTTTTCCGGAGCTTGCGCAGCTGTCAGCCGAGGAGCGCGAGGTGCTGCTCGATTCGGCTGTCGGAATCTTCCTGGCGCACACGGTCTGTTTCCGCGAGACCGATCCGCTCACCGCGCGCTCCTATCTGGTGTTTCCGGAGCTCATCAACCTCAAGAAACCGGTGGTCGCCGACGAGCAGCCCATCGACGAGGGTGTCGCGTACACGGTGAGCGGCGCGGTGGAGAACCTCTACGCGTCGCTGGTGGTGCTGCTGGGGTACACCAGCACGTTCACCCGGACCAACCAGTGGCGCGACCACGCCCGTTACGTCGTGGGCGAGGGCCTGGTGTGCGGCCTGCGCAAAGAAGCCGAGCGTGAGGGTGAGCTGGACTTCGTGCTCTCCTTCGGCACACGCGTGGGGACGCCGATCCGGACCCTGTTCCAGAGCCTGGTCGAGACTTTCCTGGCCCGCCGCGAGCTGACCGTCCGACGCTACGAGGCGGTGTGGTGCGCCGACGGTCACCAGCTCAACCGGGCCGTCGTGCGGGAGCGGCTCGCCCAGGGCGCCGACTACGCGTTCTGCCCTGACTGCGGGCAGCGGGTCGCGCTGCCTCCGGCTGACACCCCGATCGAGCTCACCCGGGCGCAGGCCGACGACCGCGACACCCAGTGCCGGTCGGTCACCCAGCGGTCGCGGTTCGAGCAGGTGCTGTTCCGGCTCACGACCTACGTCACGCAGGAGGGGATCCCGGCCCCGGACTGCTTCATCAGCTACGCCTGGGGCGAGGAGCGCCACGAGCGCTGGGTGGAGCACGAGCTCGCCGCTGACCTGAGCAAGGCGGGGATCACCGTGGTGCTCGATCGGTGGGAGAACGCGCGCATCGGCGCGAGCGTGCCCCGGTTCGTGGAGCGCATCGCCGGCGCCCGGAGGGTCGTCGTGGTGGGCACGCCGCTCTACCGCACCAAGTATGACAACGACCAGCCGATGGGCGCCTTCGTCGTGGCCGCGGAGGGTGACCTCATCGGGAACCGGATGATCGGCTCCGAGACTGATAAGGAGAGTGTCCTGCCGGTACTCCTGGACGGGACCTCGGAGTCCGCGTTCCCGCCACTGCTGCACGGCCGGGTCTGTGCCGACTTCCGGCCGGTGCAGCGATACCTGCCGACGGTGTTCGACCTGATCGTGAGCCTCTACCAGCTCTCCTCCGACGAGCGCGTCCGCCAGCTGCGGCGCGAGCTCATCGACGAACGGCCCTAGTGCACCCGCCGAGGTGGGTGATGGCCTGCTGCGCGCGGGAGGACAATGGCCTCCCGCGAGGTCATATCGGATACGACACGCGAGATGGGGGCTTGATCAGTGCTCACGACGGTGCTCGGCCGACCGGTGTCATCTGAGGGGAGGTGGGGTTGTGGTCACGGCGAATGACCGGCTTCGGGTGGCGCGGCGGCGCACCGCCTCGCTCACCCATCCGGGGGAGTGCCTGACCCGGCAGGAGCTCGCGGAGCTGGTCAACGCCTGGGTCTGGGACCATCGCCACACGAAGGTGGAGGCCACGGCGAACTACATCGGCAAACTCGAACAAGGCGTCATCCGCTGGCCGGGTACGTTGTACAGGGAGGCGTTCCGGGCGATCTTCGGTGTCTCCACCGATTCGGAGTTGGGGTTCGTCAACGCCCGGTCCCGCCGCGCGGCAGTGAAGCTGGACAACGTGAAACGCAAACAGTTCATCCACAATGCCTTGGGCGTGGGCGCCCTCGTCTTGGGGGAGCCGCTCGCGGCGCTCCTGGGAGACAGCGAACCCACCCCGATCCCCGCGCGCGTCGGCGCGACCGATATCGAACAGATCCGCACCGCCACGCGGGAGTTCAAGTCGTGGGGCGCCACCTACGGTGGCGGATTGGTCCGAGAGCCCGCCATAGGCCAGCTGCGCTGGTCGGCCGGTCTGCTGGAGGCCACCTGCCCGGACCGGCTGCGCCCCGAGCTGCACTCCGCGGTCGGCCACCTCGCCACGACCGCCGGGTACCTGACCGAGGACGTCAACGCCCAGGACGAGGCCCGCCGGGTATACCACTTCGCGCTGGCCTGCGCCGAGCAGGCCAAAGACTGGCCCCTGCGCGCCGAGATCCTGTCCAGCATGACCAAGCAGGCGGTCAGGGCCGGGCAGCCCGACGAAGGCCTCACGCTGGCCGAACAGGCTCTGGTCCGCTCTGACCGGCTCACCGCGGCCGGACGGGCACTGCTGCACGCCGACCGGGGCCGCGCGCTGGCCAAGATGCGCAGGGTCAACGAGGCACTGACCGCCATCGGCACCGCCGATGAGCACTTCGCGCACTTCACCCCGGACAACGAACCGCCGGTCATGGACTACTACAGCGCCGCGCGACATGCCCATCTCACCGGGCAACCCCTGGTCGACTTGGCGATACTGGGCCACCACGACCCCGGCAAGGCCACCGACCGGCTCACGGCGGCGGCCGCCGGGCACGCCGCCGACCACCTCTGCGCCCGGGCGATCTGTCTGACCAAGCTGGCCAGTCTCACGATGGCCACCGGCGACCCGCTCCAGGCCGCCGCCATCGGGCACGCGGCCCTGGACATCGCCTGCACGATCCGCTCCCGCCGGGCCGCCGAGGAACTACGTGAACTGGCCCACTACGCCGCCCCTCACCAGCACCTCGACGAGGTCGCGCACCTGCGGCACCGGATCGCCACCCTGATATGTACCGACAGCCCATAACAGGAGGGGGAAACCCTCACTCGATCCACCCTTGACACGCATGTGATCACGCTGGACGCGGAGTTCCGTGACGGGCGTTGGGAGGCTTCAAACCACCTCGTGCTGCGTTGGCTGAAGACCGTCGTGGTGAGCGATCGAGGAGAAGGCGTCGTGGGAGACGTCGGGTAGGGATCAGGAAGACGAGCGCGAGTGAGTCGCTGACGACGTGTCGTAACAAAGACAGCTGACATCAAAACCGGGGCGGTTCGATCCTGTCCACGCTGCAAGCTGTAGTCAGCGTCAAATTCGCGTGCCAAGGTTGTGGGTGGACGCGACGCCAACATCATCTTCGCCGAGGGAATGAGCACACGGACCTCGGCATCCGCTGCTCAGCCGGCGAAACCGGCCGTAGGTTTCGCGATCAACGGTAGGCATCCCGCCGGTGGCTGATGTCCAGAACCTGGACGGTCTGGATGCTGTCATCGATGGTGTACCGGACTCGGTACTCCCCGCGCCGAGCGCGCCAGTAGCTTTCGAAGGGCTTACGCAGCGTAGCTCCCACCCGATACGGGTTCTCAGCCAGTGGAGCATAGAGGAACTCCACGCAGGCTGCGGCGACAGCCTCCGGTAGGTGTTCGGGGAGTCGGCGTGCCGCAGTGTGGGCCACTCGCACCCGGTAGGTCACTCGGGTTGGGTCCGGTGTCGCTCGTCGATCAGGGCTCGTACCCGCTGCTCGTCGAGCACGTCACCCCGAGCGAAGTCGGCCTCCGAGCAGCGGATGCGCTCCTGGGCCTGCGTGTCGGCGAGCAGCTCCAGGGTCGCCTCGATCGACTCGAGATCCTCAGCGGCGAGCAGCACGACGTATTCACGACCGTTGCGGGTGATGTGGACGCGCTCGTGAGTGCGCCCGACCTCGTCGGCGATCTCAGAGAGTCTAGCCTTCGCTTCGGACAACGGCATCGTACTCATGGACCAGAATTGTAGTCCACCCGCCTCCCGACCGTCCACTGACGCCAGCCGACCACCCACAGTGGCGGCGCGAACACCGCACCTGGCGCGGGTCTCCCACTGCCGGACGCCGCCCCGGGTCCTTCGGAGCCTGCTTCGTCCATGAGGGCGAGCAGCAGCAGGCTTGGGGGCTCTCGGCCAAACACCGGTGCCCCAGCGGCGGCCTCCGAGCGCGAGACGGTGTGACGAGTCGGGCTCGGCGGGCTCAGATGTGCAGTTGGGGCAGTACGCGCTGGCCGTAGAAGTCGATGACCCGCCTGGGGTCGGCTTGCGGGGCGTGGATGAAGGGGATGGCGCCGGCGTCGAGGAGCTTCTGCGCCGCCGCGATGTGCACTGCGGGCTCCGTTCCCCGAACCCACCAGGTGGGCGGCTCCGGTGCTTGCGGTGAGAGCTGCTCGATGGTCACCGGGTTGGGCTGAGACAACAGGCGAGTCGTGGGCGGGGCGGCCAGGAACCGCCAGCGCTGGACAGCATAGTTGACATCAGGTCCCTCGCCCACCACCACGAAGCTCTCCACGAGGATCGGCATCTTTGCGGGGTCTTTCCCGGCGGCGCGGGCGCCCTGCTCGAACGCTGTCCGCAGCCCAGGGTCCACCCTCCCCCCAACGGTGATCCATCCGTCGCCGTACTGGCCGGCGAGGGTCGCGCTCTTCGGCCCACCTGCAGCGACATAGATCGGAGGCGGCTGCTTCGGTAGGTCGTACAGCCGCAGTTGCTCGGTCTGGAAATAACGGCCACGAAATGACACCCGCTGTCCACTCCACAGCCGGCGGATCAGCGTGATGGCCTCGATAAGCCGGTCGTGCCGCTCGCGGTACCGGCCGAACCGTCCCGTACCGGCCAGTTCGTTGACCGCCTCGCCGGTACCCACCCCCAGGAAGGTACGCCCGGGGGCCAGCCCGGCCAGGGTGGCGAACGCCTGGGCCACGTCCGTGGGGTGGTGCCGGTAGGTCGGGCACGTCACGCCGGTACCGAAGGTGACAGTGCGGGTGCGTTGGCTGACCAGGCCGAGCGTCAGCCAGGGAAACGCCGCGTGACCCTCGTTGTCCTGCCAGGGCTGCAGGTGGTCACTGGCCCACAGATAGCCAAACCCGGCCTGTTCAGCCGCTGCGGCGAAGTCCACCAACTCCATGGTCGGGAACTGCTCGTGGGACAACACGAACCCGACCTTCACCTGGGCTCTTGCTGGTGCGCCCACCGGCGAGGACGGGGCCGGCGAGCTGCAGGTGGCCGTCAACCCCGTGACAGCACCACCCACGGCCAGCGCCCCCCATGCGCCGACGTTCCGGCGCGACAGGGCCTGTGCCGGCCCGCCTAGTCCATCGCGCTCGTCCATCCCCCGCCTCCCGCTCACCCGCTGCACGGTCCATCGACCAGCTCAGCCAGGCTACCGACGTCCTAGTCTCGGAGAAGCGGGATCGTTCCCGCGACGCACCGATCGGCCACGGCGACCTTAC
>Ga0213873_10000040_pt1 | contig 32068 bp, 30 predicted proteins | sample VelepicomBERX_R3_FD_160067 | JGI IMG/M metagenome (GOLD analysis project Ga0213873, IMG submission 160067) | Rhizosphere microbial communities from Vellozia epidendroides in rupestrian grasslands, the National Park of Serra do Cipo, Brazil - RX_R3 | ecosystem: Host-associated > Plants > Roots >...
CGTCGCCGACGAACTCAACAACCGTCCACGGCAGACACTCAACTGGAAGAAACCGACCGAAGTCCTCAACACATTCCTGGTCGAGGCTGGTTGAAGCTGGTGGTGCGTTCACTACTTGACACCAAGCGGGGTTTAGTCAGGCGTGGCCAAACCTCGTCCGCGGGGAAGCCGGCCCGCCTCAGCTCTGCGGCAACCCACGCATCGATTGCGTTGGCGAACCGGCCCGACTCCGAGCCGCTGCCGGCTTCAATCGGGATCGCCAGCAGTGTCCGGAGCAGGTCATAGTCTGGTTCATAGCGGCGGCCCATCGGTGTGATATGCCACGGATTGCCGATGTCAGCGCGGACACGAATGGCGTCTTCGAAGCTGCCGAAGACATCATCTTTCGCCACGCGCCGCACTCCTCACTGACCGTTTGCGGGCGGTGCCGACTCCGGCCGGGTCAGCCGACGCGAGCGCAGGGCGTCGGCGGCCGCGCGAAGTTGACTGACCTGGTAGGGCTCCAGTCCCATGACCTCGCGCAGGAGCACGTCATCCACGCACGTGACCACCTCAGTCCAGCGACCGGCCGCCAGCCACTCGTCGAGTCTCGTGCTTGATGGTTGCAGGCGTTCCCAGGCTGCCTGCAGGTCAGCCGGCGTCGGCATCGGTAGCACGGCTGCCTCGCGCGGCTCCATCTTGAGGACGCCCCCACCGTAGGAACGGCCGAATACCTCCGCACCGAGCAATGAGACGCTGTTCAAGGACACGAGCGGCAAGGCCGACCGAGCGGTCCGGGGTACGCCCGGCAGTAGTCGGACTCCGTGCATCGAGTTGACGAATGTCACCTCCGCCGTGTTGGCGATCAGCCGGGGATAGCGATGGCTCATGTAGGTGAAGAAGAGATCCGGTGGAGACACAGCAGGTGGCCGCCACCAAGGAGATCGGACGGTACATTTGTAAGCCTCGTGCACTGCCTGCTCCCGTCCCTGGGCGAGGTATGCCGCCAGAGCCTTCGATCGATCATTCGACTCGGGATGGAGCAGCCACACCCGCTCACCTTGATCGCGGAGTTCCGCCCAACGCTCAGCTGAGAAGGTTAGGCCCTGTAGATGCTTCGTCCCCGGCGGGCAGACTTTGATCACGTGGCGGTCCTGGATGAGTTGGTACCGCACGCGTGTCTGCTCCGACATCGTGAAGTAGTTGTTCGCACCCGTCACCGTGCCCAGCTCGGGCTTACCGTAGCTGGACAACGGCGTGAAGCGCTCGCCGCTCACGGTCTTGAACAAACGCCGCTGCCGGTTCGGCAGTAGCAGGTCGGTCCACTTGCCGCTGTCCGCGGGTGTGACGCTCAGGTTGGTCATGGGCCGGATGGCGACGAGATCGGCGGCGTCATGAAGGCAGTAGAGCGAGAAGGCGTCGCAGCCACCGCTGCCGGCCGCCAGTACCAGGACCACCTTCTCGGTCGCGTCCTGGAACTGCAACCGCTCGAAGAGCACCAGATGCACCTGCTCGAAACGCCGTCGCAGCCACCCGCGGATCGGTTCGGCATATCCCACGGTCAGCAGCTCGGCGGGCAGCACCATCGCCAGTCGTCCCTCCGGCCTGAGGAAGCCACCGGCGTGGACGAGTAGTGCCGCCCACGATGAGGCCAGACCGGACAGGTGGACGTGCTGGCGGAGAGCCGCCTGCCGCGACTTCGCTCGCGCCTCGCCGATATGGCGCTGGTAACGGACAAAAGGCGGGTTGCCGATCACCGCGTCCATGGCGGGCAGCGGCGCACCCAGCTGGTCCGGGGTAGCGACGTCGAAGAAGTCCGCGGCCAGCAGGTGCGCGTCAAGGCCCTCGGACTTCAGGACGGCGCTCGCCCAGTCCAGCGAGGCCTCATGAAGATCCACACCGAAGAGGTGCTCCTCCAGGTTGGCGTCTTCCCGGCCGAGTGCACGCAACCGTCGACCCGCCGACAGCAGGAAGGCCGCCTCTCCGCAGGTCGGGTCCAGAATCCGGGCGTCACGGTCACCACCGACCGCCCAGTCGGCCAGGTAGTCGGCGATCTCCGGGGGTGTGAAGAAGGCCCCGCGCTCCTTGCGGAGGGCGGGGCTGTCCCCGGGTCGGATCATGGCCAGATCGTATGGCGACGGTCTGACAGAACCGGCGGCGGCGCACTCACGAGGCGCCGAGGGCGGCCAGAAAGGAGCGCGCCCAGCGCTGCACGTCGTGGGTCATCACCTGCCGGCGCAGTGCCCGCATCCGCCTGCGCCCCTCCTCGGGATGGACGGTGATGGCCGCTTCGATGGCATTCTTGATGCCGTCCAGGTCATGCGGGTTGACCAGGAACGCGCTGGTCAGCTCGGCCGCCGCGCCGGCGAACTCGGACAGCACCAGCGTGCCGCGCAGGTCGTTCCGGCAGGCCACGTACTCCTTGGCCACCAGGTTCATGCCGTCCCGCACGGAGGTGACGAGCATGACGTCCGCGGCCACGAACAGCGCGGCCAGCTCGCTGCGCGGCATCGACTGGTGCAGGTAGTGCACCGCGGGGTGGCCCACCCGGCCGAACTCACCGTTGATCCGGCTGACGACCTGCTCGATGTCGTTGCGCATGCGCTGGTAGTGCTCCACCCGCTCGCGCGACGGGGTGGCCAGCTGCACCATGACGACGTCCTCGGCTGAGATCCGGTTCTCGGCGTACAGCTCTCCCAGCGCGCGCAGCCGCACGTCGATGCCCTTGGTGTAGTCCAGCCGGTCCACCCCGAGCACGATGGTCCTCGGGTTGCCCAGCTCGTTACGGATCTTCACGGCGCGCCGGCGGGTCGGCCGGCTGCGGGCCAGCCTGTCCAACGCGGTGGAGTCGATGGAGATCGGGAAGGCACCGACCCGGACAGTCCGGTCGCCGACGGTGACCTGGCCGGGCTTGGTGCCCATCCCCACCGCGCTCCTGGTCGCCGACATCCCGGCCAGCCGGCGGGCCAGGAACAGGAAGTTCTGCGCCCCGCCCGGCAGCTGGAACCCGACCAGGTCAGCGCCGAGCAGGCCGTGGATCAGCTCGGCGCGCCACGGCAGTTGCATGAACAGCTCCACCGGCGGGAACGGAATGTGCAGGAAGAACCCGATCCGCAGATCCGGTCGCAGTTCCCGGAGCATTCGGGGCACCAGCTGCAGCTGGTAGTCCTGCACCCAGACGGTCGCACCGTCGCCCGCGACTTTGGCGGTGGCCGCCGCGAACCGCTCGTTGACCTCCAGGTAGGCGTTCCACCAGTGTCGATCGAACACCGGGGGAGCCACCACGTCGTGGTAGAGCGGCCACAGCGTCGCGTTGGAGAAGCCCTCGTAGTAGGAGGTGAGCTCCGCTGCGGACAGCGTCACCGGATGCAAGGTGATGTCACCGTCGGCTATGGGTTCCACCTCGGCGTCGGGCACGCCTGGCCAGCCGACCCAAGCGCCGCTGCGCGAGCGCAGGAACGGCTCCAGCGCCGTGACCAGTCCGCCCGGGCTGGACTTCCACCGCTGCGTGCCGTCGGGCAGCTGTTCCAGGTCCCCCAGCAACCGGTTGGCCACCACCACGAAATCCGCTCCGGTGCTCGTGGTGCTCGTGGCATCGGTCATGGGTTACCCCCTCGTCCGCACCGTTACCCATCGAGATTAGCGGCGCGGCCCGCCGCCCGCTGATCGTCACAGTAGTGATCGTCACCGGGGTGGCCGCCCAGTACCGCGACGCGGGGAAGCCGGTGCCCTTACCATGGCTGTCGCACCCGCCGGCGTAGCTCAACTGGCAGAGCAACCGCCTTGTAAGCGGTAGGTTCGGGGTTCGAGTCCCCGCGTCGGCTCCGGTTTGAACAGGGAGAACGCTTCCAGTCGAGTTCTCGGACCGGTCCGCGTGACGTCATTCGTGACGCGAACCGTGTTAGCCCGTCTTCCGTGCCGCGAGCACTGGGGGCCTTCTGCGCAGCGGTCCCGAGGCAGCATCGACGAGTTGCCGAGTGGGCGCTACGGGTCCGCGTCTATGCCGGCCTCGATCAGGTGAGCAAGCGTCGGCACTACTTGACCGAGATCATCGCCGCCGGACCCGGGGCCGACAGGCGGATGCGTGCCACTCGCGACCGGTTGATCAGTCAGGTCGAGGAGCGCCGGAATCCTCGAACCAGCGCTACGGTGGATCAGCTACTCGAGCGTTACCTCGACCAGTTCGACGGCGCCCCCAGCACCTTGACGCTCTACCGTGGCTATGTCCGAAACCACATCGCGCCGTTCCTGGGCAAGATCAAGCTCAGCGCGCTGGATGCGGACATCCTCGACTCGTTCTACGCGGAGCTGCGCCGGTGCCGGGATCACTGCTCCGGGCGTCCCTTTGTCCAGCACCGCACCGCTGTCGAGCATCGTTGCGACGACCACTGCGGTCAGCACCGCTGCCGGCCGCTAGGTGCGACGACCATCCGGACATGCATTTCATCCTCTCCGGCGCCTACAAGGGCGCGGTGCGCTGGAAGTGGGTCATGGTCAACCCGCTGCGCCAGGCTGAGCCTCCGGCCGCACCCATGCCTAACCCGCACCCGCCGAGTGCAGCCGAGGCCGCCCGGATCGTCAACGAGGCGTGGAAGGACCCCGACTGGGGCGCGTTGATGGCCGAGCGCCTCGCGATCGAGACAACCCTGCACAAGCTCCGGCACTACTCGGCGACGGAGCTCATCTCGGCGGGCGTAGACGTGCGGACAGTCGCAGGCCGGCTGGGTCACTCCGGTGGTGGCACGACCACACTCAGAACCTACACCGCGTGGATGTCCGAAGCCGACCAGCGGGCGGCCAGCGGCATTGCCACCAGGATGCCGAGCCGACCGGCGCCACTGAAAGCCGTCGAACGGGCCAAGTGTGACCCGCAGAGTCCGTACGCGAAAATCGCCGCAGAGCTACGTCTGCGCATCCTCTCGGGTGTCTTCGCCGATGGCGACCTCGCGCCGTATCCGGCACCGCCCTGATCTGGTCGGACGGTAGGGCGCCATTCACCAACGTCCGCTCATCTCCGTGCCCGAGGGGTGAGCGTGTCATGCCGGCCGAGTTGTCAGTGGTGGGTGGGGTCCGCGGCGGTAGTATCATCCTCGTAGCCCGACCCGGGTTTCAGCGGCGGACCAGCATTCACGGCAGGTCGGCCAGAGCCACTCGGTGTCGGTCACTCGTGCTCGCGTCAGTTGCTGCCCGCAGAGTGTGGTGATCAGCTTGCCGCTAGGCAGATATCGGTCCCGGATTCCGGCCGCGTGGCGCTGACCGTCGATAGGCAGCCAGAAGAACGACCGAGGCTGGGGAAAGGTCGAGGCTCCCGGTGGGTCGGGGTGCACTGTGCTGGACCTTTCGTGGTCGTAGCGGATCGTCGTCATCAGCGACACGTGCGGCCGCGCGCGTGGGCAGTTGACAAGGCGTGGCGCTGGTTCCGGTTGACGCTCAGAGGGGTCCCATTCCCGTCTCGTCTCATGGTTCTCCGGCAAGCAGCTGGCTCCACACCATGTCCATCCGCTGGCGGGAGGCGAAACCCACAGCCTGATACACCGTGCACCGTGGCCGTCTGCGCCAGAACCGCCACACCCACCTCGTCCACCCACAGTATTGGCACTGGCCCCGTCTGTTCACACGGTGTCGCCTGAGCAGCATGACCACGCCCGTGAGTAGTCGCACCATCTGCTCCGTGAGTTCGGCCGGCTCTATCGGCTCCTGGTCACTGAGCCTCTTTACCAACTGGTCAAGCTGTTCCACAAGCAGCCGATCCCGGGTTTCCCAAACGCCACTCACCGCTCCCAATGAGGCTCTACGGTGTGCGCCGGAACGGTGACCCGTCACCCATGTCGGCCACGAGCACCCTGAGTGGCGCCCCCGTACCCGGCCGGAGGCTGCGCCCGATACTCAGCCGCGCTGGCTGGCCGTTGCCGTGATGATGGTCCTCGGTATCCCGGCCCGTGGTCGTCCTCGTGGTGCATGTGTCCTCAGCCTGTCTGTGTGGCGTCCTTTGCTTGGATGGCACCCAGGGTCGGGGACGTCGGACTGGCTGGACGTGGGGGATGTCGTCCGGAGTGAGGGACGCACCAGCTCAGTGGTCAGCCCGGCCCTGGGGCCATAGGCGATAGTCAATCCGGCTGGCTGATGCGTTCACAGCACAGACTGAGCACACAGCGAGGTCATCCGCGCCGGTTCGGCACGGTGGCCACGATGCTGGGCTAGTGTGCCGGCCACGTGCTGGATCGATCCGCTACCGGGGGAGACGGGAACCGTGACTGCTCAGCGCCGCGCTTTCGCGGAGCGCCGGGAGGTTGTTGGGCACAGCCAGGAGACGCTGGCGCGGCTGGTGGGGGTGCAGCCCACCACGGTGGGGCGTTGGGAGCGGGGCGAGACCTGGCCGCAGCCGTGGTGCCGGCCCGAACTCGCCGACGCCCTGAGCGTCTCGGTCGAGGAGCTGGACACCATGCTCGCCGAAGGACAACCGGTCCGCGACGGGCGATCAAGTAGCTCGGAGTCGCGGGATGGTGGTGAGCCGCTCCATGCGGATGCGGCTGACGGGCTGCCCGTCGATCCCGAGCACGACCCGGTACTCGCGCCCCCGTGGAACCATCGGGGTACCGTCGAGGCGGCAGTTGCGCTGAGCGGCGGTGATGAGCGGGTGGAGCGCCGAGGGTTCCTGTTCCTCAGCGGCGCTGGGCTGACCGCTCCGGCGCATCAGTGGCTGGTGCACGAGCCGGGGCGGCTGGTGTCGGGGTTGTCGGGGCGTCGGGTGTCGGCGGGGCTGGTGGACCGGTTCATGGCCATGATCTCTGAGTTGCGGAAGATGGAGGACGTGGCCGGTGGCGGCGGTGTGCTCGCCTTGGCGCGGCAGGAGTTCGGGTGGGTCGCCCGGCTGCTGGATCAGGCGTCCTACGACGGGCGGACCGGTCGGGCGCTGCACGTCGTGCTCGCCGAGCTGGGCCAGTTCTGTGGCTGGTCAGCCTGCGATACCGGCTATAACGGTCTGGCGCAGCGCTTCTACGTCGCGGCGTTGCGCGCGGCGCACAGCGCTGATGACCGGCCCCTGGGCGCGTACATCCTCGCGTCTATGGCCTCTCAGGCCGCCCGATACGACGGTCGGCCCGCCGATGCCGTGACGCTCATCGAGACAGCCCTCGCCGGCACGCGGGGAGGACAGACACCAGCCCTGCTCGCCCAACTGTACATGCGACATGCCTACGCTTTCGCCTTCCTGCGCGACACCTCGGCCTGCACCGCGGCGATCTCCCAAGCCCGCACCCAGGTCGAAGCGCTCACGCCGGACGACGACCCACCCTGGTTGTATTGGGTCAACCCAGCAGCGATCACGGGCAATGCCGGCGTGTGTCTGCTGCGACTCGGTCAGCCCGACCACGCGATAGCCATGCTCACCGAAAGTATCGCCCAACTCGACGAGTCCTTCGTCCGGGACCGGCAGTTCTACGTGACTCATCTCGCCAGTGCTCTCACCCGACCGGGAAAACAGCGTGACCTCCACGTCGCCATCGGGCTGGGAATGGAGTCCATCGACCTGGTCGAGAGCCTGGACTCGATCACCGGGTTGGGTTATCTCGGCGACCTGTACCACGATCTGAAGCCACACGCCATAGTCCCTGCGGTACGGGACTTCCTGGACCGGGCGCGTGGGCTTGTGGCCGCGTAACGCGCCTCCGAGACCGGGAGCCCACGACGCGGTTTACGACGATCCGGTTGGCTGAGGTGCTGACAGCACAGGCTCATGACATCCCTAGGTCATCTCGCCGCGGTGGGGCGTGGTGGTCGTGCTGGTGAGCTGGTGTGCCGGTCAGGTGCTGGATCGATCGGCTACGGGGGCTGGGGACTGTGACCGCTAAGCGCCGTGCTTTCGCGGAGCGCCGGGAGGTTGTTGGGCACAGCCAGGAGACGCTGGCGCGGCTCGTGGGGGTGCAGCCCACCACGGTGGGGCGCTGGGAGTGGGGCGAGACCTGTCCGCAGCCGTGGTGTCGGCCCGAACTCGCTGATGCCCTGAGTGTCTCGGTCGAAGAGTTGAACGTCATGCTCGCCGAAGGACAGCCGGTCGACGACGGGCGATCAGGCAGCTCGGAGCTACGGGGGGTTGGTGAGCTGCTCGATCTGGATACGGCGCAGGAGCTGCCCGTCGATCTCGAGCATGACCCAGTACTCGCGCCCCCGTGGAACCATCGGGGTACCGTCGAGGTGGCAGTCGTGCTGAGAGGCAGTGATCGTCCGGTGGAGCGCCGAGGGTTCGTGTTCCTCAGCGGCATGGCGTTGACCGCTCCGGCGCATCAGTGGCTGGTGCACGAGCCGGGGCCGCTGGTGTCGGGGTTGTCGGGGCGTCGGGTGTCGGCCGGGCTGGTGGACCGGTTGAGGGCCATGATCCCTGAGCTGCGCGCGATGGATGACCTTGCTGGGGGAGGCACGGTGCTCGCGCTGGTCCAGCGGGAGTTCGGAGTGATCGCCGAGCTGCTCGACCTGGCGTCCTACGACCAGACCACCGGCCGCAAACTTCATGGAGCGCTGGCCGAGCTGGGGCAGCTCGCGGGTTGGGCCGCCTATGACTCCGGGCAGCCGGGACTGGCGCAGCGCTACTACGTAGCCGCTCTCCGCGCGGCGCACAGCGCCGATGACCGGCCCCTGGGCGCCCACATCCTCGGGTCGATGGCCTATCAGGCCGCACGCGAAGGGTACCCCAGGCAGGCTGTCACGCTCGTCGAGACTGCGGTAGCCGGCGTGCGGGGCCGGGAGACGCCGAGCCTGCTGACAGCGCTCTACAGCAGGCAGGCATACGCCTTGGCGACCCTGCGGGACCCCTCCGGCTGCGTGGCGGCGATCTCGAAGACTCGCACCTACGTCGAACGCCTCAAACAAGAGGACGAACCCCCGTACCTGTACTGGGTGGGACCCGGGGAGGTCACGGCCGGCGCCGGTCGCGCTCTGCTGCAACTGGGGCAAGCCGACCAGGCGGTGAACATGCTCGAAGACGGTATCGCCCTGTTCGATGAGTCATTCATCCGTGACCGGACGAACTTCTTGATCCGCCTCGCCGAGGCCCTCGCCCACCCGGGCCCGCAGCGTGACCTCGATGCCGCCGCCGGGCGGGGTATGGCGGCACTCGAGTTGTCCGAGAACCTGGACTCCACTCGCGGCGTCGGGCGTCTCCGCGACCTCTACCGCCAGATGAAGCCGCACGCGAAGGTCCCGGCGGTAGGAGACTTCCTGGACCGGGCGCGAGGGCTCGTGACGGTGTAACGCGCCTCCGAGGCAGGGATCCCGCGCGGCGCGCGATCTTACGACGGTCAGGACCGTGCGGGCCGCCAGCATCCCCTGGGGCTGTGGAATAAGTCAATCCAGTTGGCTCGGGGCCCCCGCCGGAATGCCCCGACCTGCCCGCCACCGACCGGCGCATCGTCGACTCCGAGCGCTTCGCCGGCCTGACCGCGCTGGAGACCCGTCGCGAGGTCTACGGCGCCGAGCGCCGCGTCGTGCTCACCAGCTCACAGACCTCCACCTCGTGTCGTTCTCTCCGATGCACCACTGGACCGACCACAACATCTGGAAAAGATCATCAATCGCGAAGACGACTCCGTACTGCTGTGCGACCTCGGGCTCGTCGACACCCTCGACGAGAAGCGATTCCTCGTAGTCGGCCGGCGACGACCCCTCACCGACGACGGTCCGCTGATCTTCTGACACACCGCGCGAACCCTCCGACGAACCGCAACACGCCGACAACGTTCGCCTCACCAAAACACCAGCTCAGACAGCATGCAACGGTCTGTTATGATCCTCTCATGCCGTCGCATGGGCCAGTCAACGCCCAGCCTTCGCCGTAGTTCGCGTCCGCGCTCCTCAGAGGCGGTAAGATAGCCACCCGGTCGCGGTTCCCTCGGGAACCGCTCTTCATGTTTTGACAGCGCCTTGTCCGTGAAGCGGCCGGACGCCCGAAGGTGTCCCGGCTATGTCTGTCTTCGTGAGCGATCCGTCCTGTCCTCCCCTCACTCGGTGGTTCCGCTGGAGGGGTTGGTTCGGGAGAGCCAGTCGGTGTAGTGGGTGGGGGCAATGCGGGCATCGTTTCGGGCGGTGAGGACGTCGCCGTGGGCGGCGGCGAACATGCCGGCGGTGTCATCGGTGACGACAGAGCGCCCGTCGCTCTTGGCGGTCAGGGTGAGTCGGCCGAGTTCGTCGAGAGGGTAGACGTCGGGACCTGCGATGTTGACGACGCCGTTCAGGGGGCTGCCTGCGGCGACTTCGGCGACGATGCTGGAGACGTCCGCAGCGGCGATCGGCTGGATCGGCGTGCGTGGCAGGCGGACGGTGTCGCCGTCGGCGGTCATGGACAGGGTCGCGTCCATGAACTCCATGAACTGCGTGGCGCGGACGATGGAATACGGGATCGGCCCGGCCTTGAGGATGTTCTCCTGAAGCACCTTCGCCCGGTAGTAGTCCAGATCGGGCACTTGGTCCACGCCGACGATCGAGAGGATGACGAAGTGCCCGACCCCACCCTTCTCGCTCGCGGCAAGAAGGGTGTCCATCGAAGTCTGGAAGAAGGCGAGCGAGGCGTCGTCGAAGGTCGGGGAATTCGTCAGGTTGATGACGACGGCGGTGCCCGCCACGGCCGCATCCAGGCCCTGGCCGGTGATGATGTCCACGCCTGTGGACAGGGAGTGCGGTACGGCTTGGTGCCCGGCCGCGTTCAGGTTCTCCACGACCCGTGACCCGATCAGCCCGGTTCCGCCGATGACTGCGAACTTCATGGTATACGCCTTCTTTCGGTGGTTTGGTGTCCGATATGCGGCTTATGCGGCTCTGATTGCAGCTTAGGTTCTAACCCTCGACGAACGTGACCGTCTCGTCGAGCGTTGCCCGGCCCGTGCGGGCGTGACCCTCCGTGACGTCCTCGAATCCGATCGACATGCCACAGAAGAGGATGAGCTCATCCGGGGGTGACAGGACCTCCGCGACGGTCCTGCGATACACCGACCACGCCATCTGCGGGCAACTGTGCAGCCCTTCGGCGCGGAGCAGCAGCATGACGGTCTGCAGATACATGCCGACGTCGGCCCATTGGGCCGGGCCCATGTCGCGGTCGATGTAGCAGAACAGGGCGGCGGGCGCGCCGAAACAGTCCCAGTTCGCGGCAGCGGCCCTCTGGCGCGCCTCCAGATCCTCGCGCGAAATGCCGAGTGCGCCGTAGCGCTGCTCGGCGAAGGCGGACCGGCGCTCGCGGTACGGGGACTTCAGCGCGGGCGGGTACATCTCGTACTCCCGTTCGTCCCCGGGGTCGCCTGCGGCCACGCGCTCGCCGGCACGCTTCTTGAGCTCGGCCAGCGGCACGCCGGTCAGCACGTAGACGTGCCACGGCTGGATGTTCGATCCGGACGGCGCCCAAGCCGCAGCGGACAGCACGCGCTCCAGCACCTCTCTCAGGACATGCCGGTCGGTGAATCCGCGCACCGCCCGTCGGCTCGTGACCGCCTCATAAACGTCCAAGATCGCCATCTCCTCATCTGCTCAACGTGGCTACCTTCGTCACACTCGCTGTGCCCGTGGCACGGGAGATCACCCGGTCGATCGCTGAGGGAGCGCGTGGAGCAGGAGGCCGACCCAGCGGCTGCGGGCGTCTCTGCGTGGGCGGTCTTGAGGTACTGCCTGCGCTTCGGCAGCGCCGGCGTAGCCGGGCTCCTAGGGTGTGGTGGTTGCGGTGCGGTAGAACTCGGCTGCGGTGACGGTGGCGGGGACGTCGAGTTCGGCGGCGACTGCGGTGATCGCGGTGGCGCCGACGGCGAGGTCGGCTTGGCCGTCGGTGGTGAAATACGGTGCGATGAACGTCTCGTAGTGGGCTCGGGCTTCGTCTGCGGTGTGTCGGCCGAGGAACGTCCGGATGTGCCGCACCGTGGTGTCGGGTTCGTTGTGGATCACCTGCAGGGCGCGCTGGTGGGCTCGTACGACGGCCTGGACCGCGGGGTCGTCCGGGTGGATGTAGGTGGGGTCGACGGCCACGCCTACGGTGGGGATCTGGAAGTGGTCGCCGACCCAGGCCAGCACCCGCCAGCCGTGCTCGGCGGCTATCGCCTCCGGGGCCATGGTGCTGCCGACCAGGGCGGCGTCGATCCTGCCGTCGTGCAGCCGGCGCAGGTCCATGCCGTAGTCGCCGGGCGGGCGGACGATGGTGTGGATGTCGCGGTCCGGGTCGAGGCCGGCCTGGCGCAGCACGATCCGGGCGAAGCACCCGGGTGCGGTGTGGGGGGCGTGTACCGCCAGCCGTCGGCCGGCCAGGTCGGCCGGGGAGGTCAGGCCGGGGCGGGCGAGGAACCAGAACAGCGGGCGGTGGGTGTTGACATTGAGTGCGACCCAGGGGATGCCATCGGCCAGTCGGGACAGCAGTGCCCGGCCGAGCCCGATGGTGGCGCCGTGGCGCAGCCGCTCCTCGTCCCAGGAGCAGCCGTCGCGCAACGCGACGTGGACGCTCTCGTCGGCGTAGTAGTCCTGCTGGTCGGCGATGTAGGCGACCAGTTCCTCGTGCAGGCCCCGCCCGACGTAGGCGAGATCGATCGTGTGCATGAACGTTCTTCCTTGATCGTGTCACCGCCATGGGCCCGCGCGTGCCGCGGGCCCTGCTGCTGCGGCCCATGGTGCTGAGGTGACGGTGTGCGGGATGCGGTCCGGCCGTCGGCCGGACCGGACGGTATGGCCCCGTGTGCGGAGGACAGCGGGGCGTCAGTACATGGACGTCCCGCCGTTGACCGCGGCCGTGGTGCCGGTCATGAAGGCGTTGTCCTCGCTGGCGTAGAAGGCGACCGCTTGGGCGACGTCGCCCGGGTGTGCCAGGCGGCCCAGGGGGGTAGCGGCCACCTGCCGCTGCTTGTGCTTTTCGTCGAACACAACATCCGCCATGCGGGTGTCCTCCACCGGACCGGGCTCGACGACGTTGACCGTGATGCCCCGCGGGCCCAGTTCCTGAGCGAGGTACCGGGCGAACTGCGCCAGTGCGGCCTTGGCCGTGCCCAGTGCGATCATGCCCTCCCGGGGCCGGCGGCTGAGGTCGGTACCGAGATAGATGATGCGTCCCCAGCCCTGTTCGGTCATGGCGGGCAGGACGGCTTTGGTGACCACGAACGCCGCACGCATCTCGTCGTCGAGCTTGCCGCCCAGTTCTTCCCACGTCATGTCCTGGAACGGCTTGATCACATACGGGGTGAGCGCGTTGTGCACGAGCACGTCGATGCCGCCCCATGCCGCCTGGACCTGATCGATCATGCTCTCGACCGCCGCTGCCTCGCGCACGTCGGCCTGCACGGCCATGGCCTGGCCGCCTGCGGCCTCGATGCCGGCCACGACCTCCTCGGCTGCCGTGCCGCTGCGGAGGTAGTCGACCACCACGCGCATCCCTCGCGCGGCCAGAAGGCGCGCGGTGGCCGCACCGATTCCGCTGCTGGCCCCTGTCACCAATGCCACCCTGCTGGTTGCCCCAGTCACGGGCCCACCTCCTGCTCATCATCGCGGGCCGTCGGCATGACCGCCCGGAGTCGTTCATCGTCGATGCCGGGGTGTGCTGAGCGGATCGCCCCGTAGAGCACGGTGTCGACGGTCGCCCGCAGCAGATCGGCCGCGGTCCAGTCGAGTTCGCGCGGCAACTGCGAGGTGAGCAGCCGCTCCAACGCGCCGCGGGTGATCTCACTCAGCAGCTCAGGCGGCGCTGGCAGCAGTCCCCGCCGGTGCCCGTCCCGGAACAGCTCGTCGAGCCGCCGGTAGACCACCGCGTCCACACGCTGCTCCACGTACTGGTGCAGCATCGCATCGCCCCGCCCCGTCGCGAGCTGAGCCGCGCCGATCCGCCCGAGCTCACTGCCTGCCGCGATCAGGAACCGCTGTACCCGCACACCGAACGGCTGCCCTTCTGCGTCCTCGGCCGCCGCCACCAGCGTGCGCTCCACCGCCGCGAACTGCCGATCCAGCACCGCGACCAGCAGGCTGCGCTTGTCCGGGAAATGACGGTAGATCGTCTTCTTGCTCATCCCGAGCTCACGAGCGAGATCGTCCATGCTCACCCGCGCGAAACCCGGCGCGAAGAACAGCCGGCCGGCCGCCTCCACGATCACGTCAGCACGCTGCCCGTCACCCTCGGAAACTTGAGAAACTGATTTAGTTTCCATGGTTCCCATGATGGCTCTCCACCCCTACGCTGTCAAGGCACTCCCTTCGGGCATGGGGGGCTAACTTTCGGTGGCGCGGCTCATCGTCGACGCAGGATCCGCTCTCTGTGGATACCTCGTCTCGAGAGTGGTGGCCGGCTGGCCGTCGGGAGCTGACGCGTGGGGGACCGCGTGCTCACCTCAACCGACGGACCAGCCGGTGATGGAAAGGGGCGCTGCCCCATGGACTGTGACTGTGATCTTCGTTGGCCGAAGTGATCCTGGCGAGGCACGTCAGGCACAGCGCCGCGCCTATCCCCGCTGCCCGACACTTGGTGCCTCGCGAGGGTGGCGTGGAACCGACTGGCCGCCGGGAGCGCAAGGAGGCACGGGGGTGCTGATGGGCTTGGGCTCAGACGGTCGTAGCGACAGCCTTCCGCGTCAGGCGGCCATGGCTACGACGAGGCTCGAGGGGGCGGAGAGAGCAACAGTCTCGACCTGCTGCAGGTCGGCCTGCTCGAACAGGTCGGCGAGCTCAGCCTTGGTGCGGTCCCGCCCTTGGGTCAGCATCAGCATCGCGATATCCATGAATTTTCCTGGATGCGGCAGGTCGCCCTCCGGGATCACCGGGTCGATCACCAGCACTCGACCGGCCGGGTCCATGACCTGACGAATATTGGTCAGCACGGTGACCGCCTCCGCATCGCTCAGCTGATGGAGCACATGAGAGATCGTATAGGCGTCGCCCTGTGCGGGTACCGCGCGGAGATAGTCGCCGCCGACCATCTCCGCGCGGTCGGCGACGCCTGCCTCAGCCAGTACGTCGGCGGCGCCCGGTACCACGTCAGGCAGATCGAAGACCACGCCCTTCATCTCCGGGTAGCGGCTCAGGATGGCGGCCACGAGGTGACCGTGCGCGCCGCCGATATCGATCAGCCGCCGCACATCCGAAAGGTCGTAGGCGTCGATCACGGGACGCTGGATTTGACGCGTGGCATTGCCCATCGCGCTGCTGAACAGCTTTGACAGTTCCGGTCGCGCGGTCAGGTAGGAGAACAGGGTGGTGCCGTGCACATGCTCGAAGGCAGGTTCTCCCGTGCGTACCGAGTGCCCGATCGCCGCGTATGCGTCCCGCATGGATGGCTGCTCCTGCAGCCTGAAGATATCCCGAAGCGAACCGCCCACATCAGACCGAAGTGTCGCCGCCAGGGGCGTGAGCCCGAAGGTTCGTGGCAAGACCTTGGTGAACACGCCCTTGCTCGCCACCGCGCGCAGCACCCGGTACAAGGCGTCGGCGTTGGTGTCCGTGCGCTTCGCGAGCTCCTCGACCTCCAGCGGACCGTCGGCCACCTGGTCGGCCACACCGATTTCGGCGAGCACACTCAATATGTGCGCCATAGCCAGACCATTGTGGAATTCGAGCATCTGTACGGTCGATTGTGTGAGACCGTTGGCGCTCTCGTTCAGTTCCCCCGTACCCGACATGTGACTGGTTCCCTTCGGTTGACACGCACAGTTACGGCGGTGTTTCAGAGTGGGATGTTGCCGTGGGAGCCGCGGCCCGCGAGGGCTGCGGCGAGGGTTTCGGCAAGGATCTGCCGGGTTTTCGGTGGATCGATGACCTGGTCGACCACGCCGATCGATATCGCGCGGCTGACGCCGCCGGCGACGCGTTCCTGCTCGGCGACCAGCGACGCGTGCAGAACTCCGCGCTCGTCTTCTGGTGCTGCGGCGAGCTTTTTGCGGTGCAGGATCCCGACCGCCGCCTTAGCGTCCATCACGGCGACTTCAGCCTCCGGCCACGCGAACACTGCGGTTGCGCCCAGAGAGCGGGCGTTCATCGCGATGTACGCGCCACCGTAGGACTTCCGCAGCACCAGCGTAACCCGGGGCACGACGGCTTCGGCGAACGCGTACAGCAGCTTCGCGCCGCGCCGGACGATACCGCTCCACTCCTGGCCGGCACCCGGTAGGTAGCCCGGGACGTCGACCAGCACCAGCAGTGGGACGCCGAACGAGTCGCAGGTTCGCACGAACCGGGATGCTTTCTCTGCGGACAACGAGTCCAGGCAGCCGCCCTTGCGGATCGGGTTGTTCGCCACGATCCCGATGGTGCGTCCACCGAGCCGGCCGAGGCCGACGACGATGTTCGGCGCCCACTTCGCCTGCAGTTCCTCGAACATGCTGACCCCGTTCGAGTCGGCGTCGACGACCCCGGCGATCACCGGCTTGATGTCGTAAGCGCGCTGCGGCTGTTCGGGCAGCAATGCGCGGAGATTCTTCTCCTCGCGTACCGCGTGCAGGTCGAACAGGCCGGGCCGCGCGAAGAGCCCAGTGATCCGGCGCGCCCGCGCGTAGGCGTCGGCTTCGGACTCGGCGAGGATGTGAACCACGCCGGATTTCCTGCTGTGTGCGTCGACGCCGCCGAGGTCTTCCTGGTCGATCTGCTCGCCGGTAACGCTGCGCACGACCTCCGGCCCGGTGACGAACACACGGCCGGTGGGCGTCATGATCACGACATCGGTGAGAGCGGGGCCGTACGCCGCGCCGCCGGCGGCTGGGCCGAGCACCACGGAGATCTGCGGGATGCGCCCAGAGGCACGGATCATCGCGTTGAACACGTGCCCGACCGCGTCGAGGGCTTCGACGCCTTCGGAAAGCCGCGCGCCGCCGGAATGCCACAACCCGATGACCGGGCAGCGTTCGCGGATGGCCACATCGATCGCTTCGACGATGTGGCGGCACCCGGTGGCGCTCAACGCGCCACCCATCTTGGTGGCGTCGGTGCAGTAAACGATGACCTGGGCGCCGTCGATCCGGCCTCGAACGGCATAGACGCCGCTGGAGTCGGCGTGACGCAGTGGGGCGACGGTGCCCGCGTCCAACAGCGCAGCCACGCGGACTTCAGGGTCGCGGGGGTCGAGCGTGCGGACTTCACTGTCGGGACTCGTGGCCAAGGCTGTCATCTCATCACTCCTCAAGATGAGGTTCCGGCGCGCGCAGGACGCCAACCGTCGCGTTCGGTGTCCATCGCTACCTGGAGTTCGCGGAAACGTAGTTCACCGCGTCCCCGACGGTCTCGAGGTCGACGAGTTCGTTGTCCGGGATCTTCACGCCGAACTTCGTCTCTACCAGGACGGCGATCTCCACCATGGTCAGTGAGTCGATGTCCAGGTCCTTCACGAACGACTTCTCTGCGGTCACATTCTGCGCCGTACCGGCTGTGGCCTCTTTGAGGATCTCAGCAAAGCCGGCAAGGATCTCCGCGTCGTCTGTCACTGGTTGTTCCCTTCTCGGTTTCGTCTGCTCGGTCGAGCGCAGCTTGCGCATGGTTCAGGATGGATGAGGGCTGTGCACGCCGACCGGTCGCTCGTCGATGCCACAGCCGGCCACCTGGTCCGGCACGATGGTGTGGTGGAGTGCCCCGGCCACCGAGCGGTCACCCACGCGCAGGTCGATGACCAGTTCGTCACCTGGCCGCAGGAACCGGGTCGTGGGGAAACCCTCGTCCAGGGTCTCCCGGATCCGCTGCTCGATGATGCACGCGGCGCCGACCTTGGGATCGCGGTTGGACACCGTACCGGTGCCTAGCACCGTGCCGGCGGTCAGCGGCCTGGTTCTGGCCGCCTGGGCGATCAACTCGGGTACCGTGGCGACGATATCCACTGCGGTGTCCGGGTGTCCGATCAACCGGCGGTTCACCCAGCTGTGCATCTGTGCGTGCACGTGTTCGCCATCCCAGGCATCACCCAGTTCGTCCAGGGTCACGATGGTGGGCGCCATGCTGCACAGCGGTTTGGCGTGATAGATCCCCATCCCGGCGGCCAGATCGTCGCGGAGCACGTCGCGGAGGCTGACGTCATTCACGACGGTGACCCCGATAATGGCGGAACCTGCTTCCTTGGCCGAGGTGCCGAGCTCGACGTCGGCAAGCACGAAGGCCAGCTCGGCCTCGATGTCCAACTCGTCGCTGCCCAACGTCGCCAGTGGCTCGCCGCTGGCGATGAACCGGCTGGAAACGCCGTCGTAGAACGGTGGGTGGCTGGCGCGCGCCGGATCGGGCGGCTCGGAGCCCTGCATCTGGCAGGCCAGCTCGATCAGGTTCGTGTAGGCACCGCAGTCGACCCACGCGTACGCCCGTGGCAGCGGCGCCAGCAGATCGCCCCCGGCGAGTTCCACCCCTGCCACCCAGCCCGACCGTAATCGCTCGTCGGCCGTTCGCAGCGCATCCTCGATCTCTGTCCACCGCTCCAGCGCGTCCTGCAACGTCGGCGCGATCTCATCGACCGGCAGTGCCCGCCGCAGATCCGGACTCACCAGGACCAGTTGGCCATCACGCCCTCGCGCGCGTCGAGAACCCAATCTCATGGCGTACCTCTCCTGCTCCGGTCATCCTGGTCGGGACCCCCCTCAACCGGCGGGATGGGCGTTGACTGGTAGGCGATCAGCCGCCAGCGCCCGCCCTGCCGGGTCCACACCGCCAGTGCTCGGTTGCACTGCTTGAAGGCGATACCGTTCACGTACACCGTCCCGATCACCCGCCCGGTCGCGACCGCCGTGTCACCGATGACGACGACGTGATCCTCTGGCTCGTGGACCACATCCGTGCAACGCAGTTCCTGGTCCCGGATCTTCGCCAGCAAAGAGGCCTTGGTGTCACGGGTAGCGTTGGAGTGCGTGTAGCACATCTCGTCGGTGTACAGCGCGTCGAGCACATCGACATCGCCGTCCCGCATAGCGCAGAATCGCTGCTTCTCCAGGGCGCGAATCGTATCCGCGTCGGCTCGGGTGTCACTCATGCCGATCCTCCACATCGGTTCATCAGTCGGTATCGAGCTGGCGGCGCCCGTCTATCTCGTCGGGTCGGGTGCGCTGATATCACGAAAACCCGGCACCCGAGTTTCATGGTCGACGGCGCAGTCGAACGGGCCACCGTTGAAGGTGATGGCATCGGTGAACGCTTTCATCAGGTCAAACGCGTCTCCGGTGGCGTCGGCGTATGCGCGGTGCAGGTTCAGCACGATCCGATGCGGGTCGGGCCACCGGGCGAACTCCGCGAGGTCGCAGTCGCGGGCGGCCTGCAATGGCGTGCGGCCGGCCGCTAGCCCGGCCCGCGCGGTGTGTCGGATCAATCGGTAGTAACGGGTCTGCGCGTCGAGGACCTCGGCCAGTTCTGCTTCGTCGATGACCGGACCGTGTCCAGGGACGACACGGGCTGCGGGGAACTGACGCAGCCAGTCCGTCGAACGCAGTGCACCGGCGATCGACCCCTGCAGGACCAGTGGCGTGACCTGGTGGAACAGCAGGTCACCAGCGAACAGCACCCGTTGCTGGGGTAGCCATGCGACGACATCGCCACGCGTGTGCGCTTCGTGGCCGGGATGGCGCAGGTCGATCCGGTGCTCACCGGTGAACAGGGTCAGGTCATGAGACAGGACGACGGTGGGCGCGCGGGTCTCGGAGATTCCCCAGTTCGGGGTCGGGGACCAGATCGGGGGAAGCTCGGTGGTCAGCATGGTATCGGTCAGGATTTCGCTCCTGGTGTGCTCGTGGCTGATCAGCACCGTCGACGCCGGCAGTAGCGCGTTGCCGAAGGTGTGGTCGCCGTGCCAGTGTGTATTGACGGCGAGGCGTATCGGTGCCCCGCCTGTCGCGTCGGCGACGGCATCGAGAAAACGGCGAGTGCGCCACGCGGTGGCGCACGTGTCGATGAGGACGACGTCGCTGCCGCCGTGGACGGCGCCCGCGTTGTTGATGAACCACGAACCGTCCGGCTGCACCCACGCGTACACGCCCGGGACCACTTCACTGAGAGTCACCGTACTGAGGTGGGGATCGGCGTGGTGCTCAGGCGGCTGGCCAGGCCCGGGAGCAGGCCCAGGGCATTGTCCCGGTTGATCGCCTGACGAGTGAGGTCGTCGAGCACGGCGGTCTCATCGAGAGCGTGGCCGGCGCGCTCGACCACCGATGCGGGGACACCACTCCAGTCGGTTCCGTAGAGTATGCGACCGGGGTCGGCGGCGGCGAGCAGGCTTGGCAGCGCCGAGGGCACCGACAGTGCCAGGTCGTAGTAGAAGCGCCGGATACCGTCCCACACGGTGGCTTGGTCTACATCGGCTAGGGCACCGGCGGCGACCTCGATGCGGGTGGCTGCGTAGGGCAGGAATCCGCCCGCGTGGGACAGGATGATCTGCACGTGTGGGCAGCGGGCCAGAGTGCCCGATGTGATCAGGTTGATCGCGGCCCGCGTCGTGTCCAGGAGGTAGTCCGCGTAAACCGAGGGCACGCCTGGTGCGCTGCCTTGGGGCAGGTCCAGCGGGTGCACCAGGACGACCGCCCGGCGACGGTTCAGCTCCGCAAACAGCGGGTCGAACAGCGGGGCGCCCAGGTAGTGGTCGCCGCCGTGCGGCAGCAGCACCACCCCGTCGGCTCTCAGTTCGTCGAGTGCGTATGCGGCCTCCGCCAGTGCGAGGTCCATATGTGGCAGCGGCAGGACCGCGAAGAAGCCGAAGCGGTTCGGGTGCGTGTTCACCACGTCGGCGGCTGCCTCATTCACCTGTCGCGCCAGCCGATGCGCCTGTGTCGCGTCACCGAGCACGTCGCAGGGGATGACATTGGATATGACGCTAGCCTCGATCCTGTTCGCGTCCATCATGTCGAGGGTGTCGTTCAGGTGCCACTGCCGGCCCGGCGTGGGTAGCCCGAGCTCACGCATCAGCTCGATGATGTCGGCCGACAGCGCGTGGTGGTGGATATCGATGCGTCCTGTCATCACCGCACCCCTCATTCGGTCGAGTGACGCATGTCGGCGGGTTCGGCGTTGGCTTCATCGTTGAATTCGTCCACGAAGAAACGTTCAACAGCCGGCCAGTCCGCAGCGTTTTCCCAGTGTTCCACGATATGGCCGTCCTGGAATCGCCAGAGCCCGCAGAAATCGCCCTCGAACCGGTGGCCATGGCGATTCGCGGCGAGGCGGCCCAACACGGCGCCGAAATGATCGTTGGCGACGATGTCGCCCGGGGTCATGACGAGTGACCCTCCGGATCTCCGAAACAGCTCAGTTTCCCTTGCCAGCACGGCCCGCTTACCGACGTAATCGCCGGTCATGATGCCGCGTGACCCTACGGGCATGATGTCGCGTGGCCCGGCGGCGTGCAGCACGAAATCCTCACTCGCCAGCTCCGTCAGCAGGCTCAAGTCCGCATAGATGGCGCGCAGCATCTCCACGTGCGGATGTGGTTTGCGGTCGAACACGTTTCGCTCCTCCGGGCTCGTTGTCCGTCGACGTGGCTTGTTCGCGGTCAGTAGACTCCCATGCCCCCGCACACGTTGAATGTTTGCCCAGTGATCGAGTCCGCCTCCGGCACCGCCAGAAAGCCAACCATTCGAGCCACCTCCTCCGGACGCAGGTGCCGGCCGATGGGGACGAGCTTGTTACGCATCCGCAGCACTTCCTCGGGTGTCATGGACTTCGCCTCTGCCAACTGGTTGATGACCCCCGTGCTCAGGTCCGTGTCGACCAGGCCGGGACACACGGCGTTGACGGTGATGCCGGTGCCCGCCAGGTCAGCGGCCAGCGTCCGCGTCATCCCGACCAGCCCGTGTTTGCTCGCCGAGTACGCCAGCCCCAGCGGCGCTGCCTGTTTGCCCGCGGTCGAGGCGATGTTGATGATCCGACCCCAGCCGCGTTCGGAAGCACCGGAACGCAGCATCCAGGCCCGGGTCACCCGAAACGCGCCGTTGAGGTTGGTGTCGATAATGCGGTCCCACAACTCATCAGGCGTGTCCTGAATACGAGTCATGCCACCGATGCCGGCATTGTTGACCAGCACGTCACAGTGTCCGTGTGCGCTGGTGATGGCGTCGAAAAGCGCATCGACCTGCTCCTGGTCGCGTACGTCGGCCACCTGGCCGTCGACCCGATGAACACCCGACTCGCGCAGTGCGGCGAGGCCTTTGTACGCAGTTTCCCGGCTGGTGGCCGAGACGACCACGGTGGCGCCCAGCCTGCCGAGCTCGGCAGCGCACGCGAGGCCGATTCCCCGGCTGCCCCCGGTCACCAATGCGACACGACCGGTCAGCGGGCCATCAGATGGCAGGTCCCCGGCGCACCCGAGGGTTGACGAGTCAGTCGGTATACCAGTCACCAGTGCTCCCTTCGTGGTCACGCCGCCTCCCCGGACCCGTGCCCGGACCGTGACGCGGTAGCCGCCGCCCAGGGCCACATCGATGTCGCGGTCCGCGTCGGGGGCTTGGGTGATGCGCTTCGCGAGCTCGGCCGCGAGGCTGAGAGTCGGAATCCAATGCCGGTCCGCGGCGGTAGTGCGGTCGGTGCCCTCGTAGCGCAAGCCGAACAGTGCCGCACCGCCTGCGCCCTGGTCGGTCACCGGTCGCTGCCGCACCGCGAAGACAGCCGCCCCCTCTGCCGCGCCCGCGGTCGGCAGACCCTGCCCCGGTGGCCAGTCCAGCAACGCGAACGGAGCGACCACGGACTCAACGGCGCCGACGATGGCGACGTCAAGGGCCTGTCGTTCCAGCGCGTCCCTGGCCAGCCACAACGCCTCGGCGAAGCCGGACAGGCGGCCGGCCGTGGTCTTGGCGCAGCCTCGGAAGCCCAACCCGATAGTGACCTCGCCGGTGGCCGCTGTCGGGAACCATGCGGTCACGAAATAGGGCTGCACCACCCGAGGCCCTCGACTGATCATCGACTCCAGCTGGGGATCCGCGTAAGCCCACCCGGCGCGGGTGTTGGCGAAGAAGACGCCCACCCGCTCGGGTGCCGGCATGACGAGCGGGGCAACCAGGTCGGCCACCGCCTGGTACGCCAGCGCAGCGAACCGGTCGATGCGGCGGCCGACACGTGGGGGCACCCCCTCCGCACGGCGGGGATCCTCGGCGAAGGCCGGCAACTCGATGACGGGCTGGTCAGGATGCCGGCTGGAAAGCTCAACCGTCTCACCTTCGGCCGGCACCAGAACCCGGCTGGCCAGCACTTCGAGTTCGTCGACCGCGGTCCTCATGAGATCACCCGTCCTCATGAGATCACCCGGATGACACAGGCGCTGTGTAAGCCGGAGAAGCCGCTGCTGGTCTTGATGACGTACTCGGGTTGCATGTGCCGGGGCTCATCGAGCACGAGGTCCACCGGCTCGTTGAGGGTGTCCCTGGTTGTGTTCTTGACCGGCGGCAGCACTCCTTTCGGCAGTAAGCCGGCCAACCCGACGACCTCCAGCAGGTTCGACGCCCCCAGCGCGTGGCCCAGAACGCCCTTCTGCGCCATGACCGGCATCGAAGCGGACCGGTTACCGAAGACGTCGGCGAAGGCGGCAGCCTCGCTGGCGTCATTGAGTGGGGTCGACGACCCATGGGCGTCGATGCAGTCGATCGCGCCGGCCGAAACGCATGCGTTGTCCAACGCCTGCCGGATGGACCTGGCGATGTCCTCGCCGGTCTTGCGGATGCCGGTCATGTGATACGCGCTCGACACCGACCCCCAGCCGCAGACTTCTAACACCGGTCGCGCTCCTCTGGCGGCGGCCAGCTCAGCGTCTTCCACTACCAGCGCTGCGGCACCCTCGCCCAGCACGAATCCGTCACGCTCACAGGAGAACGGGCAGCTCGCCCGCTCGGGTGGTACCGGTCGCGTCGACAACGCGCCAACGCGTTGAAAGCCGGCCACCACCGCGGGAGTCAACGCAGCTTCCGCAGCGGCCACCAGCACCCGAGGGGAGCGACCGGAGGCGACCGCGTCGACTGCGGCGCCGAGGGCATCCAGCGACGTGGTGCATCCGGTGGAAACGGTCAGCGAGCGACCACGGATCCCCATTTCAGCCCGCACGCGCTCGGTCAACAGGTCGAAGCCGAACCAACCGGCCGGCGGAGCCACCCCGCTGCGGTGGGCGACCTCCAACTCCACGATGGCGCTGATCGCGGTCGCTGCGACGACATCGGCCTCAGCACGCTCCCGATCGGACAGTCCGGCCTCCTCGACCGCCTCACGGACCGCAGGCAACCCCAAGCTGACATGCCTCGGCAGCCCGTCGATGTCCGCTATGGACGCAACGCGACAGCCAATCGCATGATCGAACTCCTCGAACCCGCTCCCGAGCGCTTCACACAGCGGCCATCCAGCCACAAGACCCAATGCATGGGATTCCGAGTCCACGCCCGCCGAAGAGACCGCCCCCGTCCCCACCACCACAACCCTTCGGCGACCACCGATCTTCCCCACCTCAGAACCTACCTCCTCCACCCTAAAATTGCGAAGCCGGCCGCCGGCCTCGGTCCAGATAGTGACATGCGCACAGCGGAGACATGCCGTGTTTTTAAAGTCGCTGACGGTTTTTAAAGTCGCTGACGGTCGCAGTCTGATGACGGATGTGTCAACGTCGTCATCAGGCCATGTAACAGCCGGCCGCCTACCCGATCGGAACCGGCGGCAATGCGGATGGGTCTGGCCGGCTTGCGTCACCCTGCCCGGGCGGTCGGTTCCGGGGTGTATTCAGTCCTTCCGGCGTGGATTGTTCTCGTGGCAGGTTCGGGCAATGGAAAGGAGCTTGCGACGCCGATTGGCCCTGAGGTGAAGCCGACGCTGACTGTTGGTCGACTCGTCGACTCTTGGTCGACTCGTCAATCTGAACTCATACCATTGTCCAGGTCCCCTAAATCGTCAATACTCCGATCGGGGGTCGAAGAGCTACTCTTCGTGACGTTACGGGCGGGTTGACCATGATCACGATCGGTTTTGCTGAGCCAACCCTAAGACGTCATGCTCTCCGACGATCGTGTTCATAGTTTACCTGCGGTAACCCCAGGTGAGCAGCGGATTCGGCGTACCTGCGCCGTCTGGCCAAGAAAAGATCGCGCCCCAGCGCGTTCTTACGGTAGTCTCAGAGGATTCCAGCCGGTCGAGCTGAAAGCCCTCTGTACCGACCAGACATCCACCCAGGACGATCACTGACCCCACACTGCGGTATCCATACCGGGGGTCGAGCTCACAGACCGACACAACTCCACCGAGCAGGTGAGCCACCGGGTCTACGCGACGTCGGACCGGGCGATGACCATCCATCCCATGAGAATTCATCTGATCTTCACAGGAGGCACGTATGGCGGGGAATCAGCGGCAGGAGTACCAGGTCCTTGCGGGAGTGGGACTGACTGCGGTATACGTGGCAGCGGCCCGCGCTGCGGAGAGTCAGCGCAGCGACCCGCTGTTCGACGACCCCTTCGCCGCGGATTTCGTGACCGCCGCCGAGGCCGAGCTGTCCTTCACCAGCCACCATCCGCCCGCGGCGCAGGACACCGCTGACCTGTGGTCCTGGGTCGCCAGTTACGCAGCGGTCCGCACCCGCTTCTTCGACGACTACCTCCGCGATGCCTGCGCAGAAGGCTGCCGCCAAGTGGTGATCCTGGCGGCCGGACTGGACACCCGCGCCTTTCGCCTGAACTGGCCGGCAGGAGTGCGCCTGTTCGAGCTGGACACCCCCGAGGTGCTCACATTCAAAGATCACGTCCTCACCGAGCGAGATGCCACACCAGCCTGCCGGCGTGTGGCCGTCGACGCTGACCTTCGCCACGACTGGCCCGCTGCGTTGATCCAGGCGGGCTTTCACCCCGCTGAGGCCACCGCCTGGCTGGCAGAGGGCCTGCTCATCTACCTCACCCAGCACGAACGCGACCAACTACTCGACAGGATCAGGCAGCTGTCAGCACCGGGCAACCGACTGGCCATCGAGTACAACAGCGAATACATGAACCAGACCGCGGTCCAGCTCATGATCGATTCCCTCAGCGAACCATCCTCCCCCGACGAGGCCTTCCTCAAGACCCTGTGGCAGTCAGGCACCCAAGAGGACCCGACAAGCTGGCTTGGCCGCCACGGATGGCAGGCTCAAGAATACGACGCCAGCGAGCGCGCTCAGTCCTACGGCCGACCACTACCGGCTTACCACGGCCCAGTGGTGCGATCAGCACTAGCAGCCAGACGCGGACTGGTCATCGCACAACAGTCCTCGATGGTTGATTCCGTGAAGATCACGTGAGGGCGTGTCACCACCGGGATGCCAGGGTTCCGTCATGTTTGATGTTTCACCGTTTGAGCTTGAGCTCAAACGGTGAGCGTGACACCGCCCTTGACTTGGGGCGAGGGCTCGTAAGCCGGCCCGCATCGGGTAAGCCCCTGGCCTGCCCGCTGGTAGCTCGATGCGAGTTCTCGCGAGACTATAGACTGTGAAGTGCCAGGTAGAAGCCATGGTCACCACAGATGGGCGCTTGTAGGCGGTAGGTTCGGGGTTCGAGTCCCCGCGTCCGCTCCACGGTGACCAGCATGAATGGTCACCGGATCGAAGTATCACCATGCTGCTCGGCGCCCAGTACCCGGCGTGACCGGTGGCCTGCTGATGCACGAGCCCCCGCTCTCCACCCTCCCGCGCGACGACGCGTCGACCCGGCGTCTGGCCGAGGAGGCGAGCGAACACCTGCGTCTTTCCTCGAAACGCTGACCAGGAACGACAGCCCAGTTGGAGGGGCTGGTGACACGTTCGGGAGCTCCGGGCTGAAGACGCGTGAGCGCCGCGACCGTGTCTGCGCCTGGCTCCCACTACCCGCCGGGATCGACTCCTCAGCGCGGCGGCGAGGCCGGACGGGGATCGGCTATTGCATTCTGCACCGGCTTCGGGTCAAGATGAAGCAGTTGCAAGTTGATGGCAGTAGGGGTGTAATGATGACGAGCACCGCGGTGGCGCTGGTGGGCCGCTCTCGGCAAGCCCGTACCCACGTCCACCTGTGGTCGCTGCCCGACGGCACTGGCCTGCATGCCCCGTACGGCCAGTTGGTGATCGAGTCCGGCACTGGTCGGGTCTGCTGCCATCTGTGCGGGCGGTGGTACGTCTCGCTGGGTGGCCACCTCCGGACGCACGGGCACACCGCCGACTCCTACCGCGAAAAGATGGGGCTGTGCCGGAGCCGTCCACTGGTCGCCGAGGCTCTCTCGCGGTCGATCGCCACTCGCCAGAGTGAGGCTTACCAGCGCTCACCCGCCCTCCGGGCCCGGCTCGCGGTCGGTCAGGAGCTCTCCAAGACCGGCCGGCTGGCCACGCTGGCCAGCGCCGCGCACACCACCAGCCCACCACCCGAGCTGACCCGGCTGCGCCGCGCGGCGCTCGACGCGGGCCGGATGACCAGGGCCACCCAGCGCGACCGGGTGCTGGCCCGACGCCTGCGCGAGCTTGGCTTCGAGGACCTGGCCGGCTACCTGCGCCACGCCTACTCCGCTGGGGCGAGCCTGCGCGGTATAGCCAAGACGACCGGGTTGGGGTGGATAAGGCTGCGGCGCGAGCTCGAGGTGGCCGGCATCGCGGTACGGCCGGCGAACCTCGCCGGCGACCAGTCCAGCGGTGACCAGTCCAGCGGCGACCAGCCGAGTTGCGTGAGAGCGACAATGGCAAGATAGTGGCTACAGCACAGAACGGCCACTACAGGAGGTCGACCATGGCCGATTACACCCTGCCCGACCTGCCCTATGACTACGGCGCCTTGGAGCCGCACATCTCCGGGGCGATCATGGAGCTGCACCATTCCAAGCACCATGCCGCCTACGTCCAGGGCGCCAACACCGCCCTGGAGCAGCTGGCGCAGGCACGGGAGCGCGAGGCGCTGGCGGCGGTGAACATGCTGGAGAAGAACCTGGCGTTCAACCTCGGTGGGCACGTCAACCACTCGGTGTTCTGGCCCAACATGTCCCCCGACGGCGGTGACAAGCCCGACGGCGAGCTCGCCGCGGCGATCGACGAGCACTTCGGGTCCTTCGACGCCTTCCGCGGCCACTTCACCGCCACCTCGCTCGGCGTGCAGGGATCCGGGTGGTCGATCCTGGCGTGGGAGTCGCTGGGGCGGCGTCTGGTCCTTGAGCAGGTCTATGACCACCAGGGAAACATGACCCCCGGCATGGTGCCGCTGCTCCTGCTCGACATGTGGGAGCACGCCTTCTACCTGCAGTACCGCAACGTCAAGCCGGACTATGTCGAGGCTTGGTGGAACGTGGTGAACTGGGCCGACGTCGCCCGCCGGTTCGCCCACGCCAGGTCGGTGGTGCTGCTCGGATCCGCCGGGGCGGAAAGGTGACATGAGCGTCGAGGGTCCGGATGAGCTGCTGCACACGGTGTTGGCGCCGGCGCTGGAGGTGCTCACCGCGTGGAGCATCGCCCAGGCCGAAACGGACCCTTCAGTCTTCCGCCAGGCCATGGACCGCGCCCTCGGCGACGCCGCCGCCGCTCAGGACCCGCTGCGGGGGCTGGCTGAGATGATGTTCGGGCTGTCCTCGCTGTCCGGGATCCTGCTCGATGAGCTCGCCGAGGTCACCGGTCGATCCTGCGGCGAGGTCCTGCACGCGGTGCATCTGCGTTATCTCGACCCGGGGGCCGGACCAGCGCGCTGATCGGTTGCGTCAGTCTCTCCGGGGTGGCCGGTGAGCAGCCAGACGGGGCCCTGGGGGGTGTCGCGGACCTCGATTCCGGCTGTGGTGAGCCGGTCGCGCAAGGTGTCGGCGAGTGCCCAGGAGCCCTGTTCGCGGGCGTGTTCGCGGAGCTCGAGGAGGGCCTCGACGAGGGGCGCGAGGGTCTGGCGGGGGTCTCGGGCGCCGAGTGTGGCGAGCTGGGCCAGGCGAGTGATCATTTGGCGCAGGATGGCGCGGGGTTCCTCGGTGCTGTCCGCCTCCTCGGTGTCGGCTGACCAGTCGACGATCGCCTGTTCCAGCTGGAGGGTGGCCGTGAGCGCCGTGGTCACGTCGCGGGTCCCTAGCGCGGTGGTGAAGAGCTCCGCTAGCTGGTGTGCTCGCGCGCGCAGTGAGGGTGGTGGGCGGGGTGTGTCGGGGGTGTGGTGTCGCGCGCGGGAGGGGGTCGGGTGGCTTCCGGCCGCGATCGCCCGGAACTCCTCGAGAGGCACCGGGGCGCCGGGGGTGAGCAGGGTGCTGCTCCCGTGTCTGCGGACGGTGAGCGCGCCTCGGCCCAGGACTGTCACCGTGTCGGTGTCGAGGTCGAGCACGGCGGCGGTGTGCTCGTCCACCCCGAGGACGACCGTGTCGGGGGTCATCATCGACTCCAGTGTTCGCAGCCGCCGCTCGCCGAGGTAGCAGAACCGGGTGTCGTGGGTGCCGCCCTCGGTGTTGTCGTAGTGCGGGATCACCGCCGCGCGCAGGCCGATCCGTGCCAGCAGGTCCATGCCGCGCGCCCAGTACGGCGCCGCGCCCACCTTGTAGATCTCATACACCGGCACGGTGAGGGCCCCCAGGGTCGCCGCCGCCGCGCTGGCGAAGGTCAGGCAGCCGCCGCCGGTGAGCTTGCCGGCCAGGACCTCGGGTAGCCGGCTGCGCTCCCAGACTCCGAGCGCGTAGGTCGGGCTGCCCGGTCCGGCGAAGACATAGTCGGCGTCTGCGACCCGTGCCAAGGCCCGTTCGCGGGCCAGGACGTCGTCTGCGGTACGCCACGACACGACCTCGAGGGGAACCTGAAGGTTCTGAAAGTAGCCGACCGCGCGCCGCGAGATCTCCGGGGCGTTCTCCTGGAAACCGTAGGGGCTGTCCAGGAGCACCGCATCGACCGGTGCGGCGCCCAGGCGCTCCACCAGCAGGCGATGCACCCGCGCCATCGTCGGGGCGGTCTCTCCGGACCCCATGATGGCGAGCAGCCGCGGCCGGTGCGTCACGAAAGGAGGTCGCCCCTTCGCTCACGTTCCATGCTCAGTGGTGTCAGTCGTCTTGTGGTAAGTCGAAGATGTAGCCGGCACTGCGGACTGTCCGAATTCGAGTCGGCCGGTCCGCGTCACTCTCGATTTTTGTCCGAAGCCGGCGAATGTGCACCTCCAGGTAGTTCCGGACGTCCGCCCGGTCGGGGCCCCATGCGTTGTCTATCAACTCACGCCGGGTGACGACCCGACCGGCGTTGTCCATCAGCTGCCGCAGAATCACGAACTCTTTGTGGGGCAGGTGAACCGGTGTTCCTCGGACGAGGAGCCGGTGCCCATCGAGCTGCAGCTCCACGTCACCGATTCTCAGGATCCGCAACCGCCCGAGAGTCTGGGGATCGACCGACAAGTAACGGCTCGCCTCCGGCTCCGGAACGGGCCACGGCCCCGGCTGGAAGAGGCTGCCGGGGCCGTGGGATACGCCCGCTGGCTGGTGAGCGGGCGGGTCTGGATCAGTCGGGCAGCTGTTGGGCTCGCCTGCGCCGGCCCCTCCCAGCCGTGGAGCCTCAGCGGAACGAGGCGAGGGCGGCCTCGGCATCGCGGTGTTGGCGTCTCCCATCGTGTCCATCCTCTGCCCGCTGGATCCGCACCGATGGGGTCATGCCGGCTCGGCCGTGTCGGATGCGGTGGTGGTTTCGTCGGTGGCGAGGTGGGCGTAGCGCTCGTCGATGCGGCGGGCCTTGTAGTAGAGGACCGCGCCGATCCAGACCACGAGGAACACTCCGACGATGATCCGTCCGGCGGTGTTGATGTTGATGTTGGAGATGTAGTCCCAGGGTTGGCCGGAGAGGTTGAGTTCCTGGGCGAGCAGGCCGAGGAGCTCGATGGTGCCGATCACGAACGCCACGAAGATCGACAGTCCGGTGGTGGTGATGTTGTAGTAGATCTTGCGGATCGGGGTGACGAACGCCCAGCCGTAGGCCTTGGACATGAACACTCCGTCCAGGGTGTCCATCAGCGACATGCCGGCGGCGAACAGGATGGGCAGTGAGAGGATCGCCGGCGCGGGGAGCCCGCCGGCGACGGCGGCGGTGGCGGACAGGCCGAGCAGGCCGACCTCGGTGGCGGTGTCGAACCCCAACCCGAACAGGACCCCGACGGGATAGAGCTGCCAGGAGTGGTTGATGAACTTGTTGTAGCGGCCCCGAAAGATCCGGTTCATCAGCCCGCGGCTGGCCAACAGCTGGTCGAGCTCCTCGGTGCGGTACTCCCCGCGCTTGGCTTGGCGCCACATCTGGAGGATCCCGACCAGCACGAACAGGTTGAGGCTGGCGATCAGGTAGAGGAACGCCGCCGAGACGCTGGTGCCGATGATCCCGCCGGCGGCCTGGAAGCTGTCCCGGAAACTCGAGGCGGCCGAGGCGGCCACTGCGATGCCCACCGACAGGGCCAGCACGATGGTGGAATGGCCCAGCGAGAAGAAGAACCCCACCCCCAGCGGGCGCTTGCCCTTCTGCAGCAGGTAGCGGGTGGTGTCATCGATCGCGGAGATGTGGTCGGCGTCGAAGGCGTGGCGCAGCCCGAACCCGTAGGCCAACGCCCCGGCCCCCGCGAAGATCAGGGTGCCCTTGGTGTCGCTCAGATCGTGGTAGCGGGGTTGGGAGTTGTAGTAGTAGAACATCCCGAACCCCACGATGTGCAGCAACGCCACGAACCCGAACAGCCCGGCCAGCCGCGGGATCTCATCACGGGTGAACCGGATCCGCTGCTTGTCGGTCACCATCGGCTCGCTCGCTGTCGCTGCCGTGGAACCGCTCTGGTGGGATGGCATCGTGCGCTCCTCTTTCAGGCTTCGGCCGGCCCTCACCCGCGGGCCGGCACAGATCCTGTGCTGCGAGATGGGTGCAGTAGCCTCGGATGGTAATACCGAGTGACTAGCTAAAACCACTCGATCGTGGCAAAATGCCTGAAAAACTACGCTCGGTGTTCTCGAAGAGGCGATGGGTCGTCTGGAGTGTGGTGGTCAAGTCGGTCCAGCAGTGGCGTGCTCGAGAAGGTGACGCCACAGCGTCGCCAGTCTGGGCCGGTTACGGGGAAGGGTGAGGGCATGCACACGGTGACGGGAACGCGTGAGCCTGCGGACTATGTGGCTGGGCGGTTCGACGATGCCGGTGACCGGCGTCAGGCCAATCGCGCGGTCGGTGTGAGCGCTGTGGGGCTGGCCGTGACGGGGCTGGTGGAGCTGGGCATCGCGGTACTCACCGGCTCGGTGGGTC
>Ga0213873_10000041_pt1 | contig 31276 bp, 23 predicted proteins | sample VelepicomBERX_R3_FD_160067 | JGI IMG/M metagenome (GOLD analysis project Ga0213873, IMG submission 160067) | Rhizosphere microbial communities from Vellozia epidendroides in rupestrian grasslands, the National Park of Serra do Cipo, Brazil - RX_R3 | ecosystem: Host-associated > Plants > Roots >...
AACGGCGCCCAGCACTGTCCAGGCGTTCGGTGCGTGGCCCTGCACGTCCAGCCACGGGAAGTAATGATCACTGCAGACCTCGAACGCGAACCCGGCCTGCTCGGCGCCCACCGCGTACCGCACCAGGTCGGTCGGCCCGGACTGCTCGGTCATCAAGGTGTATCCGATCTCCATGCCCGCTCCATCCCGCCCGTCGATGACTGACGTGACAGTGTCGATGACGCCGTGGTGGATGTCCCGCGCTTGAGATCATATCGTGATGATCATCCCGTTCGCGCTCTGCGAAGCCAACCTCGTCGCAGCCGTTGCGATCGTGGCCCGGGTCGTGCGCGTCAGGCGCCGTCGTTGAGAAAGTCGGCGACCGCGTGAGCGAACCCATCCGGGTCGTCACCGACATCCTCGATGATCAGTGCGGAGACCAGCTCCGGATGATGCGCGGCGAGCTGGTAGGCGGTGATGCCACCCAGAGAATGTCCGAGAACCACGACCGGACCCAGACCGAGCCGCCGCAGGAACGCGGCGGCGTCGTGGACGAACTCGTCCCGGCTGAATCCACCATCACAGTCGCTGTCACCATGCCCGCGCTGGTCTGGAGCCACGATACGGACCTGCACACGCAGGTCAGCAGCCGGCCACAGGAAGATCGCACCGCGCCCAAGGCTGCCATGCAAGGCCAGCATCACGCGGCCGTCGCCGCCGAGATCGAGATAGGACAAACCTCTCGCCTCAGCGATCGATATCCACGCCTGCCGCCGCATAGGACCACGATCCCACCCGAAGCCACCGGTGATCCTGAGGCGGGTCATCGCGACGAACTCCCGGACTTGGTGCAGTGGCGTGACCGTGTCCCGCTCACCGTGAAAGGCGAGGATGGGACAGTGGGCGGTGGTACCGGAACGGAGCAGGGACCGGTCCCCCCAGGTGTCGACCGGACCCAGGAGCAGGTCGGCATGACGCGACTGGAACTTCGGTGCGGCGGTACGCCATGCGGCGGGGTCGACAATGGCGGACCTTACGGTGGCCGCTCGGAAAGTCGTGGTGTTCGTCGCGGCCCGCAACGCGGTGTAGCCACCCGCGCTCGCGCCGCTGATGACGACTCGGGTCAGGTCAAGAGTCCCGTCTCGTCCGACCACCCGTCCGGCCGCGTGGACGGCGTCGACGCAGTCGGATACGTCCAGTACACCCCATCGGCCGCGTAGCGCGTTGCGGTAGGCGCGACCGTAGCCGGTACTACCCCGGTAGTCCACGTCGAGCACCGCGAACCCGTGGCCGAGGAAGAACTGGACCCAGGGGTCGAGGCGCAACGGAGCGTTCGAGGTCGGCCCCGGGTGCGCACGGCCTACCACGGGCACCGGCGCGGGAGATTCCCCTGGTCGGGGACGGTACACCGTGGCATACACCCGGCCGCCATCCCGAGCGAGGATGTCGAGGACCTCAGGACTCGGCGCCTGCGATCCCGACACGACCCCCCTCCCACCGCTGTCAGCCCGTGTGACTCGCCACTGTCGATGTCGACCACGACGACAGCGGGCATCCGATCCGGAGCCGACCCGATCATCGCGACCCCTCCGGCGTGTGCCGCCACATACGGCTTCATCGACGTATAGGGCAGCTCCACGGCACGCGCCTCGGACCGGCGACGGTCCCAGATAGTGAGCTGGGTGGCTCCGCCCTGATGCGCGAGGAGAACGATCCGGTCGTTATCCAAAAAAAATGTAGGTGGAGTACCCGAACTCCCATTGCGCCGTTCCCAGCTCCGCCGACTCACAATGAACCAACGAGACGATCTCACCGTCCGGCGGGCAGGCGTACAGGTCCCACCAACCGGTACGGTCAGACACGAAGTGCAGGACACCACCGGGACTCCATTCCGGCTGGAACACCGACTCCTCCGGCCACCGGCGATGGTGAACTGAGCGCCGACTTGGTCGGTCAACTCGACATCACCTTCGGTGGCAAGAATGGACGACCGTAGAGCGACAACCACCGTTCATAACCAAGAAGGGAGCTGTAGCCGCAGGGGAATGAGGAGGTCTTACCACGATGCGTGCATTCAATTTCCCCCAATACGACCGCTGCGGAAGACGCCACCATTAAGGCCCGTGTGCCTCTGGGCACGGGGACGCTCGGCTTCCAGAACTGGGTGTTGAAGATCGAGCGCTACAACTGCCAGAGCCGCCAGTTCTGATCAGGTACCGGCGTAGCGACAGAAATCCACCAGGCGTCCCCGGGCAACCCTGGTGGATTTCCGCCGCAGTCTGGGATTGATCGTGATGGTCGGGGACAACGGTTCTGGGACAGAAAACAAGGAGGTCGGGTAGCTCGGGAGAATCCCACCCCCGGGCGTTGTCAAGTGCGAAGCCGCTTGCCTGCGGGATTGCGACTTGCGCTCAGGCCGGCTCGCCGAACGGGCCGATCAGCCAGTTCCCTGGAGCGTTCTCATCGTCGCTGAGATAGAACTCGCGGATGGCGGTCCTGAATTCCTCGTGGCTGATGGCACCGTCGCCGTCACGGTCGAGGCGGCGGAAGGCGTCGCTGCCATGCTCGGGAGAAACCCCCAGCGCGCTGTACATGTGGGCGTATTCCTGCGATTCCACTAAGCCGTCTCTGTTGGTATCGAGCGCGGACATCAGGGCATCGGCGATCGCCAGTACGGCGCTTTCGAAGTTCCCCGGGGATGTGACGCTGGACTTCATGGCCTCAATGAATTCCGGTCGGGCCAGTCTCCCGTCCGCGTCGGTGTCCCCGGCGGCGAGCAGCAGCCCCCACCAATTCTCGACGGCATCTCTCATCGCAGTCGCGTTCACCTGGTCCTCCTCCTGCGCCACAGAGGCAAACCGCTCGGCCATCCGCTGGAAGTCCTCGTGCGTGAGATAACCATCCTTGCCCTGATCGAACCAGTTAAAGAGAACGATGAACTTCCGGTCCTTCACGGCGTCCGACATAACCGCTCCCCTGTTTCCCGTGCATGGCACACCCTGTGCCACTGCGATCTGTCATGATGATAGGAGCACCGGAAGCAGAGTGTCAACCAGGGGCTCAGCATTGGCAGGGGCACTGATAAGGGTTTGCGGGGAAAGCGGGAGTGGGGAGGCAGCGCTTACCTCGCCTATTCGCGGGTATGATCATCTGGTCGGGAGCCTCGACCGACCTCTCTAGTTGATCTTTTTGTTGGGTGGTGGGCGGGGTGTGGTGCCCGACTGTCGCGTCGGTGGGCGCCGGTTCCACGGGCCGGGTGGGTTCCTGGGGTCGTTGGGTCGGATCGGGTTGGTCAGGGTGGTGGCAGGGCGAGGATCGCGGTGAAGGCCTGGCATAGGTCGTGGGCCCAGGGCCAGGCTTCGGGGATTCTCAGGCGTCTGCGTCGTTGACCACGCACGATGCGCCCGGAGGTGTGCAGCAGCCGGTAGCGCAGCGTCTTGGGTTCGGCCTTGGCGAGGTCGCCGGTCAGGGCGAGCAGTCGGAGCCAGGCGAGCAGGTCGCAGGCCAGGGATACCGCGGCGTACCAGGCTTGGTTGATGGCGTAGTCCCGGGAGGGCATATGCGCCAGGCCGGTGTTCTTGCCGCGGCGGATGCGGTCTTCGACCCGGGCTTGGGTGCGGTGAGCGGCTTCCCGGAACTGGATGTCTGTGCTGGGGGTGTTGGTGGCGATGACCTGGTAGCGCTTGCCGGCGTGCTGTTCGAACAGGGACGGTTGCGCGCCGGGGTGGGGGTTCTCGCGGCGGATGATGATTCGCATGTCGGGCGGCCGGCCGGCGAGGCGGTCACCACCGACACTGTGGCGAAGCAGCCCGGTGAGCTCGGCGATCTGCGCGTCCTCACGGGGATCGCCCGCCGCGTCCAGCGCCGGCTGCCACGCGGTGGCGGGCAGCGTGCTGAGCACGGCGCGGATGCGCTCGTCGACGTCGAATCCGACCGAGTAGTGCACCGGGAAACCCGGGCGGGTGTCGAGCGCGCTGATGTGGCTGACCAGCGCGTGGGTGGACCCGGCGCCGTCGCGGGTGATCAGCATCCGGCGTCGGTGCCGGACCGGGATCTGGGCGATCGCCTCGGTCAGCACCTCGATATGGTCGGAGGCCGTGGTGGACCCGGCCCGCCCCGGCCGCAGCCTGATCACCAGCGACTCGCCGGTGTTGTCACACCATGCGGTCAGCGGATGAAACCCAAACGTCTTCTTGAAGGGGGGCCCGGCCTGCTGTTCGTCACTGTGGGCCGGCACGATCGAGGCGTCCAACCGGATCACCGTCATTTCACCCGGATCCCGCCCGGCCGCACGGGCGGGTGGGATCCGCCCGTGCCGGGCCACGATCCGCTTCCACACATGCTCTCGTACCCGCGCCCGCGCCACCGCGACCTTCCCCAGCCTGGCCGGGGTGAGCTCCTCCAACGCCCGCCACACGGTGGTGTCCGAGGCCACCGACCCGAACAATTCGCCCTGGTGGCGCAGGGTGTCGATCTGACTGATCGTCGCGCCACCATCGGCGGTCATCACCGCCGGATCCAAGAGCACCCGACCCCGATCATGCACCGGCCAGAACCCGGGCCGAGCCAGCGCCCTGGACAACGCCCCGGTCAGCCCCACCCGATCAGCCGCCAACCGCAGCAACCCCGACCCAACATGCGACACCACACCATGGCCGCCCACTTCCACGGACAGACCCTTCGACCACGCGGTAACATCCATCTGAAAAGTGCTTCTCACGCTGGCGGGAACAAGGACGTCGAACACCCTTATCTTCGCAGCTCAGAGGCACTTTTCGCGTATCAGAACGCCGACCAAGCAAAGATCATTCTGATCTCGGTGAATGACCGAGGCTTACCGTCGACGGAGGGTCAGAGCGGTGGTAGCTGGCGCTTAGCCACGATCACCGGCTCACACGTGGACTCCCGATCCCGTGGCACGTCGATCTCGACCGGCCCAGCCTCGGTCACCGCATGTTATCTTGAGCCGAAAGATGATCATCGTTGTGACCAGCGGTGGTTCAACAAGGACGGTGTTGTCGACGTGGTCATCAGCAGGGTCCGATGATCGCTGCGGGTGTTGCGGCGTGTCGGGCGAGTCGCCGCAGACCTTGGCCACTCGACGTTCTCCGAGGGCCAAGGCCAGTGCCTCGCGGGAAGTCAGTATGAAACGGCCGGCTCCGGTTTCCGCCGGTAGCCACTTGGCTTGTGTCGTGGGTCGTCCGACGCTGGTGGGTGTGTGCAACCAGGCGGGTGGGCGGAGCCACCGGCAGAGGGGAACCGACCGTGATGTCCAGTATGCCATCGGCGGAGTTGATCCATCTGGGATGGGCACCTCGGTGAACACGATCGTGGTGGGGGTGCTGCGTCCCGGGGAGGAGATGCCGGTCGTGGGGCGGGTGTTCAACGATGAGGAGTCGATACGGCGGTTGATCGGGCGGTTTGCTGATCGGCTACAGCTGTCGGCGTGTTATGAGGCTGGGCCGGGTGGCTATGAGCTGCATCGGTTGTTGACCTCGATGGGGGTGGCCTGTGAGGTGGTCGCGCCGTCGTTGGTTCCGAAGGGGCCCTCAGATCGGGTGAAGACGGATGAGCGGGATGCGATCGGAGTTGGCCCGGTTGCACCGGGCCGGGGCGCTGACCGCGATCCGGGTGCCGACAGCGTCGACACCCCGCCCAGAGCCAGGCATTACTCGGAGATATCTGCCTCGACGCTCGTGCCCGCTATTGCCGCTTCAGACCCACCGGGAACGCCGCCTTCGTCGAACGCGTCTTCGGTCGGTGAGTCGCCCGTTGGGTTGACCGGCGCGGGTATGGGTCTTTTGTTCTGGTGGTGTTTGCCGCGTACGTGGATGACCCCCGGTTTTCCGTCGCCAGGGGTGCGGCGACCCAGGTCGAACAGCGCCGTCGCGGCCACCAGGTCGCTGAGCTTGGTGTAGCCGTAGTTGCGGGCGTCGAAGTCCGGGCGTTGCTGAGTGAGGATGTGGCCGACGTGGGCGAGGTGGGCCCAGCCGTCATCGTCGGAGGACGCCTCGACGGCGTTGCGGAGCTGGTTGACCAGTGCGGTGTCTTTCGTGAGTTTCGCGGCCGGGGTGCGTGATGCCGGCTTGACCGCCACACCCGAAAGCGCGGTGGCGCTGTGGCCGTAGGTGAGGTTTTCGAGGTAGATGAACTTGTCGCACGCCGCGACGAAGGGCTTGGGCGTCTTGTGCTCACCGAACCCGTACACCGTCAGGCCCGACTCACGGATCCGCGCGGCCAGGCGGGTGAAGTCGCTGTCGCTGGACACGAGGCAGAATCCGTCGAGGCGCCCGGAGTACAGCAGGTCCATCGCGTCGATGACCAGCGCCGCGTCGGTGGCGTTCTTGCCGGTGGTGTAGGCGAACTGCTGGATCGGCTGGATCGACTGGGCGAGCAGCTGGTCCTTCCAGCCTCTCAGGCTCGTGCCCGTCCAGTCGCCGTAGGCGCGTTTGACATGGGCGGTGCCGTACTTGGCGACCTCGGCCAGGTGTCGCTGCGGTGTGGGCGATGGCGTGAGGCACGGGGTGTTCCAACAGGCGACCCTCCACCGGAACACCCGGCGGACTCGGCGACGCCACCACCGGTGACCTCGCCCACCAGCTCACCGACACACCCGTCTCAACCGAAGTTTCGTGATCTTGGTGCCGGTATTACCGGACTGACCCCTCGCAGAGGGGTTCTGACCCGGCGGGATTGTAGACAGGACTCTCGGCGTGTCGACTGCTCCGTCGAGCGGATGGCGTTTGTCCAGCTCGGGCTTCTTCGGTTATGACCGGCCGGTGCCGTGGCGTCTCACCGGCGCGATCACCTCGTTTCGCTTAGTGAGAGCGTTCTCACCCGTGCCTGCAGCACGGGACTCAGCGAAGGAGACCGATCAACGATGCGTATCCACAGAGTGGCCGGCGTGCTCACCGCTGCGGCCGTCGCCGGGGGGCTACTCGCCGGCTGCGGCGGCAAGACCAGTCCCGCTACCGCACCACCGCCGGCCGCGAACGGTGCACCGGCCACCACCCAGCCGTCGCACAACCAAGCCGACGTCGTATTCCTCCAGAACATGATCCTCCACCACACCCGGGCCATCACGATGTCCCAGCTGGCCCGCAACCAGGCGACCTCACCGCAGGTGAAGGATCTCGCCGCCCGGATCGAGAGTGAACAGAGCCCGCAGATCCAGCAGATGAGTGCCCTGCTCACGGAATGGGGGGTCCCGTCGCCGACCACCACCGGCGGTACGGGGACCGTCAGCGGTACGGGGACCGTCAGCGGCACGGGGGCCGTCAGCGGCACGGGCCACGGTCAGATGCCCGGGATGGTGAACGGCACCGGGTTCGACCGGATGTTCCTCCAGACGATGATCGTTCACCACCAGGGGGCGGTGGACGTGTCCCAGACCGAGCTGGCCCAAGGCAGCAACCCCGCCACCCACAACCTCGCCCAACAGATCATCAGCGCGCAGCAAGCCGAGATCAGCGAGATGCAGGCCCTACTCCAGGTGGTCTGACCGGCACGGCCAAGCGGGTGGGCCGCGACGGCACCACCGTCGCGGCCCACCCGCCAACTAGGACCCCACCTCCACAGCGCCGGCGTCAAGACCCGAGCCGGAGAAGCCATCACCAACCAGTGGAGAGCGCCGGTGACCAACCCGCGGTCATGATGAGGGTCGTGAGTGGGCTCGTCGCTTCTCCCGCCCGGCTCGGGGAGAGCCGGCTGTCCGACGGGCGGCTGCTCGGCTGGGCGGAACGGGGACGGCCAGACGGTGTTCCGGTCCTGCTGTGTCCGGGCGCGGCCACCAGCCGTTGGCTCGGCGTCGGAGCCGGCGCTGTCGAGGCACTCGGGGTGCGCCTGGTCTCGGTGAGCCGTCCAGGCCTGGGCACCTCGATACCAGCACCCGGCCGGTCGTTCGCCGAGTTCGCCGAGGACATCCGCCACCTCGCCGCGCGGCGCGGGCTGCGACGCCCCGCCATGGTCGGGAACTCCCAGGGCGGGCCGTTCGCGCTCGCGTGCGCCGTGGCAGGCCTCACCGGGGCGTTGGCTCTCGTCTCCGGCACGGACGAGGTCGCCGCAGGGACACGGCAAGCAGCAGTGCCGTGCTGGGCGTCCGCCCCTCACCGAGGCGGCCACGCTGACGCGCATCAGCCTCGCACCCATGAAGCCCCCGTCAGGCGGGGTCCTTCTTGACGTAGGTGTGGGTGCGGGCGTACGACTGGAAGCCGATACTGCGGTAGAGCGCCTGGGGGATGGGGTAGACCTCGTCGCCCCTGGGAGAGACGACGGCCATTCCGGCGCCCGCCTCACGGAGGGCATGCAGCGCGGCGAGGCAGACCGCGCGGGACAGGCCACAGCGGCGGAAGTCCGGCGCCGTGCCGACGGGTTCGATCAGGCCCACGCGATTGCCCTCGTCATACCAGATGTGGCAGTTCGCGACGAACTCACCGTCCGGAGCTTCCACCACCCAGTCCAGCTCGGACCGGTAGGGCCAGGCGGCCATGACGTCGCGATAGGACTGCGCGGTCACGCGGGTGGAGTTCCATGCCCTCTGATGCACGGCGACGCGGTTGGCCAGGTCCTCTTCTCCCCGGACGGCGCGTGCGGTGAAACCCTCCGGCAGTTCGGGCTTGGGCAGGTCGAGCAGCGAGCGGGCGTGGTAAGCGAAATACGGCGCGTCCTCCGGCCGTTCGTACCCGTGGCGCGCCACAGCCTCCCGCAGCTCCACCTGGTTGTCCAGAACGTCGAACTCACGTACGCCGCCGCCGGCCAGTTCGTCGAACCAGGCGAGGACGTCGTCGGCCAGCTCTGAGCGCGCCGGGTCGACCTGCAGTTTCAGCTCGTCCGGGAAGTGGGCCCAGCCCCATGCCACCACGCGGCCGCCGTCCTCCCACAGGGCGATCGGCCAGTCCACCAGCTCCGGGCTATACATGAACCGGCCCCAGGCCAGGTCCCCGACGTGGTGGAGGCTGGCGGGTGACCACACTCTCTGCGTCAGCTCCTGCATTGCCCGCAGATCCGCCGCACCCGCGTAGGCCCGCATGATCGTTCCGATGACGTTCATCTTTTCACACCGGTATCGCGGCGGTCCCGCTGCCGCAGGTTGCCGGGCTCGGCCATCGCTGAGGTCCGCACTGTTTCGCCGTCCGACTGGTTGCCAGAGCAGTGCCCGCAGCCAGCACGGCCATCCCGCAAGCGATGATCCACAGGGTCGGGCGCGGCCCCAGCGCGGCGACGGCGACCCCGCCGATGCCGATCGCCACCGGCCGCAGGCCCCACGCGATGAAACGGAAGGTGCTGTTGACCCGGCCCTGCAGCTCGTCCGAGACCAGCGAGAGCCGGTACGACAGCTGCGTCACGTCGTACACCGGGCTGACCAGAGTCACCAGCACCCAGCCCGCGATCATGGCGGTGGGCGTCCAGGCCAGCGGCAGCAGCGGCATGGCTGCGGCCCAGACCACGAGCGAGCCGACGACCCGGTCGAACGGGACACGCCTGCTGATCCTGGGTGCCGGCAGCCCGCCCAGGATGCCCGCGCCACCGTGCCGAAGATCAGCGACAGCGCGTACAGGTGCGCGACCGCGGTCACCCTCGACCTGCCCGAGGTGACGGTCCGCGAATACCCGGTGCAGACGGGACGACCAAGTTCGACCTCGGCGTGTTCCTCACCGAGCACCGCATGCCCGACCGGGAGCCTGCCGGGCTCGCCGGGGTCGCCGAGTTCAACCGTGACCTCTACGACGCAGGCACCGTCGATGCCATCGTCAGCCGCTTCGTCCGCCTGCTCGGCATTCTGGTGGACGCCCCCGACCAGCCGGTCGGCCCGCTGGACGTCCTCGACGACGCCGAGCGGCGCCTGCTCGCCGACTGGGCGCCCACCAGCGTCGAGCTCCCGGACCGCACCCTGACTGGCCGCGCCCATGTGCTCGACGACGCGCTGCGCCTCGTGCCGCCCGGTGTGACAGGTGACCTGTACATCGCCACCGAGGACGACGCCGAGGGCCAGCTGGTGCCGTGCCCGTTCGGTCCGGCCGGGAGCCTGATGCATCGGACTGGTGAGCGGGCCCGCCGGCGCCGCGACGGTGTGCTGGAGGTGCTGCGCCGCGAAGGCGTCCCGCGCACCCCGGAGGAGGAGATGCTGCGCGGGTTCTTCGCTGACGCGCTGTCCGTGCCCGCCGTGGGTATGGACGACTCGTTCTTCGCCCTGGGAGGGCACTCGCTGCCCGCCACCAGGCCGGTGGCCAGGATCCAGGCCGAGTGGGGCGTGGCGGTGCCGATCAGCGCCGTTTTCGACGCGCCATCGGTGGCCCTGCTGAGCGAGTACCTCGCCGCGTCCGGGACGCTGCCGAGCGGCACGACAGAACCGGGGAGGTGAGCTATGCCGGTGGGGACCGGGTTTACTGCGAGGTGGGCGGGGGTAACTGACTGCAACCTACGGTCGGCTTTCCCGGAGCGGGCGCCGGGCCGTCACAGCGCAACCCGGTGTCCCGAAGGGGGCACCTCTGAGGCTTAGGAAGCTCTGAGGCTTAGGAGGAGAGATGGCTGGAGGACCGATCGTCCTGGCGGCGTTCGTCTTGGTGGTTGTGGGGGTGTTCATAGGGTGGAGACTCAGTCAGTGGCGGATGGAGGTGCGAGCGAGACGACAGGTGGCAGCGCAGCTCTCTCTTTCTCGGCAACTGCTCGAGCTACGGGCCGCGAGGCAGAAGAACTACTCTGACTTGTCGCGGCTGGGGCACCCGGCAAGCGGGTTCCAGCGCCGAGCCGGGTAACTCCCACCGCTCTCACGTGGACCTCGGTGCTAGTCGCCGCTCTGCGGGCCGCCCTCGACCTCTGAGGTTCATAACGTCCCCCGATGGGTCCACCCGCAGGCATGTCATCTTTTTTCCGGTTTCCCCCGGCGGGAACTAGCCGGGCACCCCTGGGCGACTACTGCGTCAGAGGTCAGCGCGCCGAGGAGTCGTGGTCGCGCCGATCGGCGAGCGCAACGGAGCTGGTGAAGGGAGTGGCCATCGGTGATGAAGGTGGACGCGGGTGCGGTCGGGCGGGCGGTGCGGTGGGCGGGCGTGGGTGCCGCCGTCCTGACCGGTGGCCTTGTCCTTATCAGCGCCCTCGGCGGATGCGGGGGCGCCAACGGTCCGTCGTCGACCGGGCCGTCGGTGAGTGGGCCGTCGGTGAGTGGGCCGTCGGTGAGTGGGCCGTCGGTGATCGGCATGGACGCGGTCGCCGCCGCGGTGAGCGCGGCGGAGCGGCCGGTGGCCTGGCAACTGTCCTCGGCACCCCTGATCACCGTCGGCACTGGTGAGCGGGGCAGGCGGGTCGCGGTCATCACCAGGGACATCAACGGGTTCATTCAGTCGATCAAGGACGGTATCAGCGCGGCGGCCGGCAAGGCCGGGATGACCACGCTGACCTCGAGTCCGGCCGGCAGCGCGGCGGACGTGGCTCGCCAGATCTCCCAGGCGATCACCCAGCACGCCAGCGCGGTCATCACGGTCGGCTTCACCACCGCGGAGATCGCCGCCCCGCTCCAGCAGGCCCACTCCGCCGGTGTCCCCGTGGTCCAGCTGTTCGTCACCGACCCGGGCGCGCCCCCGGCCGGCGCCGGTGTGTTCGCTTACGTCAGCCCGTGCTACAGCTGTATCGGCGCGACCATGGCCGATATCGTCATCCGCGACTCCGGCGGCGGGGCGGACGCGGTGTTCGTCAACGCACCCGATGTCGGCATCGCCACCTTGGAGGCGGACGGGTTCACCGCGGAGATGCGCCGGCACTGCCCACGCTGCACCACCACGGTGGCCGACGCGCCTATCGCGCAGTGGGGCACGCAGATCCCCGGCATCGCCACCGCCGCGGCGGCCGACCCGAAGGTGAGCTACATCGTGCCGGTGTTCGACACCGCCTCCCCGCTGATCGTGCCCGCGCTGGCCGCCGCGAACGCCACCGGACGGGTCAAGCTGGTCAGCTCCAACGGTGACCAGGCGCAGCTTCAGGACATGAAGAACGCCGGCTCGCCCCGGTGGGTGGGTGATGTCGGTGTCAACGGCGCGTGGATCGGCTGGGCGAGCATGGACGAGGTGTTCCGCGCCCTGACCAACCATCCGGCGCTCGCCGACGAGAAGATCGGCTTCCGCGCGTTCACCCCCACCGACATCGATACGCTCGACCTCAGCCAGAACCCGTCGACCTGGTATGGCGGCACGGACTTCGCCACCCGGTACCTGATGCTGTGGGGCCTGTCCTGACCCGAGCGTCGCCGGCTGAGCCCATACCGCCGGAGGGCACCGACGCCGCGCCCGCCTTGGTCGCGCGCGCCCTCAGCAAGCGGTTCGCCGGGCGCACCGTGCTGCACCGGCTCGACCTGGACCTGCACCGAGGCGAGGTCCGGGGCCTGCTCGGGCACAACGGATCCGGGAAGTCAACCTTCGTGAAGATCCTGTCCGGTTATCACCAGCCCGAGCCCGGCGCGGCGCTGACCGTGTGTGGGCAGCCGGTGGCCTTCACCCGGTCCGGCCACGATCCGGCACACGGGTTGATGAGCTTCGTCCATCAGGACCTCGGCCTGGTCGCCACCGCCACGATCGTGGAGACCTTCGGCGTCGGCCGCTACCTCACCGGGCTCGGCGGGAGGATCTCCTGGCGCCGGGAGCGGTCCCAGCTCGCCGCCGCCCTGGCTCGGTTCGGCGTCGATCTGCCCCCGGATCGGACGATCGCGGAGATTCCCGTCACCGACCGGGCGATACTCGCCATCGCCAGAGCCTTCGATCGCCTGGCGGACCGGCGACAGGGGGTGCTCGTCCTCGACGAGCCCACCGCGTTCCTGCCCCAGGACGGGGTCGAGCGGGTGTGCGCGGCCATCCGGACCGTCGCCCACCACGGTGTCGGAGTACTGCTGGTCACCCACAACATCCCCCAGGCACTCGCCATCACCGAGCGGATCACGGTGCTGCGCGACGGGCACCGGGTGCTGGAGGAGCCCACGACCGCGCTCACCACTCAGCGGCTGGTCACCGCGATGGTGACCGAACCGGTGGGAGCGCAGACGACCTCGCGGGCGCGCCGGCCGCGCTCCCGCGAGGTCGCGCTGGCGGTTCGCGACCTGGGCGGCGCGGGGACCCGCGGGGTGTCCTTCGACGTGCGGGCGGGTGAGATCGTCGGTCTCACCGGATTGATGGGCAGCGGCTTCCAGCGCGTTCCCTACCTCCTGTTCGGTGCCACCGCGGCCCGGTCCGGATCAGCGTGCGTGCACGGCGACCCGCTGCCGCTGCCCCGTCTCACCCCCGCGCGCGCGATCCGGGCCGGGCTGTGTCTGGTCCCCGGCGACCGGGCTCGACACGCCGCCGTCCTGGACGCCCCAGCCGCCGACAACATCACCCTGGGCGACCTCGCTCGCCATGTCCGGCGCGGGCTGCTGCGCCAGGACCGCGTCGTGGCGCACGCGAGTGCCCTGATGGACCAGGCCGGCGTGCAGCCGCTCGCGCCCGGTCGCGACCTCCGCACGTTCAGCGGCGGCAACCAGCAGAAAGCCGTGCTGGCCAAGTGGCTCGCCCGCGCGCCCAGGGTGCTGCTCCTCGACGAACCGGTGCACGGGGTCGACGTGTCGTCCCGAGCGCAGATCTTCACCCGCCTCGCCGCGCTGGCTGACGCCGGCACCGCCATCGTGCTGGCCAGCATCGACCACGACGACCTCGTCGCGGTCTGCGACACCGTGCTCGTCCTGGCCAACGGGCGGATCACCGCTCGGCTCCACGGCGAGACCCTGACCGCTCAGCGGATGCTGACCGCGTGCTACCAGCACACCCGGACCCCCGACGAGACGGTGTGACCCCCGGGCGAGCGGGCGTGGTCCGGCGGTTCGGCCTGCTCGCCATCTGGGCGGTCATGATCGCCGTGTTCGGCGTACTCCGGCCCGAGGAGTTCCTCACCACCGGCACCGTCGGCGCGATCCTCAGCTCCCAGGCCCCGCTGCTCATCCTCGCCCTCGGGCTGCTCCCGGCGCTGACCGCCGACACCCTCGACCTGTCCGCCCCGGCCACGCTCGGCATCGCCGACACCCTGCTCGGCGAGCTCAACGCCGTGCACCACTGGCCGCTGTGGGCCGCGGCCGCCGTCATCGTGTCGTGCGGCGCGCTCATCGGCAGCCTCAACGCCGCGTTCATCGTCGGTTTCGGCGGCGATCCCATCGTGGTCACCCTCGGCACGGGCACCCTGCTCGGCGGCGCCGCGCTCGGCATCAACATCGTGCCCACCGCGGGCATCAGCGCCTGGTTGGTCACTCTCACCCGGCACCCGGTACTCGGGCTTCAACTCATCTTCTACCTCGGTCTCGCGCTGGCCCTCGGCACCTGGTATTTCGCCACCTACACCCCCACCGGGCGACACCTGTTCTTCGTCGGCGCCGGTCCCGACGTCGCCCGCCTCACCGGCATCAACGTGACCCGGTACCGCACCGCCGCGCTCGTCTACAGCGGTGTGATCGCCTCGATCACCGGTATCCTGCTCGCCGGCACGCTCGGCTCCTCAGATCCCACCATCGGCCCGACCTACCTGCTGCCGGTGTTCGCCGGCATCTTCCTCGGCGCCACCACGATCACCCCGGGCCGGTTCAACGCCTGGGGCACCGTGGCCGCGGTGTACTTCCTCACCACCGGCGTGACCGGCCTGGAGCTTCTCGGCCTGTCCGGATGGGTCAACCAGGTCTTCTACGGGGCCGCGCTCGTCCTGGCCGCCACCTTCTCGCGCATCGTCACCCGTGCCGACCCGGAAGGTGCACAAGCCTCCATATGACCCTGCACGGGGGCCAGAAAGGTGCACAAGCCTCCATAAGACCCTGTAGGGGCGGGCAGAAGGTGCACAAGCCTCCATGAGATCGTGCGGGGGTGGGTTTCGGGGAACCCTGGCGATCCTGGGGGCGACCATTGTCGTGTGGATTGTGCGGAGTGTCGGCAGGCTCTCTCGGCTCGACAGGAGGACGAGGCGAGCGCGGTGGGCTGGGATGTGATCGACGCGCACCTCACCATGTGCGCCATGTGCCGCTGGTTCGCCGCCAAGGCGGCGCGCGTCACCAGGCTTGCGCGCGCCGCCGTGGCCGCTTCGGAGCCCGACGTCATCGAGGCGGTCCTCCGGGTGGGATCCGGCCCGCGGTGGCGTGAAGACCAACGACATGGTGCCGACGTTCGCGCTGTGGTGGCGGCGGCTCGGTGGTGTGGTTGCCCGTGCTGTCGCCGGTTGACCGCATTGCTCACGCCGTCGCCCTGAACTCGGCGGCAGTAGGGTGGTCACCGGAGAGGGGAGCTAGGGGCCACGCTCGGGACCTGCGGGAGGCGGGCTACTCCGTCGAGGGGGTCGGTGAAGTCGAAAGCGGTGGTGTCGTCGTAGGCGGCCAGGATCCGCTGGGCGGTCGTGGTGATGTGGATCTCGTCGGGTCCGTCGTAGATGCGGGTCCCCCGGGCGGTGCGGTGGGCCACGGAGAGGTAGGGGTGCAGGAGCCCTTCGGCACCGAACACCTGCACCGCCCGGTCGAGCACGTCGTTGACCATCCGCGAGGCCGCGACCTTCGCCGCGCTCACGTCCGAGGTGGTGGGCAGGCCGGCGTCGAACACCGCGGCGGCCCGGCGCAGCAGGCTGCGGGCCGCGCAGATCTCGGTATAGGCCGCGAACACGTGCTGGTGCATGAGCTGCTTGTCGGCGAGCACTCCGCCGAGGGTGCGGCGCCGGCGCATCCGCAGGCACATCAGGTCGAACGCGCGCTGCGCCTGGCCTGACCAGTGCATCGCGCGCAGCAGCCGCCCGAGGTTCAACCGCCGCCCGATCACGGCGCTGCCCCTTCCCCGTCGGCCCACCAGATGGTCCTCGGGTACCCGCGCGTCAGCGAACTCCAGCTCCCACTGGTCGGACTCGAGACCCAGCACGGACAGCGACCGCACCACCCGGAAGCCGGGCGTGCCCGCCGGCACCACGATCAGCGACAACGCGCCGCGGATCGGCCTGCCCAGCGCCTCGGTCCGGGCCACCACGGTGGTGAAGGTGGCGCGGCCCCCTCGGCAGGTGAACCACTTGCGCCCGTGCACCGTCCACATCCCCTGGGCCAGCCGCGCCTCGGTGCGCAGCAGGCTGGCGTCTGACCCGCTGACCCCGGGCTCGGTCATGCCGTAGCCGGCCACAGCGGTTCCCGCCGCGAGCGGGGCCAGGTACTCCCGGCGGACGCGCTCGGAGCCCGACTCGTGCAGCATCCACACGTCGAGCGTCGCGGCGGCGCCGAACACGCCGGGTCCGTGCAGCGTGCGGCCCTCCTGCTCGCCGATCGCCAGGTACTCGGGCAGGGTGAACCCACCGCCGCCGAGCTCGGGCGGGTAGTACAGCCCCCAGAGACCGGCCGACCGCGCCCGCCGCTGCAGCTCGGCCAGTACTCCGGGGCCCTCCGGACCGCTGAGCAGAGCCTCGCGGGGCAGGATCTCCTCCTCGGTGAACCGGCGCACGGCCTCGCGCACGGACACCGGGTCCCTCGGCGTCGCCCCGGTGCGGGCGGGCCTGGTGGCCAGCTCGAGCAGGGCCCGCTTGTCGACCTTGCCCGCCGGGGTGACCGGCAGCTCATCGAGCACCACCAGCTGCTCGGGGAACTTGCGCCGCTCCAGGCCGGCCGCGTCGAGGAACGGACCGAGTCTGGTGATGTCCAACGGTGGTGCCCCCGCCCGCAGCGCCACACACGCGCACACCCGCTGCCCGAGGTCCGCGTCGGGGACCCCGATGCACGCGACACTGACCACGTCCTGATGCGCCGCCACCGCCAGCTCGACCTCAGTGGGGCTGATGTTGGCGCCGCCGCGGATGACGATCTCCTTGCCGCGCCCTACGAGGCGCAGCCTGCCCTCGGCGTCCAGAAAGCCCCGGTCGCCGGTGCGCACCCAGCCATCGGGAGTTCGGTAGCGCTCGTCGAGCTCCGGTGCGTGCACGTAGCACAACGGGGACATCGGTCCGCGAGCGAGGATCTCGCCGACCTCGCCCCGCCGGACCGGGTGGTCGGCGGTATCGGCGATGCGGATGTCACAGATCGTGGCGTTGGGCCTGCCGACCGTGTGCTGGGCCACCGGGAGGGGATCGTCGAGCAGCGTGTGACAGTTCACGCCATCGGCCGAGCCGTAGAGGCTCACGAAGGCGCAGCCTAGACGCCGCACGCACAGCTGCGCGGTCGGCGGGTCGATGGTCGCGCCGCCGCTGACCACGGCCACCAGCGATGACACGTCGGTTCGCGGCAGGTCCGGGTGACCGAGCAGGCGCTGGAACATGGTGGGTACCCCGAACACGTGGGTCGGCCGGTGCCCGGCGATGGCCGCGAGCACCTCCCCCGGGTCGAACCTCGGGAGCAGCACCAGGGACCCACCCAGCGTCACGAGTACCCCGACGGTCGCGCATGAGCCGAACGACGAGCCGAGCGGGACACCGAACAGGCCCCGCAGGGGGGAGCCGTCGGGCGGCGCCAGCCGGGCGAGGAACCGGCCTCGCCCGCCGACCAGCGCGTTGTGCGAGTACGCCACGATCTTCGGCTCCGCCTCGGTGCCCGAGGACACCAGCAGCCGCACCGCCGAGTCCGGGTCGATGGGCTCGACGGTGTCGGCTTCGAGCGCGGGCCCGGCCAGCAGGTCGTCCAGGCTCGTGGTGCCCGCCGGCGCCGGGCCGTCGACCACGATGTGCGCGAGGTCGGGAACCTCAGGTCGCACGCCCTGGTAGAGCTTCGCGACGTCGACGTCGGCGTAGTACCGGGAGATGACCGCGAGGCCGGCCCGGGACCTGCCCAGCAGCGCCCGCACGTCGCGGTCGCCGCGCCCGACAGGGAAGGGCAGCACGACACCACCCAGCGCGGCGACCGCGAGGTCCACGACCACCGAGCGCCAGGAGTTCGGCAGCTGGCAGCAGACCACCGACCCCGGCTCGACGCCCAGCTCGCGCAGGCCGCGGGCGAGCCGCAGCGCGGCGTCGTGCAGCTCGACGCGGCTGTGCACCCCAGAGGCGTCGAGCACCGCGGCCCGGTCCGGATCCGTCGCGACCAGGTCCGTGAACAATCCGAACACGTCCCGGTCGGGGTAGTAGCCGGCCCGGGACCACTCGCGGCGCAGCGCCGCCGGCACCAGGTCGGGCAACCGTCGGCTGAGCCGACGATCTGACTGCGGGGCGGGGCTCACGAGAACCTCCAGGGTGAGGTGAGGAGGGCACACCCGTGGTGGGTGAGGTAGCCGGCCAGACGCGGGTCGTCGAGCAGCGCGGTGAGGTCCTTGTGCGCCACCGCCGCCGGTACCCCGGCGGTGTGCAGGCGCTCCAGCCAGGAGCCCGCCGGCCGCGTGCGTAGCGGCGACTCCAGCCGGGCGCGGAGCCCGGCGGTGTCCCGCGGGTGCATGGGCGCCGGAACACCGACCACGCGGCACAGCGCGTCGATGGCGGTCGCCGACCGGGCGGCCAGGGCGAGTGGCTCGTCGGCGGTGCCGAACACGCCGGTGACCGGCCGGGGCGCGGCGCCGCAGCCGGTGACCGACCGGACCCGGCCCGCGTCCCGGCCCAGCGCGTCCGGGCCCAGTGCGCCCGAGCCCAGTGCGCCCGGACTCAGCGCGTCCGGGCCCAGTGCCTCGACGAGCAGCACGTCGGCCGCGCCCAACAAGGACGACTCGACGCGCCCGCCGCTGCCGTCGAGGTGGCGCCGCGCCAGGCCGGCGAGCACACCCTCGGTGCACACCTGGGCTCCGAGCAGGTCGAGCAGCGTCATCAGCGAGGGTCGTGGCGAGCCGGGCTCGCCGATCATCTCGGCGAGCCCCGAGTAGGCCTGCACCATGAAGTCGGTCCCCAGCGGCGGGTCGGCGCCACCCCAGAGCCCGCCCCACGCCGAGGCCTGCGCGTACACCAGCTCCGGGCGGATCCGTGCCAGGTGGTCGGCGTCGAGCCGGTAGCGCTCCGCGGCGCCCGGCGCCCAGTTCTGCACGAAGACGTCCGCGTCGCGCACCAGCTCACCGACCCGCGCCTGGCCCGCCGGCGTGCGGATGTCCACCTCCACCACCCGCTTGCCGTGGTTCAACGCCACGAACCGCGCCGAGCAGTCGCCGACCATCGGGGGCATCCCGCGCAGCGGGTCCCCACCCGGCGGCTCGATGCGCACCACCTCAGCGCCGAGCAGGAGGAGCAGCCGGCCCGCCAGCGGCCCCTGCACCCGACGGCAGGACTCGACCACTCGCAGGCCCGTCAGCGGCAGCTCCCCCGCATCGACCCTCGCCTCGCCGGCGGCCGATGCGGAGGCCGACGCGGACGCGCCGGTGTGGGTGCTCAGCCGCCACGGCGCGGGCGGACCGGCCGCAGCCAGGACGTCGGGGTCGCGCCGCCGCTGCGCCACACCGCGCACCGGGCACAGACTCATCCCGGTCTCGGCGGCGACGCGCACGAGGTCGGCGAAGGCCCACCCGGCGATCGCCTGGTGCAGCTGCGGACACAGGCCGGCGGTGGCACTCGGATAGCGCAGGACGAAAGGCCGCCAGCTGCGGCTGACCGCCGCCGCGTCGGTGCCGAGCCGCTCCCAGAACGCCCGCCAGGGCGCAGCATCAAGGGCCTCCAGCTCCAGTGGCACACCGTCGGCGGACCGGAAAGGGGGACGGACGGTTCCCGGTGGCTGCCGCGGTTGGCCGGTCTCCGGGTCTTCGGCGGCCGTCGCGGCCGCGAGGTACTGGCTCACCGTGAGGGCGGCGGCCGCCGGGAGGGACACCGACGCGTGCGACACGGCCAGCCCCCGCAGCCGCCCCACCACCACGGCCAACGCACCCTGCAGCGCCAGGCTCGCCGCCGTGGCACAGACGTAGGGCGCCCCTATCGGCTCCACCCCGCCGGCCGCGCGGCCGTGCACCGCCATCAGCCCGAACGCGGCCTGGGCGGCCAGCTCGTCGTACGGGCCGTCCCGCTCGGCTCGCCACCCCCGCACCGAACTCGTGGCGCTGCCGTGCGCGCCGAGGACCCGCAGCCCGGTGCCCGACGGAGCGTCCGACACCGGCTCCGCACGGTCGGCCGGCCCGGGTGGTCCACCACCCGTCGCCGCCAGCAGCCGGCTCGCCGCGGCGCGCAGGCACCTATCCAGCGCAGCTCGGGTCGGTGGCACCGACACCCGGTAGGGCACACCGGCACCACGTTCGCGGATGACACACGACGAGGGTCGGCCAGCGTCACTGAAAGTCAACGGTCTCACCTCTCCGGCGATGCCCTGTCACACGACCAGGTCTAGTGTCTAACACTAGAGTTTCACTACAGTCAACAGAGGGTTCGACGGCTCAGGGGACGGTCATGACGCGCTCGACGGAGGACGGGGCGGCGGAGGGCGCACCGCCGGCACTCGTGGTCGTGCTCACCCTGGCGATGACGCTGCCGATGCTCGTGCTGTACGCCATCGGGGCCCTCGGGCCGCGGCTCGTGACCGGCCTGGGGGTCGATCGGACCGAGCTCGGCCTCGTGCCCGCGGCCGGGTTCGCGGTCGCGGCGGTGCTGTCGCTGTGGTCTGGCCGCGTGGTCGACCGGGTGGGCACCCGGGGCGCCGGCGCGGCGCTGTTCGTCATCGTGGCCGTCTCGTTCGCCACGATGGCGCTGGCAGGCGGCCTCGGACTGCTCGTCGTCGCCGTCGCGGCGTGCGGGATCGCACAGGCTCTGGCCAACCCGGTCACGAACCGAATCATCGCTGAGCGTGTGCCGGTCAGGGCCCGCGGCACGGTGGTCGGGGTCAAGCAGTCCGGCGTGCAGCTCGCCGCCCTGGTCGCCGGTGCCGCGCTGCCGCCGGTCGCCGCGGTGTGGGGGTGGCAGGCGGCGTTCGCGTGCGTGCCGCCGGTCGCCCTGGCCTGCCTGCTCGCCACGCTCCGGTTACTCCCCGCAGCCCGCGATGTGGCTCGGAGACCGAGGACCGGCGGCGGGCGGTTGCTGCCCGCCGCACCCGGGCGGGCGCTGGGCTGGTTGCTCGCCATGCAGCTGTGCCTCGGCGCCGGGCTCGCCGCCGTGACGACGTTCATCCCGCTCTACGCTCACCAGGACCTGGGCGCCGGCGATCGTCACAGCGCGCTCGTGCTCGCCGGCTTCGGTGTCTCCGGAGTGCTCTCCCGGGTGCTGTGGACATCGGTGGCCGGCCGCCGCGACGACCCGTTGGGCCTGCAGTTCCTCTTGGGGCTGTTCGCCGCGGTCGCCGCGGCTGCCCTGTGGCTCAGCGGTGTGGTCCCGGCGGGGGGCCTCGCGCTGGTGTGGGCCGGGGCCATCGGGGTGGGGGCCACCGCCGTGGCCGCGAACGCCGTCTCGATGCTGAGCGTCATCAACGACCGCCGCTTCGGCCCGGTGGGGCACGCCTCGGCGCTGGCCTCCAGCGGGTTCTTCGCGGGCTTCGTGGTCAGCCCGCCGCTTGCCGGGCTGCTCGCCGACACCGCGGGCTTCGGTGCCACCTGGGTGCTGGTGATCGGGGCGTTCCTGCTGGCCACCGGCTGCGCGGCGGCCCTGCGGCGGCTCGGTCACGCGAGCGTCGCCGCGCCGGTCTCATAGCATGCCACCATGCCGGTGAGGCATAGCTCAGCTCGGGGCCGCCCGGGTGCTCGCGCAGACCGGTCGCACCGGTGAGGAGGACAGTGAGCCCCGACGTCATCGTCGTCGGCGCCGGCCCGACCGGGCTGACGACGGCGCTGCTGCTGGCCCACCACGGCGTGGCGTGCACGGTGTTGGAGCGGCGCCCCGCGCCGTCCCGGACTCCCCGAGCACGGGCGGTCACGCTGCGCACCATGGAGGTTCTTCGGGGTCTGGGCCTGGCCGAGGAGGTCACCGCCGCAGCGGTGGCCAGCGAGCGGACCGGGCTGCCGTTCACCTTCGCCCGCACCCTCGCCGAGGCCGCGCCCGCGCGGACCACCACCATGTTCCGCCGCGGCACGCGCGCCGAGCAGAGCCCGTGCACCACGGTGATGTGCCCGCAGGACGTGGTGGAGCGCATCCTGCTGGCCCGAGTCGCCGCTACCCCCTCGATCCGGCTGCGGCGCGGGGTGGACGTGCGCGGGGTGGACGTGCACGGCGACGAAGCGCTGCTGCACACCGCCGAGGGCAACCCGCTGCCCGCACGCTACGTGGTGGGCGCCGACGGCGCCTCGAGCCCGCTGCGCCGAGCGTGCGGCCCACCCACCGGGCCGGCTGACGAGTCCGGTGCGACGGCAGGGCCCGCCGTCGTCAACACGCTGGTGCTGTTCGAGGCGGACCTCACCGAGCTCGTCGCGGAATGTGGCAGCGCCATCTACTTTCTGGACCACGAGGGGGTGCGGGGCTACCTGCAGCCGACCGCGCAGCCGCACCGGTGGACGTTCAACCAGCTACACGAAGACCGGTCACCCGAAGACCGGTCACCCGGGGACCGGGAGCCGCTCGCCCGGACCGATCCCGCGGCCGCGGTGCGAGGAGTGCTGGGCGCCGACATCGCCGTGCGGGTCCTGGAGACGACCGACTGGACGATGCGCAGCGTGGTGGCGCCGTGGTTCCGGCACGGCCCGGTGCTGCTCGCGGGCGACGCCGCGCACGTGGTGTCGCCGTTCAGCGGGTCAGGGATGAACCTGGGGGTGCAGGACGCGGCGAACCTCGCCTGGAAGCTCGCCGCGGTGCTGCGGGGACACGCCGGCCCGCGGCTGGTGGCCAGCTACGAGGAGGAGCGGCGCCCGGTGGCGCTGTGGAACGTCGAGGAGGACCGCCGCAACGTGTCGACCGTCCGGGACGACAGCGGATGGCGACGGTGGAGCGTGGAGCTACCCCGGCGGCGCACCAAGGACGGGCTCCTGCTCGGGTACCGCTACCGCTCCAGAGCGGTGCTGCCCGACGACGACCCGGGCCCCCCCGAACCGGACTACGCCGAGTACGTGCCCTCCGCCCGACCAGGGGACCGCGCCCCGCACTGCTGGCTCGACGACCACGAGACGTCCACGATAGATCTCCATCGCGACGGGTTCGCCCTGGTGGGGCCCGACCCGAGCTGGGCGGAGCACGTCGCCGCGGCGGTCGCCGCGCTCGACCTGCCGGTGGCGGCGCTGCCCCCGACCACCGGAGCCACGACCCGGGCACGCCTCGCTGAGGTCTACGACCTGAGCCGAGGCGCCGTGCTCGTCCGGCCGGACGGTCACGTCGGCTGGCGCTGTACCGACCCACCGCCGAATCCCGCGGCGGCGATCGCCACCGCCATCCGCACGATCCTGGACATGGCCGGGTAACAAGGGTACCGGTAGCGTGTCGGGTCCGAGCCTGGGCCGAGTCCGCCCCTACACTGAGCTTCCCACGACGAAGATCGCTTCCGGTGGCCCACGCCCGGACATCCCGCTCGCGGTTCGGGCGGCCGACCTCCAGGCCCCGGTACGCCGGGAGCGACCGGCCCCAGGAGCGCTCGATGACCATCACAGGCGGCCGGAAAGATCCAGGCCCGACCGCCGGCGACAAAATCCTCAGCGCCGCCATGAGGCTCTTCGTCACGCAGGGTTACCCGTCCACGACGGTGGAGATGATCGCGCGGGAGGCGGGGGTCGCCGTGCAGACGGTCTACTTCAGCTTCCGCGCCAAGGCGAACATCCTCATCCAGCTCGTCGACATCAACGTGGCCGGGGACACCCAGCCCACTCCGACGCTGGAGCGGGCGTGGGTCACCAAGGCGCTCGCCGAGCCCGATCCCGCCCGCCAGCTCGAGCTCCAGGTCAAGGGAACGGCCTCCATCCACCGTCGGGTCGCCCCGCTGCTGAGCGTGCTGCACCGCGCCAGTGACACCGACCCCGCGGTCGCCGAGCTGTGGCGAGCCAACCAGGGCCGGCGACGCGCCCTACAACGTCAGCTCATGATCGCTCTACGCCGCAAGGGAGGCCTGCCCCCGGGGATGCGGCTCGGCCAGGCGGTCGACATCAGCTACGCGCTGCTCGGCCCCGAGCTGTTCCATGTGCTGGTCACCGAACGCGGCTGGTCGATCGCGGAATGGGAACGCTGGACCCTCGGTGTCCTGCGCCGTGACCTCCTCGTCTCAGGTGGTCGAGCGGAGGCGCCATGACCGGCGGTGACGTCGCCGCACCGCGGATCCCCGTGAACGGGGTCGAGCTCGCCGTGCAGGTGGCCGGATCCGGTCCGCCGATCGTGCTCGTGCACGGTTCCCTCGATGACCATCGGGCCTGGGAACGGATCCTGCCGCGGCTCGCCGAGTCGCATCTGGTCGTCACCTACGACCGGCGCGGCCACGGCGACAGCAGCTGTCCGCCTGGCCAGGGTCGGATCAGCGAGGACGTCGAGGACCTGGCCGGCGTACTGGGCGTCCTGGGACTCGAGGCGCCTCTGGTCGTGGGCCACTCCTACGGTTCCAGCATCACCCTGCTGCTCGGCGCCCGGTACCCCGGCTCGACCGGCGGCCTGCTGGTGCACGAGCCCCCGCTGTTCGCCCTCCTGCGCGACGACGCGTCGACCCGGCATCTGGCCGAGGAGGCGAGCGAACACCTGCGCCGCGCCGCCGGTCTCATCACCGCGGGAGCGGTGGCGCAGGGCGTCCGCCATTTCGTCGACCACGCCGCGTTCGGGCCGGGGACATGGGACATGCTGTTCACCTCGGAGATCCGGCGGACCTGCCTGGCGAACGCCGACACCTGGCTCGACCAGTCGGGGGACCCCACCAGGCTGGCGGTGCGGCCGGAGCTGCTCGCGGACTACCCGCACCCGCTCGTCGTCAGCCACGGTGCGACCGGCCTGCCCACCTACGGCCTGATCGCCGAGCTGATCGTCGCTGCGCTGCCACGCTCACGCCGGCGGGTGCTGCGCGGCGCCGGGCATGCCCCGCACCTGAGCCACCCGGCGGACTTCGCCGAGCTGGTCCTGTCCTGCGCGCAGGAGACGGCCGAGCGGCGGCAGGACAGACACCGACCCCACTGATCAACCGGATGATCCACCAGCAGCGAGTACGGGGCGATCACCGCCCGACACTCGACGGAGCCGATCCAGGCGCATAGCCATCCTGTGGATACTGCACCCGCCCCGTCTCCGACGCCTTGAGCGCCACGGCTACCCGTCGCCAGACGTACGGCCGGAGCCGTTCTCGGGCTTGCTCGTCAGTACAGAACTCGAACGCCGACAACTCGCTGTCTGCCGGCTTCAGCCGGCCGAGGAAGTCGCCCACGGTCCGGTTCCCTCGGTGCGGTCCATTCAACGCCCGCTGTTTGATGCGAACCCGACACTGCCCATCACCGGGTGACCCTCGAAATCAACGTGGATGGTCGCTGACCTGCCCTAACCGACCCTGACCAGCACTACTCGACACCTCGGCCGGGTCATGGCCCGCCCGGTCGGTGGGCGCGGGAGGATCCGGACTGAGCGGTACCGCCTCAGGAGGGCTCGACGGCGGAGAGGTCGACGGGCTCGTCGGCGTTCAGGTTCGTCGTGCGGATCCTCGCGGAGACGACCTCGTGGCCGTACTCGATCTGGTGGTGGTCGATCTCGAAGGTGGCGCTGGCGAAGTATCCGCGCGGTCCCTTGTCCGGGTCGGGGTGAGGGTTGTGGTAAAGCCGTTCGGCGTGCTCGCGCAGACGGAGCATCGCGGGCACGCCGAGGACCATGAAGCGGGGCGTGCCGTTGAAGGCGATCTCCAGGTGGGCCAGCAGCTGCGCGTAGGCGGCGTTGAAGGCCACCGCGTGCTCGTACACCGCTTTGTCGTCGTACCGGGCGTAGTCGGCGAGGGAGGCCTTCGGGTCGATGAGGTAGGCGTCGTCCCAGCGCACATCGATCTCGGGGCCGGTGGGCGGCGCGGCGGGGGTGTCGTGCGGGCCGTAGGTGCGCCCGGTGAGGATCTCGTTGAACCGGAAGTAGTGGGCGACCTGGCGCTGTTCTCCGAACAGCAGGTCGTCGCTGTCGAAGATGGAGTCGCTGAGTCCCTCCCCCTGCTCGGTGACCACGCGCAGCGCGAGGAGCGCGGACCTCAGGTCGGTGACGGGGAACGCCTCGCCGCCGGAGTTGTAGAAGTCCTCCGGGCCGACCTGCCGCTCCCTGGCTCCGCAGAAGACGGTGTCCTCGCCGAGCTCGGTGACCAGCGCGAGCAGTCCCTGCCGGATGAAGTCGTTGAACTGCCCGATCGAGGTCCAGCCCCGCTCGGGCTGGAGCGGGCCGTCGTCACGGCGCCGCGGCCGCTCGATGAGCAGGAAGGTCCGCATCGCCTCCGGGGAGAAGTGCCGTAGCGGGATCTCCACGTTCAGGGCGCTGTAGGGGAGCTTCGCCGGATAGCTGCGGACGAAGTCCGGATGAGCCACCCTCGGCCGGCCGCCGACCGCGTTGAGCAGGTTGGCGATGAGTGTCATGTGCAGCATCTCCTCCAGCACGACGCTGCGGATCGCGTAGTACGCGGCCCTGTTGGTACCGGCCTGTATCTGTACATCGCCGTCAGGTACGGCGGGATCGTGAGGTGCTCGATCTCCAGCGCGCCCTGGAGGTAGGTCCGGAGCTCGGAGAGGGTCTTGGGGAGCGTGAACGGCAGCTGCCGGTCGCCCAGGACGATGCCTTCGCTCCGGCTTCCGGGCGCGCCGTGCGCCTGCGAGGGGCGACGGGTCGCGGTCACGGTCGGGCTCCCGCGGTGCCGAGGCTCACCGGGCGATGCCGCTCGATGAGGTCGCGGTGGATCTGCTCGGCGCTGCGCAGCGCGAGAGCGGCCATCGTCAGCGAGGGGTTGGACGTGCCGATGGAGGGCATGCTGCCGCAGCCCACCGCGTACAGGTTGGGGTGGTCCCAGCAGCGCTGGAAGGAGTCGACGACCGAGCTCTTCGCGTCGCTGCCCATGATGTGCGTGCCCGCGCCGTGCCCGGCTCCTTTGTAGGCGTAGTCGTGGTCGCGATACCGGAAGTAGCCCAGCGGGGCGACGCCGTCGCGGGGGCTGTGGTCGGTGTGCTCCTGCGCCCCCAGCTCGGCGTAGACGGCGGACGCGACGCGCTTGGCCGCCGCCAGCCCCTCCTTGACGTGGTCGCTGAGGTTGTAGGTCAGCACCGGGCGGTGGTTTCCCATCGCGTCGCGATACCGGTCGTCGATCGTCACCCGGTTGTCACGGTCCGCGGGCTGCTCGACGGCGAGCTGGAGCTGGAGCTGACGGCCGATCTGATCTCCCAGGGCGTGGCGCAGCATCGTCCCGAAAACGGCTGCCGGGACGATGCTGCCCTGCCGATCGCCACCGACGCCCAGCGCGGTGCCCACGTTGCTCATCGGTGCTCCCGCGGCCCAGCCCCAGCCCCAGTTGCCGATCTCGATCCGGAACGGTGCGCGCCGCCGGCGCGCGTCCCCGAAGCGGAACGCCTCCCAGCCGGAGGTGGACCCGGGGCCGCGAAACGGGCCGATCTGACCTCCGGCGGCCGGGGCGAGGGCCCAGCTGAGCAGCGTCGGATGGTCCATCAGGTTGCGGCCCAGCTCGCCGCTGCCCCCCGCCAGACCCGAGGCGAGCAACAGCCGGGCGTTCTCGATCGCGTGCGCGGCTACGACGACGACGTCGGCCTCGGCCCGGCACGGCCTGCTCGCCGCCGACGCCGGGTCGTCATACCTCCGGTACTCCACGCCCCTGATGCGCCCGTCATTTCCGTCGATCACCCGGGTGACCACGCAGCGCGGGGAGAGCGTGACGGACTCGGTGAACTCCGCCTGGGTGCGCAGCGGCGTCCACTTGGCCTGCACGGGGCACAACGGCACGCAGCTGGCGTTGCCGACGCAGCGCTCGCCGTAGTTCGGCAAGCCCACGGCCCCCTTGGGCAGGTAGCCCGAGCCGCGAGCGTAGCGGGGGTCGGGGGTGCTGTTGCGGCCCTGCGGCACGCTGACGACCCTCAGCGTGAAGTCCTCGACCGCCACCGGATCGTGGACCATCCGCCCGTCCAGGCTCCGGCAGACCTCGTCGATGTAGCTCGGCGGGATCTTCTGCATCGGGTAGACGTAGTCCTCCTCCGAGGGGATACCCAGTGCCCGCTGCTCCTGGGCATCACCCGCGACGCCGATCTCCCGCTCGGCCGCGGCGTAGTACGGCTCCAGGTCGCCGTAGCCGATCGGCCAGTCGCGGCCGTAGCCGTACCGCGTCTTGACGGCGAAGTCGTCGGGGTGCATGCGCAGGCAGATACCCAGCCAGTGCATACCGCTGCCGCCGACCGCGCGCAGGTAGTCGGTGCCGTAGGGCAGCTCGCCGTTCTGGACGAAATAGCCGTTCGCCGTGAAGCCCACGCCGTCGGGGGCGAGGTCGAGGACATCGGGCGACGATGCGGCGACGTTGCGCCGGAACGCGGAGTTGGGCACCTTCGCCACCGCCGAGCGGAAAGTCTCGACCGCATCGAGGTAGCCCTCCCACGTCTCGCGCCCGCCGGTACCCGCCTCCAGGACGAGCACCCGCCAACCCCGCAGCCCGAGCTGCTTGGCGAGGAGGCTTCCCGCGATGCCCGCCCCGACGACGATCACGTCATAGCGCCGCCGGCTCGCGAGCGTTCCGTTCGCCGTCCTGACCCTCACGCGGGCGGCTCCTCGATGCGAGAGCCGCGCGGGTCCTCGGAACCGCCCACGTCTGCGGACCCCGCCGCGTGGGACCCCTCGGCATGTGACCCTGCGGCATGTGACCCTGCGGCATGTGACCCTGCGGCGTGCGGCCCCTCGGCGTGGGAGAAGACCGACGGCGGCAGCGCCGAGGGGAAGTCCGACCACATCAGGCGCGGTCCGGGCGCGGCGACCGGCACCGGCGGCTCGGGCCAGGACAGCGGTGGCGGCTGCAACGCCCAGGTGGCGAAGCCGGGCGCCTTGGCGCCGGCCGGGTGACCATTGAAGGTCCGCCAGACCAGCCCCTCGGTATAGGTCTCAGCCGAGACGACGAACTCGACGTTGGCCGCCTCACGACGCAGCAACCCGTGCGCCTGGGGGGCAAGCCTCGGCCAGGCGCCGGTGTACCACAGGTAGGTCAGCGCACGCGCCACCTCCAGCTCGACGCCGCTCAGAGCGTCGAGGTCCTCCCCCACCCCCGCGAGGACCGCGTCCAGGACCGCGGCTCCGACCTGCTCCCGCGCCGTGGCGAGGTACACATCAGCCATACCGGTCGCCAACAGGTCGTACGGCGCGAAACCAGTCAAGACCGCGCACACGTCAGCGAACCGGCGCCCGTCGTCACTCAACCGTACGGTCCGGACATCGCGGGGACCCCTCGGATCGCTGTCACCACTCATCCACACCGCCTCCACGAGATGATCGACCAAGCGCCATCACCGTGCGGATCAGACTCCGCAGCCCACCTGTGTCAAACTACCCGCCGGACCCGACGCGGTCGACGACGACACAGCGAAGGTCCGGGAGGTCCCGGCCGCCAACGGGGAGAGGTGATCACCGGTGAGCCCCCTCGACCCAGAGTTCTTCGACGACGAGGTGCGCGCCGCGCTGGCCGCCCGGGACATCGGCGCGCTCTACCGCCTCCTGCGCCGCGTCGGGGTGAGCCAGCGCAAGATCGCGCAGCTGACCGGCCAGTCCCCGTCGGAGGTGAGTGAGATCATCAAGGGCCGCCAGGTGCTGAACGTGCGGGTGCTCGAGCGCATCGCCGACGGTCTCGGCATACCCCGGGCCCGGCTGGGCGTGAGCTACGGTGAGCAGGCGCCGGACCCGTCGTCCGTCGAGGAGGACGTGGACGAGGACATGAAACGCCGTGTCCTGGTCGCCGCCACCATGGCGGCGGCCCTGCGCCGGGGAACACAAGCCCTGGGGGAGCCCATTCAGCTGCCCCTGCCCACTGGCGAGGCGCTGCCCTCCCGGTTGGGCATGTCCCATGTGCACACCGTGCGGGCGGTCACCGATCGGCTGCGCGGGGTGGCCCGGTACCACGGCGGTCAGGGTGAGGTGTTCGGTGCCGCCGCGAGGCTCTACACCCGGTGGATGCAGGTCCCCGCCACCGCGGCGGTCACAGCACAGCTGACCGCCGCGCTGGCCGAGCTGCACACCGAGGCGGGCTGGTGTTGTCATGACGAGGGTGTGGACGGCATGGGCCACTTCACTCGCGCCCTGCGGTTCGCCGATCAGGCCGGGGACGACTGCGGGATCGCCAACGCCGCGTGGCACGCGGGGTTGGCGCTGATCCGCACCGGGCAACCCAACCACGCGCTCAAGCTCTTCACACTGGGGCATTTTCGACTCCGAGGGTTCACGCCCGGCAAGTCCATATCGGCAACCGACGACTCCCAGGTACCAACCCTCACCGCGCGACTGAGCCGGAATTCCGCCACCGCCTACGCCCTCATGGGCGGCATCGATGAGGCCACCCGCTATCTCGCCGAGGCGAACGACGCACCTCCGCCCCGAGACGTGTTCGAGCGCGCGAGCGCCGATTTGGGGACCGCGAGGGTTCAGCTCGACCTGGGCCAGCTCAACGCCGCCGAGCAGTCCGCCGCCGGCGCGGTGCGCACCTACCGCGAAGGCCACCACCGCCGAGGCCACACCATGGCCGAGCTCATCCTCGCCGAGGTACACCTCCGCACCGGGGAACCACAAGGGCTGACCCTGGCCCACGAGGCCATCACCGAGGTGAGGACCCTCCAGTCCCTCGCCGTACGACGGGAGCTGCTGATCCCCTTGGCCACCGCGCTGGAAACCCGACCCGGCACCGACGCCCGGGAACTCGCTCGGACCGCCCGAAAGATCGCCACAACCCCGATCTAACGGCTTTTCTCACCGACGCGCGGCGAGTTCGACTGACCGCGACCCAGGAACGGCCCCACCCGGCGCCAGCAGGTGGGGCCGTTCTTCGAGGAAGGACTGAGACCAACGGCGGGAACCCGACCGGAACGCCATAGTTGGAACCAGGGCAGCGTGGTGGACCACCGCACGGAGGCCACTGCCCCATACATCGAGTCCCACCACAAGCCCTAGCACGATCATGTCCACGAGCCAACGGTCGCATCAAGGGGACGACCCACTCACACTGCTCCGGGGGTCACCGCATCGGTGCGTCGCGTACCTTCATGGCGAGCGTCTCGCCGTCTCGTCGTTCATTACTGCCGAATTTGGCTGTATGGGGGATCTCGGGTACGGGGTGGGGTCGCCTCGCCCCTTAGCACACCACCGGACATGCGGGCCCGCTGGCCATGCGGGTTCGATTCCCGTCGCCCGCTCCGCACACGCGTACTACCGTCTCACTAGCGTCAACGTGATGAGGCGGGCGGTTCTCAGTGATCTGCCCCGCGTTTTTCGGACCGTCGGATTGTGTGCTTCTTACGCTGCTTCCTGCGAGTCTACCCACTCTTTAAGGACCTCTTGCGGTGTCCTGTAGTCGAGACCGGAGTGGAGCCTGTTGGAA
>Ga0213873_10000044_pt1 | contig 29410 bp, 26 predicted proteins | sample VelepicomBERX_R3_FD_160067 | JGI IMG/M metagenome (GOLD analysis project Ga0213873, IMG submission 160067) | Rhizosphere microbial communities from Vellozia epidendroides in rupestrian grasslands, the National Park of Serra do Cipo, Brazil - RX_R3 | ecosystem: Host-associated > Plants > Roots >...
GGCCACTGTCATACCCAGACCCTAAAATCAAGACCCTTAACAAGGCCCAGCGCCCGTCCCAGACCAGCCACCGATCAAGACGAATGATCAAGGCTAGGGCAGCGGACCCGCGAGGAGTACGACAGCTTGTGGCGGCGCCACATCGGCCCGTACCTGGGTCGGATCGAGCTGGCGGAGATCTCGACGGACACCATCCGAAGCTGGCGGGCAACGCTCCTGCGGGATGGCCGCTCGCAGGACCGGACGGCGAAGGCCTATCGGTTGCTGCGCGCCGTGCTCAACACGGCGGTGGATGACGGGAAGATCAAGCGCAATCCGTGTCGTATCAAGGGCGCGGGTGACTACCGAGCCGCCGAACGCCCGACGGCCACCGTCGCGCAGGTGTACGCTCTCGCTGAGCGCATGCCGGGCCGGTTCCGGGTCCTCGTGTTGGCGGCAGCGTTCACCGGGCTGCGGTGGGGGGAGCTGATCGCCCTGCGCCGCTGCGATGTGGACCTGACCGGGGCAGTGCTGCACGTTCGCCGCCGCCTGGCTCAGCCGCGCCGTGGCGGGCTCCAAGAGGGGCCGCCGAAGTCGCAGGCGGGTGTGCGGTCGCTCGCACTGCCTGGGATCTTGGCCGACGAGCTAGGCCAGCACATCGAGCAGTATGCCGAGCCGGGGCCGGAAGGGCTGGTGTTCCGGGGACCGAAGGGCGCCGCGCTGCGGCGAAGCAACTTCGGCCGCTCAACGAAGTGGACGACCATGGTCGCTGCGGTGGGCTTGCCGGTCGGCTTCCATTTCCACGATCTGCGCCACACCGGAAACCAGCTCACCGCCGCATCAGGTGCGACCACACGCGAGCTGATGCACCGAATGGGACACGGGTCGATGCGGGCCGCGCTGATCTACCAACACGCGACCAGCGCTCGTGACCGTAGCATCGCGACCGCGTTAAACGCCCTCGTCGCCGCCGACCGTCAGACAGCCAGCAACCCTGACGGGACAAACAAGCAAGCCATCGAGTAGGACAGTCAGCCCGGGGCGCTGACCCCGGTGGCACGTAATGGCACGTGAATGGCACGACCCACGACGACGGCCCTCCTCATGATCGGGAGGGGCCATCGTCGTGGCTGGTGGATGGGCTGGAGCGGGCGACGGGAATCGAACCCGCATGGCCAGCTTGGAAGGCTGGAGCTCTGCCATTGAGCTACGCCCGCGTGCCCCGCAGCCGCAGAGCGGCCCCAGCGTACCTGGTGCCAGGCTCCTGGGGAGAAGTGCGTCAGGCTCCGGCGGTCGCGTAGGCTGCGGTCTGCACTGAGTCGGTGCACGGGGTGTGGCGCAGTTTGGTAGCGCACTCGCTTTGGGAGCGAGGGGCCGTGGGTTCAAATCCCGCCACCCCGACCAGGCACAAGCAGACGACAGACGGTAGGCCCGGGCCTGCGGGGCCGAGCCATCCTCAGCTCATGAGAGTCGGTGCGGCCCACCCGCTGTAGGAGTGCTCAGCCCAGTCAGCGGTGAGGCTCATCGACTGCCGGTAGCCGGCCCAACTGAGGGCCGGCAGGCGCTCGGGACTCGGGCGTTCCCCGATCATCACCTCGTAGCAGTCCCAGCACCACGTGTGGGGCTGCCACGAGGCGGCCAGCGTCCACAGTTCATGGCAGGTGCGTCGGACACCGTTGAGCTCCTCGACGACGAGCGGCTTGCCCTCTCAGCCGGGGAAGACAGGTCCACGGCGTCAGATCGTCAGGGCGGAAGCCCCAGCTACGCTCCTCGTTCCACTTCCGGATATTGTCGAGCCGCGTGCGGAGGGAGACGAATATTCCCTCCGGCTGTGTCGCGCGCTTCGACTCGTGAGTTGCCACTCGACGTTATCCATGATGTATGGCTACCCCCTTCGCGGTCTGCCGTAACCAGGCGACCGCGAGCCGGCCGCGCTTGGCTGCCAGACCGGCACCTCAGCGGGGATGCTCCCGTCCGCTGCGGCGCCGCCAGTGGTCTGATCGGCGCGCTCGCCTACACTCGGTTGACGTCTCCTGTCCGGCGGCGACGACTCAGCCGGCGCGTTCCCCTTCTTACCTTGAGGAGTACTCCGTGAAGAGCACCGTCGAACAGCTCAGCCCGACGCGGGTGAAGATCAACGTAGAGGTGCCGTTCGACGAGCTGAAGCCTGACTTCGACCGCGCTTACAAGAAGATCGCCCAGCAGGTCACCATCCCGGGGTTCCGGCCGGGCAGGGCGCCGGCCCGGATTTTGGAGCAGCGGCTGGGTCGTGGTGTGGTGCTTGAGGAGGTGGTCAACGGGGTGGTGCCGGCGAAGTGGGCCGAGATCATCTCCGCCGGCGAGGTTCACCCGCTCGGTCGTCCGGAGATCGAGGTCACGGAGATCGAGGACGGGGACCACCTCGCGTTCACCGCCGAGGTCGACGTCCGGCCCGAGATCGAGATGCCGGCGTTCACCGAGCTCGCGGTGTCCGTCGACGACGTGGAGGTGACCGACGCCGAGGTCGACGAGCAGCTTGACGGGCTGCGCTCCCGCTTCGGTACCGTCATCACGGTCGAGCGTCCCGTGCGGGAGGGTGACTTCGTCACTCTCGACCTGTCGGCCACCGTCGAGGGCGAGCAGGTCACGGAGCTGGCGACCACCGACCTGTCGTACCAGGTCGGCTCCGGCGAGCTCATCGAGGGGATCGACGACGCGCTGGTGGGGACCGCGCAGGGCGACGAGCGAGTGGTTACCACCGTGGTGGCCGCCGGGGAGCATGCCGGGCGCCAGGCCGAGGTGACGGCGAAGATCCAGGCGGTGAAAGAGCGGGAGTTGCCCGCGGCCGATGACGAGTTCGCCCAGCTCGCCAGTGAGTTCGACACCCTGGAGGAGCTCCGCGCCGATCTGCGCACGCGCCTGCGCCGGGCCAAGGCCCTGCAACAGGGCGCTCAGGCCCGGGACAAGGTACTCAAGGCGCTGCTCACCACCACCGAGGTCCCACTGCCGGAGTCGATCGTCGACTCTGAGTTCGAGTCGCGCAGGCATGACGCCCTGCACATCTTCGAGCACGACAAGCGGCGTCTTGGCCGGTGGCTGGAGCAGCATGGCCAGACCGAGGAGGAGTTCGAGGCCGACCTGCGCACGAGCGCGCGGGAGACGGTCAAGGCCAATCTCCTGCTCGACGCGATCGCCGACGCCGAGAAGCTCTCGGTCACCCACGACGAGCTCACTGAGCGCATCGTCTACCAGGCGCAGCGCCGCGGTGTCAGCCCCGCCGAGTACGCTCAGCAGGCTCACGAGTCTGGCGAGCTGCACGCCATGTCCGCCAACGTGCGTCGTGGCAAGGCGCTGGATACCGTGGTGCGCCAGGCCACCGTCACCGACGGCTCCGGCAATCCTGTCGACGTCGACGCCCTGGACGACTCGGTGACCCCGGAGCAGGCCGCGTCCGCCGGGTGACCCGGCCCGGCGACTGGCGTAACGCTCTGAGCGAACTGTGGGTGTGCCAGGAAGTAGTCGGCGCCGGCCTTCGTTAGGGTCGGCAGTGTCCACAGCGTCGGAGCTCGGACCGATCTCCGAGCGGACCCTCGCCCACCGCGGGTGGACCTGATGACAGAAGGCAGGCAGACGTGACCTCCGACCACACCGCCTCGGCCGTGCCGCCGCGGGACGCCCCCGCGATGCGGACCGCCACGGCCGGCCTCAACCTGACCGACTCGGTGTATGAGCGGCTGCTGCGCGAGCGCATCATCGTGCTCGGATCCCAGGTCGAGGAGAACATCGCCAACCAGATCTGCGCCCAGCTCCTGCTGCTGTCCGCGGAGGATCCCGACCAGGACATCCGGCTCTACATCCACTCGCCGGGCGGCTCGTTGACCGCGGGGATGGCGATCTACGACACCATGCAGCTGATCGAACCCGACGTGGCGACCTACGCGATGGGCCTGGCCGCCTCGATGGGGCAGTTCCTGCTGTCCGCGGGCACCCGCGGCAAGCGCTACGCCCTCCCGCACGCCCGGATCCTCATGCACCAGCCCTCGGCCGGCGTGGGCGGTACCGCCTCGGACATCGCTATTCAGGCCGACGTCTACAGCAAGCAGAAACGTGAGATGGCAAAGCTCATCGCCGAGCAGACCGGCCAGCCGGTGGAACGCATCATGGCCGACTCCGACCGCGACCGCTGGTTCACCGCGGAGGAGGCCCGCGAGTACGGCTTCGTCGACTACGTCCTGACCCGCGCCAACTCGCTGCCCGACGCGAGCCGCTGAGCTTCGAGGAGCCCTGATGAACCACCTGCTTGGAGGCGGTATGCCCCGCGATCGCGTGCCCGACGGTCGGATGCCGCAGGCACGCTATGTCCTGCCCTCGTTCGTGGAACGCACCAGTTACGGGATCAAGGAGTCCAACCCCTACAACAAGCTGTTCGAGGAGCGCATCATCTTCCTCGGCGTGCAGATCGACGACGCGTCCGCCAACGACGTGATGGCGCAGCTGCTCGTACTGGAGTCCACCGACCCGGACCGCCTCATCACCATGTACATCAACTCACCGGGCGGGTCGTTCACCGCGATGACGGCGATCTACGACACGATGCAGTTCGTCCGGCCGGAGATCCAGACGGTCTGCCTCGGCCAGGCCGCATCGGCTGCTGCGGTGCTGCTCGCCGCGGGCACGCCGGGTAAACGGATGGCGGTGCCCAACGCCCAGATCCTCATCCACCAGCCCGCTATGGAAGGTTCCTACGGCCAGGTCTCCGACCTGGAGATCCAGGCCGCCGAGATCCAGCGCATGCGCCGCCTGATGGAGGCGACGCTGGCTCACCACACCGGTCAGACCGAGGAGCGTATCCGCGCCGACATCGACCGGGACAAGTTCTTGACCTCTGCGGAGGCCAAGGCGTATGGGATCGTCGACGACATCACCCAGATCCGGAAGCTCTCCGCAGTCAGACTCTGACTGTGCGTTGGGCGACACGCCGGGCGAGCAGCGGAGCCGCGTCCGCAGGCCAATGTCAGGGAAGGTAGTCCTCCCGCGCGGCGGGGTCGGACGGGTACCGTCAAGCACACACGCAGCCAGGCGCGCTGCACACCACGCGCCGGGAAGGACGAGAGGCCAGCGCCCATGGCACGGATCGGTGACGGCGGCGACCTGTTGAAGTGTTCCTTCTGCGGGAAGAGTCAGAAGCAGGTCAAGAAGCTCATCGCCGGACCCGGCGTGTACATCTGTGACGAGTGCATCGACCTCTGCAATGAGATCATCGAGGAAGAGCTGGTCGATGCTGGTGACGTCAAGCTCGACGAGCTGCCCAAGCCCAGCGAGATCCACGACTTCCTCGAGGCGTACGTCATCGGCCAGGACGACGCCAAACGTACGTTGTCGGTTGCTGTGTACAACCATTACAAACGTATTCAGGCCGGCGAGAAGGGTCGCGACGACGAGATCGAGCTGGCCAAGTCGAACATCCTGATGCTCGGTCCCACCGGGTGCGGAAAGACCTACCTGGCCCAGACGTTGGCGAAGCTGCTCAATGTTCCTTTCGCCATCGCTGACGCCACCGCCCTCACCGAAGCCGGCTACGTCGGTGAGGACGTGGAGAATATCCTGCTCAAGCTCATCCAGGCTGCGGACTATGACGTTAAGCGAGCCGAGACCGGCATTATCTACATCGACGAGGTCGACAAGATCGCCCGCAAGTCGGAGAACCCCTCGATCACCAGGGACGTCTCCGGTGAGGGCGTCCAGCAGGCTCTGCTGAAGATCCTGGAGGGCACCACCGCCAGCGTTCCGCCGCAGGGCGGTCGCAAGCACCCGCACCAGGAGTTCATCCAGATCGATACGACGAACGTTCTTTTCATCGTGGCCGGCGCGTTCGCCGGTCTGGACAAGATCATCGATGATCGGATCGGTAAGCGGGGCCTGGGCTTCGGTGCCGAGCTACGGTCCAAGACCGAGATCGACACCTCCGACGTGTTCGCTCATGTCATGCCGGAAGATCTGATCAAGTTCGGGCTGATCCCGGAGTTCATCGGTCGGCTTCCGGTGATCGCCAGCGTGACGAACCTGGACAAGCGCTCATTGGTGCAGATCCTCACCGAGCCCCGCAACGCTTTGTCGAAGCAGTACTGCAAGCTCTTCGAGATGGACGGGGTGGAACTGGAGTTCACCGGCACCGCGTTGGAGGCGATCGCCGATCAGGCCATCCTTCGCGGTACCGGCGCTCGTGGGCTGCGCGCCATCATGGAGGAGGTGCTGCTGCCGGTGATGTATGACATCCCCAGCCGCACCGACGTGGCGAAGGTGGTCATCACCGAGCAGACCGTGCGGGAAAATGTGAACCCGACGATCGTGACCCGCCAGCCCACCCGACGAGAACGCCGCGAGAAGTCGGCCTGAGCGCCCGGGCAGCGGTGCGCGGGTCCCACGAACGGCGTTCTAGGGTGACGGGCGATGACTCAGCCGTCGGTTCGTAGCGGGGACGCCGGGCTGGCCGCGCTGCGAGCAGTCGAGGCCGAGCTGGACCGTCGGTGGCCGGAAAGCCGGATCGAGCCGTCGCTGACCCGGATCGCGGCCCTGGTCGACCTACTCGGCTTCCCGCAGCGCGGATACCCAGTGCTGCACATCGCCGGCACGAACGGCAAGACCTCGGTGGCCCGGATGCTGGATGCGCTGCTGTCCCGGATCGGGCTGCGGGTGGGCCGCTACACCAGCCCGCACCTGCAGTGGGCCACTGAGCGGATCAGCCTGGACGGGGCGTCGATCAGCCCCGAGCGCTACGCCGAGGCCTATCACGACATCGAGCCGTACGTGGCCCTGGTCGACGCCGGATCACCGGTGCCCATGAGCAAGTTCGAGGTGCTGACCGGAATGGCGCTAGCGGCCTTCGCCGACGCTCCGGTGGATGCCGCCGTCGTGGAGGTCGGTCTGGGTGGCAGCTGGGACGCCACCAACGTCGTCGACGGCGCTGTGGCGGCGATCACTCCGATCGCCGTGGACCACGTCAAATACCTGGGCAGCGACATCGAGCGCATTGCCGCGGAGAAGGCCGGGATCATCAAGTCTGGTTCGGTGGTGGTGCTCGCGATGCAGCCGCCCGAGGTGGCACGGGTGATCGCGGCCCGTAGCGTGGAGATGGACGCGACCGTGGCGAGGGAAGGCATGGAGTTCGGTGTGCTGCACCGCGACGTCGACGCCTGTGGGCAACGGCTGAGGCTGCAGGGTCTCGGGGGGGGGTATGACGAGGTCTTTCTTCCGCTGCACGGTGCGCACCAGTCTCGCAACGCCGGGCTCGCGCTGGCCGCTGCCGAGGCGTTCTTCGGCGCGGGCGCCAGCCGGTCACTGGACATCGACGTGGTGCGCGACGCCTTCGCTGCGGTGACCGCCCCGGGACGGCTGGAGCGGGTCCGCACGGCGCCTGCGGTCCTTCTTGATGGCGCGCACAACCCGCATGGGGCGCGCGCCCTGGCGAGGGCCCTGCGCGAGGACTTCAGCTTCCGCAGGCTGGTCGCCGTGGTGGGGGTGATGCGGGACAAGGACGCGCACGGCATCCTTGTGGAGCTGGAGCCGGTGGTCGACGACGTCGTGGTCACCGCCGGCGGCTCGCCGCGCGCGATGGACGTCGACGATCTCGCCGCAGCGGCCCGGAAGGTCTTCGGTGAGTCTCGGCTGCGGGTGCAACGCCGGTTGTCCGACGCGATCGACACGGCCCTCGCGTCGGCTGCGGAGGTCGATCCGGACTCCGAGGGCATCTCGGACGTCGGGGTCGTGATCACTGGCTCGGTGGCGACGGTCGGTGAGGCGCGCACCGTGTTCGGCCGGAGACCGCAGTGAGTGACCGGCCGGTCCCGGCGGACCCGCTGCGGGGACTGCGCGGCATCTTCGCGGGGACCCTGGTGATGGAGGCGATCGTCGTCGGGCTGGCCCTGCTCGTCGTCGGTCGGCTCGGTGGCGGCCTGGGTGGGCTGGCCGGCTGGTATACTGCCGCTCTGGCGCTGGTGATGGTCGTCGCGGCCTTCGTGCAGCGCCGCCCGTGGGGGTTGGGACTGGGCCTGGCGCTGCAGGTCGCGATGGTCGCCGGCTGGTTCGTCCACCCCGCGCTGGGCGCGTTGGGCTTGCTGTTCGTGCTGGTTTGGGGCTATCTGCTGTACGTGCGCTGGGCGGTGGCGGGTAGGCCGCGACCGGTCACCGTCATCGGCAGCCAAGCACATCGTCAGAGACATGATCGAAAGGAAGACAATGGTTGACCTGCCGGACGTGGGTGTCGAGCGTACTCTTGTTCTGTTGAAACCCGATGCCGTCGCCCGGGGACTCGCTGGCCGGATTGTCGCGCGATTCGAGGACGCTCTGCTCAAGATAGTCGGCGTGAAGATGAGGCACCTGGATGCGGAGTTCACCCGCCAGCACTACTTCGATCTTGAAGAACGTTTGGGGACGGACGTTTACCGCACCACAGCGGAATTCATGCAGACCGGCCCTGTGATCGCGCTCGTGTTGGAAGGTGTGGACGCCGTGCGCAAGGTGCGCACCATGATCGGTGGCACATATCCGGACGAGGCGCCACCGGGAACCATCCGCGGTGACTTCGCGCATCAGAGCAAGGCGTCGTCTCAGCTCAGTGGTAAAGCGATCATCAACCTGGTGCACGCCTCGGGTAACTCCGCGGAAGCGAAGTATGAGGTTGGGCTGTGGTTCGGCGATGACGAGCAGTTCGAGTACGAGACGCTCGCCGAGAAGCTCGCTTACTGAACCCGAGGCGGGCCAGAGTAACCTGATCATGTGACGAAGGGTTTGCTTCGTGTTGGCGAAGAGGGTGCTCGGTTACAGCTACCACCATTGGGCCGACGTGGTGCGCGACCAGATCGTCGAGCCCGGCCTGTCGATACCTGTCAACGACCAGGACGCCTACCTGCTGTACCCTCACTACCGCTGGCTGTTCAACAGGCTACTGGTCTGTGAGGCACAGGGCTTGCCCGCCTACCCGCACGGGTTCGAGCCGGGCGACGTGGGTCTTGAGCTGCCAGTGTTCAGCAAGCCGATCGTCAACATCTGGGGCGACTCGCGCGGCGCCGAGCGACTCGACGAGTGGCGGCCCAGCAGCTACACCCCAGGCCACTTCCTGATGCCGCTGCTGCCTGAGCCTCAGTTCAGTACCGACGCCGTCATACTGCGGGGCCAGGTCGAATGGTGGTACACGATGCGGCCGGTCACCGACCACAACGGCTCCTTCATCCGCTGGGAGACGGCGCCTTTGCCCACCGAGCCCGCCGACACGATACGGGCATGGGCGGCGCGCCATCTCACGGATTTCACCGGTGTCGCCAACTTCGAGACCCGAGGGCCCTGGATCATCGAGGCGCCGCCGCGCATGGCGCTGCAGTTCATCGACTTCTACGGGTCCTGCTGGCTGGAACGCGTGATCGCGCTGTATCGCGGCGGGGTATGGAAGCCACCCCAGGAGACTGATGACCATGGGATCAGTTACGTCATGCGCGTCGACCTGAGCCACGCCGAGTGCCGGCCTCGGCTGCGAGACCGTGACCGGCTCCAGCGACTCGAGCGCCGGGCGGGCGTCTCAGTGATCCTGCCTTGGCAGGACGGCCTGCGGCTGCGAGACGGCAGCCATGGCGGTGCCAGCTACCGGCTCGCCATCCTCAACGGCAGGGACATGGCGACCCTCGAACGGGCGGCAGTGGAACTGCTCACCTGCCTCAGCGGCCTCGGCCTGGAGTAACCCGGCCCTGCTCACAACGCCACGGTTCCAAGGTCATGGTTCCGAGGTCATGGTTCCGAGGTCACGGTTCCGAGGTCACGGGCTCGCCCACGCAGCCGGCATCCTCGCTGCGAGGGTTCTCGTAGCATGGGGGAAGTGGACCTCAACGCGCTGAAAGTGCAGACACGCGAGACGTGGGCGCGCGGTGACTACCGGAAGGTCTCCGGGCTGCTCATGCCGGCTGCCGAGGCGCTCGTCCAGGCACTGGACGTCGGGCCAGGTCAGACTGTCCTCGACGTCGCCGCCGGCACGGGCAACGTCGCGCTCGCGGCCGCGCGCCGCGGTGCTGCGGTCACCGCGGCGGACCTGACGCTGCGGATGCTCGAGCTCGGTCGGGCGCGCGCGGAGGTCGAGGGCATCGAGGTCTCCTGGGTCGAGGCCGACGCCGAGGACCTGCCGTTCGCTGACGGCAGCTTCGACTTCGTGACGTCGGCGTTCGGGGTGATGTTCGCGCCCAGGCCGGAGGCCGTGGTCACGGAGGCCGCGCGGGTGCTCCGCCCGGGCGGGCTGCTCGGCATGGTGAACCCGACCTGGGACGGCTACAACATCAAGATGTCGACGGTGCGGTGGCGTTGGTCGCCGCAGCCGCCGGACCGGCCTGACCCGTACTCCTGGGGGGACGAGACGACCGTCCGCACGCGCCTCGCCGGCCCCTTCGAGTCGATCGAGTGCCGGCCCGGCGCCATTCCGTGGGTATTCGACTCACCGGCCGCTCACCGATCGCTGCTGGAGACTTTTTCGCCCTCCCACGTCGCCGCCCGGGAGGCGATCGGGGAGCAGGCCGCCGAGGCGATGTTCAACGACCTCGAGGAGCTCAGCGCCGAGCACTCCGGTCCTGACGGCACTGTGCAGATGGAAAGCACCTACCTGCTCGTCCTCGCGCGGCGCGGATAGACACCGGTCGGCCTGTCGGTGGCGCAGGGTAGCGTCGACCGCGTGTCCGACTCGCTGGTGCAGGCGCGTGCGTTACGCAAGCGCTTCGGTGTGGTCGAGGCGGTCCGGGGCATCGACATCGACGTCCAGGCCGGCGAGGTGTTCGGTTTCCTGGGACCCAACGGAGCCGGCAAGTCCTCCACCATGCGCATGATCGGGTGCGTGTCCCCGCGCAGTGCCGGTGAGCTTCAGGTGCTCGGGATGGACCCGGATGCCGACGGACCGCGGATCCGCGCCCGCCTCGGGGTGGTGCCGCAGCAGGACAACCTGGACGTCGAGCTCTCGGTGCGGGACAACCTGCATGTCTATGGCCGCTATTTCGGCATGTCGCGGGCCGCGGTGCGGGCCAAAGCCATCGAACTGCTGGACTTCGTCCAGCTCACCGAGCGGGCCGCCGACCCGGTCGAGCAGCTCTCGGGCGGTATGAAGCGGCGACTGACCATCGCCCGGTCCCTGGTCAACGAGCCAGAGCTGATGCTGCTCGACGAGCCGACCACCGGGCTGGACCCGCAGGCCCGTCACCTACTGTGGGACCGGCTGTTCCGGCTCAAGCGCCACGGTGTCACGCTGATCATCACCACGCACTACATGGACGAGGCTGAGCAGCTGTGCGACCGCCTCGTCGTGATGGACGGAGGGTTGATCGTCGCCGAGGGATCGCCGCGCGAGCTCATCGCCGGGTACTCCACACGCGACGTGCTCGAGCTGCGGTGCAGGCCCGGTGCGCAGCGGGGTTGGCGTGAGAGGCTGGACGGTCTGGCTGACCGCGTCGAGGAGCTGCCTGACCGGTTGCTGCTCTACACCTCAGACGGCGAGGCGGCGCTGGTCGCCGCGCACCAGCGCGGAGTGCAGCCAGTATCCAGCCTGGTCCGGCGATCCACCCTGGAAGACGTGTTCCTCCGGCTCACCGGCCGATCCCTGGTGGACTGATGACTGGCGGACTGATGACTGCTCAATCCCGCGGCCGGGTGCTGACCGGGTGGGAAGCCTCGTTGCGCGTTGTCGAAGCGCTGTGGACCTGGTATCGCCGCAGCTGGCGGGCCACGGTCGTCTCCAGCTTGCTGCAGCCGCTGCTGTTGCTCGTGGCCTTCGGCGTCGGCCTCGGGAGGCTGATCGGCACCAGCACCCGCGCGGCGCAGGCCACCGGCGGGGTGCCCTACCTGGTGTACCTCGCGCCCGCCCTGCTAGCGGTCGGCGCGGTGCAGACCGCGGCCTTCGAGTCGAGCTACCCGATCCTCTCGGCATTCAAGTGGCGGCGCACCTACGAAGGCATCGCGACCACCCCGATCACGCCCGGTCAGCTCGCCGATGGTCAGCTCATCTGGATTGCGCTGCGGCTGACCCTGTCCGGGGCCGCCTACCTGGTGGTGACCACGCTGTTCGGCGCGGTCCGAGGGCCCGGCGTGCTGCCCGCGTTGGTCTTCGCCGTGCTGTGCGGCATGGCGTTCGGTGCGCCGCTGGTGGCCTTCTCGGCGTCGCGGGAGCGCGAGGGGGGCGCGTTCTCAGCCGTCTTCCGGTTCGTTGTACTGCCGATGACCCTGTTCTCCGGGACCTTCTTCCCGGTCTCGCGGCTGCCCAGGGCGGTCCAGCCGGTCGCCTGGATCAGCCCGCTGTGGCACGGCACCGAGCTGGCCCGCGGCGCCGCGCTCGGCACGCTGCGGCTGTGGCCCTCGGCGGGACACCTCGCTTACCTGCTGGTGCTGCTGGTGGTGGGCGTGCGGCTGTCCCGCCGGCGGTTCCGGGTCAGGCTCACCGGATGAGCGCGCTTCGGGAGTTGTCGCGGGAGGTCGTCGCGCCGCGCGCCGGCCTACTGTGGCGGGTGTTGCCGCCGGGCCTGTACGCCGGTCGGTCCCGGATGCTCGTCGCGCGCTCGGCGCTCGCGTCGCGAAGCGTCTGGCCGGCCGTCGTCTCCGGGTTCTTCGAGCCGCTGTTCTACCTGGCCGCGATGGGTCAGGGGCTGGGTAGCCTGGTCGGCACCGTGGTGGGGCCGGCCGGGCAGCAGCTGAGTTACGCGGTGTTCATCGCCCCTGGGTTGCTGGCCGCGTCGGCGATGAACGGGACGGTGTACGACGTCACGTTCGGTTTCTTCATGAAGCTGAAGTACGCGAAGCTCTATGACGCGATGCTGGCCACCCCGCTGGGTCCGGTGGACATCGCGCTGGGGGAGATCGCCTGGGCGCTGGTCCGGGGCGGGATGTACTCGGCCGGCTTCCTCGCGATCATGCTCATCGCCGGGTTGATCTCCTCACCGTGGGCGTTGCTGGCGCTGCCCGCCGTGCTGTTCGTCGCGTTCGCGTTCGCGTCGGTCGGGATCGCCGCCACCACGTTCATGCGCTCCTGGCAAGACTTCGATCTGGTCACGCTGACGGTGCTGCCGATGTTCCTGTTCTCCGCGACGTTCTACCCGCTGTCGGTGTACCCGGCGGCGCTGCAGTGGCTGGTGCGGGCCTTCCCGCTTTACCACGCGGTGGCTCTGATGCGCGGTCTGACGACCGGCGTCCTCGGGTGGTCAATGCTGGCACACGTGACGTACTTCGGGGTGATGGCCGCCGTGGGCATCGTGGTGGCCTCCCGTCGCTTGACGGTCCTTCTCCTGCGGTAGAGGCGCTGCGGCCGGGTCGGTGGTAGGTGAACAGTTCCCGTCTACGCTAGGCGCCATGGCGGTCACATCGGTGTTCGAGCGGCTCGAGCTCCTGCTGCCCCGGGTCTCCAAGCCGGTGCAGTACGTCGGGGGCGAGATCAACGCCACCGTGAAGGACTGGGACGCCACCGCGGTGCGCTGGGCGTTGATGTACCCGGACGCCTACGAGGTCGGGTTGCCCAACCAGGGAATCATGATCCTCTACGAGGTGCTCAACGAGCAGCCCGACGTGCTCGCTGAACGGACCTACGCGGTCTGGCCGGATCTGGAGGCGCTGATGCGTGAGCACGGTGTCCCGCAGTTCACCGTGGACTCGCACCGGCCGGTCGGAGCCTTCGACCTGCTCGGTGTGTCCTTCGCCACCGAGCTCGGCTACACCAACCTCCTGACCGCGCTGGACCTCGCCGGGATCCCGCTATCCACGAGCGCGCGCACCGACGACCATCCCGTCGTCATCGCCGGGGGCCACGCCGCGTTCAACCCGGAGCCGATCGCCGACTTCATCGATGCCGCGGTTCTGGGGGACGGGGAGCAGGTGGTCCTGGAGATCACCGGGGCCGTACGGGACTGGAAGGCGCATGGATGCCCCAGCGGGCGGTCGGAGCTGCTGGACAGGCTGGCTGAGATCGACGGCGTCTACCTGCCGAGCCGCTACGAGGTCAGCTACCTTCCCGACGGTCGGATCGCCGAGGTCGTCCGCACCACCGAACGAGCCCCGCGACGGGTGGCCAAGCGCACCACGATGGACCTCGATGAGTGGCCCTACCCGAAGCGACCGCTGGTGCCGATCGCGGAGAGCGTGCACGAGCGGATGAGCGTGGAGATCTTCCGCGGCTGCACCCGCGGCTGCCGGTTCTGCCAGGCTGGAATGATCACTCGTCCGGTCCGGGAGCGGTCGGCGCGGGGCATCGATGAGATGGTCGAACGGGGTCTGGCGGCTAGCGGGTTCAGCGAGGTCGGGTTGCTGTCGCTGTCCAGCGCGGACCACTCGGAGATCCGCGAGATCACCAAGGGCCTGGCCGACCGCTACGAGGGGAGCGGAACAGGCCTGAGCCTGCCGTCGACCCGAGTGGACGCCTTCAACGTCGACCTTGCCAACGAGATCTCTCGCAACGGTCGCCGCTCCGGCTTGACGTTCGCCCCCGAGGGTGGATCCGAGCGGATCCGCCGAGTGGTCAACAAGACGGTGTCCGAGGAGGATCTCATCCGCACCGTCTCCACCGCGTTCGGAGCGGGCTGGCGGCAGGTGAAGCTGTACTTCATGTGCGGCTTGCCCACGGAGACCGACGACGACGTGCTGCAGATCGCCTATCTGGCGCATCGCGTGATCCGGGCCGGCCGGGAGGCCAGCGGCAGCAAGGACATCCGGTGCACGATCTCGATCGGCGCCTTCGTGCCCAAGCCGCACACCCCGTTTCAATGGGCTGCCCAGGAGCATCCCGATATCGTCAACCGGCGGTTGAGCAAGCTCCGCGCGGAGATCGACAGTGACCGCAAGATCGGCCGCAATGTCGGCATGCGGTACCATGACGGGAAGCCCTCACTGATCGAGGGGCTGCTCTCCCGCGGGGACCGGCGGGTCGGTCGGGTGATCGAGCGAGTGTGGCGCGAGGGCGGACGGTTCGACGGCTGGAGCGAACACTTTCGCTACGACCGGTGGGTCGCGGCCTGCGCGGCCGAGCTGGCGCCCCAGGGCGTGTCGCTGGAGTGGTTCACCACCCGCGAGCGCGGTCGCGAGGAGGTTCTGCCCTGGGATCATCTGGACTCCGGCTTGGACTCCGACTGGCTCTGGGGCGACTGGCAGGATGCGCTAGCCGGCCGCGAGCAGGACGACTGCCGGTGGACCCCCTGCTTCGACTGCGGGGTCTGCCCGTCGATGGGCACCGACATCCAGATCGGACCCGTCCCCATCGGACCCGTCCCCATCGGACCCGTGTCCATCGGACCCAGATGAGCCCCAACCCCTCCGCCGCCGCGGTCTGCCGGGTGCGGCTGCGCTATGCCAAGCGGGGAAAGCTGCGGTTCACCTCCCACCGTGACGTCGCCAGGGCCTTCGAGCGGGCGTTGCGGCGGGCCGCTCTGCCGATGGCGTACTCGCAGGGCTACAGCCCGCATCCGGTGGTCTCCTGGGTGGGTGCGGCGCCCACCGGAGTGGCCAGCGAGGCGGAGTACGCCGAGATCGCGCTCGTGGAGCATGTTGATCCCGAGGTGGTCCGTGCCGAGCTCGACGCGGCACTGCCCGAGGGGCTCGCCGTGCTCGAGGGGGTGCTGGCCGGTCCCGGCGGGCTCACCGAGCGGATCGAGGCCAGCGCCTGGCGCATCGAGGTCCGAGGGTTGGCCGGGGAACAGCTACGACGGGCTGCCCACATGCTGCTCGCCGTCCCGGAAATGCTAGTCGAGCGCGTCACCAAGGACGGCCGACGGTCGCTCGACGCGCGGGCGGCGATCGTCTCGCTGGAGGTCGAGGACTGCCTCGCCGTGCTGCCTGCCTCCGATCAGCTCAGCCGGTGTGGGATACTGACAGCGGTCGTGCGACAGGCCAGCCCTGCGGTACGACCCGACGATGTGCTGAGTGCGCTCGGCGCCGTCGCCGGACTTCCGTCGTCGGTGCTCGTGAAAGCGATCCGGACTGCGCAAGGCCGGCTTGACGACGACGGGGGTCTCGTCGATCCGCTCGCTGCGGACCGGGCATTCGCCCGGACGGCTTTGGCCCCGGATGGTTTGGCGCGGTCCGACGGTCGGTCGGATCAGCACGACGTCGCGGGACACGCCGGTTGACCGCTCCGGACTGCGGAGCTGCCGGTGTTAGACAGGATTTCCGTCGCCGGACTCGGCGGTGGATAACGCAGGGCCCCTGCGCGGTCGCGTTCTGACGGGTTGGGACGCGCCCGGGGGCTGGAGGAGCTGAATGGCGAACACGACGACGCCCGCCGGACGCATCGGCGGGCGGACAGACGCAACCGAGACCGCCACGCGCGACGGTGCTGACCTTGCATTCTCGCTGCCGGACAGACTGCGCGTGCATGCCTTGGCCAAGCTCCTCTCGGTGGGCAGCAAGGACGTCATGGCCGCGCTGGCCGAGCTCGGCATCGCAGTACGCAGCGCGCAGTCCAGCATCGACCGCGAGACGGCGTTGCGGGCGCTGCGAGTGCTGCTGCCGGATCCGGGGCCGGACTCAACGGAGATCGACGAGGTGGCGCAGCTGAGCGCGCCGGAGATACCCCTGCTGCCGGTGTCGGACTCGCCGGCACGCTCGGCGGTGTCGGACTCGCCGGCACGGCCGGCGGTGTTGAGCCCGCCGGCACCGGTGTTCCTTCCACCAGCCCCGCAGAAGGCGGCCGACGAGCCCGACGCCGGTGATGATGGGGACGAGCCGGGCGAGGACGAGGCCCGTGCGGACGAGGCGGAGACGGACGGGACCACCCGCCGCCGCCGTCGGCGGGGACGCCGCGGCCGCGGCCGCGGTAAGGCCGGCGGGGGGGATGCTGAGGATGGCTCGATCGCGCAGGGTGACGGTGGCGCGCGAGATGAACAGGATGAACAGGACTCCTCGGACGAGTCGACTGAGGACCGGGCGCCGGAGGGGCCCATCGAGACCGTGGCGAGGCGGCGGCGCCGTAGGCGCCGCCGGGATGGTGGTGCCGAAGACGCCGTCGCCGGCGAGGAGGACGACCCACCGGACACCGTCGTGCATGTCCGGGAGAGCAAGGGCCGCACGCTGGTCGAGGACGAGGTGCAGTCCATCCGCGGCTCGACTCGCCTGGAGGCCAAGCGACAGCGTCGACGCGACGGCCGGGAGGCCGGCAGGCGTCGGGTGGCGATCCTGTCCGAGTCGGAGTTTCTCGCCAGGCGCGAGGCCGTCGAGCGCACGATGGTCGTGCGGGAGGGCCCCGAGCGCACCCAGATCGGGGTGCTCGAGGACGACATCCTGGTGGAGCACTTCGTCACCACGTCGGGTTCTGGGTCGCTGGTCGGCAACGTCTATCTCGGCAGGGTGCAGAACGTGCTGCCCTCGATGGAGGCCGCGTTCGTGGACATCGGCCGGGGCCGCAACGCGGTGCTCTACGCCGGCGAGGTGGACTGGGACGCCGCCGGGCTCGAGGGCAAGGCGCGCCGCATCGAGCAGGCCCTTTCCAGCGGTGACAGTGTTCTCGTGCAGGTCACGAAGGACGCGGTCGGCCACAAAGGTGCCCGGTTGACCACCCAGATCAGCCTGCCCGGCCGGTTCCTGGTGTACGTGCCGGACGGACGGGCCACGGGGATCAGCCGCAAGCTGCCGGACATCGAGCGCAAGCGCCTCAAAGAGGTGCTCAAGCGGATCGTCCCCGAGGACGTCGGCGTGATCATCCGAACCGCGTCCGAAGGAGTCAGCGAGGAGGAGCTGGCCCGCGACGTCCGCCGGTTGCAGGCTCGGTGGGAGGTCATCCAGAGCCGCTCCGGTGTCTCCACGGGCGGCTCCAGTGCCAGGGGCACCGCGCCGGAGCTGCTGTATGAGGAGCCCGACCTGCTGGTGAAGGTGGTGCGGGACCTGTTCACTGAGGACTTCCGCGAGCTGGTCGTCCAGGGTGACGGGGCATGGGACACCGTGGAGGGTTACGTCCGGCACGTTGCCCCCGAACTGATGCCCAGGGTCCGCAGGTATACCGGTGCGGATGACGTGTTCACCGAGTTCCGGATCGACGAGCAGATCACCAAGGCGCTGGACCGCAAGGTGTGGCTGCCCTCCGGCGGGTACCTGATCATCGACCGTACCGAGGCGATGACCGTGATCGACGTCAACACCGGCAAGTTCACCGGGTCGGGCGGCAACCTCGAGGAGACCGTCACCCGCAACAACCTCGAAGCCGCCGAGGAGATCATCCGGCAGCTCCGGCTGCGGGACATCGGCGGGATCATCGTCATCGACTTCATCGACATGGTGCTCGAGTCGAACCGGGACCTGGTGCTACGCCGGTTGACCGAATGCCTGGGCCGGGACCGCACCCGTCACCAGGTCGCCGAGGTCACCTCATTAGGCCTGGTTCAGATGACCCGGAAGAAGGTCGGCACCGGGCTGCTGGAAGCGTATTCCAGCATCTGTGAGCACTGTAAGGGGCGCGGCGTGGTGGTGGCCGCGGAGCCGGTGAACGTCCGGAGCCAGGCGGCGCCGGTCGAGGTGTCCTCTGTGGCGTCTTCTGGGACGGCGCCCGCTGTGGCCAGGGATTCCGGCACTGTGAACGGTCGTCGATCCAAATCCCGTGGACGTGGGACGCCAGGCGCCCTCGCGGCATCGGAGCAGGCGACCGCGCAGGGCCTGACCGCCGAGGGGGTTGCGCCGCCGCTGGCACCGGCGGATGACCCGCGCTCCACGGCGGCCCCGGATGGTGCCGCACCGGCTGGGCCCGCCGCCGCGGAACCCCCGGCGTCACCGGCTGCCGACGCACCGAGCGTGCCCGCGCAGCCGACAACGCGCACTATGGCGCGGCGCCGCCGGGCTGCCTCACGGCCCGCCGGACCGCCCGCCACAGAGCTGCCGGAGAGTGTCGACTCGGCAGCCCCGGTCCTTCGTGATACCGCATGTGAGGTAAGCACCCCGGTTTGACCGGGCCGGAAGGCGGACCGTACCCTCGTTGGGGCGGCCCGCCAGCTCGGCGGGCCTAGGTTTGTCCGCAGTCCGTTCCATGCCGTCCGAACAGCCATCATCCGACACCAGGAGTACCACCCGATGTACGCGATCGTGAAGACCGGCGGCAAGCAGTACAAGGTGGCCGTCGGAGACGTCGTGGAGGTGGAGAAGCTTGACGGCGATCCCGGAAGCGAGATCAGCTTGTCCGCCGTGCTGCTCGTCAACGGTGCCACCCTCACCACCGACGCGGCTACCCTTGGCGCCGCCTCGGTCCGCGGTAAGGTGGTCGCGCAGGTCAAGGGTCCTAAGATCCGGATCCACAAGTTCAAGAACAAGACCGGTTACCACAAGCGCCAGGGTCACCGGCAGCGGCTGACCCGCGTCGAGGTGACCAGTATCTCCGAGTGACCATTGACCTGAGAAACTCCTGACGAGGGTGTGAGCACCGATGGCACACAAGAAAGGCGCGTCCAGCTCCCGGAACGGCCGCGACTCCAACGCTCAGCGGCTTGGGGTGAAGCGGTTCGGCGGTCAGGTGGTCAACGCGGGGGAGATCCTCATCCGCCAGCGCGGCACCAAGTTCCATCCGGGCGTGCACGTCGGCCGCGGTAGCGATGACACCCTCTTCGCCTTGGAGGCGGGCTCGGTGCAGTTCAGTATCAAGCGGGGGCGCAAGACCGTCGACATCGTCCCGGCGCAGGCCTGAACCCGGCCGCACTCCCCTGTACCCCGACGAGGGGCGGGGCCGAGTGACACCGAATCGAGGAGAACAGGGGTGTCCCGCTTCGTGGATCGGGTGGTGATTCACGTCGCGGCGGGTCATGGTGGCCACGGCTGCGCGTCGGTGCACCGGGAGAAGTTCACGCCGCTGGGGGGCCCCGACGGGGGCAACGGTGGGCGCGGTGGCGATGTGGTGCTGGTGGTCGACCCCGGAGTCCATACCCTGCTCGACTTCCACTACCGTTCCCAGGTCAGAGCCTCGAGCGGCAAGCCGGGGCAGGGCGGTAACCGCCACGGCGCCGTGGGCGAGGATCTCGAGCTGCGGGTGCCGGACGGCACTGTGGTGCTCACCCCCGACGGCGAGGTGCTGGCTGACCTGATGGGCGGTGGAACCCGGTTCGTCGCCGCGGCGGGCGGGCATGGCGGGCTGGGCAACGCTGCATTGGTCTCCAGGACCCGCAAGGCGCCGGGCTTCGCCCTGCTCGGCGAGCCGGGCGAGGCGCGGGAGTTGGTGCTGGAGCTGAAGTCGGTGGCCGATGTCGGGCTCGTCGGGTTCCCCTCAGCGGGCAAGTCCTCCCTGGTGTCGGTCCTCTCAGCGGCCCGCCCGAAGATCGCTGACTACCCGTTCACCACCCTGGTGCCCAACCTCGGTGTGGTCACCGCAGGTGAGACGGTGTTCACCGTGGCCGACGTCCCTGGTCTGATCCCCGGTGCCAGCCAGGGCAGGGGACTCGGGTTGGAGTTCCTGCGGCACATCGAACGGTGCGCCGTCCTGGTGCATGTGGTGGACTGCGCGACCGTCGCGCCCGGCCGCGACCCGCTGTCGGATGTGGATGCTCTGGAACGCGAGCTCGCCGCCTACACTCCGTCGCTGGGCGGTGAGCTGGCGTCTCGTCCCCGGTTGGTGGTACTCAACAAGATCGACGTCCCGGACGCCCGGGAGCTGGCTGACATCGCGGCACCCGAGCTCGCAGTTCGGGGGCTGCCGGTGCACCGCGTGTCCACGGTGACCACTGAGGGTCTGCGGGAGCTGCGCTTTGCGCTCGGCGCGGCCGTGCGCCGGCACCGCGTGTCGCTGCCCGGCGTCGGACCGACTCGGGTGGTGCTGCGCCCCACGGCGGTCGACGAGTCTGGTTTCGAGGTCACGGCCGACCCCGATCGGCCCGGAGGGTTCATCGTCTGCGGCGAACGCCCGCAGCGGTGGGTGCGGCAGACGAACTTCGACAACGCCGAGGCCGTCGGTTACCTCGCCGACCGGCTGGCCCGGCTCGGTGTCGAGGATGCCCTGGCGGCTGCGGGGGCTCTGGCTGGGTGCCCGGTCACCATCGGCCACGTCACCTTCGACTGGGAACCCGCCACGCCGGCCGGAGCGGCCGTGACTCGCCTCGGCGGGCGGGGGACGGACTGGCGGTTGGACACCGACCAGCGCGCCGGCGCGGCCCAGCGCAAGGCCGCTCGCCGCGTGCGGCGCGAGCCGCTCGCCGAGGGCGCGGTGGAGCGGGAGTGAGCCCGACCAGGCAGGCCGTGGCACAGGCCCGGCACCTGGTGGTCAAGATCGGTTCGTCCTCGCTCACCACGGCGGTCGGCGGGCTGGACCGGGCCAGGCTGGACACCCTGGTGGACGCGCTCGCCGCCCGCGTCGCGGCCGGCACCTATGTGGTCATGGTGTCCTCGGGTGCCATCGCCGCCGGGCTGGCGCCGTTGGGGCTGCGCCGCCGGCCCCGCGATCTGGCCACCCAACAGGCTGCGGCCAGCGTCGGGCAGCTGGCGCTCGGGTACGCCTACGTGCAGTCCTGGACCCGGCATGGCCGCACCGTCGGTCAGGTGCTGCTGACCTCGGATGACCTGGTCCGCCGCGCGCACTACCGCAACGCGCAGCGCACGTTCGCCCGGCTGCGCGGCCTCGGCGTGGTGCCGGTGGTCAACGAGAACGACACGGTGGTCACCGACGAGATCCGGTTCGGGGACAATGACCGGCTCGCCGCCCTGGTCGCGCACCTCGTGGGTGCCGACGCGCTGGTGTTGCTCTCCGACGTCGGCGGGCTCTACGACAGTGACCCTCGGCTCGGCGCGGCTCGGCTGGTTCCTGAGGTGACCGGGCCGGCTGACACCTGCGGTGTGCGGGTCGGTGACGGCGGCGTGCTGGGTACCGGGGGGATGGCCTCCAAGCTCGAGGCCGCGACGGTGGCCTCCCAAGCCGGGGTGCCGGTGCTGTTGGCCGCCGCGACGCAGGTCGGCCGAGCCTTGGGCCCGGCCGATGTCGGTACCGCCTTCGCGGCTACCGGGGCGCGCCTGTCGGCTCGCCGGTTCTGGCTGCGCCACGCCGCGGGCGCAACCGGCCGGCTACGGCTCGACGACGGGGCGGTCCGCGCGGTGGTGCACCGTCGGCGTTCGCTGCTTGCAGCCGGCATCACCGGCGTCGAGGGTGACTTCGAGGCCGGCGACGTCGTGGAGCTGGTCGACGGGCGCGACGTCGTCATCGCCCGGGGGATGGTCGGGTTCGACGCGGCCGAGCTACCCGAGCTGATCGGCCGCTCCACCCGCGACCTGCCCGCCGAGCTGCGCCGCGAGGTCGTGCACGCCGACGACCTGGTACCGGTGTGACCGACCCGTGAGTGCGTAACGGTGTTCCAGCTCTCAACGCCACTCACGCGTGGCCGTAGGCTACCTCGAGTGGAGATCGTCGCCCAGTGTGCGGGAGCGGCGCGGCGCGCCGCTCCCGCCTTGGCCAGCGCGTCCGATGAGGCCGTCGACGCCGCGCTGGAGGCCATGGCGCGGCGGCTGACCGTCTCCGCCGCGCAGGTGCTCGCCGCGAACTCCGCCGACGTCGCCGCCGCCGAGCAGTCGAGGATGACCCAGGCGCTGATCGACCGGCTGCGACTGGGCCAGTCGCGGCTGACCGAGATGGCCGACCAGCTCGCCCTGCTCGCCCAGGTCCCGTTCCCGCCGAGGGACCGGGTGCTGGAAGATCGTCCGGACGGGTTGCGGCTGATCGAGCGCCGCCGCCCGGTCGGCGTGGTGGGCGCCACCTTCGAGGCCCGCCCCAATGTCACCGTCGATGTCGCCTCGCAGCTGGTGAAGTCCCGTAACGCGGGGGTGCTGCGAACGGGGTCGGCGGCACTACGCTCCGCGCTGGCGTTGCGCGAGCATGTCATCGCGCCGGCACTGGCCGACGCCGGGTTGGACCCCGACGCCGTGCAGCTGGTGCCCGACCCCCGCCGGGACAGCACCCTCGCTCTCGTGCGGCACCCTGAGCTGATCCCGCTGGTCATCGTGCGGGGCAGCGGAGAGACCACCCGGATGCTGGCCGCCGAGGGCGCCCGCCATGGGGTGCGGGTGTTGGCCCACGCCGACGGCGGTGGTGTGCTCTACATCGACACCGCCGCCGATCCCGCGTTGGCCGTCGAGCTGCTGGTGGCCGGGCTGGACCGGCTGGGTGTCTGCAACCGGGTCAACCTCCTGCTGGTGGCCGAGGGCGTCCCGGACCGGTTGCACGATGCGCTGCTCGCGACGGCCCGCCAGCGTGGGATCGCGCTGTCCCTGCCGCCGCACGACCACCCACTCGGGCACGAGTGGGCGTTGGACACCGGCCGGGAGGCGACGCTGACCGTGAGCTGGGTGGCCGGTCCGGGGCACGCCGCCCACGTCGCGAACCAGGAGACCTCAGGGCTGGCCGCCACGATCGTCACCGGCGACGAGTCCGCCGCTCGCGAGTTCCTGGACGGCTACGCTGGCACCGGGGCGTTCTGGAACGCCAGTACCCGCCTGCTCGACGGGTTCAAGCTCCGCCGGGTTCCCGAGACGGGGATCAACGTCGATCAGGTGCCCGGGCCGCGCGGGCCGGTCACCTTCGCTGACCTGTACCTGCGGCAGTTCGTGGTCATCCCGGCGCGCCGGCCTTGCGGATGAGACCGAGGTAGCCGGCGATGGCGAGGGTGGCCAGCGTCCAGAACAGGACTTGCAGTACCCAGGCGGCTGCGACGAACACTTGGCCGGCTGGGCTGGAGGTGTCGAGATCGCAGCGGTTGCCGATGCCCATGGGGGCTAGCGGCACGCTGCGGTCGATACCCACGCCGACCTGCTCGACCAGGGAGCACGGCGAGTCGGGATCGTGGGCCTGAGTGGTGCGCGCGGCGACATAGCGGCCTGGGCCGAGGGGGGTGTGCCCGGCGGCGACACCCAGCCCCGCCGCAGTCATGAGCACCAGCACGAGGGCGAGGACGGCGCGGCGGCTGCGGTAGCCGTATCCGGCGAGCGTGCCCCAGAGCCGGTGCGCGCCTTTGACCAGCGGGCCACCGATCTCACCGCGTTGGTAGCGGTCCCGCTGCTGGGCGATGAGCACTTCCCGCGCGGTGGATTCGTGGCCATTGGCTCTCAGTGCGGCGGCGAGCTGCTGGTAGGGCTGAGGTCGGTAGTCCCGGGTGTGGTGGGTGATCAGGTGTAGCCACTCATGCCAGTCGACCGCGTGCAGCGACGTGTAGGCGAGGCCGGAGAGCGTGAGCCGATGCTCCGGCGCGGCGCAGCTCGTCCTCTTGGCCGCCCCGTGTGGGCAGAACACCAGGGCGGGCAGGAACAGGTGCTTGGCCTCGGCGTCCTCCAGGTCGAGGACAGGCCCGGCCGGGTTGATCAGCTTCGCGTGGCTGAGGTTGAGCTGGCCGCTGATGTGGGCGTCCGCCAGTCGCACGGCGCCGTCTGGGCTGTGTCCGGTGGCGGTGAGTCCCTCGGCGAACATGTCGCTGTCGACCTGCAGGTGCTCACCGATGAGGGCACGACCGGCCTGGTTGGTCAGCTTCGCGTGGCTGAGGTTGAGCTGGCCGCTGATGTGGGCGTCCGCCAGCCGCACGGCGCCGTCTGGGCTGTGTCCGGTGGCGGTGAGTCCCTCGGCGAACATGTCGCTGTCGACCCGGAGGTGGTCGCCGATGAGGGCGGGCCCGGTGGGGTTGGTCAGCTCCACGCGGTCGAGGTTGAGCTGCCCGGTGATGTGCGCGTCCGGCAGCCGCACCACGCCGTCTTCGCCGTGTCCGGTGGCGGTGAACCCGTCGAGGAACACGCCGCCGTCGACGTCGAGGTGGTCGCCGATGAGGGCGGGCCCGGCCGCGTTGATCAGCGCCGCGCCATCCAGGTTGAGCTGGCCGCTGATGCGGGCACCGGGCAGCCGGACCGCGCCGCGCTCATAGTGTCCGGTTGCGGTGAACCCCTCGGCGAGCACCAGACCGCCGTCGACGTGCAGCCCGTCGCCGATGAGGGCGGGTCCGGCCTGGTTGGTCAGCTCGGCGCCATTGAGGTTGAGCTGCCCGCTGATGTGGGCGCCCGGCAGCCGCACCGCGCCGAGCTCGCCGTGCCCGATGGCGATGAACCCCCCGCCGAACACGTCGCCGTCGACGTGCAGCCCGTCGCCGATGAGCGCCGGCCCGGTCTCGTTGGTCAGCCTGGCGCCGTTGAAGTTGAGCTGGCCCCTGACGTGCGCGCCGAGCAGCCGCACCGCACCGTAGTCGCCGTGGCCGGTCGCCGTGAGCCCCTCGCCGAGCAGAACATCACCGTCGACGTGGAGGCCGTCGCAGTCCAGACCCAACAGATGCGAGCCCGCCAAGGTCAACCATGGCAGGCGGGCACTGACCAGCAGCACGGCGTGCTCGAAGAAGCAGCCTCGCAGCTCGATCCCCACCGCGGCCGGGACATGGGTGAGATCAAGCGTTCCCGTGATACGCGCCCCCTGGACACGCACTCCCAGCGGGTCGAGACGCTCACCGCCGCGTCCTAGCACCAGCTCCCGCAGGAGCTCGGCACGGATGGTGTACCGGGGGTTGTCCGTCGTGCCCAACTGTTCAGTGCTCAGTGTGCTGCACTCGACCACGCAGCCCGACGTCAAGGCGTCGACGAGCGCCAGCTCCCTCGCTGAGACCTCGCTGAGACTCCTGCTCGCCACCACTGTCCAACCGCCGGCTGCTCGCTGCGGCCCCAGCGTATCGCCGCCGGAGCTGACTCCGAACGGCTCACCTAGGCTGCGCCCATGTCCGGCTGGCGACTCGGGGTCATGGGCGGGACCTTCGACCCGATCCACCATGGCCACCTCGTCGCCGCCAGCGAGGTGCAGTCTCTGTTCGAGCTGGACGAGGTCGTGTTCGTGCCCACCGGGATCCCGTGGCAGAAGAATGCGCGTGAGGTCAGCCCGGCCGAAGACCGCTACCTCATGACGGTCATCGCCACCGCGTCCAACCCGCGGTTTTCCACCAGCCGGGTGGACATCGACCGCCGGGCTCCCACGTTCACCGTCGACACCCTCACCGACCTGCGCACCCAGTTCCCCGACCACGAGATGTTCTTCATCACCGGCGCCGATGCGCTGGCGCAGATACTGTCCTGGAAGCGGGTCGACGAGCTGTTCGATCTGGCCCACCTGGTCGGGGTGACCCGCCCGGGGTTCCGCCTGGACCGCGAGCACCTGCCTGACCGTGCGGTGAGCCTGGTCGAGGTGCCCGCCATGGCGATCTCCTCGACGGACTGCCGGCAGCGCGTCGGGCGCGGCCAGCCAGTCTGGTACCTGGTACCCGACGGTGTGGTGCAGTACATCGGCAAGCGCGGCCTGTACCGGGCCAGCCAGCATGGATCGTCCCCTAACCCTCTCTGAACTGCACATACACCGTTTGGCGGCGTTGGCCGCCGTTGGTCGTCTGCGGACGTCCTGCGGACAGTTTGCGGACAGCCATAGATCAACTAGACCGTCCCCTACGGACGTTTAGGACCCGATCTTTCGGTCTCCTTCCGCGCGCCAGAAGTCCGGAATTGAGCACTGGGCGACGTTCCGGTGTCGGACTCCGAGCGTGCCTCCCTGGCGTGGCTGGCCGGCTTCGAGGTGGACACCGTGATCAACGTCGCGGCGGTGATCACCCGTGCCCGGGAGACCCGCTACCACGGTGTCCGATTCGCCCACTACCGGTGATCTTGCTAAAAGTGGCCCCTGACCAGCGGTTTCCCTGCTATCGATCAACTTGTTTTCGCAGGTCGGCTAGGTCCAGCGGGGCAGGGGCACGCTCGCTGCGGGATGGCCTGCCGGTGTAGCCCGTCCGGGTGACGTCCACGCTGGCGGACACCATGGGCTTGATCGCATTCACGAGGAAATGCGGGCGTACTGCGGAGCGGGTTGCGACTGTCAGATCCGGTGGCCAGGAGTGCGTGGCGTAGCCTTGCGTCACCTCTTCGCCGAGGTTCACGCCCCGGGGTAGCTCCCCGGGGCATCGGCGAGGGGAACCTGGCGGAGAGAGGGGTCTCGTGGACGTTGACGACGACGCGCGCACGATCGGTCGGCGGCTGCGGCAGATCCGCAATTCCCGGAAGAAGTCGCTGCGGGTGGTCGCCGGGCTGGCCGGGATGTCGAAATCCCACCTGTCCGAGATCGAACGTGGGGAATGCGCCCTGGATCGCCGGTCGGAGATCGTGGCCCTGGCCAACGCGCTCCAGGTAGCCCCTTCTGAGCTAACCGGGCTACCGGTACCGGCGCCAGGCAATGGGGACACTGATGCCGCCGTCGTTGCGGTGCGCCAGGTGCTGACTGCGGTCAGCCGCAACCGGCTCCGCGGCGAACCGGTTCCGCTGGAGGTGTTGCAACGCAGAGTCCAGGAGGTGCGTGAGACGCGGCGCCGGTGCAGGTTTGGTGCTGTCGGTGAGCAGCTGCCGGGCCTGATCCGGGATATTCATTGCACCATCTCCGCTGGCCGCGATGTGAAGACGCTGGTGGAACTGGCGGTGCACGTGCACGTGCACGTGACGCTGATGTGGCTGCGGGATTCCGGTGCATCGGTCGATCTTCGATGGCAAGCCGCGACGCTGGCGCAGGGCTTAGCCGAGCATCTCGGCGACGCGACCTCGTTGGGGGTCGCCGCTTACGGCTCGGCGAATGCGCTGCTGGCGTCGAGCATGTTCGACTTGGCCGACGCCGAGCTAGACGCTCTGACGCTGCCCCCCACCACCGTGGACACGGCGGGCATGATCGGCATGGTGACGATGACGCGGTCGTTGATCGCGGCTGCCGACCAGCGCCTGGATGACGTTGCGGCGCCCATGCAGGCCGCGAAGGAACTCGCCCACCGGTTCGGAGAGCCAGACAACAACCACGACCGTCTCGGGTTCGGGTTCGGGCCGACCAACGTAGGCTTGTGGGAGATGGCGCTGGCGCTGGAGACAGGCGAGCCCGATCGAGCGGTGAGCGTCGCCCAGACCATCCAACCCGAGCGGCACCCCTTTAAGACCCGCCAGTCCCAGTACTGGGTGGACTACGGCCGCGCGCTGGCTCGGTTACCTCGCCGCGGCGATGACGCGGTGATGGCGTTGCGCAGAGCCGAGCGGTTGTTTCCCCTCCGCGTACACCGCAATCCGTTCGCCAGGGATGTCATCGGGGAGCTGGTCGTGCGGTCCCGCCGGGACGCGGTCGGCCGGGAGCTGCGCGGGATGGCCTACCGGGCGGGGTTGCCGGTGTAGCCCATTCGGGGTGGCGGCCACGCCGGCGGACACCCGCTACCGGCCGATCGTTCACGGTTGTCATCGTGATCGACGTACCACCTCAGACACCGCACCAGCAGCCCGTTGCGGCGCGCGGTGGCACCTCTCGCGCTATCGCTGTCACCTGCTTGCGGCACGGCTCGGTCGGGTTCAGGAACCTGATGGCACGGGGCCCACTCAACAGCTCACCTGGACGAGACGGCCGGGACTGTCCTGTTCGACTTGCTCGGGGAGTGGCTCGGATGAGCGAGTACCCGGCCACCGTGCCCGGTGCGCGCGGGGCGCACCCGGCGGGCTGCGCCCCGCGCTGGGGCGTGTCCTCACTGGACTGGCAATCCCACGCCATGCCCGGCCAGCCGTTGGTTGAGCCGTGCCCCCGTTCGAGTTCCCGGCGGCCGGTCGGTTCCCCCCGCGCCCGAAGGAAAGGGTTCCCGGTCCCGCGATGAACAACGGCACCCAGACGCCGATAGTCGTTCTCTGCCCTGTTCATACATGCCCGTGGGTCCACGTGGGCTACTCCATGGGGGGCGATGACACCACGGCCGCTGAGGTCGCGGACCTCGTAGGTATAGCACGGACCACGCTACGGGACGAGCTCATTGAGCACCTCAAGAGACAACACGGAGAAGCGGCGGTGCGCGACTCACTTCGGCCCGGGGGAGCATGCCGCAACACATGATTTCGATGTGCCGGAAACTGACGTGCGAGAATTCGACTGACTCACCGAAGGAAGGACTCCCCCGCGTGAGCGACCACCCCCGAACCCGGTACCCGATCCAGGTATCGGTCCCCGCCACCCGCACCGACGACAACACCGAGTGCACACTGCTGGCGATCCGCGAAACCGGTGGCACGTCGATGATCCACAGCCTGGATCGGGGCGCCGTGCGGCTCACCGAGGAGCAGACCGCCCGGATGGCGACGGCGATCCTGCACCTCGTGGGCACCCGCGCTGGCGCGGCGCGCTCAGTCAGCGAGTAGATCCCCGGCTCGGCCGCCGGTTGAGCGCTGTCCCCCCGTGCCCGCTCCCGGTGGCCGGCCGGCCCACCCACACCAACCCGAGGTGACCAACAACGATGCCCGCCCAGGACCCCTGTCGCGACGACCACGGCACGGCTGAGTCGTGCCCGGGATGCGGGGCCACTACCGGTGTGCTGCGGACCACCGGCACCGCACCGACGATCCGAACATGGTCGTGCACGACGTACGGCCTGAACTGGATGATCAGCGCGGTCAACCCCCACCTGCGTCCCGCTCACCTCGCCGACCTGGCTGCGGCCGAAGACAT
>Ga0213873_10000062_pt1 | contig 24038 bp, 22 predicted proteins | sample VelepicomBERX_R3_FD_160067 | JGI IMG/M metagenome (GOLD analysis project Ga0213873, IMG submission 160067) | Rhizosphere microbial communities from Vellozia epidendroides in rupestrian grasslands, the National Park of Serra do Cipo, Brazil - RX_R3 | ecosystem: Host-associated > Plants > Roots >...
GGCGCTCGTGATCGGTGAGCACGTAGGGACGGGTGAAATCGCCCCAGTGGAAGCTGGCGAGCACGAGGTCGGCCTGCTGTTTGGCGGCGGCGACATCGTCGTGCAGGGCACGCTGGTCCCCCTCGTGGGCTACGGTGAGCACCTTGGGCTGCAGGCCGGGGTTCCATTCGTTGGTCTCCCACGGCTCGTAGTGGGTGTAGGCGCGCATCGGCGCCAGTCCGGGCCATCCGGGGCGGGCCTCGTAGCCGTGGGGGAACACCGAGGCGTACGCCAGTACCGCGACGCGCCCGTGCGGGGTGTCCACTAAGGCGGGTCGCCGGGCATCGGCGATGTCGGCACCGGCACCCGCCGTGGCGATACCCACGCCGCGAACGGCCTCGCGAGTGTGCAGCAGGGCCTCGAAGCCTCCGTCGACGCTGTGGTTGTTGGCCAGCGACAGCACATTCAGTCCGGCCTCGGCGAGATACGGGACGAACTCGGGATCGGTGACGAGGGGCACCCCCGCGCTGGGAGCGCGATGCCAGTCCCGGGCGTAGACACCCTCGAGGTTGCCGAAGACGACGTCGAAGTCGTGAAACACCGCCTCCACGTGGCGGAAGGCGTGTTCGGGTTCATCGCGGTCGAGGAACACATCACCGACTGCGGCGATACGCAGACCATCGGGCAGGGCCATCCGGCTACTCCTTCGGCGATGACGCGGTCATGGGTGGTGTTCCTGCAGGCTCCGTACGGTGATGCCGCCGGCGCGCCAGGCGGCGACAGCGGCGGCGAACGACTCCGCCGCCGCCGGCGTGGTCAGGTACGGGAGGCCTTGCCGGCGGGCGGCCGTACGCAGCCGTACCTGCTCGGCGGTGAGGCTCACCGCGTGGTTGTCCGGGATGTCGAACACGATCTGCACCGTGCCCTCGTCGGCCAGCGGGAAACCGGGCACCTCGACCACGGGCGTCGCCAGCCGCCGTGCGGTCTCCGGCGGGGCGGTGATGGTGAAGCCCAGCTCGGTGAACCGCCGCGCCACCGCTTGGCCGTGGTCCGCCTGGTTCGCCGGGAACGACAGGTACGCGCGGCCGCTCGAGGGGATCGTCGCCCCCGCCGCGATCTGGCTCTTGGCATAGGCCATCCCGAACGAGTCACCGATGCCCATCACCTCGCCGGTCGAGCGCATCTCCGGTCCGAGCACGTCGCGCGCGTCCGAGAGCCGGTCGAAGGGCAGCACGGCCTCCTTCACGCAGAACCCCTTCTGTGTTGGCGGCCGCAGCAACCCTTCCTCGCGGAGGTCGGCGAGCGTGGAACCGGTCATCACCCGCGCCGCCAACCGCCCCAGGGGCACGCCGGTCGCCTTGGATGCGAATGGCACGGTACGGCTGGCGCGCGGGTTCGCCTCGATCACGTAGACGTGGTCGCCGTCCACCGCGTACTGCACGTTGAACGGCCCGCATACGTCCAGCGCCTCCGCGATCACCCTGGTGTGCTCCTCGATCGTGGCGACGACGGCTGCCGGAAGCGTCACCGGCGGGACCACGCACGCGCTGTCGCCGGAATGCACCCCGGCGAGCTCCACGTGCTCCATGACCGCGCCGATGAGCACCTCACCGTCGGTGTCGCGGACCGCGTCCACGTCCACCTCCACCGCGCCGGCCAGGAACCGGTCGATGAGGACGGGCCACCGCCGGGCCAGGTCCGACCCCCGGCGCAGCTCGGCCAGCGCCCGGCGCATCTCGCCGGCGTTGTGCACCACGCGCATGGCGCGCCCCGACAGTACGTAGCTCGGCCGGAACAGCACCGGGTAGCCGATCCGTTCGGCGATCTCCAGCGCCTCGTCGTCGCCGGCCGCGGTGCCGCCCTGAGGCTGGTCGATGCCGAGCTTCGCGCACAGCGCGTGCCACCGCTCGCGGTCCTCGGCGAGGTCGATGGCATCCGGGGTGGTGCCGAGGATCAGTTCAGTGGGCAGCCGGTGGGTCAGCCTCAACGGGGTCTGTCCGCCGAACGTCACGATCAGCCCGGCCGGGCCCTCGGCGTCGAGGATGTTCTCGATGTCCTCGCCGGTGAGCGGCTCGAAGTAGAGCCGGTCGCTGGTGTCGTAGTCGGTGGAGACGGTCTCGGGGTTGCAGTTGACCATGACGGTCTCGAAACCAGCCTCGCGCAGAGCGCGACTGGCCTGAACGCAGCAGTAGTCGAACTCCACGCCCTGCCCGATCCGGTTCGGCCCGGACCCGAGGATCACCACGCGCGGACGGTCGCCGCGCCGTACCTCGTCGGTGTCCTCCCAGGTCGAATAGTGGTACGGGGTGTGCGCGTCGAACTCAGCGGCACAGGTGTCCACGGTCTTGAAGGTGGTCCGTACGCCGGCCGCGAGGCGCGCCGCCCGTACCTCGCGCTCCGGCACCGCCAGCAGGTGAGCGAGCTGGGCGTCGGCGAAGCCGAGCCGTTTCGCGCGCCGCCAGTTCGGCGCGCCTCGCGCGATCCGCTCGCGCTCGGCGGAGATCATCGCGATCTGGTCGAGGAACCATGGGTCGATCCGGGTGACCTCGTACACCCGGTCAAGCCCGATGCCGCGGCGGATCGCCGCCTCCAGCCAGAAGATCCGGTCCGGGGTGGCGCGCGAGGCGCGGTCCAGCAGCTCGTCCTCGGTGCGGCCGTCGTACTCGGCCTCGGCCGGATCGGCGTTGAGCCCGAGCCGGCCGTTGTCCAGCGAGCGCAGGCACTTCTGCAGCGACTCGGGGAAGGTGCGGCCGATCGCCATGGCCTCGCCGACCGAGCGCATGCGCGTGTCGAGGATGTCAGCGACCCCGGTGAATTTCTCGAACCCCCAGCGCGGCACCTTGGTCACCACGTAGTCGACCGCCGGCTCGAAGCCGGCCGGCGTCTCCCGCGTGATGTCGTTGCGGATCTCGTCGAGCGTGTACCCGACCGCCAGCAGTGTGGCGATCTTGGCGATGGGGAAGCCGGTGGCCTTCGACGCCAGCGCGCTGGACCGGGACACCCGCGGGTTCATCTCGATGACGACCATCCGCCCGGTCCGGGGATCGACCGCGAACTGGATGTTGGAACCGCCGGTCTCCACACCGATCCGCCGGATGCAGCGCAACGCGGCGTCCCGCATGCGCTGGTACTCCACGTCGGACAGGGTCTGCACGGGCGCGACGGTGATCGAGTCGCCGGTGTGCACGCCGACCGGGTCGAGGTTCTCGATCGAGCAGACGACCACGCAGTTGTCCGCGCGGTCGCGCATCACCTCCAGCTCGTACTCCTTCCAGCCCGCGATCGACTCCTCGATGAGGACCTCGCCGACCGGGCTGGCCGCGATGCCGTCCGCAGCCAGGCGGGCCAAGACGTCCGGGTCCGCGGCGATGCCGGTGCCTGCGCCGCCGAGGATGTACGACGGGCGGACGATCACCGGGTAGCCGATCTCGCCGGCCACCGCCAGCGCCTCCTCCACGCCGCGCGCGAAGCCCGAGCCGGGCACCGCCAGCCCGATCTCGGTCATCGCGTTCTTGAACAGCTCCCGCGTCTCGGCGGTCCGGATGGCGTCGATGCTCGCGCCGATCATCTCCACGCCGTACCGCTCGAGCACGCCATCGCGGTCCAGCTCGGTGGCGAGGTTCAGGGCGGTCTGGCCGCCGAGCGTGGCCAGTACCGCGTCCGGCCGTTCCCGCTCGATGATCGCGGTCAGGAAGCCGGCGGTCAGCGGCTCCAGGTACGTCCGGTCGGCGAGCTCCGGATCCGTCATGATCGTTGCCGGGTTGGAGTTGGCCAGGATCACCCGGTAACCGTCCTCGCGCAGCGCGCGGCACGCCTGCGCGCCGGAGTAGTCGAACTCGCATGCCTGGCCGATCACGATCGGGCCGGAGCCGATCACCAGGACGCTGGACAGGTCGTCGCGACGGGGCATCAGGCACGCTCCATCAGCGTGCGGAACTCCTCGAACAGGTATCGGGCGTCGTGCGGGCCGGGTCCGGCCTCCGGGTGGTACTGCACGGAGAACGCCGGCACGTCACGGCAAGCGATGCCCTCGATCACGCCGTCGTTCAGGTTCACGTGCGTGGTGTCCGCGGCGGGCACACTGCCCTCGGCGACCGCGAAGTTGTGGTTCTGGCTGGTGATCTCGACCTCGCCAGTGGCCAACCGCCGTACCGGATGGTTCCCGCCGTGGTGGCCGAAGGTCAGCTTGTACGTCCGTCCGCCCAGCGCGCGGGCGAGGAGCTGATGGCCCAGGCAGATGCCGAACACCGGCACCGTGCCCACCAGCCCGCAAAGATCGACGTCCACAGTGTCCGGGTCGCCGGGACCGTTCGACAGGAAGACACCGTCCGGGCGGCGCGCCAGTACGGTCTCGGCACTGGTACCGGCCGGCACCACCTCGACCGTCGCCATCCGGCCGAGCTCACGCACGATGTTCCGCTTGATCCCCAGGTCGTAGGCCACCACGCGGAGCGGGCCGTCGCCGCGCTCGTACGGTTCGCGGGTGGTGACCTCGGAGACCAGGTCCACGCCGTCCGTGCCGGGTTCGGCCCTGGCCGCCGCCAGCAGCGCGGCCTCGTCCGCGGCCGGGCCGAACGCGCCGCACATCGACCCGGCGTCCCGCAGGTGCCGGGTGAGGCGGCGGGTGTCGATGCCGCTCAGCACCGGCGTCCCGTGGCGGGCCAGCCAGGACGGCAGGCTCTCGGTCGCCCGCCAGTTGCTCGGCCGTGCGGTCACCGACCGGGCGATCACGCCGCGGCAGCGCGGGCGGTCGCTCTCGTCGTCCTCGGGCGTCACGCCGTAGTTACCGATGTGCGGGTAGGTGAAGCAGACGATCTGCCCCGCGTACGAGGGATCGGTGATCACCTCCTGGTAGCCGCTGAGGACGGTGTTGAACACCACCTCACCGGTGGCCGTGTCATCCGAGTGGACCTCGCCCTCGAAGGTGGTGCCGTCAGCGAGCACCAGCAGGCCGTCCAATGTGGTTCCTCCTTACGAGCGATGAGGACCCGCTGAGGCTCAGCGGCCGGTGTGGGCTGCGGCCGTGCCTTCTTCCGCCGGCTCGCGGCTGGGTCGGGGGACCGTCAGCGCGAGCGCGGCGGCCAGCGCATACGTCACGCCCGCGACGACCATGGAGACGCGCAGGCCCGGCACGAAGCTCGCCGGGCCGCCGGCGACGAACGCGCCGAGCAGCGCGATGCCGATGGCGCCGCCCACCTGACGGCTCGCGTTGAGCGTCCCGGATGCCACGCCGGTACGCTCCGGCGGCGCGCCTTCGACCACGGCGGCTGTGGCGGCGGGCATGGTGAAGGAGATCCCGAACCCGGTGGCCGCCATCGGCAGCACGATGACCCAGTACGGGATGGACGTGCTGGTGATGGTGAGGGCGAGGAACCCGACCGCGCCGACCGCCATGCCGACAACCATCGGCACCCGCGGGCCGCTCCGGCTGGTGATCCGGCCGCCCAGCCAGGACCCGAACGCGATCACCCCGGTCTGCGGCAGCAGCGCCAGGCCGGTCAGCAGCGCCGAGTAGCCCCGGACCTGCTGGAAGTAGAGGGTGAGCACGAAGAGCTGCCCGTAGAAACCGAGGTTCATCAGGCAGCCGATCACGGTCGCCGCCGACAGCTCACGGCTGCCGAACAGCGACAGCGGGACCATCGGGGCGGCGACGCGGGCCTCCACCACGAGAAAGGCCGCCGCCGCCATCACGAAGACCACGAAACCGGCCAGGACGAACGGTGAGGTCCAGCCAGACCGACCGGCCTGCACCATGCCGGCCGTGATCGCCAGCAGCGCGACCATGCCGGTGAGCTGACCGGGGACGTCGAGCCGCTCGCCGCTCCGGCCGCCCTGGTCGGCGTGCACCCAACGCGCCGTCAGCAGCATCCCGACGATGCCGACCGGCACGTTCACGAAGAAGATCCACCGCCAGCCCAGGCTGGACACCAGGACGCCACCGAACAGCGGGCCGGACCCCGTGGCGAAGCCGCCGACCATCGCCCAGATGCCGATGGCGCGGGCACGGCTGCCACGGTCGCCGTAACCGGCCTGCAGCAACGCCAGCGACGAGGGCACCAGCAGCGCCGCGCCCAGCCCCTGGACCACCCGGGCGGCGATCAGCACATCCAGGCCCGGCGCGAGCCCGCAGGCCACCGAGGCCAGAACGAACAGGGCCAGACCGGACTGGAAGACCCGCTTGCCGCCCAGCCGGTCACCGAGCCAGCCCGTCGACAGCAGCAGGCCGGCGAAGACCACTGTGTAACCGTCCACCACCCACTGCAGTCCGGATACCGACGCGCCGAACCCCTTGCCAAGCTGCGGCAGCGCCACGTTGACGATCGTCGCGTCGACCATCACCATGAACCAGCCGAAACAGATCGCGGTCAACGGGCGCTTTTCAAAGCCCATTCACTTCTCCCCAGTGCGCGCTAGTGCCTGCCGGTGGCCGCACAACCGTCCGCCCCGCACAGCCGACCGAACATCAGCCTGAGCAGGGCCATTCGCAAGGTAACGCCGTTTGCCGCCTGCTGGAAATAGCCGTTGTAGGGTGTGTCATCCACTTCTGTGGGCAGCTCCTCCCCGCGCGGCAGCGGGTGGAGCACCACGACCGTGTCCTTGGCCACGGCCTCCAGCAGGTCACGACTGAGCGGCAGCTCGCCTGCTGCCCGGCGCGCCACCGCATCCTCCTTGAGCTCGGCTATCACGGTCGGTGAAGAGTAGACCACGTCTGCCTCCGGCAGGACGCCGATGAGGTCATCATGGAACGTGATCGAATGGCCGGCGCCCTCCATCTCTGCTCGCAGCAGCGGGTCGAGGCCCATGCCGAGCGTCGCTACGCAGGACACCTTGCAGTCGTAGTTCCGCAGCCCGCGCAGCAGCGAGCGGGTGCAGCGCATCCGCAGATCGTTCACGAACACGACGCTCAGCCCATCGATGTGGCCGAACCGCTGCCGCATCGTGTACAGGTCCACCAATGCCTGAGTGGGGTGCTCACCGCTGCCGTCGCCGGCGTTGATGAGGAGCGCCCCCTCGATCGCCTCGGCCGCCCGCGCGGGCTCGCCGGTGATCGGATGCCGGGTGACGATGACGTCGCCATACAACGCCAACATCCGGAAGACGTCCTCCGATGATTCCCGAACTTTGCCGGTCGCCCGTGTCACCGCGGCGTCGGCGAAGCCGGAAACGGTCCCGCCGAGCCGCAGCATCGCCGTCTCGTGGGATAACCGGGTACGTGTGCTCTTGTCGAAGAACGCCGACATGAGAACCTTGCCGTCGAGGTTTCGGTGCACCTGGCCCTTGGCCAGTTCCCGGCCGACCTCGTCGGTCGCCTCGAACAGCAGCTCCAGATCTTCGCGGCCGAACTGCTTCAGCGACAGCATGTGCTGTCCAGCGAACGCGTTCATCACCCGGCCTCGACAAGTCTGGCGGTCCAGGTCCGCGAGTCGACCATCGCGTAGCCGGGGCTCACCGGGAGCCGCACGCTGTCGGCGAGGTTCTCGATGCCGGTGATGGAGAGCATCAGTCGCTCGGTCAGCAGCCCCTGCGACAGGGGCGGCGCACCGGGCACGATCGGACACGTCTGCTCGTCGATCAGCCATTTGCGCTGCATCTCCGGGCCCGGATAGCCGGGCGTCTCCGGGATCAGCCGTCCGATCAGGTGCTCGGCGGTCTCGGCATTCATCTCGGCGTCCTCAGGCAGGCCGATGAACTCCTCGACGGGCATGGACTCCCGCGTCCATTTCCATAAGAAGGTACGGTTACCGAACACGTATCCGGTCATCATGAATCGCACCGACTTCGACGCACGGAACGCGCGGTGCAGGGAATAGCGCGGCTTGAACTCGTATGGCTCGATCTCGTCGAGCACGTAGTCGCACCCCTCGACGAACTCGGCTGCCGACTCCTCGGTGATGCCCTCGGGAAACACCTCGATGGCCACGTCCGGCGTCATCTCGTGGACGTACTCGGCGACCACTTCGGCCTTGTTCCGGCCGATGGTCTCCACGCCCGCGCCGAGCTGCCGATTGATGTTGGAATACTCGAAGGTATCCAGGTCGGCGACCTTCAGTGCCAGGACGCCGAGCCGAGCCAGCCGCTCGACCATGGAGCCACCGATCCCGCCGGCCCCCGCGACACCGACGACCGTGTCGCGAAGCGTCAACTGACGTTCGCGGGCTTCTTCCTCGGTGTCTCCGAGCCAGCCGAGATTGCGCTTGACCCGCTCCCAATAGATCTTGTCGTCGTACTCGCTCGCGTACTGAGTCCTACCGTTCTTGATCATCTTAGCTCCGCGTCGACTGCGATCTGACAGGTTTGGCGACGGAACGGACACACCGTTGTTGATAGCATCCTTGTTTTAACTGTGCCTTAAGCGGGTCTTAACCGTGCCCAGCTCATGCCTTAACTGCAAACCGGCGAGCCGCCGGTGATCGAGGACGGCGTGTAGGATTCGATCTTGTGTGACACGCGATGGCGGATGGACCGGTACTGAACCGACCCGGCGACCGCCGGTCACTGATCGTCACCCCGGCCGGCCGCACCGGTCTCCGCAACCTCATCAGCCAGGATCTCGCCTAGCTCAGGCTCTGCGCAGGAACGACCGGTCCTCGACCAGGATGCACTCAGTACTCCGCGCATGGTCCAGATTGGCCTTCGCGTCGGGGTCCTCAGTCAGTGCCACCCGGTACTCCTCGTACGCGGCCAGACTGTCGAACTCGATCAGCGCCAGCGCTTTGTTGTTGGCGCCCTCCTTAGGCAGGAAGTAGCCAATCAGCCGTCCGCCGCAGCGTTCGATGATGGGCGGCCACCGCCGCGCGTACTCCTCGAAGGCGTCCAGCCGATGCGGATCGAGCGTGTAGTCGATACAACAGATGATCATGATCCCTCGTCTCGCGGATTCGTCTCGCAGGTCATCGCTTTCCTTGAGCTAGTCGCCCGCAACCCGGTCGACGGGTCGGGTACATGTCTCCAGAACCAGTTGCTGCGCGATCAAGGCATCGTCCTGCCAGTGCCCGGTGAGCCTGCGCACCTCGTCCTCGCTGGGCATGCCGACGCCGTAGAGCCGACCGACCCCCTTGCGCAGTCCGACGTCCCCGGCGACCACGACCGGGCGGCCGAACACCCGCGCGGCGAACCACTCCGCGGTCCACCTGCCGACTCCGTGCAAGCGGGTCATCGTGCGCACCAGTTCCTCGGTCTCCAGACCAGCCAGCTCACGCTGGTCGATGCGGCCGTCGGCGACAGCGGAGGCGACCCCGATCAGGTAGCTCGCCTTCCGCTCGGAGAGCTGCAACCGCCGCAGCGCGGCCACCGATGCACCCGCGAGCGTGTCCGGCTCCAGCACGTAGACCTCGGATCCGTCGACCTCCACTCGCACACCGAAGGACTGTGCCAGCCGGGCTCGGATGGTCGTCGCGAACCTCAGGTTGACCTGCTGCGCGGTGATCGCGCGCACCAGCGAGTAGAACGGGTCGGTGAGTCCCAGCGGGCGGATGGCGGGTGCGGTGGCCGCCACCGCCGCCAGCCGCGGGTCAGTGGCGAGCAGGTGGTCCCACGACGCGCCGGCGAGGATGAACTGGACCGCCAAGGCCGCACGCAGCTCCTCCACGGTGATGTCCTGACCCGGCGCCGCGGTGGCCGACAGCCCGGGCGTCGTGGCGTCCCCCAGGGGCCGCATCGACACGGGCACCCGCCTGCCGTCGAACGTGAGCACCCGGACCAACCGGCTGCCGTCCCATCGGTCCATCAGGTCGTCGCCGTTGCGGCGCAGAAACTCCACGGACGCGGCGACGTCCAGCGGACCGGCCAGCTCGACCGTCACCGCGGCCACCGCCTCGCTCATCCGCGTCCGCACCGCTGCTCCGGCTCCGGCAGCGCATCGAGCAGATCCTGGTAGGTCAGGTCATCAGCACCGCGCAGCGCCTCCTGACGACCCGAGTTCAGCAGGTCGGCGAAAGCATCCCGCGCGGTGGCCATGCTCAGCCGGTACAGCGCTGAGCCGACCGAAAGGCGTCGCACACCGAGCCTGCGAAGCTCGGGCACCGACGGCAGGTCGGGGCGGGCGAGCAGGTTGAGCGGCGCCCCATCCAGCGCCGCGACCAGCTCGCCGATCAGCTCGCGCTGCCGCGCCGGCTCCAGACCCGACGGTGGGAATGCCGGGACGAACAAGCAATCCGCGCCCGCGTCGTGATAGGTGCGCAACCGCCGCACGGTCTCATCGAAGCGGCTCTCCCGCGCTCCGGTGGAACGCCAGTAGGTGTCCGTGCGGGCGTTCACGACCAACGGCAGGCCGACCTGTGCACCCACCGAGCAGGCCGCAGCGACCCGCTCGGCGTGGAACTCCGGCTCCATCAGCCGGTCGGTGTTCGAGGACAGCCCGTCCTCCAGGTTCACACCCACCGCACCAGCTTCGATCATAGCCGCCACCGCGTCGGCGACGTACTGCGGTGTGGCGCCATAGCCGGCCTCCAGGTCGACGCTGACCGGCACCGAGACCGCCTGGATGAGCCGGGAGACCACCGCGAGCATCTGGTCGAAGTCGAGGTGCTCCCCGTCCGGTACACCGAGCGCACCGGCCACGCCTGCGCTGGTCGTCGCCACCGCGCGCACGCCGGGCAGCCGCGCGAGAAGCGCAGCACTGCCGACATCCCAGACGTTGGGCAGCACGAGCATGTCCCCTTCGGCGTGCAGCCGCCGGAACAGCTCCGCCTTCTCTCGTTGCGTCGGGTCAGTCGTATCGGGTGTGGTCCGGCCGAAACCCTTGATGTCCATAGTTGGTCTGCGTTCCCTGGGATGGCTGGGTCAGGACGTGACGGCCTCGTGAACCGGTTTTCTGGACGCTGCCGCGGGCGGCTTTCTGGACGCTGCCGCGGGCGGCGGCCAGGAGAGGCCGAGGTGGGTGTGGAGACCAGCCTTGCCGGTGTCGGTGACCAGGAGGGCACGGGAGTGTTGGGCGCGACGGACCCATCCGGCGGCGGCCAGGGCATCGAGGAGGGCGCGACCGAGGGGGCCGGCGATGTGGTGGCGTTGTTCGGTCCAGTCCACGCAGCAGCGCACCGGGGTGTGTCCTGGTATGGCGACGCCGAGCTCGGTGAGGGCGTGACGGCCGGGGTCGGTGAGCTGGTAGCTGACCGTGTCGAGCAGACCTCCGGCGAGCCGGTCTCGGTTCAGCCGGTCGAGGTCGATGCTGCCGTCGTGACCTGTGAGGTAGCTGTGGTCGATGAGCGCGTCGGTGATGGCGACGCCGAGCCTCCCGGCGATGTGGTCGTAGCAGCAGCGAGCCAGGCGGATCGCGTGCGCGCGGGTCCCCTCCCGCAACGAGCGGATGGGCTGGCTGGGCGAGAGTCTGGCCAGGGTTTCGATCAGCCGGCCGACCTCGTCTCCGGCGAGCCGGTAGTAGCGCCACCGGCCCTTGGTGAACACCCGCAGCAGTCCGGCGTCAGAGAGTTTTCGCAGGTGGGCGCTGGCCGTCGGGGCGCTGACACCGGCCTCGTCGGCCAACACGCTGGCCGGCAACGCTCGCCCGTCGGCGAGGGCGAGCAGAATCCTGCATCGGCCCCGGTCGGCCAGCGCCGCGCCGATCACCGACAGGTCCGCGTCTCCGCCACCCGCCGCGGACGCACCGCCGTCGGCGTGATCGAGAGGATCCACGCCGTCGAGGATAGGTCAGGATCGATTCGACCATTGGCGAAACGTCCCGGGTCTAGCATCAGCCGGCATGACCACGACAACGATCGAGCGCAGCAGGGAGGCCGAGGCCTTCCTGGACGCCCGCCAGCACACCGCCCCCGAGGTGGTGAGCGCGTGTGAGGGCTGGACCGCGCACGAGGTCACCGCCCACCTGGCCGCCTCCGCCGCCGAGGTGACCCGTCACCTCGAGCCCTACCTGGACGGACAACCCGTGCCGCGGACGCGCACGTTCGAGGAACGCGAACCCCCCTACCAGGCCTTGGACGACGCCGCGTTGCTGCGGCGTCTGGAGGTCGAGGAGCAGAAGATGCGCGGGGTCATCGCCCGAGTCCTGGACCGCGAACCCGACGCGGCCATCCCGTGGACAGGTCGCCGGATGGTGGTGGCCAAGTTCCTGCCCCACCTGCGCAACGAGTTCGCGATCCACCGCTGGGACTTCGTCGGTGACGACGACACCAGCACCGAACTGCTCACCCAGCCTGAGCTGACCGAGCACGCCGTCAGTGTCCTGGGCCCGCTCCTGGTTCGCCGCGGCCGTGAGCACGACCCCACTCCGGACGAGGACTTCCACGTCCGGCTCCGCGCCGACGCAGCCCCTGATGTTCGGCTCGTCGTGGAATCCGGGCAGGCCGGCCTGCAGCTGACCGACCAGCACGCCGACGAGCCCTACGTCGAGCTCGACCCGGCGGCGCGCACCTTGGTCATCTGGGGCCGTCGACCCGACCAGCGTGGTCGCTTCCGCAGCCACGTCACCCAGCCCACTCTCACTCGACTCCAAGCCATACTCTCCGGCTACTGACCCGCCTAGCGGAGGTGCCTCGGCGCGAACGGTCGTAGCGCGAACTCGGCGCGGCCGGCCGCACAGTGTGCGGCCGGCCGCGCCGAGACAGATACAGCGCCAGGCTTAACGCCCGCTGACCTCCTGCCGCAACCGGGGGTCCGGGTGTCGGCCTTCGGTCTCGATGCGGTAGTCCGCACCGAACTTCTCGCGGTGTAGGTCGATCACCCGCTCGCTCGGCGGCTTTTCGCCGCCGTGGATCTGCTCCTGCATGCGCTGGAAGCGCTCGTGCTGCTCGCGGACGTAGCCCGCGCCGAGCGTGGTGAGGTCCATCTGGGTGGCCAGCAGCTCACGCAGAAACGCCTTGTTCGGCTCGAAGGTCAATGCCTGCGGTAGCTCCCGCCCGACGACCTCTTCCGGTTCACGACCGTCGTGGCGGCGCATCAGGTCAGCGGCGATCCGCAGGTGTTCCAGCTCCATGTTCAGGTGCAGCTCCCAGATGGCCCTGACCTTCGGATCCGACTCCTGCCGCATGAACGAGTAGTACAGGTAGCACTCGTTGTACTCGTGGGTCACCAGCCGCTCCCACCACGTCTCCCCCGGGTCCATCAGCGACTCGTAGTGGGTGACGTGCTCTTCCTCGATCAGTCCGATCTCCTGGTAGAGCTGGCGGGCGATCGGCTCCATGTACATGTTGCCGGTGGTCATGTAGAAGTTCATCGTCTGTTGCTCGGCGGCGACCAACGTCAACGCGTGCAGCTTGGAGATGGGAGCCGCGGCGTTACGGTCATAGGGGTCTCGCACGTTACCCACCGGATCACGATGCTCGACGATGGTGGGCCTGCCGGGCATCACCTCGGTAAGCCGGCCGACGATCTTCTCCGCCCGCCGGTGCTCGATGATCTCGTAGAGATTGGCGTAGCGGTAAAGGTGGTCGAAGTCCTCCAGCACGCCGAACTCGTAAGCCTGCCGCAAGTAGGGGTCCGGCTCGTTGCGCGCCACCCAGCCGGTCAGGTCGACCGCGACCTGCTCATAAGAGATCGTCGTCTCCAATACCGATGCCGTGCCCGGTAGCAGCCAGTTGACCGCTTTCTGTTGCTGCTGCTCGATATAACGGGTGCGCGCCAGCTGCTCCTTGACCTCCCGGTCCGGGCAGATGCGGGCGAAGTGGTGGCTGAACAGCGCCGCCTCCACCTCGATGCCGTTCATCGTGATGATGCGGCACTTAGTGTACGGGTCCGTCTCGTCCGGGTCGACGGGGGTGACGTCGAGCTCGCGCCAGTTGCGCAGCTGACGCTCCAGCGGGATGCCCTTCTCGGTCAGCGGATTGAAGGTCACAGCAAAGCCCTTTCCGAATCATGGGATGACGGTCAGCTTCTGGGGTCATCGGTCGTGCCGCTGGTGCCCCGCACGGCGTCCCTGACCCGGTCGACCAGCGCGGTGATCGGACCGGCCACGAGGTTGGCGGTGGCCGACTCGACCCCCGCGTGTGGATGGGTCGGCGCGAACGCCTCGGCGACCTTCACCGAAGCGGCCATCGCCCGAAGTGTGCTCGGGTCGGTCTTGTCCCGCAGCTTCATGAACTCATAGCGCTCCTCGGAACGGGCGTGCGCCAGCACCGCCATCCTCAGTCTGTCGAGCAGCTCCATGAAGTCCGGCTTGCCCGGCTGCATGCCCTCCAGCTCACCGAGCATCTTCTTGGCCTCGTTCTCCTCGGCCAGCCGATCATCCACCAATCCGTCGTCGCCGCCGTCCAGCACATGCCGCGCGATCGGGTGCACGACCTCTTCCTCGGCCGTCTCGTGTACCGCCAGCATGCGGCGCAACCGGTGAAACGCCTCCTCCCGCGCCTCGCCCTGGGCGGTTTTCACCTCCTCGAAAAGATCACGGATCAGCGAATGCTGAGCGGTCAGCAGGTCGACGACGTCGACCTGCTCCGCCATCGCCTGTGGTGCCTGAGCCATCGACTCTCCTTCCCGGTACCTGACACTCCGGGTACCACCGCCCAGCGGCGGAAAAACCACGGCCCTGACTTTTCCATAGTCTTTGCATTCGCGTAGTCGTCAGTCTTTGCATTCGCGTAGTCGTCGCCGCGGCCCGCATAGCGAGCTGCACGTGCACTGGACGGTGCGGTGGGGTCGAACAAGCAGCGGGTGTGGGGACACTCGGCGGGGACGTCGCTGGTGGGTCTGCCACCGCGCAACAGGCCGGGGCGGAGTCAGCCGGCGCGAGAGCAGGACACGGCCGGGCCTTCTGCCACCCTTCTACCCCCGGCGGCCGCTACATCGCCCTCCACACACCGCCCCTCCGTCTCCCGTTGTCGCCCAGGCGGCCCGTCGTGGGTTCTGACGTGGGGAGGTACGGTTGCCTCCGACCTTGCTTCGAGACGGACTGAACGGCTCCGAGATCGTAGTCGGAGAGTGCAGATGTCAGCGAGGTGCACCAGAAAGGAGCGACATGAAGGGTAACCCTCTATCGCAGAGACTGGTCACCGAAACTTCTGCTCGCTTGGGTGCCGTGACGAGACGACCCCTCGTTTGGATCCTGGTCACTGCCGTCATGGCGGCCGCGGGAGGGTCGAGAGGAAGACGAGCGGCGTTGCGAGGGTACCTGTGTTACCTACTCGGGGGCGCAGCCGGCAACCTGCCGAAACCTCTGTTCGGGCGGGCTCAGCCCCGCCACCTTCGGGTTCGGAAGCCACAGGTTGTAAGAGGTGCGTTCCCCTCCGGTCACGCCGCAGCAGAGGTGGCCTACGTGTTTGGGGCGTCACTGGAGGCTCCCATCGCTTTCTTGCCGCTGGGAACGATGGCCATGCTTGCGCACTTATCGCTTGTCAGAGCCGGAAAGCATTACATAAGTGACACACTGGTCGGGGGGATGATCGGCCTTGCGGTGGTTGCCCTGACGGCAAGAGCGTGGCCGCCTCACACCGACCTCGGGTTGCGACATGACCTCGGTAGCGCCCCGCAGCGTTCTTGTTGCAAGCAGCCCGAAGGGGCTCACAAAAATCTGAGAAGCTCCCGCGGTTTCCGGGTGCTCCGGAGCCGACTCGCCAGGTCGCGCGCGTATCGCCGTCGAGGTCGAGCTGGTTTGGCCTGTCGCAGCTCGGGGTATCGCCCACGATCGTGCGACGTACGACGCGTGACGAGCTCCGGCGGGTGGCCGCCGAGACCTTTGGCTGGTCGCAGCTGCGCGACGAGCAGCTGCAGGCGATGGAACAGGTGATGTCCGGTCATGATGTGCTGGTCGTGCTGCCCACTGGCGCGGGTAAGTCCGCGATCTACCAGGTGCCGGCGTTGTTGCTGGATGGCCCGACCCTCGTGGTGTCTCCGTTGATCGCCCTGCAGCAGGACCAGCTGGAGGGCATCGCGGACACCCGGGCGCCGAAGGCGGTGGCGGTGAACTCCGCGCAACGCGGTGGTGAGCACACACGGGCCTGGAAGGCGATCCGGCAAGGCGAGGCGAAGTACGCGTTCCTCTCGCCCGAGCAGCTGGCGAAAGACGAGGTCGTCGACGCGCTGGCGGATCTGGGAGTGTCACTGTTCGTGGTCGATGAGGCGCATTGCGTCTCAGCCTGGGGACATGACTTCCGCCCGGACTACCTTCGCCTGGGCCTCGTGATCGAGCGGCTCGGCCACCCCAGGGTGGTCGCGCTGACGGCCACCGCGGCACTGCCGGTTCGCCGTGACATCGTAGCGCGGCTGGGCCTGCGCGAGCACAGCGAGGTGATCGCCGGCTTCGACCGCCCGAACCTGCACCTGGCCGTGGAGCGGTTCACCGAGGACCCCGACAAGCGGCACTCGGTCGTTACTCGCATATGCGCTCTGAGCGCGGACTCCGCGACCCGACGTGGGCTGGTGTACGTCGCCAGCCGCAAGGACGCTGAGTCCTACGCAGCGGAGCTCGCGCGGTGCGGGGTAAGGGTGGCGGCCTATCACGCCGGGATGAAGGCGGTCGACCGCGAGCACGTGCACGAGCAGTTCCTGGCCGACGAGCTCGACGTGGTGGTGGCGACCTCGGCGTTCGGCATGGGTATCGACAAGCCCGACGTGCGGTTCGTCGTGCACGCATCAGTACCGGAGTCACTGGACTCCTACTACCAACAGATCGGGCGCGCCGGCCGGGACGGCCGACCTGCCGAGATCACGCTGTTCTACCGCCCGGAGGACCTGAGCCTGCAGACGTTCCTCACCGCCGGCAAGGCTCCGGAGGACACTCTCGGTGACGTGGTGCACGCGCTTCAGAAGCACGACCAACCGATCCGGCCGGCGCGGCTCAAAGGCCAGGTGAACGCTTCCGCGGCTAAGCGCACCACCGCGGTGAACCTGCTCGAGCAAGCCGGGGCGGTGGGCACCACCTCGGATGGCCGGCTTCAGTACCTCGCTCCCGACCTCCCCGCTCGCCAGGCGGTGGAGCGAGCGATCGACGTCGCGGAGACCCACCAGCGTCTGACCCGGTCCCGGATCGAGATGATGCGCGGCTACGCCGAGACGACCAGGTGCCGGCGGCAGTATCTGCTCGGCTACTTCGGCGAGCAACTGGCCCACCCGTGCGGCCACTGCGATACCTGCGAGGCCGGCACAGCCGAGGAACAGCCCGGCCGCGACGACGAGTTCCCGCAGAACAGCTCCGTGCGACACGTCGAGTGGGGGCACGGCGTCGTCATGTCGAGTGAGCAGGACCGGCTGACCGTCCTGTTCGACGACGTGGGCTACAAGACGCTATCCCTGCCGGCCGTCCATGAGCACAACCTCCTCGCCTCCGACCAGGCCCCCGAGCCGGCGCCGGACGCGCAGGAGCCGGAATAGCGCGGTGCGGCTAGGTGACGGGCTGACCGCCGGTGACGCCGAGAACCTCGGCAGTGACGTAGCTGGACTCCTGGGAGGCGAAGAAGACGTAGGCGGGAGCGACCTCGGCGGGCTGTCCGGCCCGGTGGAGTGGGGTCTCCTGTCCATGGGAGCCCACCTTGGGCTCGGGCATGGTGGCCGGGATGAGCGGTGTCCAGATCGGTCCGGGCGCGACCGCGTTCACCCGGATTCCCTTGTCGGCGAGCATCCTGGCGAGGCCTTTGGTGAAGTTGACGATTCCGGCCTTGGTGGTGGCGTAGTCAAGCAGCTCAGGGGAGGGATCCGACGCCTGGATCGAGGAGGTGTTGATGATACTCGCACCCGGTCGCATGTGCGGGATCGCCTGTTTGCACAGCCAGAACATTGCGTACAGGTTGGTCTTGAGGACACGATCGAACTGCTCGGTGGTGATGTCTTCGATCCCGCCCATCTGGACCATCTGATAAGCGGCGTTGTTGACGAGGATGTCGATGCGCCCGAACTCCCGCACCGCCCGCTCGACCAGCCGCCGGCACTGCTCCTCGTCGGTCAGGTCACCGGGCACGGTCACGGCGCGGCGCCCGGCGTCCTGGATGAGCCGCGCCGTCTCCTGCGCGTCCTTCTCCTCAGAGGGCAGGTAGGAGATCAGGACGTCGGCGCCTTCCCGGGCGAAGGCGAGCGCGACGGCCCGGCCGATGCCGGAGTCACCGCCGGTGATCACCGCTGTCCGGTCGGTGAGCCGGTGGCTGCCGCGGTAGGAGTCCTCACCGTGGTCGGGCTTGTCACCCATCGCGCCGGTGGGACCAGGATAGTCGATCTGCTCACCCTCGGTGTCAGGCTGCGCGTACTGCTGGGTCGGATCCTGGCCGGTGTACTGGTCATCAGGCATGGCACCGCTCCTCATCATGGTTCATCGGCACGGGGCGTCGGCGGCACCGCGCCACCTACCGACGGGTCGGAGGTCGGCGGCACCAGGGACATCCCGCGACGGGAACGCCGTCCGGTCAGGACCACAGGGCGGCCAGCGGGCTGGCGTCGAGCTCACGCAGCAGCACCCGGCAGTCCTCGTACACCGCGACCGCGCCCGCCTCGGTCAGCTCGGCGGCGCTGATGCCTCCGGTGAGCACGCCGACACAGGTCACCCCCGCCTTGCCGCAGGCCTTGACATCCCACACCGTATCGCCGACGTACACTGCCCGCTCCGGACTCACCCCAGCCCGTTGCAGGGCGACGTGAACCAGGTCGGGCGCGGGTTTGGCCACCTGGACGTCTTCGGCGGCGGTGATCTCCGCGACGGCGTCCTCGATGTCGAGGATGGAGCGCAGCAGCTCCAGCTCCTCGGGTGCGGCGGAGGTGGCGAGCACGACCGCGGCTCCGCGTCGGGCCACCGCCGCCACCAGCTCCCGGGCGCCGTCGAAGGCGCGCAGCTGGTCGGAGGTCCGCTGATAGTGCTCACTGTGATGCGCCTTGGCCTGCGAGCCGACCTGTTCGGCGGCCTCCCCCAGCAGCGTGGCCAGCAGCTCGGAGGAACCCATCCCCTGCCCGCGGTGAATCCGCCAGGCGTCCATCGGATGGCCCACCGCGCGGAACGCGCGCATCCAGGCGTTGACGTGCAGGTAACTGGAGTCGACCAGGGTGCCGTCGATGTCGAACAGGACCGCGCCCGGCGGCCGCGTGGAATCGGTGTCTGTCACTCGGCTGTGAGATCCGTTCGGTAAGGTTCCACCGCTGAGCCTGATCGCCCTGCGGGGTGCTTGCTGTCCTGTCGAGTTCCCGGTCCTGGCTCTTCGCGAACTAGGGCAGACCACCGCCCCAGCGGGTCGACGACCTCAAGGTAACCGATGTCGAGGACTTCCGCGCGTCGAGTATGGGTTCGTATGTCCCCGTGGAGTTGTGGGAGCGAGTGGTGCGAATGGTCGCGGTGGGTAACGGGAAGATCCCGGCCAGGGTGTATGACGCCGTCGTGGTGGGAGGGGGTCCCGCCGGCCTGAGCGCGGCGACGTGGCTGGCGCGTTACCGGCGTTCGGTACTCGTGGTCGACAGTCGTGAGTACCGCAACCGCTGGGCGGCGCGGTCCCATGGCTATCTCGGCAGCGACCCGGCCGATCCCATGGCGCTGCTCGCCGGCGCGCGGGCGCAGCTGAGCCGCTATCCCGGCGTCATGTTCTGTGACGGTGCAGCGACGACGGCGCGGCGCGACGAACGGGGTCGCTTCGTCGTCGGGGTGGGCAACCAGGAGGTCGTCGCCCTGCGCATGGTTCTCGCCACTGGCGTGGTCGACCAGTTCCCCGACGTGGACGGGTTCTTCGATCACTACGGCGTCAGCGTGTTCCATTGTCCGACTTGCGACGGTTACGAGGCCAAGGAGCGCACGGTCGTCGTGTTCGGCTGGAGCGAGTCGGTCACCGGTTTCGCCTTGGAGCTGCTCGACTGGGCGGGACACCTCACGATCCTCACCCAAGGGCGGCGTTATGAGGGCGACGCCGTGCTCGGCGCGTCCTCGTCGAGCACGGCGTCGAGCTGCTCGAGGACGATGCGGTCGAGCTGGTCGGCCAGCCCGGGCGGCTGCGGACGGTCCGGCTGCGCGGCGGGGCCAGCATCAAGGCGGATCTGGCGTTCTTCTCCATCGCCCACCACGCCCGAGTGCACCTGGCCGAGCAACTCGGATGCGAACTCACCGAAGACGGCTGCCTACTGGTCGACAGCGATGGTCAGACCACCATCGAGGGCCTCTACGGCGCGGGAGACATCACGCCGGGCATCCAGCTCGTCTCGGTCGCCGTCGGAACAGGCGCGACCGCAGGGGTGGCCTGCGCAACATCACTTCAAGGACAGTGGGGAGCACCCAGCTCACCGACTCCGGCTCCCGATCCCGAAGCCGGGCTGCGCGCGTGAGATCGGCATTCAGCGAAATGCCGCTTTGAGACGTCGCCCAGCTCGGGGTGGTGGACCTGGATGGTGTGCGGTTGCTGGGATCCGCCGGGCTGTCCGTACTGTTCGAGGTGAGTCAGCTCGCTACCCAAGAAGACCGTGACCTGCGACTGGTATGCCACTCCCGGACCGCCAACCTGGCACTCGAGGTCACCGGGCTGCGGGAGCGCCTGCCTTTCGCAGACAGCGTACCGGACGCCCTGAACAACGTATTCTGACGCGCGGTATTCTGACGCGCGCGGCCTTCGACGGCGATCGTTTCGAGGGGCACCATCGCACTGGGCTGGACCGCACGCAGACCGACGCCGGTACCAGTACGGTCCCTGCGCGCAGCTGATGTGCGCGCAGGGACCGATCAGCTCGCTCCGCTACTTGTCCTCGTCGCTGAACTTGTCCTTCAGGTCGTCAACAGTGCCGGCAGCCTTGTCTCGTAGGTCGTGTCCGGCTTCCTTGACCTCCCCGGACAACTGATCACGCTTCCCAGCGTTCTCGAGGCTCTCGTTGCCCGTCAGCTGACCGATCTTCTCTTTCGCCTCACCGATAAGCTGCTCGGCCTTGTCCTTGGCCTTGTCAAGAATACCCATCTGAGCTTCCTCTCTGTGATCACAGACCCAGTGAAGTGTTCCCACTAGTCACGGTGTCCCCCAACCGCCACTGACATAGGTCAGCGCTGGTGGCCATCCTATCGGATGTCGGATAGATAACAGCACCAGGCCGGCCGCCACGGTGGCTCAGGCGGTGGCGCAGTGCTCGGCCTAGCCCCGGCTCGCCTGGGGACGGTCGGGGGGAGCTGCTCAGGAGCGGCGGGGCTGGAAGGTGCCCGGCTCCGGTGGTCTGCCGCTGACGGTGAGGACGATCTCAGCAGCCAGGTCGCGGAGCTTGATGTTGCGGTTCTGTGAAGCCCGCCGAAGTATGTTGAACGCGGCCCCGGCGTCGCAGCGCTGTTGGGCCATGATGATCCCGGTGGCCTGGTCGATGACCGCGCGCGAGGTCAACGCCTCCTGGAGATCCTCGGACAGCTGCGCCTGGTCGGCCAGCCTCACCGCGACGGCCACCGCGCCGGCGGCGTTACCAGCGAACACCTCCAGCTGCCCGCGGCTGTCCTCCACGAACCCGTCACGCCACGTCGAGTAGAAGTTGTAGCACCCCATCAGCCCGGTGGGACCGTTGAGCGGCAACCCTAGACACGAGCGCACACCGTGCTCGTGCGCGGCCCGGCAGAAGCTCGGCCAGCGTATCTCGGTGGTGGTGTCGACGAGGTCATGGGCCCTGCCGGTGTTCATGGTGTCCAGGCAGGGACCCTCACCGAGGTCGTACTGCAGCTGGTCGACCCGTCTGGTCCAGTCGTCACTGGCGGCCAGGGTGACCGGCCGGGACTCCTCACGGACGGTGACACCACATGAGCTGCCCTCGGGCAACGCCCGCGTCGTGAGCTCGGCTAACCGGTCGAGGAACCCGTGCAGGGTGTCGGTGCCCAACAACAACGCCTGCAGCTCCGACAACCACGCACGACCAGGTGAGGACGACGACGGGAACATGACGGGACACCGGCCGATCCGTGGATATCGCGTCCCCAACGGCTACCGCAGATGTCACGTCCCAACGGCGTGCACGACAAAACCCCGGCAACAGACCCACCCTACGACATCGCGGAGCGTCGTCGCCAGCGCCATCCCTGGCCCCGCCGATCCGACGCCCGGCGGCTAGCCTCCCGGGCGTCGACCAGCCACCCGAGATGATAGAGGCGATCAGACTCATGACCGCTCGTTGTGTACAGCACTGCATTCTACCGCCCAGCCTGCTGCACCGCCTTGCCCGCTCCGATGACGACGCGTTGCGGGATGCCGCGCTGAACACGCTGGCCTTCGATGGCCGCTTCCGGCTGGCCCGTGCCGAGTCCGCGGCGAGCCTGCTCCGGTCGCCGAGACCGGCCACCTTCGCCCGGATCGGTGGCCGGCCGCAACGGACCATCTATGACCAGCAGGGCAGTGAGTCTCAGACGCCCGGTGTCGTCATGCGAGTGGAGGGTCAAGGGCCGCGCGAGGACCAAGCGGTCAATCAGGCATATGACGGTCTGGGCGCCACGTACTCGTTCTACTGGGCGGTGTTCGAGCGCGACTCCATCGACGACGCCGGTATGCCCCTGCTCGGCCTGACTCACTACGGTCAGCGCTATGACAACGCGTTCTGGGACGGCGCGGGCCACATGTTCTTCGGCGACGGCGACGGGCGGATCCTCACCCAGACCACGGCGGGGATCGACGTCATCGGCCACGAGCTCACCCACGGCGTCACCCAACATGAGGCGAACCTGACCTACTCCGGGCAGTCCGGAGCGCTCAACGAGTCGGTGTCCGACGTGTTCGGAATCCAGGTCAAACAGCATGCTCTCGGCCAGGATGTGCACAGCTCCGACTGGCTCATCGGGGCGGACATCGTCGGCCCGGCCCTGCGTCCGGCGTTGCGGTCGATGAAGCAGCCCGGCACCGCCAACCCCTACGACGATCAACCTGCGGACATGAGCGGCTACGTGCCGGGCGGCGATGTCCACCTCAACTCGGGTATCCCCAACCGTGCCTTCTACGTGGTGGCCACCACCCTCGGCGGACATGCCTGGGACGCCGCCGGGCCGATCTGGTACGCCGCGCTGGCGGACCTGCGGCTGCGGCGTAACGCGACGTTCCGTGACTTCGCGCGGATCACCTTGCGCCACGCCCGGCAGATCTATGGCACGGCCAGCGACCAGGCCCACGCCGTGCAGCAGGGTTGGGAAGCGGTCAAGGTTCAGCTGTGACGAAGACACTAGCCGGGGGAGGAGCGACGTTGGACACTGGACGACATGCGCGTGTACGTGACTCGTCGTGGCGGCCTCGCCGGGGTTGCCCTGCACGCCACTCTCGACACCGCGCAGCTCTCCACTGCTGACGCTACTCGCGTCGAGGCCGCGCTGCAGGATCTACCCTGGGGTCGGCTTCCCGCCGAGCCCACCGGGGCGGACCGCTTCCGTTACGAGATCCTCATCGAGGAGGGCGGCCACGAGCGGCGCGTAGAGCTGGGTGAAACCGAGATTCCGGACACCCTGCGTCCGCTCTTGGAGCTGCTACCCGGCCATGGGCGGATCCGCCCCGCCTCGGGCGCGGCGGCCTCGGGCCCGCAGGGAGCGCCGCCGTGATGACCCACCAGACCGTGCGCGAGTACTTTCCGTAACGGGCACAACGCGGTAGCGTCTAATGTGGATCGCGTACGGTGGGTGACGTCCCCTCCCGCCCCGAGGTCCGGCCCGGAAGGCTGGTGCGCCGCCCACCCGCCGACCACCGGAACCCGAGCGACCGGTAACCAGCTGGGGTTGAATCGGTGGTGATAGGGGCCAGAATCGTGTAGGGGGGAGTGGGAAATGATTCAGCTGGAGGATCTCACCAAGGTTTACCGGATGGGCAAAGTAGAGGTGCGCGCACTCTACGGCGTCGACCTGACCATCGATGACGGTGAGCTGGTCGCGATCATGGGCCCGTCCGGGTCCGGCAAGACCACGCTCATGAACATCGTGGGCTGTCTGGATGTCCCGACCAGTGGGCGCTACCTGCTCGATGGCACCGACGTCAGCCGGCTGTCCGACAACCGGCTGGCCAAGATCCGCAGCCGCAGGATCGGGTTCGTGTTCCAGTCGTTCAACCTGGTCGCACGCACCACCGCGATCCGCAACGTCGAGCTCCCTCTGGTCTACGCCGGGGTGCGGGCCCGGCGCAACCCGGCTCGGCTCGCGCTGGAGCAGGTGGGGCTGGGCGACCGTCAGAAGCATCTGCCCAACGAGCTCTCCGGTGGTCAGCAGCAGCGGGTGGCGATCGCCCGGGCGT
>Ga0213873_10000069_pt1 | contig 22106 bp, 17 predicted proteins | sample VelepicomBERX_R3_FD_160067 | JGI IMG/M metagenome (GOLD analysis project Ga0213873, IMG submission 160067) | Rhizosphere microbial communities from Vellozia epidendroides in rupestrian grasslands, the National Park of Serra do Cipo, Brazil - RX_R3 | ecosystem: Host-associated > Plants > Roots >...
ACCTGGTCGCCGAAACGCTCGTCAACGTCGGGCTGCTCACCGTACGCCACGCCGTGGCCGTCGGAATCCTCGTACTCATCCTGGGCGCCGTCACTACCGGTGTGCGCCGGAGCGGCGTTCTGCCCGCGGAAGCTCGACCCGCGACTGCTGCGGTAGTCCCGTCATCGACGGCCGTCAGAAGGAGTGCCGCGAGTTACCTCGGCGGACGACCGTAATGGATCTTGAGCCTCGGCGGTCCTGGCCGGAGCCGGCGCGGGAGTCGACGTCATCGCCCGGCACCCGGTCACTGAAGATCATGCGCCGGCCTGGACGGTTGCGACAGGGGCGGACCGGTTGTCTGATCATCGTGCTCGTGATCGCGGCACTGTGGATGCTGGGTCGGGAGGTCCTGGGTGGGGCCCTCGACGGGCTCACCGCCCTGTTCAGCGACCACCCCGCTCCGGTGGCCGGCAGGCCGTTCGACACGGTCACCCCAGCGCGCCCGGCAAGCAGCGGATCGCCGACCATCGACCGGATCGCCTCGCGCGGCAAGCTCGTCGTCGCCATCCAGGAGACACCTGGGCTGGCTGCGCGCTCGTCAGACTCGGGCGGCTACACCGGGTTCGACGTCGCGTTGCTCGGTCTGATCGCCCGTGACCTGGGGGTGGACCCGGCCCGCACCAGCTTTAAGCCCCTGGCCGCGAGTAGCCGCGAGGCGGCACTGGGCAGAGCTGAGGTGGATCTCGTGCTCGGCGGCTATGAGATCACCGCAGCGCGGAGGGCCACGGTGGACATCGCGGGTCCTTACCTGGTGCGCCCGCTGGTCGGCGCGCCACTGGGAACCACTGAGTACGGCATCGGCCTGCCGCCGGGTGACCCGCTGCTGCGCGAGCGGGTCACCGCGGTGCTGCGGCACGCGATCGACGATGGCACCTGGGCTCGCCTCTACGCTGAGTACCTCGGCACTCCGGTACCCAGCCCTCCTCTGCTCCGTTGACCTATCCTCCGCGGTGGCGGCGGAACAGCCGGATCAGTGGGTCGAAGCGGATGTCCGCCACCCGTTCCTTCATCGGAATCAGGGCGTTATCGGTGATCTTGATGTGCTCCGGGCACACCTCGGTGCAGCACTTGGTGATGTTGCAGAACCCAAGACCGTGCTCGTCCTGCGCAGACTGTTTGCGATCCACGCCCTCCTCCTCGGCGGCGTCCAGCGGGTGCATGTCGAGCTCAGAGATCCGCATGAGAAAACGCGGTCCGGAGAAGCTCGTCTTGTTCTCCTCGTGGTCGCGGATCACGTGACAGGTGTTCTGGCACAGGAAGCACTCGATGCACTTGCGGAACTCCTGCGAGCGTTCCACATCCACCTGCTGCATCCGGTACTCACCGGGCTGCACACCCTTGGGCGGCATGAAGGAACGCACCTCGCGCGCTTTCTGATAGTTGTACGAGACGTCGGTGACGAGATCGCGGATGACCGGGAAGGTCCGCAAGGGGGTGATCGTCACCGGTAGCTGCGGCGGCAATGTGGACATCCGCGTCATGCACATCAGGCGCGGTCGGCCGTTGATCTCGGCGCTGCACGATCCGCACTTACCCGCCTTGCAGTTCCACCGCACCGCGAGGTCAGGCGCCTGGGTCGCCTGCAGGCGATGGATGACATCGAGGACCACCTCCCCCTCATTGACCTCGACGTCGAAGCCCACGAGGTTCCCGCCGCGGGTGTCACCCCGCCACACCTGGAAGCGCCGCTGGTTGCCCATGTCAGTCCGTCCCTCCCGGGAGCTCCTCGGCGGTGAAGTACTTCTTCAGCTCGTCATACTCGAACAGCTCGACCAGGTCCGCACGCATCGGAACCTGTTCCTTGCGCTCGACACGAACACCGGCCTCGACATCATCGGTATGCCACGTGCACACCAAGAGGAGATGTCGCCACTCAGGGTCCATCACCGGATAGTCGTCTCGGGTGTGCCCACCTCGGCTCTCGGCGCGCTCCAGCGCGGCCCGCGCGACGCACTCGCTCACCGCGAGCATGTTGCGCAGGTCCAGCGCGAGGTGCCAGCCGGGATTGAACTGACGATGACCCTCCACCACGACATGTTCGGCTCGCCGACGCAGCTCGCGGAGTCGTTTGAGCGCGAGCTCCATCTCGTCTGCCCTGCGGATGATTCCGACCAGGTCGTTCATGGTCTGCTGGAGCTCAAGCTGGAGCGAGTAGGGGTTCTCAGCCTCCATGCCGTCGGTTCCCGTACGGAAGGGGCTGATCGCCCGCTGTGCCGCGGCCGCCACCTCGGCCTCGCGGACCGACGGTCGGAGCCCGCCCAGGGAGTCCACGTAGGTCGCCGCGCCGAGGCCGGCCCGGCGACCGAACACGAGCAGGTCCGACAGCGAGTTACCACCCAGCCGGTTGGAGCCGTGCATTCCACCGGCAACCTCACCGGCCGCGAAGAGTCCGCGCACCGAGGCTGCTGCGGTGTCCGGATCGACCTCCACTCCGCCCATGACGTAGTGGCAGGTGGGGCCGACCTCCATGGACTCCGCTGTGATGTCGACGTCGGCCAGTTCCTTGAACTGGTGGTACATCGAGGGGAGCCGCCTCATGATGACCTCAGCGGGCAGCCGGGTCGAGACGTCGAGGAAGACCCCGCCGTGCGGCGACCCACGACCCGCCTTGACCTCGGAGTTGATCGCACGCGCGACCTCGTCACGAGGTAGCAGCTCCGGTGGCCGGCGGTTGCTGTCCGGGTCGTCGTACCAGCGGTCCGCCTCACGCTCTGAAGTCGCGTACTGGTCGGAGAAGACCTCGGGGACGTAGTCGAACATGAAGCGCTTGTTCTCGGAGTTGCGTAGCACCCCACCATCGCCTCGGACCGACTCAGTGACCAGGATCCCCTTCACACTGGGCGGCCACACCATCCCGGTGGGGTGGAACTGGACGAACTCCATGTTGATCAGCGTCGCGCCGCAACGCAACGCGAGGGCGTGCCCGTCCCCGGTGTACTCCCAGGAGTTGCTGGTGACCTTGAAAACCTTTCCGATGCCGCCAGTGGCCAGCACCACGGCAGGTGCGTCGAACCGGATGAAGTGGCCAGTCTCCCGCCAGTAGCCGAACGCCCCGGCCACCGCGTCGGCGTCTGTGAGCAGGTCCGTGATCGTGCATTCGGCGAAGACCTTGAGGTTAGCCTCGTAGTCGCCATGTTCGGCGAAATCCTCCTGCTGCAGCGAGACGATCTTCTGCTGCAGCGTACGGATGAGCTCCAGACCTGTGCGATCACCCACATGCGCCAGCCGCGGGTACTCGTGCCCGCCGAAGTTGCGCTGGCTGATCTTGCCGTCCTTGGTGCGGTCGAACAGGGCACCGTAGGTCTCCAGCTCCCATACCCGCTGCGGCGCCTCCTTCGCGTGCAGCTCGGCCATTCGCCAGTTGTTGAGGAACTTGCCCCCGCGCATGGTGTCGCGATAATGGACCTGCCAGCTGTCCCGTGGGCTCACATTGCCCATCGACGCCGCGATACCTCCCTCGGCCATCACGGTGTGGGCCTTCCCCAACAAGGACTTGCAGACAACGGCGGTGCGTTTGCCCAGCTCACGAGCCTCGATCGCGGCCCGCAGCCCGGCGCCGCCCGCGCCGATCACCACGACGTCGTAGTCGTGCCGCTCAATCTCGGTCATAGGTACCGATTCCTCATCAGTTGAACAGGCGCAGGTCGGCTATCCAGCCCGCAGAGACGGCCATGATGTAGAAGTCCGTGAGCATCACAGTGATCAGCGACGCCCACGCGAACTGCATATGGCGACCGTTGAGCTTGGACAGATGCGTCCAGAACCAGTACCGCATGGGATGCTGGGAGAAGTGCTTCAGCCGGCCTCCGAAAACGTGCCGGCACGCATGGCACGACAGTGAGTACAACCACAGCATCGTGACGTTGACCAGCAGGATCAACGAGCCCAGACCAACGCCGAAGCCACCGTCGGCGGGGAAGAACGCCGAGACCGCGTCATACGTGTTGATCAACAGCAAGGCGCTGGCGAAGTAGAAAAAATACCGATGTAGGTTCTGCAGCACCAGCGGGAGGCGGGTTTCCCCCCTGTACTTTCTCGCCGGCTCGGTCACTGCGCATCCGGGCGGAGACAGGAGAAAAGCCCGGTAGCCGGCCTTGCGGTAGTAGTAGCAGCTGGCCCGGAACCCGGCGAGGATCGGGAAGATCAGGATCGGCAGCGGCAGCGCCAGTGGAAACGCTGGCAGCGGCGTGCCGAGATGCGACGAGCCCGGCGCGCACGAAACACTCAGGCACGGTGAGTACAACGGAGTGAGGTAGTGGTACTCACCGACCCAGTAGTCGTTCCGCATGAACAACCTGACCGTCGTGTAGACGATGAAGACCCCTAGCACGATGGCGGTTACCAAGGGCGACACCCACCAGCGGTCGGTGCGCAGGGTCCGCGCCGGGACTGCTGCCCGACCGGACTGTATCCGACCGGGTTGGGCGAGGTCCGATGGCGAGGACGATGAGGTGGTTGTCATGAGGTCGATTCCGGTCGGGGCTACAGGCCAGTGTGTTCAGTTCAGGTCGCGGTGGCAGCCTCAGCCAGCACCATCACCACGGGTCGGCGGGCCGCGCGGCGATAACTCACAGTAAGCCGAACCCATGGCACAGGTCCAAGATATGGTCATGCTTGTCTTGATAGCGATAAGCTATCATGGTGCAGCTACAGCAGCTGGTCTACTTTCTGGCCGTCGCTCGGACCCGCCACTTCACCCGGGCGGCCGCGCTCACGCACGTCGCCCAGCCCTCGCTGAGCAGACAGATCCATTGCCTGGAGCGCGAGCTGGGCAGCGAGCTGTTCCATCGAGCCCGGGGCAACGTGACGCTCACGCCGGCTGGGGAGGTGCTCGTCCCCCTCGCCAAGCGGATCCTGGCCGACGTCGAGACCGCCCGGTTGCAGGTGCACGAGCTGGCTGAGCTTCGCCAGGGCCGGCTGCGGCTCGGTGCCACCCCCAGCCTCTGCACCGGGCCGCTGGCCCACGCACTCGCCAACTTCGGCGCCCGCTACCCAGGCATCCAGCTCATCATCGACGAAAGCGGGTCCCGAGACCTGGTACGCCAACTCGCGGAAGGAGCCATCGACCTGGCGATGATCACTTCCCCGGTGCACCGAGGGGACCCCACTCTGGACACCATCCCGATTCTTCGCGAGCAGCTCACCGTCGCCGTTCCACGCACCATGGACCTCGACTTCGACTCGTTTCGGATCGGGGACCTCCGGGACCGCCCCCTGGTGATGTTCCGGGAGGGCTATGACCTCAGGTCAATGACCCTCACGGCCTGTCAGCGGGCAGGGTTTCAGCCACGGTTCGCCATCGAAGGGGGCGAGATGGACGCGGTACTCAGCTTCGTCGAAGCCGGCCTCGGCATCGCCGTGGTCCCCAGCATGGTTCTCCAGGGCCGCCCTCAGCTTCGTGGTGTGCCGTTCATGCCTCCCCCTCCGATCCGGACCATCGCGCTTGCCCACCGCACCGACGTGCACCCAACCCGAGCCGCTGAGGAGTTCCGCGCCACGCTGGTGTGGCTGCTCAACAGTGCACACGCTCAAGGCAGCCTCCCCGCTGGCGTCGAACTCGTCATGCCCGGCGGAACACCCTGTGGTCAGTCGGGACATGGCTCGACCTCGGCGGCCCAGTCACCCAGGCCGAGCTCCTCACGTACCACGCGCCACGCCAGTCCCTCCGAGTAGCCTTTGCGGGCCAGCATCCCGCCCAGTTTGCGAGCCAGGATCCTTGCGTCCCGCACGGTGCTGGTCCGTATCCTGCGCCGGACCAGTTCGCGGGCCCGCAGCTCCTCATCCTCGGGCCGTACCGTCGCCACGACCTCGCGGACGATCTCATCTGGCACTCCCCGGCGCCGGAGCGCGGTACTCAGCGCTCGCCTACCCAGACCACGATGGCGGTGCCCAGAGTGCACCGCCGACTCGGCGAAGACGGCGTCATCCACCAGGCCCACCTCGACCAGGCGGTGCAGCACTGGCTCGCCGACCTCCTGGGGAATCCCGCGCATGCGCAGCGCATCGGCCAGCTCGGCCCTGCTACGCGGACACGCAGCGAGTAACCGGAGACAGACCTCCTGCGCCTCCGCCGCCGGACTGATGGCCTTGGCGTCCGGGGAGTCCGTCACGGCAGCTCCGTCGACGCCAGGACTGCGCCTCCTCATCGGAGCCCCTGGCGTCGCATTACAGGCCGGGACATCAGAAGTCCACCGGGGCCGGCACGGTCTGGTCGTCGTCGAGCTTCGCCCCGATGCCGAGTTTGTCCTTGATCCGCTTCTCGATCTCGGCAGCGACGTCGGGACTGTCGCCGAGGAACTTGCGCGCGTTCTCCTTACCCTGACCGAGCTGGTCACCCTCATAGGTGTACCAGGCGCCTGACTTGCGAATGACGCCCTGCTCCACACCCAGATCGATCAACGAGCCCTCCTTGCTGATCCCATGGCCGTACAGAATATCGAACTCCGCTTGTTTGAATGGAGGAGCGCAGTTGTGAACCAAGACATCGTTCGCAATAAAGTTGTGCAGCTCGTCGACCTCGATATCGAACGTCCGGCACCGGCGCGAGGTCAGGACTGCAACGATCCGTGAGTAGCACAGTCCCTCAGCAAGGATCTCCTGAAGAAATACGTCGTCGAGTGCGTTAGCGAGACACGCCAGCCGATCCCTGCGGAGCCGACTCGCACCCAACACCTGCTTCATCCCACCCTGCGGGGTACCCGCCCGTTCACCGATCAGCTGGGCCGCCTGCTGGGCAGTGACGCCGCGACTCGCGAGGTGGCTGAGCACCGGCTCTGTCACCTCCTCGGACAGGTAGATCCGCTGAGATCCCCGATACCGGCCATCGAGCGACGCAAGCTCCTTGACGAGTACGGCCCCACGAGGGCCCCACATCGGAACGCCAGCGGCGAACGTACTGACGTTGTCGGCACCAGCGATACGCACCTCCCAGCTGGGCAGCTTCCCGCTGACTCGACGACCGCAGATCAAGCTACTCCGCTGCGCTCTCGGGTCTCGACGGCTCACTGTGCTGCCGATCCCCCACCGCAACAGGAGCCAATGCAGCTGCTGAGCGAGCTGAGCCGATGTGGTCGTGTACCCCAGCCGGATCTCACCGGTCTGTTCCCGGCTCACGTATCCATCGGTCTCAAATAGACCGAAGAGCAGGTTGGCGACCACCTCGGCGGAGACATCTGGAGCAAAAAAAAGCGTCGGTATCTGCTTCTCTGACGCTAGCCTGCCCCAGATCCCGGCCTGACGGCACAGCTCGAGCACGCCGTTCTTCTCATCCGGACGATGCGAGAACGCCACCTGGAGACCGTCAGAACGTCGCTTCGCGTCGCACCCAAGCCGCGCGGCAATCGTGGCCGCGTCGGCATGGAGCGCGTATGTGACGTTGATGAACGTGACCGGTGTCTTACCGCCGACGTAGCCGTCACCGATGAGATAACCGAGCAGACGAGCGTGTTCCGGTGTAACTGGCTCGGCGTCTCCGAACCCCAGGAACTCGCGGGGTCGCGCCACCCGATCCCCAGCCACGAGTTGACCTGCCGGGCGCCAGCCAGCCTCGGTGAGGATCCTGTGGTCCGGTGTTACCCACAGCTCGGTGCCATCCCTCAACCGAAGACCCATCACGTCTTGCTCACCCTGGTCGAACCAGGAGACCACCGGTCGGCTGCGCAGCATCCCCGCCTTATCAGCGGCGACCACGTGCACCGGAAGCCGGCCATCGACGACGTCCTCGATCAGGTGCGTCTGACCCGTTACGGGGTCGAACAGGCGAGTCCCAGCGGCCACGCACTTGTTCTTCACCACCTTGACGCGAGTCCGGTTGCCTACCGCGTCCGAGCCGTCCTTGAGCGTCTCGATCCGGCGGATATCCAGCCGTACCGAGGCGTAGAACTTCAGCGCCTTGCCGCCACTGGTGGTCTCCGGGGAGCCGAAGAAGACCCCGACCTTCTCTCGGAGCTGGTTGATGAAGATCGCCGTAGTGCCCGAGTGGCTCAGCGCACCGGTGATCTTTCGCAGCGCCTGGCTCATCAGACGGGCCTGCAGGCCGACGTGCGCGTCACCCATCTCGCCCTCGATCTCCGCCCTCGGCACGAGGGCCGCCACCGAGTCGATCACCACGACGTCCAGCGCACCGGAGCGGATCAGCATGTCCGTGATCTCCAGCGCCTGTTCCCCGGTGTCGGGCTGGGAGACCAGCAGGGCGTCGGTGTCCACTCCGAGCGCCTTCGCGTAGTCGGGATCCAGCGCGTGCTCGGCGTCGATGAACGCGGCGATCCCGCCGGCACGCTGTGCGTTAGCCACAGCGTGCAGCGCGACCGTCGTCTTTCCGGAGGACTCCGGGCCGTACACCTCGATCACCCGGCCGCGAGGCAGGCCGCCGATTCCCAGCGCCACGTCCAGCGCGATGGAGCCGGTAGGGATCACCTCGATGGGCGCGCGGCCCTCCTCGCCGAGGCGCATCACCGAGCCCTTGCCGCATTGCTTCTCAATCTGGGCCAAGGCGATCTCGAGCGCCTTCTCCCGGTCCGGTGCTGGTGCCATCTGACGGTCCACCTCGCTGATCGGTTCTGCTGGGTCGGGGTCGACGCTAAGCGGTAGGACCGACACTTCGCGGCGACACTCGCCGGATCTGTGGACAGGCATCCGACTGTGGACAACATCCTAGGCGAACGCATGTTCGACGCCAGAGCGACACGCCGGTGCGCTACCCGGCTGCGCCCATCGGCACCACGGCCGAGCCGAAGAGGCCGACACACCGGGTTAATCACAGGCAGAGACGCCGGCAAGGGCGGGTCCGTGTGCTCAGCGCCGTTCCTCGGGAACGTCGAATGTGGAGCACACCACAGCCCAGACCCGCTTGGTGTCAATACCCGCCTCCAGCGCCCCGTTCACCGTCCGACCACCGAGCTCGGCGAACACGTGGTCATGGGCCAACGCGGCCGCTCTGACCGCACCGAACTCCTCGTTCATCCGCTGCCGGAAGTGCGTGATCCGCATTTCACTAAGGTTAGGTACCCACCTCCGGCTATCGTGATGGGGTGCTCGCCCAGGGAGGTCCGACACAGGGAGATCCGACGGGGCTGTCCTCCACCGCTGGACAGCTGGTGATCCTTTTCGGCCTGCTCTCCGCTCTGCTGGTGCTCATCCGCTGGTGGTGGCAACGGGGCCGCTGATCCGCGCATAGCGGCGCTCCCTGCGCTGCGGCGGCGCGGCGCGAACGTGGGCGAACGTGGTGGCCGGCTGCGGTCAGGCAGCGACCCGGGGCCAGGTCGACGTGCCGGCAAATGGTGCCCTCCCACGACCGACGCGGGCATAAGCTGCACAGCGGCGCGCTGCACAGCTCGCCATCGAGTGGAGGGGGGCCACCACTGTGACCGACGTATTCCGATCCGGCGACCACGAGCAGGTCGTATTCTGCCGCGAGGAGTCCTCCGGGCTCCGCGTCATCATCGCCATCCATTCCACCGCGCTGGGGCCGGCACTCGGCGGCACCCGGTTCCACCCCTACGTCAGCGAGGAGGACGCCCTCGCTGACGTACTGCACCTGGCCCGCGCGATGTCCTACAAGAACGCGCTCGCCGGGCTGGACCACGGCGGTGGCAAGGCCGTCATCCTCGGCGACCCGACGCGGGACAAGACCGAGGTGGTGCTGCGCGCTTATGGGCGCTTCGTGCAGTCGCTGGGCGGCCGCTACATCACCGCATGCGACGTCGGAACCTACGTCGAGGACATGGACATCGTCGCCAGGGAGTCCGAGTTCGTCACCGGGCGCTCGTTGGCCCACGGTGGCGCCGGCGACTCGTCGATCCTGACCGCCTTCGGTGTCTTCCAGGGCATGCGCGCGGCGGCCGAACACGTCTGGGGTGCGCCTACCCTGTCCGGGCGTCGGGTGGGCATCGCCGGCGTCGGCAAGGTCGGGAGACACCTCGTTGATCACGTACTCGCCGACGGCGCGGAGGTGATCGTGACCGACGTCAGCGAGCGGGCTATCGAGCAGGTCCGCACCGCGCATCCCGAGGTGGTGGTGGCGCCGAGCACTGAGGCTCTCGTACGTGAGCCGATCGACGTGTACGCCCCGTGTGCGCTCGGCGCGGCGCTGGACGATCCCACGGTGACGGCGCTGCGCGCCGAGGTCGTCTGCGGTGGCGCGAACAACCAGCTTGAGCACCCCGGTGTGGAGAAGCTCCTCGACCAGCGGGGCATCCTTTACACACCCGACTATGTGGTGAACTCCGGTGGAGTCATTCAGGTGGCTGACGAGATCGGGGGCTTCGACTTCCAGCGGGCCAAAGCCCGGGTCGCCAAGATCTTCGATACCACTCGGGAGATCTTCGCGCTGGCCGAGCGGGACGACGTGCCGCCCGCCGTCGCCGCCGACCACCTAGCCGAACGACGGATCACCGACGTGGGCCGGCTGCGCAAGATCCTCGTCAACGCCCGCCCCGCTATACGCTGGTGATCTCCACCAGCGGGGTGATCCAGGGTGCCGGTTACCCCGCTCGGCCCGCTCAATGCGGCACGAGACCATCATGGGGGTGTGCTTGAGCGTTTCTGCCCAGCCACCCGGGACTGGTTCGCGGGAGCGTTCGCCGCGCCCACCCCCGCACAGCTCGGCGCCTGGAACGCTGTCGCCGACGGGCAGCACGCCCTGGTGGTGGCGCCCACCGGGTCGGGCAAGACCCTCGCCGCGTTCCTGTGGGCGCTGGACCGGCTGGCCGTCACGGGGCCCCCGGACGAGCCGACGAGGCGCTGCCGGGTCCTCTACATCTCCCCGCTCAAGGCCCTTGCGGTGGACGTCGAGCGCAACCTGCGTTCCCCGCTGGCGGGCATCCGGCAGGCCGCGCACCGGTTGGGGCTGCCCACGCCGGACATCCGGGTGGGGATGCGCACCGGCGACACCCCGGCCGACCAACGCCGCGCCTTCGCCCGCACCCCGACCGACGTGCTCGTCACCACGCCGGAGTCGCTGTTCCTGCTGCTGACGTCGGCGGCCAGGGAGTCGCTGCGTGGGGTCCATACCGTGATCGTCGACGAGGTGCACGCTGTCGCCGCCGGCAAGCGCGGTGCACATCTGGCTTTGTCCTTGGAGCGGCTGGACGTTCTACTCGAGAAACCCGCCCAGCGGATCGGCCTGTCCGCCACCGTGCGTCCCGTCGAGGAGGTCAGCGCCTTCCTCGCCGGAGGCCGACCGGTGCGGGTGGTGCAGCCTGCGTCGGCCAAGACGGTCGAGATCGCAGTGCAGGTGCCGGTGCCGGACATGTCGGTACCGGGTGAGCTGACCGGGGAGGCCGACGGGTCTGTGGAGCGCCGTGCGTCGATGTGGCCTGCGGTCGAGCGGCGGATGCTGGACCTGGTACGCGCGCACCGCTCGACGATCGTGTTCGCCAACTCGCGTCGGCTGGCCGAGCGGCTCACCTCGCGGCTCAACGAGCTGGCCGTCGACGAACCGGCGGCACCGCGAGACCGGATGCCCGCCGAGCTGATGGGTCAGGCCGGGCTCGCCGGTGGCGCTCCCGAAGTGATCGCCAAGGCGCACCACGGCTCGATGTCGCGTGAGCAGCGAAGCCTGGTCGAGGAGGAGCTCAAGGCCGGCCGGTTGCCGTGCGTGGTCGCCACCTCGTCGCTCGAGCTGGGCATCGACATGGGAGCGGTGGACCTCGTCGTGCAGGTCGAGGCACCCCCGACGGTGGCGTCAGGTCTACAACGGATCGGCCGGGCCGGCCACCAGGTGGACGCGGTGTCCCGGGGCGTGGTCCTCCCCAAGTTCCGCGGCGACCTGGTCTCGTGCGCGGTGATCGCTGAGCGGATGGCCAGTGGGGCGATCGAGGCGCTGCGCTACCCGCGTAACCCGCTGGACGTGCTCGCCCAACAGGTGGTGGCCATGGTCGCGCTGGACCCATGGACCGTCGACGGTCTCGCCACAATGGTCCGCCGCGCCGCGCCGTACTCGGCTCTGCCCGACTCGGCGCTGCACGCCGTCCTGGACATGCTGGCGGGGCGCTATCCCTCAGAGGAGTTCGGTGAGCTGCGCCCGCGGATCGTCTGGGACCGGGTCAGCGACGAGCTGCGTGGGCGACCAGGAGCGCAGCGGTTGGCGGTCACCTCCGGTGGCACCATACCGGACCGGGGACTGTTCACCGTGATGACCCCGGGCGGTGCCGACGGGGCGGGCTCGCGGGTCGGTGAGCTCGACGAGGAGATGGTGTACGAGTCCCGGGTGGGCGACACGTTCCTGCTCGGTTCCACCTCGTGGAAGATCGTGGACATCACCCACGACCGGGTCATCGCGCTGCCCGTGCCCGGTGAGCCGGCTCGGATGCCGTTCTGGAAGGGCGACGCGCCGGGTCGGCCCCTAGAGCTGGGGCGGGCGCTGGGCGCGTTCGTCCGCGAGCTGAGCGGCGCCCCGATGGACGCGGCGCGCGGCCGCATCGAGGCGGCCGGCCTTGACGGCTGGGCGGCCGACAACCTGCTGACCTACCTGCGCGAGCAGCGCGAAGCCACCGGGCGCCTGCCCGACGACCGCACCGTGCTGGTGGAACGTTTCCGCGACGAGCTGGGTGACTGGCGGATGGTGGTGCATTCCCCGTTCGGCGCGCAGGTCAACGGGCCATGGGCGCTGGCAATCGGCGCCCGGCTGCGCGAACGGCGAGGTGTCGAGGCGCAGGTGGCCAGCGCCGACGACGGTATCGTGCTGCGACTGCCGGACGCGCTCGACGCGCAGGGGACCGAGGTGCTCCCCACCGCTGAGGACGTGCTGCTCGACCCGGACGAGGTGGCACAGCTCGTGACCGCCGAGGTGGGCACCTCAGCGCTGTTCGCCTCCCGGTTCCGCGAGTGCGCCGCGCGGTCCCTGCTGCTGCCCCGCCGCGACCCGAGGCGCCGCACGCCGCTGTGGCAGCAGCGGCAGCGGTCGGCCCAGCTGCTCACCGTCGCCTCGAAGTACGAGCGGTTTCCGGTGGTGCTGGAGGCGATGCGGGAGTGCCTGCAGGACGTCTATGACCTGCCTGGCCTGCGCGAGCTGATGTCGGAGGTGCGCGCCCGACGGGTGCGGGTGGTGGAGGTGACCACCCCGTCGCCCTCGCCGTTCGCCCGCAGCCTGTTGTTCGGTTACGTGGGGATGTTCCTTTACGAGCTCGACGCCCCGCTGGCCGAGCGTAGAGCCGCCGCGCTCGCGCTGGACTCCACGCTGTTGGCGGAGCTGCTGGGTGCCGAGGCGATCCGCGAGCTGCTCGACCCCGGGGTGCTCGTGGACGTGGAGGAGCAGCTGCAGCGCATCGATCCGGCTCGGCATGTCCGGGACGTCGAGGGCACCGCAGATGCGCTGCGCGCGCTGGGTGACCTCACCGAGACCGAGGCCGCGCGGCGCGGGGTCGCCCCAGAGTGGCTCGCCGAGCTCAGTGCTGCCCGCCGGGCGATCACGGTACGGATCGCCGGCGAGCGGCGCTGGATCGCTGTCGAGGACGCCGGGCGGATGCGCGACGCGCTAGGCGTGGCCTTGCCGGTAGGGATACCGGAGGCGTTCACCGAGCCGGTGACGGACCCGCTCGGGGACCTTGTGCTGCGCTATGCGAGAACGCGCGGGCCGTTCACCGCGGTCGCCGCCGCGGGTCGGTTCGGGCTTGGGGTCGCGGTGATCGACGCGGTACTGGATCGGATGACCAGGGCCGGCACTCTCATCCGTGGCGAGCTGCGCCCTGTCGAGCTGGCCGGTGTGGGCACGGAGTACTGCCACACCGAGGTGCTGAGGCGGTTGCGACGGGCGTCGTTGGCCCGGTTGCGGGCCGAGGTGGAGCCGGTCGAGCAGGCCGCCCTGGGCAGGTTCCTGCCAGCCTGGCACGGCATCAGCTCCTGGGACACACGGCCTGAGGGCTCCGGACCGGCGCGACGGCTGCGCGGCCCGCCCACCCCCGAGGACGTGCTCGGCGCGGTGGAGCAGCTGGCTGGCGCACCGGTGCCGGCTAGCGCGCTGGAGTCGCTGCTGCTCCCGGCCCGGCTTCCCGGCTACGTCCCCGCCCTGCTCGATGAGCTCACTATTTCCGGCGAGGTGAGCTGGGTCGGCTGCGGGTCGCTGCCTGGGGTCGACGGGTGGATCGCGCTGGCTCCCACCGAACTGGCTGATCTGCTGCTACCAGAGCCTGACGAGCAGCTTGCCCTCACACCGATACACCGCTGTGTCCTGCGCGCTCTGGGCTGGGAGCCCGCCGGTGGTCCGGCCGGGGGTGGCGCCCTGTTCTTCCGGCAGCTTGCCGATCGGACCAGTCGTCATCTGCTCGACGGTGGTGACCCGGCGGCCGGTGACGCCGACGTGGTCACGGCGGTGTGGGACCTGGTGTGGGCGGGGTTGCTCACCAACGACTCGCTGGCGCCGCTGCGGGCTCTGTTGTCCGCTCGCCCGGCTGCGCACCGACCACGCCGGTCCGTACCGCGAGGACGGTACGCTCGCCTGGGCGCGGGTCGGCCGCAGATGCCCTCCAGCACCGGTCCACCAACGGCCTCGGGCCGTTGGGCACTGTCGCCGGTGCCTCCGCGGCCAGTGTCACAGCCTGACCCAACCCGCCGCGCGCACGCCCGGGCCGAGGCGTTCCTGGAGCGCCACGGGGTGCTTACCAGAGGGGCTCTGGACACCGAGAGAGTCGGCGGTGGCTTCGCTGGTGTCTACCGGGTACTGCGGGCCATGGAGGAGTCCGGCCGGTGCCGACGCGGGTACGTCGTCGAGGGACTCGGAGCCACGCAGTTCGCCGTCCCCGGCGCCATCGACCGGCTACGTGCTGTGAGCCAGCCCAGCGACGACGGTGCCACCACGGTGGTACTCGCCGCCACCGACCCGGCCCAGCCCTATGGAGCGGCGTTGCGGTGGCCGCCCACGGTGGGTGACGTGCGACACCGGCCTGGACGCAAGGTCGGAGCGCTGGCTGTCCTCGTCGACGGTGCCGCAGTGCTCTACGTCGAACGCGGCGGCCGGTCGGTGCTGTCCTTCACCGAGAACAGTGAAACCTTGCGTGCCGCTGTACAGGCCCTAGCCGGCGCGGTGCAGCGAGGTTGGTTGGGTTCGTTGTCCGTGGAGCGCACCGACGGCGAGGCGGCGCTGGAATCTGCGCTGGCCGACCTGCTGCGGGACGCCGGGTTCCGTGTCACTCCTCGCGGACTGCGGATGCGCGCCTGACGAACCGGCCGCCGGAGCAGCTCACTGTGTTGCGGGGCGCAACAGCGTCCAGAGAAGCCCGACAGCCTCTTGATCACCGGAGATTCGGACTGACTGGTCGGGCAACCGGCCCCACGACCAGAGGTAGACCTCCATGGGCTCTCCACTGACCATCGCGTCCGCTGCGCGGGCGTCCGCCTCATCCACCCGCCGAGCGGTGGAGCGGCCCGGCTCGAAGATGGCCAACCAACGCCGATCCGCGGCCGAGAGGGCGACCACGCCCCGCTGCGGCGACGAGATCCCCAGCTCGCCGAGGCGGTGACCGAACCACAGAAACAACAGCTCGTCGATGCCATCGAGGGCTACGTCCGAATCGACTGGATGCACAGGCCCACCGGCGGCGGCTTCCACGTCGACCCGATGCACGGTGGTCTCGTGCGCCATCCGACGCCGCCAGAAGCCGTGCGTGCGATCGTCGGGCCACCACGTGTCGCAGGGTTCCGCAGGGTCATGCATGCCCAGCTCCGTCAACAGCTCGCGCAGGCCGGTTCGCACGACACCGAGCAGGTCTGCATCCGACGGCGATCGCTGCCACTGCTCGGGTCGATGCCCGTCGCGCACCCATTGCCGGGTCTCCCGGTGCACGCCACCCACGTGCCGCAGTGTCTCCGCCAAGGTGAGATCGGGGCAGCCTGGTACCTCCGCCTGCGCCGAGGACGGTAACGCCGAGGCAGCCGCACTCAGCATCAGCTCACCCTCGATCCCGACCACGTCCAGCATCCGGCCATAGTCGATCAGCGGCCGCGGAGCCGTCATCGGGATGTCCTCGCCACCGCGTGGCCCGCGAGGGTGAGGAACTCGCCTGCCTGCCGGACGAGAGCGTCAGCATGACGGTCGGTCACGAGGCGGTGTACACCCGCCTCGGCGGCCGCCCGGGTGGCCGAAACGGCGGCAAAGAACGACGACCATTCCGCGAGTTCCGGCGCAACGGTGGCGAGCCGCGCCCACACGCTGGTCGGCCGTGCGGACTTGCGCGAGCGGCCCCGCGCCGTCAGCACCGCGGCCGCCGCTCGCAGCGCCGCGAGGTGGGCCTGTGCGTAGCGATCTACCGGATGTGTGGCGTACTCGGCGTCGAGCAGGTCCCGCCGCGCCTTCTCCAGCCGGTTACGTACGCTGGGTGGGCAGGGATGTGGTCTGTCGTAGTTCGGGCTGTCGTGCCACGGCACGACGGACGGGGTGAGCGCAGCAACAGCGGCCACGTCGGCCTCCTGGGTCGGGAGTGGTGATGGGCGACAGGAGTCGACTCCGCCGTGGGAAGCCGGCGGAGCTCGGCGGCGGTGCGCTTCCCCCGCCCCACCGCCGAGTCCGTGTTCGAACATATGTTCGAAGCTCCTCAAGGGTAACCCCTCGAGGCGTAGTCCCGTCAAGTGCCAATATCCGTCGCCGCAGCAGGCTTACTCCTGGCCGTGGTCTCATGAAGCTCATGCACTCTGTCGAGGCCGCCCGGAACGTGGTGACGTCGACCGATACGGGAGGTCAGCGGTGACCGCAATGCCGACCCGTGAACCAGCGCGGCTGGCCGAGCTGACAACCGCGCAGCTGCGTATGCGGCTCGACGAGGCGCTGAGGATCTACGTCACCGCGATGCGCTACCCGCCCGGCACCGCGCGACATCGCAGCCCGATGTGGCTGGAGCACATGCTGCGGACAGGCTGGCGATGCGTGGCCGCTTTCGACGCGGACGCCCTGGTGGGTATCGGCTACGGCTACCGAGGGGCGCCCGGCCAGTGGTGGCACGACGAGGTCCACCGCGGACTCATGCTCATCGATCCCGCCTCCGCGCGACGCGAACTCGCCGACTACTTCGAGCTGACCGAACTGCATGTGCACCCGGACGCGCAGGGCAGGGGCATCGGCAAGGCGCTGCTCACCGAGCTGCTGTCCAGAGTGGATGCCCCGCGCGCATTGCTGTCCACACCCGAGGGTCCCACCAGGGCGTGGCGGCTCTACCGAGGGCTCCGGTTTACCGACCTGCTGCGGCACTACCACTTCACCGGGGACTCCCGCGAGTTCGCTGTGCTCGGCCGCACGCTGCCGCTCTAGCTCCGTCGTTGCCGGCACATGACGGTGACGACGTCGCCATCGGCCACCCTCGCCGAGCCTCGCGACGAGCTCGCCGGCCTGATGCCACGTGGGGGCCCTGGAGCGCTTCGAGCGCCGGACCCTCCCCCCGGGTCCTGGCCCGACGAGGGATCGTCCTGCGGCACCGACGCAGCGACCGGGCCCCGGTCAACCCCCTGAAATCGGTGATCGGATGTCAGACCGGGAACCGATACCACCCGCTGAGCCGCAACCGCGGTCGCCCGAGTCAGCCGGCCGGGCTCACCGAGCGCACCGGCGCCATGCCCAGGCGGGCCAGCACAGCTCGAGTGGAGCGAGATCGGTTGAGCGTGTAGAAGTGCAGCCCTGGTGCGCCCTCGGCGAGTAGCCGCTCGCACAACTCGCTCGCGACCTCCACCCCTACCTGCCGCACCGCAGCGGGATCGTCACCCACCGCGACGAGCCGGTCGCGCACCGTCTGAGGGATCGTGCAACCGGAGAGCTCAGCCATCTTCTGCACGCCGCGCAACGCGGTGATCGGCATCACCCCGGGCACGATCGGCACGCTCGCCATATCAGCGCCCGCCGCGCTCACTCGGTCCCGCAGCCGCAGGTAGTCCTCCGGGCGGAAGAACATCTGGGTGATCGCGAACTGGGCGCCCGCTCGCAGCTTCGCCACCAGGTGTCGCACGTCGGACGCGGCGTCGGGCGAGCGAGGGTGGCACTCGGGAAACGCGGCCACGCCGATGCAGAAGTCGCCGAGCGAGCGGACGAGGCGAACCAGCTCCGCCGCGTAGTGCACGCCCTGGGGGTGTGCCACCCACTCCCCGAGCGGCTCACCCGGCGGATCGCCGCGTAGCGCCAGGACATTGTGAATCCCGGCCTCGGCGTAGCTGTCGATCACCTGCCGCAGCTCGGCCACGGAGTGGTTCACCGCAGTGAGGTGCGCCATCGGGACCAGACCGGTCTGCTGCGCAATTCGCCCGGTGATCCGTACCGTCCGGTCCCGGCTGGAACCCCCGGCACCATAGGTCACCGAGACGAAGGCCGGGTTCAGCGGCTCGAACTCGCGGACCGCTTGCCACAGCTGGCGCTCCCCGTCGTCGTCGCGAGGCGGGAAGAACTCAACCGAGAATACCGGGCGGCCACCGCCGAGCCGGTCGATGACGGCCGTCATGCGGACACCCTAGGCCGTGTCGAGAACAACGGTGCACCCGATACCGACCGAACCTGGGCGAACCAGACCCGGGGCACACTGAACCGGGGCCCCGCCGTGACCGAACCCGGACACGTGTCTACACGAACGCGCGGAACCCGGACTCGGAGCCTGGGCGGGCTAGCGGAAGATCAGCGGGTGCATCCGCTCGATGACAACCTCTGCGCCGAGGTGCACCGCGAGCTTGGCGCGTTCTTACGGGCCAAGCGCGACGAGGCGGCGCGGATCGACCAGCAGTTCGTCGCCGCGGTGGACTCGCTGAGCGAAGTCGTGCTAGGTCCCGGCAAGCGACTGCGTCCGACTTTCGCCTGGTGGGGCTGGCGAGGAGCAGGTGGCTGCCCGGCTGACCCTCGGGCGTGGGCCGTGCTGCGGGCGGTGAGTTCGTTGGAGCTGATCCACGCCTGCGCTCTGGTACACGACGACCTGATGGACGATTCCACCATCCGGCGCGGCGCGCCGACGGTGCACATCGAGTTCGCGGCCCGACACCGCGCGGCCGGGTGGTCGGGCGCACCGGAACGGTTCGGTGCGGCCACCGCCATCCTGCTCGGTGACATCGCACTGGCCTGGGCCGACGACATGTTGCGCGAGGCGGATCTGTGGCCTGAACAGCTGCACCGAGCGCACGCGGTGTGGCAGGCGATGCGCACCGAGGTGCTCGCGGGACAGTACCTCGATGTGCTCACCCAGGCCAGCGGCGACGAGGCGCCCGAGACCGCACTGCGGATCGACCGGTACAAGACCGCGGCTTACACTGTTGAGCGCCCTCTGCACCTGGGTGCCGCTATCGCCGGAGCGAGCCCCGCACTGGTGCGCGCCTACCGTTGCTTCGGCGCCGACATCGGTATCGCCTTCCAGCTCCGCGATGACCTGCTCGGCATGTTCGGCGACCCTCGGATCACCGGTAAGCCGGCCGGCGAGGATCTGCGCGAGGGCAAACGGACGCTGCTGCTGGCCTACGGACTGCGGGCCGCTGACGAAAAGCGCCAGACCGGCGCCGCTGACCTGCTGCGCGACGCCATCGGGAACCCACAGGTGGACGAGAGCACCGTGACGGAGATCCGCGAGCTGCTGATCGAGCTCGGCGCGGTGGCCGAGGTGGAGCGCCGGATCACCACGCTCACCGACTCAGCATTGGGTAGCCTGTACGCCGCTGACCTGACCGAGCCGGCCGGCGCCCGGCTGAGTGAGCTTGCCGCGCAAGCCACCTGCAGAGTTCGCTGACGCCAACCCGCGTACCGTGCACCCGTGCGCACCGTGCCCGGACCCACCGATCACGTCGTCATCGTCGGCGCCGGGCTCGCCGGTCTCTCCGCCGCGCTTCACCTGCTCGGATCCGGCCGGCAGGTGACTGTGCTCGAGGCCGAGCCCCACCCGGGTGGTCGGGCCGGACGGATGGATCTCGCCGGTTACCGTCTCGACACCGGCCCCACCGTGCTCACCATGCCACAGCTGGTCGAGGAGGCGCTGGCCTCGGTGGGCGACTCGCTCGCCGCGCGGCTGGACCTGGTGGCGCTGCACCCGGCCTACCGGGCCCGCTTCGCGGACGGGTCAGTGATCGATGTGCACACCGATGCCGACGCGATGGAGGCGCAGATCCGAGCGGTGTCCGGCCCAGCGGAGGCGCACGGCTACCGGCGGCTGCGGCACTGGCTGACCCGGCTCTACCAGGTCGAGATCGGCCGGTTCATCGGCGGTAACTTCGACTCCCCGCTGGACCTGGTCGCCGGCCGGGACGCGGTCCGCGACCTGGCCGCGCTGGCCGCGCTGGGTGGCTTCGGCCGGCTGGGTGCTCAGGTCGGCCGCTTCGTGCACGATCAGCGGCTGCAACGGATCTTCTCCTTCCAGGCGCTCTACGCCGGAGTGCCGCCACAACGCGCTCTCGGCGCGTACGCGGTGATCGCCTACATGGACACGGTGGCCGGGGTCTGGTTCCCCCGAGGGGGAATACAGGCGCTGCCCCAGGCACTAGCCGACGCGGCCGCCGACGCCGGAGCCGACATTCGCTACAACACGACGGTGACCGCTCTGGAGCACTCCGGGGAACGCGTCACGGCGGTGCACACCGCCGAGCGCGAACGGGTCGGGGCCGATGCTGTGGTACTCACGCCCGACCTACCGGTGGTGCACCGGCTGCTCGGCCGGGCTCCTCGGCGGCTGGTGCCGCTGCGTTGGTCACCCTCGGCGGTGGTGCTGCACGCCGGAGTCCGGGCGGGCACCGGACCAGGCTGGACACGGCTGGCGCACCACACGATCTCCTTCGGCGAGGCATGGGAGCGCACCTTCGATGAGATCATCTACCGCGGACAGCTCATGACCGACCCGTCGTTGCTCATCACCCGTCCGACCGCCACCGACCCGAGCCTGGCGCCTGAGGGACGTGAGCTGCTCTACATACTCGCACCCTGCCCCAACCTGCGCACCGCGCCACTGGACTGGGCCACCCTCGGACCGGCTTACCGCGATGAGCTGGTCAGCACGCTGGAACGGCGGGGGCTGACCGACCTGGGCGAGGCCATCGAACTCGAGCAGCTGGTCACCCCCGCTGACTGGGCGGCCCAGGGGCTGGCGGTCGGAACCCCGTTCTCCGCTGCCCATACCTTCGCCCAGACAGGGCCGTTGCGTCCGTCGAACCTGGTGCGCGGACTGACCAACGTCGTGCTCGCCGGATGCGGCACGACGCCCGGGGTCGGTGTACCCACCGCGCTCATCTCCGGCAAGCTCGCCGCCGCCCGGATCACCGCGGTCGGAGCTCGCCGACGCACCACCATGAGCGGCTGAACCGTGTCATCGCAACCGACCGTGTCATCGCAACCGACCGCGTCATCGCAACCGACCCATGCTGGTCCCGGCTCGGCGCAGCTGCAGCCGGTGCTGCTGCTCGACCAGCTGCGTCCAAGCCGACTGCTCTCTGGCACGGTGCTACTCGGACTGGTCGGTTCGGTCCTCCTGGCCGTCATGGCGGTCGGGGCCGGCGGCATCCTCGTCACCGACCCCCTGATCACTGGTGGCCCGCTGTCCTGGATCCGCTACGGGCACGGGCACGACCTGGCCACCGTGGTGCTCTACCTCGGCGTCGGGATGATCGTGTGGGCCTGGGTACGCCTGGGGCGCGACGTGCTGAGCGGCACCGCGACCGTGCGGCGGGTGCAGGTCGCCGGCGCGGTGTGGACGGCGCCCGTACTGCTGTCGCCGCCGCTGTTCACCCGTGACGTCTACAGCTACCTGGCGCAGGGTGCACTCGCTGTGCGCGGGCTGGACCCCTACCAGGTCGGGCCCGCGACGCTACCGCCGGGAGCCATCGCGGACAACGTGCACTACGTATGGCAAACCACCCCGGCGCCCTACGGCCCGCTGTTCATCCTCATCGCCAAGACGATGAACCGGTTGACCGGCGAGGACCTCATCCTGGGTGTGATCGGCATGCGGTTGGTGCTGCTGAGCGGGTTGGCTCTGCTCATCTTCGCGCTCCCTCGGCTGGCCGATCAGCTCGGCGGCAACCGCGCCGTCACGCTCTGGCTGGTGATCGCCAACCCGATGACCGTGGTGCATCTGGTCGGTGGACCGCACAACGATCTGCTCATGATCGGCCTGCTGGCGGCGGGCACACTGCTGGTG
>Ga0213873_10000077_pt1 | contig 20274 bp, 17 predicted proteins | sample VelepicomBERX_R3_FD_160067 | JGI IMG/M metagenome (GOLD analysis project Ga0213873, IMG submission 160067) | Rhizosphere microbial communities from Vellozia epidendroides in rupestrian grasslands, the National Park of Serra do Cipo, Brazil - RX_R3 | ecosystem: Host-associated > Plants > Roots >...
CACATTCCGCACACCATCGGGATCGCGACCGGCCCTTCGAGGCTGGTGGTCATCGACCTCGACACCCCCAAACCCGGCGAGCTCGTGCCGGACCGGTGGGCCGCTCTCGGGATCGGCTCCGGTGCCGGGGTGCTGCGGGCCCTGGCCCGCGAGCACGGCATCACGCTCACCCCGACCTACACCGCGTCCATCCGTCAAAGGGCTGGCACTTGTACTACACCGCCCCGGCCGGGACGGCGCTGCGCAATACCCACGACAGGAGCGGGTGGAAGATCGACACCCGGGCGCACGGAGGGTACGTCGTCGCACCCGGCAGCCCGGTGCCCCCGGTGGATATGAGCTGATTGACGACTGCGATCCCGCTGAGCTGCCCGGTTGGGCTACACCAGGCCCTCACGCCCAAGCCGCCTCCGACGCTCTCAACGCCCGCTGTGGCCGCCGCTGTCGACCCCAGCGGTTACGTGACCGGCCCCCCGTGCGAGGCGAGTGCCAACGGGTGCGCACGGCGCCGCGAGGGCAGTACAACGCAGTGCTGTGCCGCGCCGCCTACGCCCTAGGCCAACTCATCGGCGGCCTGCTCCATGAGGTCACCGCGCGGGCTGAACTCACCACCGCCGCCAGTGCTCGGATCAGTGCCGACTGCGGTTGCACACCCCGCGAAATCGCCCGAGTCATCACCGCCGGGCTCGCGGCCGGGGCCCGTAACCCCCGCCGCGGCACCATCCGTACCAGCCGCCAGGGGGCGGCATGAGACCCGACATCAGCACCGCGCTGATCACGATCGATGCCGCGATTGGTGGCCGCGAGTGCCAGCACTGCGCGCAGCCTCTTGGCGCGTCGCCGTCAGCGGATTTCTGCTCTGAGGGCTGTCAGCGCATCTGGCACGCAGAGCAGACCGGGACGCCACCGACCGCGCCCGGGAGCACACCAGCCCGGCCACTGGGCTGGTTGGGGCAGCCACCGCCCGGAGCCATCGTGCGGGCCGCGCATGAGGTGCTCGACGATGTGGCCGCGTTCGTGGGCGCTTCTCGGTGTTCCCTTCTGAGCACTGCGCCCCGGCCCTGGTGCTGTAGTGCGCCCACACTCACGCCAGTGAGCAGTTCTACGTCACGCCCCGGCTGATCCTCGACTCCGCCGAACCTGAACCACTGGCTGTATACCATCGTTGCCCCGCCGACGATGAAAGAGAACGCGTGGGATGCGCACGAGAACACCGTCCTCGTCCATCTCATCCCCGGTATCGGTGCACACCGGCTCGACAAGCTGGAACCCGGGCACCCGGAACGGCTCTACCGAAGAATGATGACGGAAGTCCGGGCACCGTCTAAGACTGGTGAAAAAATCAAGCCGGCGAAACCGGCCACCGCGCACCGAGCGCATCGAACCATCCGGGCCGCGTTGAATGAGGCAGTGCGGCGCAGGCACCTCACCGAGAACCCCGCGCTGCCGGCCCGAGCACCGAAAGTGGACGAAGAAGAAGCCGAGCCGTACTCGGTGGGTGAGGTCAAGCGCCTCATGGAAACGGCCCAGAAGCAGCGGAACAGTGCCCGATGGGCGATCGCGCCGGCCCTCGGAATGCGGCAAGACGAGGTACTCGGGCTGCGGTGGCCGGACATGGACGAAGTAGCCTGCGCACTCACGACGCGTCGGAGCCGGCTACGGCAGAAGTGGAAGCACGGGTGTGCCGAGCCGTGTGGCCACAAGCACGGCGGGCACCGCCCGCAACGTGTCCCGCTCCGTGACGAGACCGGCAGCACGAAGTCCAAGGCCGGCAATCGGCTCATCGGTCTACCCGATGAGCTGGTGATACTGCTCAAGCGGCACAAAGCCGAGCAGGACCAGGAACGGACTAAGGCAGCCGACCTGTGGCAAGAGACCGGCTACGTGTTCACCACACCGACCGGGCAGCCACTCAACCCACGCACGGATCACCGCGACTGGAAACTACTGGTCACCCGCGCAGGGGCCTCCGAGCGGCGGTTACACGACGCAAGGCACACCGCTGAGACGGTGCTCCTCCTGCTTGGCGTTGCCGAGCGCACCGTGATGGGCGTGATGGGATGGTCCCACACGACGATGGCCGCGCGGTACCAGCACCTCACCACGACCATCCTGCGGGATGTTGCCCAGCGCGTCGGCGGGCTGCTGTGGGAGCCAGCCGGAGATACCTCGCCGGAACATCACGACGGTCGTGGCGAAGCAGCGGTCGCACCCGAGCGAGGCGCCTAGCGGCGTGAACGCCACCAGAAACGCAACCGCTAGCACGGACGCCGACCGAGCTGACCGCGCCAGCTCGGCGTCCGTACTGGTCACAGTGGCGGAAGCGGAGGGATTCGAACCCACGGTGCCTCTCGGCACGCTCGCTTTCAAGGCGAGTGCATTAGACCGCTCTGCCACGCTTCCCGTCAGCCACGCTAGCGCAGCGCCACCCGCTGCTCCGCCACGTCGACCAGCTCGGTGTGGGGGACGGACCCGCGCCAGACCCGGTAGTCGACTTCCGCGAGGCCGAGGTCAGCTGCCCGAGGGCCGTTCCTCCCGATGTAGTGGATCACGGCACACTCCGGCTCGGTGTCCACCAACTCGACTGGCAGGCCGTGCCACCCGCCGCACCAGCGCACCACATCGAGGAAGTCGAGCTCACCGATCATCACCGGTAGCGTGCAGGCGCCGGCCTGGTCGATGAAGTCCTCGCCAGGCTGCTGGCCGGGCAACGGGTGCAGCGTCACCTCACCAGGGCGAGGGCCGAAGTCGGCGTCGAAGTCCTCGCCGCGGTACCCCGCGACCAGACCGCGCCGCACGGTGGGCCACAACGGTGCCGGTGGCCGGTTCCAGCCCGCCGGGCCGAGCATCGGGGGTCCGGTCCTGACCCATCCGATCCGCCGGTTCAGGTAGGCGCCCACCCGCTGCTCGTCACCCTGGGAATCGATCCGCCACAGCTCGGTACCGGCCGGAAGCTCGATCAGGTCCACCTGGTAGATGCCACATTCGAACGGGGCGATGTAGAGCTGCGGGCTGTGCGCGTAGAAGCGCAGTACGTACAGGTCGTCGGTGACCGGCCAGCCCGCCACCTGGTCCAACCCGAGGCGCCGGGCAAGCTCGGAGGACGAGCTCGGCGGAACGTCCTCCAGCCGCATCACGAAACCGGAGATCCGGTGTGGGTCGAAGCGCCCGGGCACCACCACGTTGCCCAGCGTCAGCTCCACCAACCCCGGCAACACGACCTTCTGCATCGCGGTATCGGGGGTGAGTGCACACACCTGACCGGGCACCCTCAACGGGGGCGGTGCGGGGGCGAAACGTACCCCCGACGGCGCGCGCTCCGGGCCCAGCGTCGGTGCCTTACCCGCGCCCGACTGATCGGCTACCACCCCTGCTACTGGATCTGTCATCAGCTCCACCACTCGCCGCCGGGATGCCCGTCCACGCTGAGAGGCCGGGCTGGGTGCGGGCAACCTACTACGCCATTCGGCGCAAGCCCGCCGGGAGGGGGTCGGCCGGCCCGCCGAGCGGGTTTGGTATCCGCGACAGCCGCATCCGTCGAGGCGGATCACTGCCCACGCAGGTGGCTCATCACCCGCTCGAAGACCTCGGCCAGCAGCACTCGTTCCTGCTCGGAGAGCAGGTCGATCAGGTTGTCCCGGACGCCGCGGACATGGGTGGGAGCCGCACTGGTCAGCACCTCCTGGCCGAGGCTGGTGAGCACCGCGAGCACTCCCCGCCGGTCACCCGGGTACTCCTCGCGGCGTACCAGCCCGGCTTTCTCCATCCGCCCGATCTGATGGGAGATCCGGCTCTTGGACGACGCGACCTGCCCGGCCAGCGTGCTCATCCGGACCTGCCCGCCGGGCGCCTCGGACAGCCGGACCAGCAGTTCGTAGTCGGCCAGCGCCAGCTGGTGCTCCTCCTGCAGGTCGCGGTTCAACTGGACATCGAGCAGCGTCTTGCCGAGCACGTAGGCGCGCCAGGCACGCAGCTCATCAGCATTGAGCCAGCACGGCTGGCCACTCCCCCCGACCACCCATTCAGACTAACTGACTATCTCACGGACGACGCTGTGTGCGCCCAATTCCGGCGGGCCGGCGTAGCCGGCCAACGCCAGCGTCAGGTCGAGGTCACCGAGGAGTACCCGCAGCACGTGCTCCACCCCGCGTTGCCCGGCCAGCCCGAGCCCGTAGACCCAGGGCCGCCCCAGCAGCACCGCGCGTGCACCCAGCGCCAGCGCGATCAGCACGTCAGCGCCACACCGGATCCCGGAGTCCAGCAGCACCGGGGACCCACCGCCGACGGCGGCCACCACATCGGGCAGGCAGTCCAGCGCGGCCCGGGCACCGTCGACCTGCCGGCCGCCGTGGTTGGACACCACCACCGCGTCGGCGCCGTGGTCCAGCGCGGCTCGGGCGTCATCAGGGTGGCAGATACCCTTGACCAGCACCGGCACCCGGGTCCACTCGCGCAGCAGCGACAGGTCCGACCAGCCCAGCGTCGGATTACCGAACAGCTCCACCCACCTGCGCACCGCCAGCTCCATGGCCCGCGCCGACTCCTCGGGCGGCGTGCCCAGCCGGGACCGGAACACCGGGTCGGACAGGTAGTTCGCGATCGCCTCGGCGCGCAGGAACGGCAGGTGCGCAAGCTGGAGGTCACGCGGCCGCCAGCCCACCGACCAGGTGTCCACGGTGACCACGATAGCCCGATATCCGGCCGCTTCGGCCCGTCGGACCAACGACTCGGCCACGTCCCGGTCCCGCGGCCAGTACAGCTGAAACCAGCGGGGCGCATCCGGAGCCGCAGCGGCGGCGGCCTCCAGCGTGGTGGAGGACAAAGTGGACAGCACGCTGGTCAGTCCCAGCGCGGCGGCGGCGCGGGTGACGGCAAGGTCACCGTCGGGGTGCACGAGGCCGAGCCCGCCGATCGGCGCGGTGAGCACCGGAGCCGTCATCGGCGTGCCTAACACGGTGGTGGACAGATCGCGCTCGGTGACGCCACGGAGCATCCGCGGCACGATCCGCCACCGGGCGAACGCCTCCCGGTTCGCGGCGATGGTGCGCTCGGTGGACGCCCCACCGGCCACATAGCCGAACGCCTCAGCCGGCAACGCATCCCGCGCCGCCGCCTCCAGACCCTCGGCGGTCATCGGCAGGTCCGGCCGTTCTCCGGCGAGCCCCCGCAGGTAGATCTCGGTCGTCAGGTCATCGAAATGGGCCATACCGGCACCTTAAACGGCGCCCAGCAGCTCCCGGCAGCTCTCCAGACCGTCCACCTGCAGCCTCCACTCCGGACGGACGAGATGCTCGGGCTGAAGGACTAGGCGGATCTCGGTGGCCACCGTGCCCCGCCTGGCGCGGGTGTTCGTGCCGTCTCTGCGGTAACCCAGCTTCTCGCTGGTCCGCAGCGAGGCCGGGTTGTCGGTGAACGCTCCGGAGCGCACCGCGGTAGCACCCAGGTGGTCGAAGGCCAGCAGCAGCGCCGCGGCGCGCATCTCGGTACCGAACCCGCGGCGCTGATGCGCGGTGCCCAGCCAGGAGCCGGTCGAGACCTCCCGGGTGATCGCGAAGTCCTTCGCCGACAGGCTCTGTTCGCCGATGACCCGGTCGTCGTGGCGGACCAGGAAGTCGACGTTCCAGTCCAGCGGGGTCAGTCGCGAGCGCCTGCCCCAGTGGAACTGCAGGGTGCCACGCACCAGATCCTCGGGGGCCTGGTCGGTCCAGGGTGACAGGAAGGGCATCTCCCGCGGTGGATGCACGCCGCGCAGCGCCAGTACGGCCAGCTCGGAGAGTCCCTCGTCGTCGTCCGGGCGCAGCGTCAGGCGTGGGGTGCGCAGCACCAGATGCCGCAACGGCCACAGATCAGGCATAGCCGCAACGATGCCAGGCGCGGCGACTACTGTCAGACACCGTGCATGCGATCACGATCACCGAGTACGGCGGCCCGGCGGTGCTGCGCCTGGCCGAGACGCCCGATCCTAGGCCGGGCCCCGGCGAGGTGCTGATCGACGTGCTCGCGACCTCGGTCAACCGGGCCGACCTGCTGCAACGACAGGGCCGGTACCCACCGCCGCCCGGGGTCAGCGAGATCCTGGGGCTGGAGTGCGCCGGCACGGTGGCCGGGCTCGGGGACGGGGTGACCGGGTTCGCGGTGGGCGATGAGGTGTGCGCGCTGCTGGCCGGCGGGGGCTACGCCGAGCGGGTCGCCGCGCCCGCCGGGCAGGTGATGCCGTTGCCGCCCGGGGTCGATGTGGTCACGGCGGGCGGCGTTCCCGAGGTGGCCTGCACCGTGTGGTCGACGGTGGTGCGCCACGCCGGGCTCGCCGCCGGGGAGCTGCTGCTGGTACACGGCGGGTCCGGCGGTGTGGGCACCCACGCTATCCAGGTGGGCAGGGCGCTGGGGGCGCGGGTGGCGACCACGGCGTCAGCGGAGCGGCTGGCGCGCTGCGCGGAGCTGGGTGCCCAGATCCTGATCGACTACCGCGAGGCTGACTTCGCCGAGCAGCTCACCGGTCGCGTCGACGTCATCCTCGACAACATGGGCGCCCAGTACCTGTCCCGCAATCTCACCGCGCTCGCCCCGGACGGGCGGCTGGTCGTGATCGGCCTGCAAGGTGGTGCCACCGCCGAGCTGAATCTCGGCGCGCTGCTGCCCAAGCGGGCCGGCGTCGCGGCGATCGGGCTGCGCGGGCGGCCGGTGGACGGTCCGCACGGCAAAGCCGCCCTCTGCGCCGACACCGTCGCCCGGTTGTGGCCGATGTTCGGCGACGGTCGGGTCACCCCCGTGGTGCACGCGACTGTGCCCCTGGCGCAGGCCGCACAGGCACACCAGATGCTCGAGGCCGGTGGTGTCGTCGGCAAGATCCTGCTGACCACCCGCGGCTGAGTGGTTTCATCGTGAGTCCCAGGGAGCGGAGGATAGGGGTCATGAGCGAACCGGATGAGCAGCAGATCGTCGTGGTCGGGCCGGACGGCAGACAGGTGCCCGCCACGGCGGTGCCACCCACCGGCGGCGACTCCTACGACCAGCGCGGGCTGGAGGTCGCTGAGCAGGTCGAGCAACCCGCCAAGGTGATGCGGATCGGCAGCATGATCAAACAGCTGCTGGAGGAGGTGCGTACCGCGCCGCTGGACGAGGCCAGCCGCAACCGGTTACGGGAGATCCACCAGTCCTCGATCCGCGAGCTGGAGCAGGGTCTGGCCACCGAGCTGCGCGAGGAGCTGGCGCGGCTGTCGCTGCCGTTCAGCGAGGACTCCACACCCAGTGACGCCGAGCTGCGGATTGCGCAGGCTCAGCTGGTGGGCTGGCTGGAGGGCCTGTTCCACGGCATCCAGACCGCCCTGTTCGCCCAGCAGATGGCCGCGAGAGTGCAGCTGGAACAGATGCGCCGAGGTCTCCCCGCCGGCAGCATCCCCCCCGGCATGCATCCCCACGACACCCACCCACCAGAACCCGGCCTCCGAGGCACCGGTCAGTACCTGTAGGCACTTGCCGCGCTCCCTTGCACGGTGCGTCGGCCAGTGGCAGGGCTCGGCGCCGATCACGTCGCACTCGGAGGGCAATCGTGATCGATCCACGTCGTGAAGCCGTTCTGATTGCCGACCGGGGGACAGGACAGTTCGGTGACCGGACGCGGGATGTCGCCAGGTACCAGGCCCCGACCGTTGACGGCAAGATCGATATCGTCTTCAACGGTGATCCTCGGGTGTTCTCGTATGGGTCGGAGCGCGTGCGGATCCTGCGCAACTCCGAGCGAGTCTCGCTCCCTCCGGGCGCCAAGGTCGAGGTTCGCGGCTTCATCTGGGTAGGCGCAACCGAGGTCTGGACCTTCACTGGCCCAGACGGCGCCTGGTGGCGGATCTTCTCCAGCAGAGGGGAGAGGGAGGAGGCATACGGTACCTACCCTGCGTCGCAGGTACGCATCGTAACGAGCGCCGCGCAGGCTCCGGCAGCGGCTGAGGTGCTGGGCTACTGGCGCGACATCGTGTCGCGCCTCCCCGACAACGATCCGCTTCGGCATGCGTACGGCAAGCTGAATTTCATCCACCCCGAGAGCGTGCTGGGTTGCTACCTGGCCGGTGCGCCGATCGAGTCCCGAGAACTGACCGCGACCCCGATCTTCCCGTTCCGCTGCAACCTCACCCAGCGTGAGGCGGTCGAAATCGGCCTCACCCGCTCCGTCTCGGTCATTGAGGGCCCCCCGGGCACAGGCAAAACCGAGACCATCTTGAACCTGGTCGCCAACATCATCGCCGCTCAGGCCGGAACCGTCGGTGTGGTCTCGTTCAACAACGCCGCTGTCGACAATGTCCGCGAGAAGCTCGACGAGCTGGGATTCGGGCATGTGACCACGAACCTCGGACGAAAGGAGAAGCGAGAAGAGTTCTTCGCGGGACAGGCGACCCGGAACGCTCAGGTCACGCACTTCGCGGACGGCGCTCCGCACCTCCCGCCGGCCCCCGAGCGGATGATTGATCTGGACCGCCGCCTCCGCCGGTTGCAGGAGGCCGAACGCAGTCGCGCCGAGCTGCGGCGACTGGTCGATGCCTACCGGCTGGAGCTGCGGCACTTCGAGCGGCACCTCCAGCGGCATGAGGCACCCGCGCTGGAGGGACTTCCGTTGCTCCGCCGCTCGTCCGACCGCATCCTCGACTACCTGGCCGAGACCGAGATGGAGCACAACGGCGCCCGCCCCCGGCTCCTCAGGCGGATACGGAAGTACTTCAGGTACGGATCCCTGCGCGGGCTCGACCCCGATGACACCAACGTCGTGCTCCGACTGCAACGGGCGTACTACGACAATCGAATCGCCGAGCTGGACGGGCAGCTCGGGCAGGTCGAGGACGAGTTGCGGCGAGAAGACTTCGACCGGTTGGTAGAGGAACACAAGGAGCTGTCGACCCGGGCTCTCAGCGCCGCACTCGGTGCTCGGTACAAGCCCCTGTCTCGGACGACGTACTCGGCACAGACCTACAAGCTGGGTAGTACGTTCAAGGACTTCACCCGGGACTACCCGCTGCTGCTGAGCACCTGCCACTCGTTGCGGACTAGCATCGCGAACGGGTATCTCCTCGACTATCTCATCATCGACGAGGCGTCGCAGGTCGACCTGCTGGCGGCCGGGCTGGCGCTCTCCTGCTGCCGCAACCTCGTGGTGGTGGGTGATCTCCGACAGCTACCGCACATCGCGGGTGAAGCCGCAGACGGGCTTGTCCCGTCTAGGCCCGCCTACGACTATCGACAGCACAGCATCCTCTCGTCGCTGACCGACCTGTACCGCGACGATCTCCCGCGCACACTGCTGCGTGAGCACTATCGGTGCGACCCGGCCATCATCGGGTTCTGCAACAAGGCGTTCTACGAGGGCGCACTCATACCCTTCACCACCAGCGACGCTAAGCGGCCGATGATCGTGGTGCGCACAGTCGCGGGCAACCACATGCGCCAGCACCGAGGAGGAGGTCGCTCGAACCTGCGCGAGGTGGACGTCATCGTCAACGAGGTCATCCCGGAGCACTGCGCGGGCGTCGTCAGCACCGACATCGGCATCACCACGCCATACCGACGCCAGGTCGACAAGGTGACGGAGGCGCTGATCGACCGGATCCAGGCAGACACGGTCCACAAGTTCCAGGGTCGGCAGAAGCAGGTGGTCATCCTGACCACGGTCCTGGACGAAGGCTGGCGCGGGCGGACCGGACTGAGATTCGTGGACGACCCGCACCTGATCAACGTGGCCGTGTCGCGAGCGGTCAAACAGTTCATCCTTGTGACGAACCACGACATGTTGCCCACGAGCCGCTACATCCGGGACCTCATCGGCTACATCCGCTACCACAACCCCGACGAGGAGGTCATCGACAGCGCCGTGATCTCGATGTTCGACCTGCTCTACCGCGAGTACAACCAACGATTGCGACCACTGGCCGCGCTGCTGAAGAACGAGATGAAGTATAAGTCCGAAGACATCATCTGGACCGCGCTCCACGAGATCCTCGCTGAGGACCGATACGCGCACCTGACCGTGAGCCACCAGGTCCTGGTGCGCAACCTAATTTTCGACCTCAGCAGGCTGACGCCAAGGCAGGAGACCTTCGTGCGGCATCGAGCGTCGGTCGATTTCGTCGTCTACAACCGGGTGACCAACCATCCGCTGCTGGCCATCGAGGTGGACGGCTTCGCATTTCACGAGAACAACCCGACCCAGCTAGAGCGGGACGCGATCAAGGACGAGATCCTCCGGGCACACCAGATGCCTCTACTGCGGTTGGCGACTACGGGCAGCGGTGAGGACCAACGAATCCGGCAGGCGTTGGACGTCGCCGAAGCACACTGGGCCCAGATGTCGAGTCGGTGAAGGCCTCGCGACACGCGACCGGCGAGCCTTGCCTAGCATGCGGCGCGTGGAGCGTTGTCGACCAGGATGAGTTCCCACTCGATCAGTGGGATCGCGACCCGATCTCCAGGAGATGGGCGCTGACGCGGCAGGTCTCGCGGTATTATAGGGAATCGGCCACAACGCCAAACTTGTGCATGACCGGTCAGTGACCTGGAGGATCTTGGCATAGGGTGGCGCGCGGTTGCCGGTCGTGGTGGACGCCTGTTGTTCTGAACATCCGCTCATGCCGCTACCCGTGCGCGGGTGCCAGCGCAAGCCGTGTCGAGCGGCCGTCAGCGGAACTCCACTGGAGGATCCGGTGCCGGTAGGCAGTGACGGCACCGCCTTGAGAACACGACTCTTCGCTTAAGACACGCCTATCGGGTGATCCGCGTTTACGCGGGCTGAGTGCGCGGCAAGGTCGTTGATCGTCGATTCGAGGATGCCGAGCAAGGCACGCCCCCGTGGGCCGCTTCTGTGCGTAGGGTTTTCAGCGGTTCTACGGGCGCTCGTTGAGCGTGTCGGCCGGCATCAGGAACCAATGCCGGTTAGCGCAGGTGACCCTCACGTGGTCGATGGGGCCATCCGTGCTTTCCACTCGATTCCCCTGTTGCATGGTGGCGGTCATGGAGCATTCGGGGCAAGCCACGATGTCAAAGTGTCGCTCGGCGCCATCCTCGGTGTTGCGGATCTTCTCATTGTCTATCGGCGCCGGATTATGGATAGTCATGGGATTCCTTTCTACGGTGCGCGAGGTTCTGCCTGGGCGTTGACGACTGACGTGGTGTCCGACCTGACCAGCGCCCGAGAGGCACGCAGAAAGGGCAGCGGGTCCAACGATCGGCAAGCCGGGTGCCTGAGGACGGCGCACGTGAGATGGCGTGGGTGAAAAAGATTTCCACGCCGAAGACTCGCGCACCGCGCACACGCGCTCACCACCAGGTCTTCGTCTTCGGAGGTGTCCACCGGCCAACAAGACAGCCCCGGAGCATGCGCTGCGTCCCATGGGCTCCTCCGCCTCTGATGACCGGTCATATCGGTCAAGAGTCACGGCGACCGGTGGCTGATACATTCGCGGCACAGTTGCGTTGGCGGTGGACGAGGTCGGGCAGGCTGTGGCGAGCGAGCGGGACAAGTGGGGAGGTAGACCGCTGGTTGGCGCAGCACCGAGTTGGGGGGTCGGCGTCGGCGGGCGGGATCCAGGGCGGTGGTGGCCACTGCGTCGCCGGGGCCTCGCGCCCTCCGGGTTCGCGGTGAACACACCGGCGTCGACATCCTCGACACCGGCGAGAACCGTGGTGATGTCTGGGCTCGGGTGGGTGGGTTCGCGATGAACCGGCCGTTCACACGCCATCTGCGTCGACACCGCCCGTGGCTCCCCGTCCTTCAAGCCGAACACGAGCCCGTCGTCAGCCCAGACCCGTACCCCAGCCCCCAGGAGACACGCGCCGCGCGGCCACCCCCTGCTGACACGTGCACTCTCCTGCCGCGGACCGAGCGTGGCATCGAAGTGGATCATGTCACCGTGTTCGGGTGGGATGCAGCGCTGCACACCGTTGTTGATCGACGCGGCCCGGCCGTGCCGGATCGGTGCTTCGCCGATGAGACCTCTGTCAAGGTCGCTGGGTGGTGGGTCTGGCTGGACCGCGCGATCGATCAGTTCGGGAGGCAGGTCATCGACGTGCTGGTGGCGCGGAAGCGGGATCTGGCGGGCGCCCGCCGGTTTTTCACCCGGATGTTGCGGCACGGCTCGCGACCGACCGAGGTGGCGGTGGCAACGTCCGTGTCCCCGCCGCCGTGGCACCATGAAAGATCAAGAAAGATGTTTGATAACTTGTGACCGTGGATGTCAAACCCTGCCTGCACGGACAGTGGGGCCTGCCGCAGCTAGCTGGAACCAACCCCGACCGCGCGAGGAACAATCCACGTGATCATGCAGGTAGCCAATCCGGCCAGCACCGAACCGCCGTTGCTGTCGCCGGGTAGCTCCTTGCAACACCGGCGCCACAGTGATTAGGTCGTTGAGTGTCCGTGCGAGTGGATCAAGATCCGTCATGACAGAGCTCGGGAATTTGTGTGTTCGCGGAGCGGACCTGTCGTTCACGCTCCTTGAGGAAGAAATGGGGAACGGCACCAGCGACAACGACGGGAAGGAGCCGGTCGAGCGGATCATCGCGCGGCATGGTGCAAACTACGTCAGGCTGAGAGTCTGGGTGGATCCGATCCCTGGTTGGAGCGATCTCGAGTCCGCCCTCGTGCTGGCGCGGAGGGCGCACGAGGCCGGTATGCGGTTACTGGTCGATCTGCACTACTCGGATACGTGGGCTGACGCGGCGAACCAAATCATCCCAGCGGCATGGCGGGGCCAGCCACTCGATACCCTCGTGGAGTCCTTGCGGACCTACACGCGTGACGTCGTCGCGGCGTTTACCGAACAGGGCACGCCGGTCAGCATGCTTCAGGTCGGCAATGAGGTTACCGAGGGGTTCCTGTGGCCACTCGGGCGAATCGGCCGGATGGACGGTGAACCCTGGTCGGAGTTCACGACGTTGCTTCGCGCTGGGATCATGGGTGCCCGCACCGGGACGCCGAACGGCCAGGAACTCGCCATCGTGATCCACACGGACCGGGGTGGCGACAATGCCGGCGCCCGCCACTTCTATGACCAGCTGCTGGAAGAGGATGTACACTTCGACGTCATCGGCTTATCTTATTATCCATTTTGGCACGGCCGGCTCGCCGATCTGCAGGACAACCTGATAGATCTCGCGGCGCGGTACGACAAGGATGTCCTTGTCGTCGAGACCGCATACCCGTGGACACTGGAGAGCCAGAGAGGGAAGCCAAGCCGATTCTGTACGAGCGAGGAGCAGCTGCCGGACCTGGAGGAATTCCCTGCCACGCCGGACGGGCAGGCGGCGTACTTTGAGGCGCTCCGTTCGTGCTTGCAGCGTGTTCCGGACAACCGCGGCTTGGGGTTCTTTGTGTGGGAACCCGCCTGGCTGGACGGGGTGGGCTGGGAACCCGGGTTACCGAACCCCTATGGAAACCTCACGCTGTTCGACGACCATGGCTGTGCGCTGCCCGCTTTGCGGGCTCTTCGGGCTCCCGGGGTGTAACCCGCCCGCAGCGGCCCGGCACTCAATCGGTCAGGGCTCAATTGGTCAGGGCCTGCATGATGAGTGCCGCCGAGTTCACGGTAGTCACGGTCAAGAGCGCTGTCAGTGAGAGGACCGTGGCGAGTGCCGCACTGCGAGCCCGCAGCGCCTGCAGGAGCGCCGTTCCGGATTTGGTGACGGAGTAAACGTCATGGGCGAGCAGGATCACCAACATCAACCAGAACAACATCGCGCCCTTGAGTGCAAAAAACAGATATCCTTGTGAAGGTCCTCCACCATAAACGCCGAGGTAGAACCAGCAGACGCCGAGCGATAGTCCGACGAGCCCGATGTAGGGCACGAGGACCGCAAGCGGGAACCGGGGGATGCCCCCCATGCCCTTGACCGTAATCATGTACGGCTTTTTCACGCGAAGCACCACCTGGATAAACGCGCTGAGCACCACCACCCAACGCGCAATATGCAGGACAACGCCGCGCCAGGAGAGCCGCAGATTCTGCGGGAACTGCCACCTGCGGCTCCAGAGCCAGGTTGCGCTCGACGCGAACGACACCGGCAGGAGGTGCCCTAGGAACGCCCAGTAGCTTACGTTGGCGATCGGGTCGTTCAACGTGAGGGTGAGCAGCGGAGCTGCGAAAAGCATCAGCATGGACAATGACCAGAAGGTGTACCAGGTCTGCACGAAGAGGAACTGGAACCCCCGCCTGATCGAGTATTCGCGTATCAAGCGTGGCGTATAGGAGAGTAATACCTGGATCATGGAGTACGCCCAGGCGAACTGCTGGGCCAAGTAGGTCTCAAAGTTCTCCGGCCCATCGCCCGTCGCGAGAATCTCCGGCGTGTAGACGCCTTCATAGCCCTGTGCCGCAAGGCAGACGGTATCGAGATGGTCTTCGGCCCGGGTGGGTTGAAAACCACCGATCCTCATGATCGCCTGCACGTCATAGGTACAGTGGCTACCAATGATGAACGGGGTGCGACTGAAGCCGAAGAAACCCATCTGCAGCGGACCCTGCAACACAAGCTCTTGCTCGGACGAACCACGCGCGGTCCAGAGTTCGTGGTTCCCGTAGACGCTCGGTGCCTGTACCCACGCGACCAGCGGGTCGACGAAGTAGCCCAGAACCTGATCCAGGTAACCTGGAACCGGTGTGTGATCGATGTCCAACTGGGTGAAGTGCGAGTACCTTTCGCCGAAGGCGTCGAGCCAACTGTTCACGTTGCCCGCCTTGGTCTTCGCCGCGAAGGGAGCCTGCGGCTGGTTCCAGGCGGAGACCTGCTCCGCGCCCCAGGTGTCCACGTCGTGCCGTGAGAAGTAGTTGACGCCGAGCTCCCGGGCCAGTCTCGCGATCTCGGGTGAGTCCTCTTTGTCGACCAGGATCCAACTGTCGTGGTGATAGCGGATCCGCTTCATCGCACGCATTTGGCGTTCCACGATCTGGAGAGACTCGGCGCCGGGAACCGTCAAACTGATCACCGCAACACGCTGCACGACGCCCTTTTCCTCGGCTCGTCGGACGTCAATGTGCAGTGGATGACGCATGAGCCCGAGAAAGAACAGGTAAGCGGATGGCAGCAGCGTGAAGATGTAGAACATGGCTAGCGAGACGACGGTGAAGGTAATAGGGTCACCGACATGCCCGGCCTGCGCCCACCAGGTCCAGTAGTAGCTGTTCACGGCCACCCAGAAGGCGACGATGGCCCAATACCACCTTTCCTGGCTAGGCGTCATGACCTTCTTCACCCGGACCCGTTCAACCATCTCGGCGGTAAGGTGTGCCGTTGACACTGCCCCTCCTCAGCGGGTGAGCGTGTGAGCTTTGCGGCGTGGCGCGCGTCGCGTTCTCAGCGCAACGAACGTCCGAGTGCCCGCACGGTCCAGCCGGCCTGGCGCCACCGCCGCACATCCAGGGCGTTGCGCCCGTCGAGGATCCGTGTGGCCCGCACGACTTCGGCGAGCTGCGCAGGGTCAAGTTGCCGGTACTCTTGCCACTCCGTGAGGTGTAACACCAGGTCCGCCTGCTCGCAGGCCTTGCCGACCTCGAGCGCGTAGTCGAGTCCTGGGAACGCAGCGCGGGCGTTGTCGATGGCCTGGGGGTCGTGCACCCGCACGTGGGCGCCCTGCAGCTGCAGCCCTGCGGCGATGCTCACAGCCGGCGAGTCCCGGATGTCGTCACTGTCGGGTTTGAACGCCGCCCCCAGCACGGTGATGTTCGTGCCGAGGAAAGACCCGCCCACGAACTCGCGGGCTAGGTCGACTGCACGCTGGCGCCGCCGCATGTTGACCTGGTCGACCTCCTGGAGGAAGCGCAGCATATCGCCGACGCCGAGTTCGTCTGCGCGCGCTATGAACGCCCGGATGTCCTTGGGCAGGCAGCCGCCGCCGAAGCCGATGCCGGCGGTGAGGAAGCGGCGACCGATTCGAGTGTCGTACCCAAGTGCGTCGGCCAGGGTGACCACGTCGCCGCCGGCGGCGTCGCACACGTCGGCCATCGCGTTGATGAACGAGATTTTGGTGGCCAGGAAGGAGTTCGCCGCCACCTTGACGAGCTCGGCGGTGGCCAGGTCCGTGCTGATGTACGGGGTCCCGGCGTCGAGCATCGGGGCGTACACCTCACGCAGCACGGCGTGAGCCCGCTCCGACACGGCGCCGACGACGAGGCGGTCGGGGCCTAACGTGTCTTGCACGGCGAAGCCCTCGCGGAGGAATTCCGGGTTCCACGCGAGCTCGGTGTCGGCGTCGGTCGGGGCGAGCTCGGCGATGCGGACGGCGAGCCGGGCGGCCGTACCCACCGGAACGGTGGACTTGCCGACTACGAGGCTGCCGTACCGCAGATGCGGTGCCAGGCCGTCGATCACCGCGTTGACGTGACGCAGGTCGGCGGCATAGGAGCCGGGCTGCTGCGGCGTACCGACGCACACGAAGTGGACCTCGCCGAACTCGCCTGCTTCCCGCAGCGAGTCAGTGAACCTTAGCGCGCCGGAGTCCACGGTGCGCCGCAGGAGCTCGGGCAGGCCTGGCTCGAAGAAGGGTGGGCGGCCCTCAGAGAGGGCGGCGAGTTTGGCGGGGTCGACGTCGAGACCAAGGACCTCATGCCCGGACTCGGCCATGCAGGCGGCGTGAACGGCGCCCAGGTAGCCGGTGCCGATGACGGTGACGCGCATGGGAGTGCTTCCTCAGGTGAATAGTCGTCAGGAGCCGTAGCCGGTCGGGTTGAGCTGTTGAAAGCGCCAGGCGTCGGTGCACATCACGGCGATGTCACGGGTGGTGCGCCAGCCCCAGGCCCGCTCCACCCGGCGGGAGTCGGCGACGAGTTCGGGCACGTCGCCGGGGCGACGCGCCGCGATTCGATGCGGCAGCGGTGTGCCACACACTTCGCCGAAGGCGGTGACGAGCTCGAGCACCGACACGCCCACACCCGTGCCGAGGTTCAACACGCGCAGGCCGGTCTCGTCGGTTAGGTGCTCAATAGCGAGTCGGTGACCGTCGGCGAGGTCAACAACGTGGATGTAGTCGCGTACGCACGTGCCGTCAGGTGTCGGATAGTCCGCGCCGAACACGGTCACCTTGTCGAGGCGGCCGATGGCGACCTGCGCCAGGTACGGCATGAGGTTGTTGGGTACGCTCTTTGGATCTTCCCCCAGTTCGCCGCTGGGATGGGCACCGATCGGGTTGAAGTACCGCAGGGCGATGACGCTCAGCTTCGGGTTGGCGACGCATGCGTCGGCCATCAACTGCTCGCAGATCCATTTGGAGCGGGCGTAAGGATTGGTCGGGCGCGCGGGTGAGTCCTCGTCGAGGGGTAGCCGCAGCGCATTGCCGTAGATCGAGCAGGAGGAGGAAAATATCATCTTCTGCACGCCGTAGGCGGCCATGACCCGCAACAGCGTCGCGGTGCCACCGACGTTGGTGTCGTAGTAGGCCAGTGGCATCCGCATCGACTCCCCGACCGCTTTCCTGGCCGCGAAGTGGATCACAGCCTCGACGGGGTGGGCAGCGAACACCCCGTCGAGTGCGTCGCGGTTCCGCATGTCGACGTCGTACGCAGTCAGCGGACGCCCAGCCAGCTTCCGCACCCGTTCCAGGGCCATAGGCGAACTGTTGTCATGGTTGTCGACCACCACCACCTCGTAGCCGTAGTCGAGCAGCGCCAGGCAGGTATGGCTGCCGATGAAACCGGCGCCGCCGGTCACTAGAATCGTCGATCCATTCGTCATGTCAGGCCTTTCGTCTTGCGCCAACCGCCCGCGCCGTCAGGGCATGAGCGCGTAGGTCAGTCCGCCAAGCAGGTAGAGCCCGACGTCGTGACGGCTGTGGTGGTGAACTCGCCTTGAAGAGCAGGGCGATGAGCGCCGCAGTCGTCCTGGATGGTGGGATCGCCCACGTCGGCAGCAGGCCGAGAGCGCTGCTGGCCTTGCGGGCCGACTACAGGGTCAGACCACGAGATCTCCGATAAACGTGGCGGGGATTGTCCGTCGAGCTGGCCACCGACCAGGGCCGCCGCAGCAGCACGAGTGTCCTGGCAGCGGAACCAGGCGCTGGTGCGCTGCAAGCCCTCCTCAGTGGACACCTCCGGACACCAGCCCAGTCGCGCTGTCGCGAGGGTAATATCGGGACGGCGGCGCGTGGGGTCGTCGGTTGGCAGTGGGTAGTACTGCACCACCGAGTGCGACCCCGTCAGCTTCAGCACCAGCTCGGCCAGCTCAGCGACGGTGCGCTCGTCGGGACAGCCCAGGTTGATCGGGCCCACCTCGTCCGAGTCAATCATGCTGACGACGCCGCGGACCAGGTCGTCAACATAGCAGAAACTGCGGGTCTGTGTGCCGTCGCCGTAGATCGTGAGAGCCTGGCCGTTCAGAGCCTGGGTAATAAAGCTCGACACGACACGGCCGTCCTCCGGACGCATTCGAGGTCCATACGTATTGAAAATCCGTAAGATTCCTGTGTTCACGCCGCGGTGACGGTGGTACGCCATCGTCACCGCCTCTGCGTATCTTTTAGCCTCGTCGTACACACTGCGAGGTCCCACCGGGTTGACGTTTCCCCAGTAGCCCTCACGCTGTGGGTGCTCGACTGGGTCCCCATAAACCTCACTGGTCGAGGCCAGCACGAAGCGGGCGCCCGAACGATCCGCCAGACGCAATGCGTTCTCCGTACCACGGCTGCCTACAGCCAACGTCTCCAATGGGCGCCGCAGGTAGTCCGGCGGCGAGGCGGGACTGGCAAAATGGGCCACGGCATCCACGCGCCCATGCACCTCAAGCCCAGCGGACACATCGGCCCGAACGAAGCGGAACCACCGATTGCTCAGTAGGTCGCTGATATTGGCCAGGTTGCCCGTCGACAGGTCATCGATACAGACAACACTGTCGTTGCGGTGTAACAGAAAATCACATATGTGCGACCCAATGAAACCCGCACCTCCGGTGACGACAATACGCATAGCTCTCTCCAGCCGAGGGAATCATCGGTGCCCGCCCGTCGTCACAGGGCGCCGAAAAAATTGATATTCCGGGAAGGGGTCGCCCGTAAGCAGGTCCATGCCGGCGCATGAACGTCCCCTAAACGTCACCTACTCCGCAGGCGGGCAAAAAGTGACACTTGCCGTGTGGGCTAACCGTTTCACGCAACCCCTTCCGCGTAGTTCTGCCTCAACAGTCGCACGAAGGACCGGCAGCGTTACTGCGCATGGTTACCAAGCCGTGGAACGGCAATCGTGTCACAGTGACCAATTTGTAACGGCGCGACTACCCAGGGCTCCGGCAGAGTCGCGAGAAGGACCGTGACCCGCAGCTACGCCTGGCAGCGAAGCGGGACTGTTGCGTTGGCGGATCACTGGCTGGGGCAGGCTGTGCTTGTCGTCACCGTCGAGTGCCTCCGCCGGGGTCCGGCTCTGCTGGGTTCCGGTTCCCTCGTGAGGTCATCGTGCTGGCGGTGCGCTGGTACCTGCGCTACGGACTGTCTTACCGTGATGTCGAGGAGCGGCTGTCCGAGCGGGGTGTGGTGGTGGGTCACGCCACGGTGTGGTGGGGGGTCACGCCACGGTCTACCGCTGGGTGCAGCGGTTCACGCCACCGCTCATCGACGTGGCGCGGCCCTGCCGGCGCACGCCCCGGGAGATCGCTGGTTCGTCGAGGGGACCTATGTCAGGGTCGCCGGATCTGGTGGCCACCCGCCGGTTCTTCGCCCGCGCGCTGCGGCACGGCACACCTCCCACTGAGGTGACGACCGACCGGGCACAGGCTTACCCACGGGTACTGGATGAGCTGGTGCCCCCCGCCTGCCATGTCATGGAGACGTACGCGGACGACCCGATCAAAACCGATCATGGACGGTTGAAGTCCCGGCTGCGGCCGGTGCGCGGGTTCAGGATCTCGTGGCCGCCAACAGCCTTTGGTGTAGCGGCCGATTCTGGTGGTGTCGTGATTGTGCGTGATCCGCGCGGGAGTGGGGTTGGTCGGCTGTGTGGTGGGGTATGCGGAGGTCGCGTGGTGGTGGTCGCCGCGCGATGACTTGGAGGTCTGATGCCGTCGAAGAAGTCCGCCGCTGTCGCGTCGGAGGAGTTGGTTCCCGGGGTGCCGGGCGTTGAGCCTCCGACGGTGGCGGAGCCGACCGAGCCGCGTGCGCCGTTGCCGCCGAAGGCGGATCAGAGCGCTCCGGCGGTGGTGTCGGCTACCGGTGTTGTGGTGGAGGGGCTGGAGTGGCCGCGGGCGCAGGAGGGTTCGTATCTGACGACGGCGCAGGGGGTCCGGTTGCGGGAGACCGATCACTCCCTGACGGCGGGGGTGCGG
>Ga0213873_10000078_pt1 | contig 20049 bp, 14 predicted proteins | sample VelepicomBERX_R3_FD_160067 | JGI IMG/M metagenome (GOLD analysis project Ga0213873, IMG submission 160067) | Rhizosphere microbial communities from Vellozia epidendroides in rupestrian grasslands, the National Park of Serra do Cipo, Brazil - RX_R3 | ecosystem: Host-associated > Plants > Roots >...
CGACTTCGGGCAGGTAGAGGGTGAACACGCTGCCTACCCCGGGTTCGCTGCGGACCACCAGCTCGCCGCCGAGCAGCTTGGTCAGCTGGCGGCTGATCGACAGCCCGAGCCCGGTGCCGCCGTAGCGCCGGCTGGTCGTTCCGTCTGCCTGCTGGAACGCTTCGAAGATCACGGACAGCTTGTCCGCGGGAATCCCGATACCGGTGTCCTCCACCTCGAACGCCACCCGGGTGGGTGCGGCGCGCAGCGCGTCGCCCTGCACCTCTGAGGCGGACGCCGGTCGGATCCGCAGCGCCACCCCGCCCTCGTCGGTGAACTTCACCGCATTGGACATCAGGTTGCGCAACACCTGCTGCAGCCGCTGCTCGTCGGTGTGCAGAACCTCTGGCAGCGCGGGATCGAGCTCCACGGTGAAGTGCAGCGCCTTCTCCGCGGCCAGTGGCTCGCACAGCGTCGTGACGTAGTTCACCACGGAGGTCATCGCCACATCGGACAGCGACGGGTCCATCCGCCCGGCTTCGACCTTGGCCAGGTCCAGGATGTCGCTGATCAGCTGCAGCAGGTCGCTGCCGGCGGAGTGGATGGTGCTGGCGAACTCCACCTGCTTGTCCGACAGGTTGCCGTCGAGGTTGTCGGCCAGCAGCTTGGCCAGCACCAGCGCACTGTTGAGCGGGGTGCGCAGCTCGTGGGACATGTTCGCCATGAAGTCCGACTTGTAGCGCGATGCGGCGGCCAGCTGGGCGGCGCGGTCCTCGATCTCCTGGCGGGCCAGCTCGATCTCGGCGTTCTTGATCTCGATGGCGCGGTTCTGGGTCGCCAGCAGGGCGGCCTTCTCGGCCAGCTCGGTGTTGGACTTCTGCAGCTCGTGCTGCTGAGCCTGCAGCCGCTGCGAACCTGCGGTCAGCTCCCGGGTCAGCCGCTGCGACTCGGCCAGCAGCGCCTCGGTGCGGGAGTTGGCCAGGATGGTGTTGACGTTGACGCCGATCGCCTCTCGAAGCCGTTCGAGCAGGTCCCGGTGCACGGTGGTGAACTCGTTGACCGAGGCCAGCTCGATCACCCCCAACGCCTGGTCCTCGAACAGCAACGGCAGCACGAGCAGGTTGGTCGGCGCGGCGTGGCCGAGGCCGGAACTGATCGCGGCGTAGTCCGGCGGCGCGTCGGTGACCAGGATCGTCCGCTTGTCCAACGCCGCCTGCCCGACCAGCGACTCGCCGAGGGTGAAGCGACGGATCGCCGCGGGATCGTGGATGCCGTAACCCGCTGTGAACTCCAGGACGGTCGACTCCGTGTCCTCAGAGCGGTCCTCAGGGCGGTCCTCAGCGCGGCCCTCGGAGCGGACCAGGAAGAAGGCACCCTGCTGGGCCGACACCAGGGGGGCGAGCTCGCTGAGCACCAGCGAGGCGACGGTGGCCAGGTCGCGGTGGCCCTGCATGAGATCGGACAGTCGCGCCAGGTTGGTCTTGAGCCAGTCCTGCTCCTGGTTGGTCCGGGTGGCCTCCTTGAGGTTGCCGACCATCTGGTTGATGTTGTCCTTGAGTGCGGCGACCTCACCGGAGGCGTCGACGGTGATCTGGCGGGTCAGGTCGCCCGCCGTCACCGCGGTGGCCACCGCGGTGATCGCGCGCACCTGGGTCGTGAGGTTGCCGGCCAGGACGTTGACGTTCTCGGTCAGCCGCTGCCACGTGCCGGACACGCCGATCACCTCGGCCTGCCCGCCGAGCTTGCCCTCAGTGCCCACCTCGCGGGCCACCCGGGTCACCTCGGAGGCGAACGCGGACAGCCGGTCCACCATGGTGTTGATCGTGGTCTTGAGCTCCAGGATCTCGCCGCGAGCGTCTACGTCGATCTTCTTGGACAGGTCGCCGCTGGCCACCGCGGTGGTCACCTGGGCGATGTTGCGCACCTGGCTGGTCAGGTTGTGGGCCATGAAGTTGACGTTGTCGGTGAGGTCTTTCCAGGTGCCCGCGACATTGGGTACCCGGGCCTGGCCGCCGAGGGTGCCCTCGGTGCCGACCTCGCGGGCCACCCGGGTGACCTCGTCGGCGAACGCGCCCAGGGTGTCGACCATCCGGTTGATCGTCTCGGCCAGCGCGGCCACTTCGCCCCGAGCCTCGACGGTGATCTTCTTCGACAGGTCACCGCCGGCCACCGCGGTCGCCACGGTGGCGATGCTGCGCACCTGGCTGGTCAGGTTGTCCGCCATGCCGTTGACGTTGTCGGTGAGCGCCTTCCAGGTGCCGGCCACCCCCCGCACCCTGGCCTGGCCGCCGAGCTGGCCCTCGCTGCCCACCTCGTGCGCCACCCGGGTGACCTCGTCGGCGAAGGCGGAGAGCTGGTCGACCATGGTGTTGAGGGTGTTCTTGAGCTCCAGGATCTCGCCGCGGGCGTCCACAGTGATCTTGCGGCTGAGATCGCCCAGAGCCACCGCGGTGGCCACCTGCGCGATGCTGCGCACCTGGGCGGTGAGGTTGCCGGCCATCACGTTGACCGAGTCGGTGAGGTCCCGCCACGTCCCGGCCACCCCGGGCACCTCCGCCTGACCACCCAGCCGGCCCTCGCTGCCGACCTCGCGGGCCACCCGGGTGACCTCGGCGGCGAACCCGGAGAGCTGGTCGACCATGGTGTTGAGGGTCTCCTTGAGCTCCAGCAGCTCGCCCGAGACCTCAACGGTGATCTTGCGGCTGAGGTCGCCGCGGGCTACCGCGGTGGCAACCTGGGCGATGTCGCGCACCTGGGCGGTGAGGTTGCCGGCCATCACGTTGACCGAGTCGGTGAGGTCCCGCCACGTCCCGGCCACCCCGGGGACGTTCGCCTGGCCGCCCAGCCTGCCTTCGGTGCCGACCTCGCGGGCCACCCGGGTGACCTCAGCGGCGAACAGCGACAACTGGTCGAGCAACCTGTTGACGGTGTGCCCCAGCCGGGCGAAGTCGCCCCGCAGCAGCTGGTCGGACACTCGTGAGGACAGGTCACCCTCGGACACCGCGGCCAGCACCCTCGCCAGCTCGGTGGTCGGCCGGGTCAGGTCGTCGATCAGGCCGTTGGCCGCTGCGGCGGCCAGTGACCACCCGCCGCCGCTCTCGTCGGCGAGCCGCTGGCCGGTCCGACCCTGCTGGCCGACCGCCTCGCGGACCGCGACCAGCTCGCCGACCAGCGACTGGTTGCGCTCCGCGATCTGGTTGATCACTGTCGCGATCCGGCAGGCGACGCCGCCGTCGGTGACCACCAGGCGGCGCCGGAAGTTGCCGTCGCGAAGCTCCTCCAGGGCCAGCAGGATTCGTTCCAGCGCGGCGGGGTCGAGCGGATTGTGCCGCTCCGGTTCCGCGGCCGACGCGGGCTGCGCGCTCACGGTGAGCCTCCCAGGACATCGCGGTGCTTGATGCGCGCAGCGTGCCACGATTGGCCTTGGGTTGCGACCGGGGCACGGACTCGGGAGTACACCGGTGCGGCGGACTACCCTCGTCGCCACGCGATCGGATCGGGTGAGGAGATGCGATGGCATCGGACGTGGACCCCGTTGCCGATCTGTTGGTGCCGGAGCTGCCCGGACTCCTTGACGACATCGACCAGGCCGTGATCGTGCACGACGCGTCGGGCCGGGTCCAGCTGCTCAACGCGGCGGCCCGCCGGCTGTTTCCGGACCTGGGCCTGGGCGATGAGCTCAGGGCCGAAGTCCTCGGGCGGTGGGTCGGCGGACGGCTGCGGCCGCTCGCCGACGGCTGGCAGGCCTGGGTGGTCAGCGACACCGGTTGTGGCGACACCGGTTGTGGCGACACCGGTCGTGGCGCCGGTGGTCTGGACACCCGGCTCCAGCCTGTTGACCAGCGGGACTTCATGCTGGAAGCAAGCCGAGCGCTGGCGGCTGGGGTGGGTCACGATATGGCGGTGGCCGCCCTGGTCAGGTTGGTCGTTCCGGTCGTGGGGGAACGGGCCGCGGTGCTCCTGCCGGCTCCGAGGGCCCGGGTGTCCTGGTGGCGCTCTGCCGGCGGTCCGGCCACGCCGGCTCACGGCGTGACCCGGGTGCCCGCTCCGCGAACGGCCCCGGTGCTGGCCGGCGCGCTGTGCGGGGCCTGTGCCGACACCACTGCGGTGCCGCCTGGCGAGCTGGCCGAGCTGGCCGCGGTGTTCGGACCCGACATCACGGAGCGGTCCCCGGTCCTGGCGGCACCCCTGCGGGGCCCGGACCGGACCGAGGGACTGCTGATCGTGGTCCGGCCCACCGCGGCCTCCTTGCTCGCCCAGTTGGCGGCGCTGGCCGGGCCGACGATCGGGGCCAGTCGCCGGCGGCGCGAGCAGGCCAGAGCGCTCGCCCAGCTGCAGGCCCCGCTGCTGCCACCGGGGCCGGACGCGCTGCCCGAGCTGTCCGGGGTGCAGCTCGGGGTGGCCTACCGGGCTGCCGGTGAGCTGGCCGTGGGCGGTGACTTCTACCTGGTCCGTCCCACTCCGGACGGGGGCGCCCTGCTCGGGCTCGGTGATGTGTGCGGCAAAGGTGCTGAGGCGCTGGCCGAGAGTGGCCGGGTGCAGCACTCGCTGGCCGCTCTGATGGTCATCGAGCAGGACCCGACCCGGTTGCTTTACCTGCTTAACCAGGCGCTGCTGGCCGGCGGGCGGACCGTGTTCACCACACTGGTGCTCGGCGCGCTGCGGCCCGCCGACGTCGGGTGCCGGCTCACGCTCGCCACCGGCGGCCATCCGGCACCGATGGTGCTGCGCGGCGGCGGCCGGGTCGAGGAGGTCGGGGTGCCCGGAACGGTGGTGGGCATTCTGCCCGGTGCCCGTTTCGGCCGGACCACGATCACGCTGGCGCCGGGGGAGACCTGCCTGCTCTACAGCGACGGCGTCACCGAGGCCGGCCGGGCCACTCCGGCGGATCAGGAGCAGTTCGGCCCGTCTCGGCTGGCCGCCTGCCTGCGTGACTGTGCCGGGATGACCGCGCAGGTGATGGCGACCCGCGTCGAACGCACCGTCACCGCCTGGCAGGGCCGCAACGACGGCGACGACATCGCCGTGCTCGCGGTCCGCGCCGTTTAAGGCGGTGCGTGGCCGTCACACCGGTCGGGTTCACCCAACCCGTAATGGGCCTGCTGAGCCGTGACCTCTATCGTAGCGAGGGTGGACAGCGACCTCCCCGCCCAGGACTTCCCCGCTGACATCATCGGCTTGCGGGTTGCCGAGCATGGTCCCGATGCGCGTGTGGTCACTGTGACGGGGGAGGTCGACACGCTCACCGCGCCGAAACTGGCCAGCTTCCTGAACGAGCAGCTCTCCGCCGCCCGCGTCGTGGTGGTGGACCTCGACGGTGTGGAGTTCCTGGGGTCCGCCGGACTGTCCGCACTGTTCGAGGCGAACGAGCTCGCCACCCGTGAGCGTCGCGCCCTGCGGCTGGTGTGCCACTCCCGAATCGCCAACCGGGCCTTGGAGGCAACCGAGCTGCGGGACCAGTTCACCTTCGCCGACACCGTGCCCGATGCCCTGGTGAACTCGTTCTGAGGAACTCTCGGCGTGTTGTTGACGGAGTTCGGCTTGCACCGGCGGGAACACAGCGGGCATGATCGGATGCGCCTAGAGGACCATATTAAATAAGCCGAGGACTATCAAGGAGACGAGGATGGTCGCTACACCCGGGAGCGTCGCATCAACCGGCGCTACCACGGATACGGCCTGATCACGGTGACATACGTGGACAGAGACTGCGGGATCCCCCCCCACGGCGGTGGCTGGCCGCTGCATGCCCCCCGCGAGGAGTCGGTGTTATCCCTTGAGCTGCGAGCCACAGCCATCCCCAGCGCGATTCCCACGATCCGCATGGTCGCCGCCGACCTGGCCGCTCGCGCCGACTTCGATCTCGACTCGATCGACGACCTGCGGATGGCGGCTGATGATCTCTGTTCCATGCTGGTCCGGATCGCCGCCGGCAACGCGGTGCTGAGGTGCAGGTTCACCGTCCGGCCTGAGCGCATCGAGGTCGCCGCCGAGGTCGACGTCGACGATGGGGTGGATGCGTTACCCACCGGGTCGTTCGGCTGGCGGATCCTGGAGTGTCTCGCGGACCGGGTCAGCGCCGTGTCGCTGCCCGCTGAGCCAGGCCGAGGTGGCCGGGTGCGCATCACCTTGATGAAAGACGCTATGCCGGCGCAACAGCTGTGACTCCGTCTGTGTCCTCGGTCGGCACCGAACAACAGGGCGAGTACGCGCATCTGGCCCCGCTGCAGCGCCGCTACGGTGAGCTCGCTGCCGACGACCCGCAGCGGCAGCGGTTGCGCGAGCAGCTGATCAGCGGCTATCTGCCGGTGGCCGAGCACATCGCGCGCCGGTTCGCCGGTCGCGGTGAGCCGCTGGAGGACCTGGTCCAGATCGCCACCGTGGGACTGATCAATGCCGTGGACCGCTTCGAACCGGACCGCGGCTCGGACTTCTTCTCCTTCGCGGTACCGACGATCACCGGTGAGGTACGCCGGTACTTCCGCGACCACGGCTGGTCGACGCGGGTGCCGCGGCGGCTGAAGGATCTGCACATCGCCATCAGGGGCACGCTGGCGGAGCTGTCCCAGCAGCTCGGCCGCGCTCCTCGCCCCAGCGAGATCGCGGACCGGTTGGGCTTGCCGCTCTCGGAGGTGATCGAAGGGCTGCAGGCCGGGGAGGCGTACCGAAGCGCGTCGCTGGATGAGATGCTCGGCTCCGGGGACGGCAATGCCACCTTGGGGGAGTTCATCGGCGGCCTGGACACCGAGCTGGACCTGATCGATGACCGCGAGGCGCTACGCCCCCTGCTGGCCGAGCTCGCGCCCCGGGAACGGACGATCATCGCATTGCGGTTCTTCCGACACCTGACCCAGACCCAGATCGCCGAACAGGTCGGTATCTCGCAGATGCACGTCTCGCGAGTGCTTCGCCAGACGCTGGCATTCCTACACGAGCGGATGGCCGGTCCGGACTGACTTCCCGCGCCGCGTCTCGTGGTTTCGATGCGCGCGCGCCGGGTACTCCCACGTCATGAGCACTTCCGCAGCTCGCGGAACCCTGAGCACCGGCCGGCTGGCGGCGCTGCGCGCCGGCCGGTGCTCGCCATGCGGTCGAGCAGGAGCATGACGTGCGCGACGAGGAGTTCATCAGGGAGATCCAGGCGCGCGCCGGGTTGGGCACCCCACAGGACGCCGAACGCGCCACCCGCGCGACGCTGGCGGTCCTCGGGGAGCAGCTACCGGATAGCGTGGCCGGCGCGCTCGCCGCTGCCCTCCCGGAGGGGCTGGGGGAGTACGTGTGGGCCCAGCGGTCGCGGTCGCGTGAGACGGCGGCCCAGGCGGGCCAGCTGAGCCGAGGGGTAGCGCGAGGCGAGGGCAGCTGGCCCGGCGACGAGACCATCGCCGACGCCGATATCGATGGGCCCCCGGCAACACCGGCCGGGGTGGGAGTAACGAACGCGAACGTCGAGGGTCCCCGTTAGTGGGGAAGGGTGGACGGTGAACCCAGGGGAGAGGGGGGCCCCGCCGTAGGCAGTGGCCCCGGTCCGGGCGTCGACCCCGGGACGCCCCGCGCGCCGGCGCTGCCCGCAGCTCCCGCAGTCCCGGTTGCGCCAGGTGCGACCGATGCGCCCGTGACACCCGGTTTGACGGTAGCGCCGGGGGTAGCGGGCCTCAGCGGATGGCCGTTCGGTTTGTCCGTACGAGGCGAGGAGGTGGGGTGGGCAGCGGAGGTAGCCGCGGGAGAGGGGGTGTACGCCCCGGGGCGGCCGGGCTCATCAGGAGTGAGGTGACCGACGTGCGCGGGTGCGGGGGGAACCGGGAGGGGTGGCGGTGGCTGAGAGCGCTCCGTCGAGGGTGCCACGTCGACTGCGGGGGGAGAGGCCAGCGGGATCGGCCAGTCGGAAGGGGCTCCCTCGGGCACAGCGGCGTCGCTCTGGCCGAGCAGGGCCGACGGGCTGGTGGTGGGCGGCACGAGATGTCCGTCATTGACGGTGGCGGTGACACCCAGTACCGCCCCACAGGCCAGTACGAAACAGGCCACGACGGCCGCCTTGGCGGCGCGGGTGTTGGCGGGCGACGGCAGATCGGTCTCGCGTCGCCGCCCCGCGGCGGCAGCGAGGGCCCTACGGAGGTGGGGGTCAGCGCCGACCCATGCGATCAAGGCACTGGCTGGAGGTCCGGATCCAGCCTTACGACGATGGCGGGGAGCCAATCCGTGCACTGAGGTCTCCGAGTGCGTCAACCCCGCCTCATCTACGTGGATACGCCGCTTCCACTTCCGGGCGGCAGCGTGGTGCTGTCGCTCAGGTGAACTCTGAGTGACGCCCGACGTGATCGTCTGTGGCAGCGGATGACCAAGGCCGGGAGGATCTCCAGCAGGTCGGCGAGAAGGTCACCGACGCCGGTGAGCCCGCTGGAGCGGAGTCGCTTGGTGACTTTCCGCCGCACCTGCCAGGGAGAGCCGCAGAAACCCCGCAACCAGGAGAAGGACCGCTTGCGGCGTATGAACGACAGGTGTACTGATATGGGGCGGAGAAGGTGAGTGTCATGCGGACCACGTTCCACACCGAGCTCGACGAGCTGATGACCGACCTCGCGAGGATGGCTCGGTTGGCAGCCCAGATGGTGATCAATGCGTCGATCGCGCTGCACCAGTCCGATATCGCGCGCGCCGGTCTGGTCGTCGCTGACCGTGACCAGATGAACGCCATGCACGATGAGACGGAGCGGCGGTGCATCACCCTGCTCGCGTTGCAGGCCCCGGTGGCCGGGGACCTGCGGGTGGTGGTCGCAGCCTTGCATGCGGTGGGTCACTTGAAGCGGATGGGCGACCTCGCCCGGCACATCGCGACCGTTGCCCGGCTCAAGCACCCGAACCCGATGATCTCCGGGAAGGTCCGGCCGGTGCTCGCCCGGATGGGCCTGCTCGCCGGCCAGCTCGCTGAGGATGCCGCGACCGCGATCGAGCACCAGGACCCGCTGTCCGGCTGCCGGTTGGCTGCGGCGGATGGCGAGGTGGACGCGCTGCTCCGTCACCTGTTCGGCATCCTGTTCGCCGAGGACTGGTCACACGGCGTGGAACAGGCCGTGGACGCTGCTCTCATCGGCCGTTATTACGAGCGCTTCAGTGACCACGCGGTGGCCATTGCGCAGCAGGTCTGCTACGTGACCACCGGGTGGGTATCCGAGCCCGAGGACTGGGAGACGGCCGGCAGCCCAGCCTCGTGTGCACCATGAACGCTTGAGGACAACCCGATGCCGGCGTGATCGGACATCGCACGGCGCGCAACGATGCCGGCCTGGCGGCCGACCCTCGGGCGCTCGCCCGAAGCTGATCCACCACATCCTGTGGAGGATGCACGGTCGGTGACTTTCGGAGCCGACATCCGTCCCTGATGGATCGATCTCTGTCACTCCCAAAGAGCAGAATCCACACTTAAGAGTGATGGCAAAATTGTTATGTAACGATACGTAGCCGTCTCTTGTGGGGTTTGTCGTAATCCTCCCGCCGTCTGCGGGACCTCCACCGTTCACCTTCGGAGGGGAGCGTCCCCCCAGTCACATCGGTGTGTGTGGGAGGCGTGATGGCGTCAGCTCGGTTCCAGGTGGTCTCGGTGGCGCGCGTTACGCACGTGCCGGTTCCACCCGAGCCGGACGCCGACGCCGGATCTGTGGCGGAGCCGGCGTCATCCCAGGAACGGGCGTTCACCTGGAGGTTCATGTCCGCCAACAACCGCAGCCTCGCGCGATCAGCACGGGTCTCGCCCGACGTGGAGTCCTGCCTGGCGACGATCCGCACCTTGCAGGCATGCCTGTCGCGCGTCGTCTCTGAGACGTCGCGAAACGGGCACGGGCAGTGGGTGTGGCGGGTTCGCGTGGCCGACGAGGTGCTCGCCACCGCAGCTCGCAGCTACCCGCGTCAGGTCCGGGCCCGGATGACGTGTGAGGCGTTCTTGCAGCAGGTCAGCGAGATGGGGGGCGGGGCCCCCGTGCAGGTGATGTACCGGTGACCACCGTCGGGACGGTGCCCGCGTCCGGCCCGGCGGACCCACCGGAGTCGGCGCGGCGGGTGCGTTCCGCCGCCGGCGGTGCGGACCGAGTCTTCCAGCTCGCGCTGCTGGGCGCCGGTCTGACGGTGTTGTTGATCATGGTCGCGACCGGGGTGTTCCTGCTCGGCCAGGGCTACCTGGCGCTCGCTGAGGATGGCCTGCGGTTCCTCACCACCCAGGACTGGGAGCCTGACACGCACCACTTCGGCATCGCGGCATTGATCCCCGACACGCTGCTGATCGCCGTGGTGGCGGTCATCTTCGCGGTGCCGCTGGCCACCGGAGTGGCGCTCTACATCTCCGAGTACGCGCCACGGCGGCTGCGCCGCGCCCTGATCAACACTCTCGACCTGATGGCTGCGGTGCCCGGCGTGGTGTACGGGCTGTGGGGTTTCTTCTACCTCCAGCAGAAGGTCATCCCGCTGGCCAGGTTTCTCTCGCACTTCGGCTGGCTCCCGTTCCTGGCCATCCCCGGTGTGAACCCCAACGACCCGTTGCAGACCGCCACCGTCTATGAGAGCTCGACGTTCATCGCGGCGATCGCGGTGGCGCTGATGATCATGCCGATCATCAGCTCATTGATGCGGGAGTCCTTCGCGCAGGCCCCGGCCGGGGAACGCGAGGGCGCCTACGCGCTGGGCGCCACCCGGTGGGGGATGATCCGCAGCGTCGTGCTGCCGTTCGGCTGGGGTGGGATGATCGGCGGCACGATGCTCGGGCTGGGCCGGGCGCTGGGCGAGACGATCGTCGTCTACATGCTCATCAGTCCGGTCTTCCGGATCCAGCCGGAGATCCTGCGCAGCGGCGCGAACTCGGTGGCGGCGCTGATCGCGCTGCAGTTCGAGGCGGCGAGCCCCTTCGGGCTGTCGGCCTTGTTCGCCGCCGGGCTGGCGCTGTACGCGCTCACCCTCATGGTTAACTTCGGCGCGTCGGCGGTCATCGGGCGCACCCGCTCCGGCCGGCTGAGCGAGGCCTGAATGACGACGACGTCCCCTCCGCGCGCCGCCGAGGTCCGTCGCTCGACGTCGCCCCGCGGTCCCTCGGACGCCATCGTGCTCGCCGGGGCGGGTGCGGCCGCGCTGAGCCTGGCGGCCCTGCTGGCTACCCGGGTGATCCCCTCGGTCGACCCGGGTGGCTTCGTAGTGATCGCCTACGTGCTCTTCCTGGTGCTGTACGGGGTGCTGGTGTCGCTGGAGGACGACGGCCGCACGGTCGTCCGGGACCGGCTTGCCTCCGTCGTCGTGCACAGCCTGGCCGTGCTCGCTCTGCTCGCTCTGCTCGACGTCGTCGGCTACACGTTCTGGCGCGGGCGCGAGGCGCTGCCGCACCTGAGTTTCCTCACCACCGACATGCAGCTGGCCGGCCCGCTGGACCCGCTCACGGTCGGCGGCATCCTGCACGGCGTAGCCGGCACCCTCATCGAGATCACGATCATGTTGCTGATCATCGTGCCGCTGGGTCTGGCCGGCGCGGTGTATCTCAACGAGACCAGCGGGGCGTTGGCGCGCTTCGTGCGCACGGTCGTCGAGGCGATGACCGCGCTGCCCTCTATTCTGGCTGGGCTGCTCATCTACGGGTCGTTGGTCCTCACCCTGGGTTTCGTCAAGTCCGGTCTGGCCGCCGCACTGGCGATCAGCGTGAATGTGTTGCCGATCATGATCCGGGCCTCCGACGTGGTGATCCGGCTGGTGCCCGGGTCGCTGCGGGAGGCCTCGCTCGCGATGGGCGCGTCGCGGTGGCGCACGACATGGCACGTCGTGCTGCCGACCGCTCGTTCCGGCCTGACCACGGCGGTGTTGCTGGCGACGGCGCAGGGGCTCGGCGAGACGTCACCGGTGCTGATCACCGCCGGCTTCGGCTCCGGTCTCAACCTCAACCCGCTGTCCGGACCGATGGACTCATTGCCGCTGATCACCTTCATTTTCTCCCATTCTCCGGAGCCGACGATGATCGCACGCGCTTTCGGGGCGGGCGCTGTGCTGATGGCGCTGGTGCTGGTGCTGTTCGGGCTGGCCAGGGTGCTCGGCGGCCGGCCGGCCGGTGAGCTGTCCACCCGGGCCCAGCGCACGAGGACCCTGCAGTCACGGCGCGACCTCGCCCGCTTCGTCGACCGGGACCTCCCGCGCCGCCAGCCGGGGGCCGGCCATGCCACGTAGCACACCGGGGCGGCACCGGCTGGCCGTTCTGGTGGGGGTGCTGGCCATCGTCGCGGGGACACAGGCCCTGCTCGCGCCGAGCGTCGACGCGGCGGTTTTCGTCCCGATCAGCGGCTCCGGTTCTACCTGGAGCGAGAACGCACTGGACCAGTGGCGCAGAAACGTCGCCACGAACTATGGCATCACGGTGAACTACTCGCCGAACGGCTCGACCAGCGGCCGCAACGACTTCCGCTACGGCCAGGTCGACTTCGCCGTCTCGGAGATCCCCTACGGCCTCACCGACGGCGGGACGTTCGACCCGCCGCCGACGCGGAAGTTCGGGTACATGCCGATCGTCGCGGGCGGCACCTCCCTCATGTACAACCTCAAGATCGGCAACAACCGGGTGACGAACCTGCGGCTGTCCGGCGAGACCATCACCAAGATCTTCACCCAGCGGATCACCAACTGGTCCGACCCACAGATCAAGGCCGACAATCCGGGGCTGACCCTGCCCGCCATCAAGATCGTGCCGGTGGTCTACTCCAACGGCGCGGGGACCTCCGCGCAGTTCACCGCCTGGATGGCCGGCCAGTACCCGGCCTTGTGGGACGACTACTGCCACCGGGCCGGCCGGAAGCTCACACCGTGCGGGTTCACCTCCTTCTACCCGCTGGGCAACAGCGACATGGTGGCCAAGGCGCAGTCGCAGGGCGTGTCCGGGTTCGTCGCCCAGGACTCCAGCGCGGGCGCGATCACCTATGTGGAGTACTCCTACGCCCGCAACGCCGGCTTCCCGGTGGCCAAGATGCTCAACAAGGCGAACTACTACGTCGAACCCACGGCGGGCAGCGTCGCCGTCGCGCTGCTCAAGGCGCAGATCCACCCGGACCTCACCCAGGATCTGAGCCAGGTCTACGTCGACCCCGACCCGCGGGCCTACCCGCTGTCCAGCTACAGCTACATGATCATCCCGAAGGACACCACCGCGAACTTCGACAAGCCGAAGGGCGCCACCCTTTCTACGTTCGCGTCCTACTTCCTCTGCGAGGGGCAGCAGCAGGCCGACATTCTGGGCTACTCGCCGCTGCCGGTCAACCTGGTGCAGGACGGGGTCGACCAGATCAACCAGATCCCCGTCCCCGACGGCTACACCCGCACGCTCAACCGCAACAACCTGAGCGGGTGCCACAACCCGACGGTCGCCCCGGACGGCGGGAACCTGGTGGCCGAGAACGCGCCGCGACCCGCCCCGTGCGACCTCAACGGCCCGACGCAGTGCGTCACCGGCACTGGCGGGGCGAAACAGTCCACACCGACCAGCGGTGGCTCGGGCGGTGCCGGGGCTACCGCGGGGGCGGCGGGTGGTGGGAGCGGTGGGGGGTCAGGTGGCGCAGCGGCTGGGGGAGCAGGTGGCACCGACGGGACGGCCTCCGGCGGCGCCAACGGGGTGTCCGCGGCCGGAACGAGTCCTATCGCCGCCGCGTCCGGGACGATCGACCCGGACACCGGGAAGGTGATCGGTGGCTCGACGTCGACGAGTGACTCCGGCGCCTCCGCCGTGCCGGTGTCCGTTGATATCGCCGACAACCGGCGGCAGATGGTGTTGGCGGGCGTGGCCGCCGTCCTGCTGTTCGGGCTGATACTCGGCCCACCACTGGTGGCGAGTGCGATGCGCAGCCGGGCCGGGTCCCCTGACGGACCACCGCCATGAGTGGGACGAGTCCGCAGCCTCCACCGGGGTCGGTTCGCTCCCGGCTTCCCGACCGGGCACCACGACGGACACGACCCCATCGGCCCGCCCCTTCATCCGAACCGCCCACGGAAGATGCATTGACGCTGTTCGCGTCCTTATGGGCGGTTGTCGCGCTTTTCCATGTCCTGACGAGCGGCCACGCCGAACAGATCGTCAGCGACGCCACGACGCTGGGGCTCAGCTACGTTCTCCTGGCGATGTGCGCGTTCTGGCTCCTGGCCAGGCCGGCATACAACCTCCCGCTGATGCTGGTGGCGGTCCTCGGGTTGGTCACCGCCTGGCAGGAAGCACCCATACTGGGGAACCACTGGCTCCTGGTGGCCTTTGTGGACCTCGCCTTGCTGCTGTCCGCGCCGGCCGTGTCGGGAAAGGGGGGAATAAACAGGGACAGGCTCGCCGAGGTGTTTCTTCCGCTCGCCCGATGGTGCCTCGTCCTGTTCTACTCGTTCGCCGCCTTCGCGAAGTTGAACTCGGCGTTTTTTGATACCGCGGTTAGTTGCGGCACCTATTACTTCGATGAGACCGCCCGCTCCTGGGGTTTCGACACTCCGCTGGCGGTAGGGGCGGGAGGGCCGGCCAGGCTTCTTCCGTTCGTGACGGTCGTGACCGAGCTGTCGATTCCGGCTCTCCTCCTCAACAGGCGCACGCGAAGCTTCGGGGTTGTGCTCGGCCTGTGTTTCCACAGCCTGATCGCTCTCGATCGCCTGCATCAGTTCGTCGACTTCTCGTCGGTCCTGGCCGCTCTGTTCGTCCTGTTTCTTCCGGCGCGGTTCGCGGCGAGCGCTCTTGGCTTCCTCAAGGGAAGAGGCGCTCGGCTTCTGATCTTGTGGGTGGCCCTCGCCAGCCTGGTCATCGCGGCCGAGTGGATCGGAAGCAACATCTTCTTCGATTTCGTCTTCCTCGAAGGCCGGTTTTTCATCTGGTACGTCTTCGACGCCACCATCCTGCTGGGCGTGGTTATGTGGTCGGTTCGGCACCGACGGCAGGCCCTCGAACGGCCGTTCACCTTCCAGGGTAGCGGGTCGATCTGGCTCGCGGTGGTCCCTGTGCTGTTGGTCGTGAACGGCCTGCTGCCTTACTTCGAGCTGCGGACCGCTTACGCATTCACCATGTACTCGAACCTGAGGATGGTGGATGGGATGAGCAACCACCTCATTGTCGGGTCCTCGCTCCCGCTCGCGAGCCGGCAGGTTGATCTGGTCAAGGTCGTGGCTTCCAGTGACCCGGGCTTAGGCCTGTACGCCACAGACGACTATCTGCTGCCCTGGGACTCGTTCCGGGCGTACCTGGCCGAACACCCTGAAGTGGCGATCATATACGAGCGCGGGGGCAAGGGATATGTGGTTCATCGGGCCTCCGATGACCCCGAGCTGGTCACTCCGCCGCCCCTGCTCGTCCAGAAACTTCTAGCGATGAGGGCCGTCGACGGCAACGACGAACCCAGATGCCAGGACGTTTTCTTCCCGGCTCTGTGAGCAATGCCGGCGCCGGCAGGACGGACTCATGTCCCCAATCGGCGGATCGATGCTCACTCTTGTGACGATGGCAAGATCATGCGATACGTGGCCATCCCTCGTGGGGCATGCGGTCGTCCCTTGGTCGAGTACTGGACTTCTCTAGTTCACCTACGGGGCGCAGCATCCTCCGACTATGCAGCATCCGTCAGCTGGTTCAGCGTCCGCGGGAGATGTTTCCGTAATGCAGCTCAGCCGCGGCGTGTCGGCGACCTTCTCGCCGGTTATGCAACCGCGCGAAGCGGCGACAGACGGGTCGGACGGCGAGTGACTCCTCCGCCCGAGCGCAGCGCACGACGGCCCGCGGCGTGCGCGGGTACCGCTGCCGTGAGCGCGCGCCGCGTGGTAGCCGGACTGCTGGCGATGATGCTGGGCGCCGCCGTGCTCAGCATCATCGCCAGCTCGCCGCCGCCGGCCGCTGCCGCCGCGGATCCAGCGCAGACCGGCTCCGCGGTCACAGTGCCGGGAAAGGGCGACTTCGCGCACCTCACAGTGACCGTCAGCCAGACCCGGAACCTGATCAACCAGACGGTCACCGTCTCCTGGACCGGCGGCACGCCGACGGTGAGCAACACCGACTTCGCTGTCGACTACCTGCAGATCATGCAGTGCTGGGGTGATGACCCGGCGGGCCCGGACCGCACCCAGTGCCAGTTCGGGGCGGCCGGTAGCCAAGACGCCGACGACTGGGTGGGGACCCGGCAGGTCTCCTACGGCTACACCCTGACCGACCCGAACGAGAGGACATTCAAGCAACCGAAGAGCAGCTCCGACCAGGCCTACGTGCCGTTCTGGGCAGTGGGAACGACCGCGCCGACCGTCCCCGCCACGTCCAACAGAAACGACTTCTTCGACTCCCAGGTCACCAACGAGATCCCGTTGGCCCGCACCCATGGGGATGGCACCGGCCAGGAGTTCTTCGAGGTCGAGACCGTGCGCGAGGCTGCGGGTCTCGGCTGTGGCGACCCGGTCACCACCGGAGGAGCCACCACCGGGCGGTCCTGCTGGCTGGTGGTCGTGCCGCGGGGCGACAAGGAGGTGGACGGCTCGATCCGCAACGGGAGTGGTACCAGCCACCTGTCGTCCTCGCCACTGAGCCAGTCCAACTGGAACAACCGGATCATGGTCCCGCTGAAGTTCCAGCCGGTGGGCCAAGCCTGCCCGATCGGCTCGCCGGAGCGTTCCCTGATCGGTCATGAGATGGCGGTCGAGGCGGTCACCTCGTGGCAGCCGGCGCTGTGCGCGGGCGGCGGCACTCTGTTCAGCTATACCCAGCTGACCGACGACGTGGCCCGCAGCCAGGCGCAGAATGGCCGGTTGGCGCTGGTGAACGAGCCGATCCCCGCCGACCAGGTGCTTGCGGGTCATCCGCTGGTCTACGCGCCGGTGGGGCTGTCCGGGCTGGCCATCGCCTTCAACATTGACCACCAGCCACCCGCCGACGCACCCGCTGACGTCCTGCAGCTCAACGGTCAGCGGTTCACGTCCATGAAGCTCACACCGCGGCTGGTGGCCAAGCTGCTCACCCAATCCTACCGGAACGCGGTGGGCACAGGAGTCGCGTTCTCGGGCTACCTGAAGAACAACCCCTTCGGGCTGCTCGCAGACCCCGAGTTCCTCACCCTCAACCCCGGCTACAAGGGGTTCGTCGACCCCGGAACGACGGTGCCGGACGCGCTGGTGCAGCTCAACGGAGCGGACGTCACCTCACTGCTGTGGAGCTGGGTCAAGGCCGACCCGGACGCCAGCGCGTTCCTGGCCGGCAAGAAGGATCCGTTCGGGATGGTGGTCAACCCCCGCAACGTGGATCTCGCCCTCCCGACATCCACCTTCCCACGCAACGACCAGAGCTGCGACATCCTGACCGACGGCCCCGTCTCCTACCAGCAGTGCGCGCTGGATAACCACCCGTTCGCCACCGACATGCACGACGCCGGCCGCTCGGCCAGCCGCGGCGACTCCCTGGCCCGCAACACCGTTGTCGACCCCACCACCGGCCAACCGGTCTCGACGAAAGGCCCGCGACAGCCCGCGGGTCATCAGGCGTTGCTCGCGGTGGTGGACACGGCGAGCGCCGCCCGGTACGGCCTGCCGACCGCGCAGCTGCTCAACGCCGCGGGGACGTTTGTCGCCCCCACCACCGAGAGCCTGCTGGCGGGCGAGGCCGCCATGACACCCAGCGCGGTACCAGGCGTGCTGACACCCGACCCCACCGCTACCGACCCGGCGGCCTACCCGCTGACCGCACTGAGCTACGCGGTGACCTCACCCTCGATGCTGGACCCGGCGGCGGCTAAAGACTACGCGACGTTCTTGCGCTACGCGGGTGGCAAGGGCCAGCAGCAGGGTCTCGACCCCGGCCAGCTCCCGTTGGGCATGGTGCCACTGCCTGGTTCACTCAAGGCGCAGACCATCGCCGCCGCCACCACCATCGAGGCGCAGACCACCCCCAGCCCACGGCCGACCACCGGGACTCCCCAGAACGTGACCGGCGGCCTCCACGCAGCGGCGAGAGCCGGCGGCGACGCGACGAACTCGGGCGGTAGCCGGTCCACCGGGATGCCCGCGGCCGTCGCCGCCCCGAGCGGTGGCCCGCCGGCCACGGCGCCCAGCGTGGCCCAGTCGCCGGTCGCCCGGGCGCGGCGGACGCCGTCGCTGCCGGCGACCGCGGTGGGCGCCTTGCTGGTGGCCATCCTCATTGTCGGTGCGGTGGCGACGACGTCCGCGCCGGTCACCCAGTGGCTCAGCGGCGGGCTACGACGTCGCCGCCGAAGGGGGGTGACGCCGACCGAGCGATGACCGGGAGTCCGCGGCTCCCGGCCACCGGTCCGACCCACTTTCTGTGCGCAAGACCTTTCTGTGCGCAAGACCACAGTGACGGCGTGGTTGGCATGCCACTGGTTCGCCGGCACTGACGTAATGCCCGGACAGCAGTCCGTGCATCCCTGCGTTGAAAAGGATATCCGCAATGCGGAAGAGAAGACTGTTCCTGGCCCTCGGCGTCTGTCTGGCGACGGTGGTCCTCACGACGGGCACGGCGTTGGCCGATCCCGTCCCCCCGCCGAACCCGCCCTCCGTCCCGTACCCACCGATAGAGATCGGTGGCGCGCAGACGCAAGAGGGCCTTACCGGCGACTTCTGCAACAACGTCGCCACTGGTGTCCCTCCCGGCAACTTCCCGCCCTGCGGGTCCTGGGATGTGGAAGGGTCGTCAACCGTCACCACGAGGGACCCGTCCGCGCACCCTGAATGCCAGAACATCCCCCGACCCCTCCAAGGCGGTGACGGTTTCAACCGGCTGATCCAGTTTCCCACGTGTTGGGATGCCGCCCGGGTGGTGACCTCCACTGATAGCGGCACCCGTCCCCCAGGATTCACCTATATCCCGGAGGCCACCGACGCTCTCACCTACGCGGTCCGCTCCGATGGAACTGTTCCCCTGAACCTCGATATCCCGACTCTGAAGAGAATCTACCAGTGCGATCCCGCGCTTACCTTCCCGTCTAACCCGAACGGGTTCAAGCCGTTGATCGGGCAGTTCGGTGCCGGGAACCGGACGTTGTTCTTCAACAAGCTCGGGATCACCGATTCAGCCACCTACACCACACAGTTCCCCTGCGTCAGGGACAAGGACTCGAACGGGGTCGGGCTGCTGGCAAACGACGGGCGCGTGCTCACCGACCCGGCAAACCTGATCACGTACTCGTCCGCGCCGTACCTGGCTCAGGTCAACCGGGTGGAGCAGGATATCCACGGCCTAGCAGTTCTCGGGTCGATCAACGGGATCCCGCCCGAGACCCTGAACCCGAGCTCGGCGATTTCGCGGCTTGTTTACAACGTCGTGCCAACCACCAAGGTCACCAGCCCGACCGGCCTGGGGACGATCAACGACTTGTTTGTCGGCCCGCAGTCCGAGCTCTGTAAGAACCCCACCCTGATCCAGCAACATGGCTTCAGCGTGGCCCCGAACTGCGGTGACACCAGCCTCGTGACGACCAATTAGTCCCCTACCTCTTCGTGGAAGTGAGTTCATCGTGCATAAGAGAAAACTATTGACGCGGCTGGGCTCGGGGGTGGTGGTGGCCGCGGTCACGGCGGGGTCGGCGTTGTTGGTGAGTGGGGTGGCCGGCGCCACCGTACCGACGGGCTCGCTGGGTACCGACACCCTCAACCCGGCGACCGGCGCCGACACGACCGCCATGAGCGGCACCACCTCGGCTCCCTGCCCGACCGGGACACAAGCGGTCAACCAGACAATCGTCGGGCCGGTACAACCGGACGGGACGGCTCCGGACTCCGCGACCTTCCCCGACAGCAACCCGTTCCCGGTTACCGGAACCACCAGCAGCAGCGCCGCTTTCTCCACCAGGTTCCCGTTTACCCTGCAGTTCTCCGACACCCTCGTCAACGACGCTGATCTCCGCGGCAAGACGATCCAAGTCGGTGAGTACCACGTGACTTTGCATTGCACCGATAACATCGGTCCGGCGGGGCAGCAGTTCGGCACCTTCACCGGAGGCCTCATCTTCGACACCCCGACGCACTACACCACCATTCCGACAGCTACCCCTACGCCTACGCCGACCCCGACCCCGACGCCGACCCCGACCCCGACGCCGACCCCGACCCCGA
>Ga0213873_10000080_pt1 | contig 19666 bp, 16 predicted proteins | sample VelepicomBERX_R3_FD_160067 | JGI IMG/M metagenome (GOLD analysis project Ga0213873, IMG submission 160067) | Rhizosphere microbial communities from Vellozia epidendroides in rupestrian grasslands, the National Park of Serra do Cipo, Brazil - RX_R3 | ecosystem: Host-associated > Plants > Roots >...
CGCTCGGACCTGACGCAGTTCTCGATCGTGCCACGCTCAACTCACCTCGGTGTGCGAACTCCTGGTGCCCCGGTCCCGCGCCCCAGTGTGCACAACCCGGCAAACCTGGGGGGCAGTCAGCGTCGCACAACCCGTCGCGAACAACCAGCAGTCTTGGGTGACGCCACGCGGGTCAGTCAGCGCGTCGGTGCGTCTGTCAGTGTCCCGCGCCGGCGCTCAGTCGCTGGCAGGCTGGCGCGCTCCGAAACGCGGGCGCTAGCTCCTTGTTGCTGGTCAGGTTCCGCATCTGGTCGCTGGCCGCACCGAGGTCGGGGCCGGCGAGGTGGCTGGCCTTCTGCACGAAGTCCGGGTCTTTCGCGTCCAACGCGGCGAGCCTCGCGCGCTGGCCGCCGACGGTCCCGGCCGCGGTGGTGAAGAAACCCACCGCGGTGTCCTGAACCCGCTTGCCGTCGACGATCCGCGGCTGGCCGAGCTGTTCGAGCTTGCGGGCGGTGGTGGCGAACGCCTGCTGGGCGATATCAGAGAACTCGAGCAGTCCGTCCTTCTGACCCTGCGGGGTCGGCTGCGCCTTCGCGATCGCGGACACTCCGGCGAGCACATCACCGAGACCACCGCAGAACGCACCCGCCCAGGCCACCGGGTCAGAACCCTGGGGGGCGGCCGGCTTGGGTGTGGGGTCGGCAGAGCCGCATCCGGCCAGACCCAAGGCGAGAGCCACGATGACGACGCGGGAGCGATGATCAGATGCGAGCACACCAGGAGTGTAGCGACGACCTGACGGTGCCCATGACCGAGGACTTACGCGATGACCTGGGCGGGCGGCGAGGTGTCCACCAGCGAGGTAGACCGCCGCTTGGACACCACCACCGCAACCACGATCACCGCCGCAGCGACCACGGCGATACCCACCCGCAGCGCAGCCGAGTTCCCGACCACCGAGATCGTGACGATCGCGGGCGCGATCAGCACCGAGACCAGGTTCATCACCTTGATCAGTGGGTTGATGGCCGGACCGGCGGTGTCCTTGAACGGGTCGCCTACGGTGTCACCGATCACGGTGGCGGCGTGCGCATCGGAGCCCTTGCCGCCGTGGTTGCCGTCTTCGACCAGCTTCTTGGCGTTGTCCCAGGCACCGCCGGAGTTGGCGAGGAAGATCGCCATCAGGGTGCCGGTGATGATCGCCCCGGCCAGGAAGCCGGCCAGCGGGCCGACGCCGAGGCCGAATCCCACCGCAACCGGGGACAGCACGGCGAGTAGGCCAGGGGTGGTCAGCTCACGCAGTGAGTCCTTGGTGCAGATGTCGACCACTCGCCCGTACTCGGGTCGCACCGACCCGTCCATGATGCCGGGGTTCTCGCGGAACTGCCGGCGCACCTCGTAGACCACGGCGCCGGCCGCCCGGGACACCGCGTTGATGGCCAGGCCGGAGAACATGAACACCACGGCGGCGCCGATGGTCAGGCCGACCAGGACGTTGGGCACCGAGACGTTGAACACCGCGTTCAGGTCCAGGTTCGCGGCCGCCGACCGGATGGCGTCGCGGTAGGAGCCGAACAGCGCGGTCGCGGCGAGCACCGCGGTGGCGATCGCGATGCCCTTGGTGATCGCCTTGGTGGTGTTGCCCACGGCGTCGAGCTCGGTGAGGATGGCCACCCCCTCGCCCTCGACGTCGCCGGACATCTCGGCGATTCCCTGGGCGTTGTCGCTGACCGGGCCGAAGGTGTCCATCGCGACGATGACGCCGACTGTGGTCAGCAGGCCGGTCCCGGCCAGCGCGACCGCGAACAGCGAGACGGTGACCGACACGGACAGCAGGTATGCCGTGTACACCGCGCCGCCGATCACCAGCGCGGTGTACACCGCCGACTCGAAACCGATCGAGATCCCGGACAGGATCACCGTGGCGGCGCCGGTCAGCGAGCTGGTGCCGACGTCGCGGACCGGTCGGTGCTCGGTGCCGGTGAAGTAGCCGGTCAGCCACAGGATGACCCCGGCCAGCACGATGCCGATGATCACGGCGACCGCTGCGGTCACCGCCGGGCTGCCGGGGATCTGGTCACTCGGCCGACCGTCGATCTGGGTGACACCGGCCAGGGCGCTGAAGGTGCTGGGCAGGTAGAGGAAGGCGGCTATCGTGCAGGACAGCGCCGAGATCGTCGCCGCGATGTAGAAGGAGCGGTTGATCGCGCGCAGTCCCGGCTCGCCGGCCCTCGCCCGGGTGACGTACACCCCGATCACCGCGGTCACCACGCCGACCGCCGGCACGATCAGCGGGAACAGCAGGCCCTTGAGACCGAATGCCGCGCTGCCCAGGATCAGCGCCGCGACCAGCGTCACCGCATACGACTCGAAAAGGTCGGCGGCCATGCCGGCGCAGTCGCCGACGTTGTCCCCGACGTTGTCGGCGATGGTGGCGGCGTTGCGCGGGTCGTCCTCAGGGATGCCCGCCTCGACCTTGCCGACCAGGTCACCACCCACGTCGGCGGCCTTGGTGAAGATGCCGCCGCCGACCCGCATGAACATGGCGAGCAGCGCGGCACCGAAACCGAAGCCCTCCAGCACCCGGGGGGCGTGACCGGCGTAGACCAGCACCACCAGGGAGGCACCGAACAGCCCAAGGCCCACAGTGGCCATGCCGACCACGCCACCGGTGCGAAACGCGATCCGCATCGCCTTCTCCCGGCCGCCGGACTCGTTGGACGCCGCCGCGACCCGGATGTTCGCTCGGGTGGACAGCCACATGCCCATGTAGCCGATCGACGCCGAGAACAGCGCTCCGGCCAGGAAGAAGACCGAGCGACCGACCCGCTCGCTGACCCCCTCGGCGGGCAGCACGAACAACACCAGAAAGACGACCACAGCGAACCCGGAGAGCGTCTTGAACTGGCGGTTCAGGTAAGCCGAGGCGCCTTCCTGCACCGCTCGGCCGATCTCCCGCATACGCGGGGTGCCCTGGGACGCGGCCAGTACCTCTCGCATCAGTACGGCGCCGACGGCCAGCGCGGCGAGAGCGACCACCGCGACTACACCGACAACGGTGTAGTCACCCCCGCTCAGCTCGAGACCCCCACCCTGGGTGAGGATGAACCCGGCCATCTGTCCTCCTGGTTTTCGTGCAGCGCACCACCGGGGCCGCCCCGCGAGACGGCCTCACGGCCGGCCAGTTTAGGCCTGCCGTCGCTGCTCACCTCCGCCGGTGTCGCTGGTGAGCACAATCGAGCGGCCCCACAGGGTGATCCGACCACCGGCCGGGGCCCTGCCGTGCGTGCGCCAGTCGCACCACCGCAGGTTTCGCGGACCGGCGATGGACGGCGCCCAGTCCCCGGTGAACGTCCGTTGCTGCCGGGCCGGTCGGGCTCGCAGGACCATGATCACCGTTTGGGTGCCGTCTGCGACATCCAGTGTCGTCTCCGGCACCCAAACCGTGATCACGCCGCCCTGGCGGTCGACCGGGTTTCACCCCGACTCGACAAGGGGTGCGCCCGTGGCCAGAAACCGGGGACACACCGTGAGCGTCGCCGTCCCGAGCCCCGTCGCTCCCCTGGCGGGAAGACGTTAGCGTGCGGGGCGAGGACGTGTAGGAGCGGGCGGGAGGTGGGAGGCCGGTGCAGCGCGGTGACGGGCGCGGGGAGGCCCTGCTGCGGCGGCTGCTCGCCGGCGGAGCAGGCAGTCCGACCCCCGCGTCGGGTGGTGAGTCACCGCTGCGGCACGTCACGACGATTCCCGGCCGGGCGGCGACGACGGTGGGATGGCCTTCCTGGGTGCCGGACCGGCTTCGCGAGTCGCTTGCCGCGGCGGGCGTGACCGCACCGTGGGCGCATCAGGTCGCCGTCGCGGAACTGGCTCGGGCGGGCCGCCATGTCGTGGTCGCTACGGGGACCGCGTCCGGCAAGTCGCTGGCCTACCAGCTGCCGGTGCTCGCCCATCTACTGGCCGACCAGCGGGCCACCGCGCTGTATCTCGCTCCCACCAAGGCATTGGGGGCTGACCAGATCCGGGCGGTGACCGCCCTGGGCTTGGCTGGGGTGCGGCCGGCCGGCTACGACGGCGACACCCCGATGGCACAGCGGGACTGGGTGCGCTCGCATGCCCGGTGGGTGTTCACCAACCCGGACATGGTGCACCACGGCCTGCTCGCCCGACATGACCGCTGGGCGCGCCTGCTCCGGCGGCTGCGTTTTGTGGTGATCGACGAGTGTCACGCCTACCGCGGGGTGTTCGGCTCGCACGTCGCCCTGCTGCTGCGCCGGTTGCGGCGTCTCGCCGCGCGCTACGGCGCGGCGCCGGTGTTCGTGCTCGCGTCGGCGACGGTCGCGGACCCGGGTGTCTCGGCGTCCCGGCTCACCGGTCTGGACACGGTGACCGTCACCGAGGACGCCTCCCCGTGCGGCGAGCGCACCGTGGCGCTGTGGGAGCCGCCACTGCTGGCGGAGCTGACCGGTGAGAACGGTGCGCCGGTGCGCCGCTCGGCGGGCGCGGAAGCCGCTCGGCTGTTGGCTGATCTGGTGATCGAAGGTGCCCGCACCGTGGTGTTCGTCCGTTCCCGACGGGGCGCCGAACTGACCGCGCTGGGGGCCCAGCGGGCGCTGAGCGCCGCCGCTGCGGATGGGCTCGCCTCCCGGGTGGCCGCCTACCGTGCGGGCTATCTCCCGGAGGAGCGCCGGGCGCTGGAGACCGCGCTGGACTCTGGGGAGCTGCTCGGGGTCGCCTCGACCAACGCGCTGGAGCTGGGGGTGGACATCGCCGGGCTCGACGCGGTGGTGCTCGCCGGTTATCCCGGCACCCGGGCGTCGTTCTGGCAGCAGGCCGGGCGGGCGGGCCGGGCCGGGTCGGGGGCGCTCGTGGTGTTCATCGCCCGGGATGACCCGCTGGACACCTACCTGGTGCACCACAGTGCCGCTCTGCTCGGTACGGCGGTTGAGGCCACTGTGCTGGACCCGACGAACCCCTACGTGCTGCGACCGCAGCTGGCCTGCGCGGCGGCTGAGCTGCCACTGACTGACGCCTGCGTCGAGGAGCTGGGTGGTGAGGCAGCCCGTGCCGTCGTCACCGACCTGGTCGCCGAAGGGACGCTGCGCCGCCGTCCCGGCGGCTGGTTCTGGGCCGGCGGCGCGGCGTCGCCTGGGCGCCGGAGTCCGCACCCCGAGGTCGACATCCGCGGTTGCGGCGGCCACCAGGTGACGGTGGTGGAGGCCGACACCGGCCGCCTGCTCGGCACTGTCGACCGTGAGTCGGCCTGCGCAGCGGTGCATCCGGGTGCGGTGTACCTGCATCGGGGTGACTCCTTCGTGGTCGACGAGCTGGATCTGGACTCCGGTGTCGCGCTGGTGCACGCCGAGGAGCCGCAGTGGCATACCTCGGCTCGCTCCACCACCGACATCCGCGTGGTATCGGTGCTGGGGGCGCTGCGGTCGGGCGGGGTGTCGGTGGCGCTGGGCGAGGTGGAGGTGACCTCGCGGGTGGTGGGCTACCTGCGGCGGCTGCCCTCGGGCCAGGTGCTCGACGCTGTGCCGGTGGAGCTGCCGCCGTCCACGCTGCGCACCAGGGCGGTGTGGTTCACGGTCCGCGAGGAGTCGCTCGAGGCCGCCGGGTTGGCCCCAGCCGCGTGGCCCGGGGCGTTGCACGCCGCCGAGCACGCCGCGATCGGCCTGCTGCCGCTGCTCGCCACCTGTGATCGGTGGGACATCGGTGGCGTCTCCACCGTGCGGCACCCGGATACCGAAGAGCCGACGGTCTTCGTGTATGACGGGCATCCCGGTGGCGCCGGGTTCGTCGACCGGGCTCACGCCGCGCTGCGACCCTGGCTCACGGCGACCCGAGATGCCATCGCTGCATGCGAGTGCCCGGTGGGCTGCCCCTCCTGCGTGCAGTCGCCCAAATGCGGTAACGGCAACGACCCACTGGACAAGGTCGGCGCGATCACCGTGCTCGACGCCGTGCTCGCCGCACTGCGCAGCTGAGGATGTACTCGCGATAAGGATCGCTGAGGCCCAGCCAGGGACCGATCCGCAACGATGCGGGAGCCGCTGTATCCTCGCCGCATATCGCCACGTGCCCGCCGGCTATCGTGTGACCATGTCCTCTCCCGCCGCGATTGGAAGACCGGCGCTACCTCCGTTGCCCGGTGCCGAGCCTCGTGAAATCCGCGCATCGTTGCACCCGGAGTACTGCGGGGAGCTCGGCCGGGGATTATCGGGAGGCGTTGGCCGAGGCCGGGCGGATGCTCGACCTGGAGGGCATCTACGACACGCTGGAGCATCGGCGGATGCGTTGGTGGATCACGCGGGACAAGCAGGAGCACCGCCGGGTCGTGCGGCGTGCCGTCGAACTGTTCACCGGGCAGGAACCGCCTGTGGATGAGTCGACGACCGTCACCGAGACCCGGTGTTTCGGGCTCCGCCTACATCCACAACAGCATCGACCAAGTCGTGATCTTCGGTTACTAAGGCGATCGAAAGTAGCTAGACCGACTAGCCGGGTTACTTGATGTAGCTGAGGCATGGGTCCTGAAGAATGCGCGAACAAGCTCGGGTAAGCGTTGGGGGCGCGGGAGCGCGGATTCAGCTTTGTCGCGCAGGTCGTTGAAGGACGTGATGGCGGTCTTGCCGACACGGTCATGTTCGACGTTCTTCCAGACTCATTCATCGGGATTGGGATCCGGTGAGTAGGGTGGGAGAAAGAACAGGCGAAGCCTGCCTTGGGTTGAGGCGGCGAGTCTTTGACCGCGCGGGAGCGGTGGACAGGGTGTCCGTCGATGACGAGGAAGACGATACCGCCGTCATCATGGAGCAGCTCGCAGCAGTAGGTGATGAACACGTCGGCGTTCATTTCTCCGGTGAAGGTCGTGAAGCGTATCGCCCCCTTGGCGGTGACCGCGTAGATCATGTTGATCGAGTGTCGGGTGCCGGTGGTCACCACGATCGGTGTCTGTCCGATCGGTGCCCACGTGGTACCGGAGTGGTAGTCCGAGCGCAGGGCGGTCTCATCGGCGAGGTACACGGTGGCGCCAACCCGCGCGGCTTCGTCTCGGATCGCTGGGTACTGCTCAGCACGCCGGCGGGCCACCCGCTCGGGGTCTTGTCGGGTGGCCCGGTGTAGCGGGCGCTGTGGTGACATCCCGACTCCTCGGAGGATCCGTCCCACCGAGCTGACTGAGAGCTCGACACCGAACCGTGTGGCGATGACCTGCCTCACCAGATCACGGGTCCATAGCGCGAAGTCCAGTTGATACCGCGCCGGGTTCGAACCGGCGATCATGGTGAACGGCATTCTCGTCTGCGCCCGAGTGAGTTTCGGTGGGCGCCCCGGAACAGGGTTCGCCCGCAAGGCCTCCGCGCCGCCTTCTCGGTACGCCGCGACCCACCCGAAAACCGTCGATCGGTTGAAGCCGAGACTGGCCGCGACATCCTCTGCCCGGGCGCCGTCCTCGATTTGCTCGCACGCCCGAACCCGAATCGCTTCCAGTGTGGCGTGATCCAGCTTTCGACCATCGTTATCCCGCATGGGAGAATTAAACCACAAGTAGGCCACCGAGTCCACCTGCTTTCGATCTCCTTGGTAACGTCGGTGACCCGCGACTGTCTGAGGCCGGCTACCCTCACTGCGCGGAATGCCACGTTCGTGTCCTTGGTGGCAGTGGTCGCCGACACCACAGCGTACCTGCCAGAACTTGCCGGATTCGTATTCGTGACAATGCTCGCGGCCACGGTAACTAGCGTCTTCACGGCGAGAAATGACGTGTCACGTGTCCCTCATCCTCGTCTGCCTGAGCTGCTACTGTACAACGGCGTCGAAAAGTGTTCGCTACAGTCTGGCACTCCGAGCTGTGGAGTCCTTGGATGGTCTGTCTGTCAAGCTCGGGTACGGAACTGGTGAGTTCGCGAAATCAAGTGTCGCGTGTTTGATGCTGCCCACCCAGTGAGTTCAGCGGGTGTGATCACCGGCTGGTGGCGGGTCCAGGTTCCGCCGAGCTCGTGACTAGCGACCAAGGATCCCTAGCCGAGCCGACCCGTTGATGCGCCGATGTACCCGAGCGTGGCGCTTGCATCGAGCGCACCACCGGCTAGGAAGCTTCCCTCGCTCCTTCCGTCGTCTTGCCTGATTTGCTCAACAACGGCCAATGCGGAAAATTCTCCGAATGGCTCCTTGGTGTCATAGGATGAGCGACCCGGCGCTTGCTGTTCACGGAAACCGTCAGGGCTAAAGTCTCCGGGTGTGGCGGCCGGCCCAGCGCGTGCTCGGCCGGTCGCCGCACCTAGACCACTAAGCCACCCGCCCGGCTGCGCTGTCACGTCTACCAGCACGTCCCAGCCGAGTGTCCGGCAGGACACCAGCTGTACCCGCATCCGGTCGGTGACTCGGCGGGCCTGGGTGCAGGTGTACTGCTCACCGGCGAGAACCTGCCCGGCTCCCGCCAGCGCGGCCAGATCAGCTGCCGACTCGACTTGATGGCGGACGACCACCGCCTCACCAAGGCGCAACCCGAACACCGCCATGCTGACCAGCACCGCGATGGCTCCGGCCGCCCACACCGTGGCCACACCCCGGTCGCCATCGACGCATGCCGTCATGGCACGTTTCCAGGTTCCAGTACCGCCGGTTCCAGTACCGCTGCCGCCTCGGCCCCGACTTCGATCCCGGGCAACAGCCCCGCCACCGGATTCGCCGACACTCGGGCGGTGATCTCGTCACCACGGACGGTCACCGTTACCACCGCGTCGTGCGGGGCGATCCGCCGGGCGAGTTCCTCGGCGCGGTCCTGTTCACCTCGCGCGGTCAGCCGGGCCGCCTCCCGAGCGGCATCGACGCAGCGTAACTGCGCGGCCACCGCCGACACTGCGGTCAGCACCAGGGCGAGTACGAAGACCAGCGAGCACAGGGCGAGCGCCGCCTCCACGGTGACCATGCCCCGGTCGCCGGGAGGCGTTTTGTCGGCTCGGCCGACGGGAGCCATCAAAACTTCACCGACAGCGCCCGCTGCACCAAATCGTTGAGTGCGCCGACGATCGTGTCGCCGGTCACCACCTTGTAGAGGACCGCCGCGAAGGCCGCTGCGGCGATCGTCCCGATCGCGTACTCGACAGTGCTCATGCCGGCCTCGCCGCCCACCGCACCGGCCAGGCGGGCAACCACCAGCCGCCACCGTCGTGTCGCCACGCTGCATTCGATCGTCATCGGTCAACTCCTGTCTGTCTGGGAAAACACCGGTTGGGCACGCGAACAATCTGTCTCACCACTGCCGCACCAGGCCAGCGGCCAGTCCGATCAGCACCGGCACGACGCCGATCGCGAGGAAGGCGGGCAAGAAGCACAGCCCCAGCGGGGCCGCAATAAGCACCCCGGCCCGCTGCGCTCGGGCTTCGGATCGCTCTCGGGCTCCCGCTCGCACCTCCGCGGCCAGCCTGACGAGCGATTCGGCGAGTGCGCTGCCGCTGCGACCGCTGCGTCGGGCGGCCTTCGCCAACCGCGCCGTCGCGGTGCATTCCAGGGCGGGCCGCCAGGCCTGCGTGGGGTCAGCGCCCAGGGCGAGCAGTTCCGCAGTCCGGCGCAGCGCGGGCCCGGCTGGCGCGTCGAGCCCCTCGGCGACCGCGCGCACCGCCACCGGGACGGGCATCCCGGCCCGCAGGCAGGCCGCGAGCAGCTCCCACGCCCCGGCCAGTGCCAGCGACTCGACGCCGGTGCCGGTGCCGGTGCCGCGTCGTGCCCACCGAGTGACCCCACGCTGAGTGATCCCGCGCCCAATCACCCAGCGCCCAATCACCCAGCGCCCAATCACCCAGCGCCCAATCACCCAGCGCCCAATCACCCAGCGCCCAATCACCCCGCGCCCACTCACCCAGCGGGTGCCCGAGGGTGAGTCTGTGGTTGGGTCTGCACGGGCAGCCGGGACCGGCCGGGGTAACCTCGACCGCAACCTTGATCGGGGCACCGCCGGACCGGGCGCCATCACCAGCGCCCCCGCCACCAGCAGCATCGCCAACAGTTGCGCTGTCATGCCGGCACCGCCCCGGACACCAGCCGCGCGCTCCACTGCACGCCGACGCAGACCGCAGCTGTGCCGATCACCAGAAGAACCTGGCCCACCGGGGTCTCACACAGCACGTGCAACGGAGCGGCACCCAACGCGTGGCCCAGCGCCAGCCCGAGTAGCGGCAGCCCGGCCAGCACCGATGCGGTCGCTCGGGGACCGGCGAGCCGTGCCTGCACCTCGGCGGCGAAGCGCACCCGATGCTCGGTATCGGAACGGACCGCCTCACACAGGTCCGCGAGCGGAATCCCGTAGTGGTCGGCCAGCGACCATGCATCGGCAAGCCGGCCCAACCACGAGCGCAACGATGCGGGACCCGCGCTGCGCAGCACCGCCGGGACGTCGCCACCGAGGGCGGCCGCAGCGGCCGCCGCGGACAGTGCCCGGAAGACGTCGGTGGGCACGTTGGGGGACACTTCGGTGGGACTGTCGGCGTGGGTGTCGGCGGCCGCCCTGACCGCGTCGCCGGGATGTGCCCCGGCGCGCAGTTCCGCCACCAGTACCCCGAGTGCATCGGATAACCCAGTGGCTGCCGTGGCTGTGGCCCGGCGGTCCCGGCCGGCCCGCCAGCGCGCGGTGGCGGTGCCGGTCACCATGGCGGCGGCGAGCGAGCCACCGGGGCCGGCCAGCAGCGCACCGATCCCCGCAGCCAGGGCCAGCGGCAGCAGACCGCAACGCCGCGCGGTCCAACTTCTTCCGGCAGCGGCCATCTGGGTTCGCAGCCCTCGGCGGCGCAGCTCGGTGAGTCGGCTGCGGCCCACCTCGGCAGGCCAGCACAGCGCCCCGGCCGCCAGCGTGGCTACCGCGAGGCTCAGCACGCCACACCCCCGCCTTGGCCGTCGGCCGAGCCGACGAGATGCGCGCCGTAGAGCAGATCGTGCAGGCGCCGCCGCCCCGGTCCCCAGCGCCCGTCCTGCCAGGCGGGGAGCACGCGAACCAGGTCGTCATCGCGCTCCAGCACACCGACGGCGGCCAGTCTTCGCGCCCCGTCGCGTCGCACCACGTGCAGCACCACGTGCACGGCGGCGGCGAGCTGGCTGTGCAATGCGTGGCGCGCCATGCCGCCCAGCGCGGCCAGCGCTTCCAGCCGAGCGGGCACCTCGGCGGGGGAGTTCGCGTGCAGGGTTCCGGCACCCCCCTGGTGCCCGGTGTTGAGTGCGGCGAGCAGCTCACACACCTCCGCCCCGCGCACCTCCCCGACCACCAGGCGGTCCGGCCGCATCCGCAGCGCCTGGCGCACCAGGTCGCGCAGCGTCACCTCACCAGCTCCCTCGACGTTGGGCTGCCGGGCGGTCAACCGGACGACATGCGGGTGCCCCGGCGCGAGTTCGGGCGCTTCCTCCACGCACACGATCCGCTCGCCGGCGGGTACGCAACCCAGCAACGCGGCGAGCAACGTGGTCTTTCCACTACCCGTGCCGCCGACGACGAGGAAGGCCAGCCGCGCGGCGACGATGGCCCGCAGCAGTCCACCAGCCTCGGGCGACACGCTGCCCACCTCCTGCAGCGCATCCAGCCCGTGGGTGGTCGGACGCAGTACGCGCAGCGAGATGCAGGTGCAGCCGGTGGCGACCGGCGCCAGCACGGCGTGCAGCCTGACTCCGCCGGGCAGCGGAGCATCGACGTAGGGCGAGGCGTCGTCCAGTCGGCGCCCCGCGGCCAGTGCCAACCGCTGGGCCAGCCTGCGCACCGCATCGGTGTCGGCGAAGCGCACCTCGGTGCGACGCAGCTCCCCGGCCTGCTCGACCCATACCTCCTCGGGCGCGTTGACCAGCACGTCGGTGGTGTCCGGATCGGCCAGCAGCGGTTCCAGCGGGCCGGCTCCGACGAGCTCTTGCTGAAGCTCGCGCAGTGCCGAGAGCACCTGCAGATCGGCCAGCACACCATCGGACTCGGCCCGCACCGCGGCCGCTACCGCGCTCGGAGTGACGGCGGCGCCGGCGGCGGCCAGCCGGTGCCGCACCCGGTCGACCAGCTGTCCTGAGAGCATCGGGGCCGCACCGGTGCCGGTCTGGTGCTCGGGCGTCATCACGCCGCCCCGCCCCGCGACCGGCCGGAGCCGTCGAGGACCGCCAGCACCTGGCGGGCGGCGGTGGCCAGCGGTCCCCGGGAGCGGCCCGGCACCGCACCGCGATCCAGTGCACCGGCCAACCCGGGCTGCGGCCGCATGGCGGCGAGCAGGGGAAGGTCCAGGGCCCGGCTGACGTCGCTGGGAGTGATCCCACCCGGTGCCGGTCCCCGCACCACCAACTGCAGCGCAACCCCGTAGCGCAGCACGCGCGCCGCCACCGTCGCCGCCGCCGCGCAGGCCCGCACCTCCGCCGGCACGACCAGCACCACCAGATCCGCGCTCTCCAACGCTGCGGTACCCGGCTCGCAGGGATGCCGGGGCACATCGCACACCACCGTCTCCCCGGCGCGGCGTCCGGCGCCGCACACCGTGCGCACCGCCACCCCGTCTGGTTCTGGCCCGTCCCGGCCGTAGTCCGATCGACCGTAGGACAACACCGTGAGCCCGCCCCGGCTGCCCAGGTGTGGCGTGGGCAGTGCCGCGTGCAGTGCCGAGGCCGGCACGCGGCCGCCGCCCAGGGCGAGCCCGGACCAGCGCAGCCCGTCCGTGTTCTCGGCGCCCAGCGCGAGGTCCAGGCCGCCGCCCAGCGCGTCGCAGTCGACCAGCATGGCGTGGCGTCCTGACTCGGCCACCGCCACCGCGACGGCGGTCGCGAACACCGACGCCCCGGAGCCACCGCGCCCGCCGAGCACCGCCAGCACTCGTCCCGGGTCGGCCGGCGCCTGGCTCGCGTCGGCCAACGCGCCCACCAGCCAGGTTTCCGCATCCGGCAGCACGGCTACGTGCTGGGCACCCACCGCGACCGCGCACCGCCAAGTGTTCGGATCACCGTCCGCAGAGACGATCACTACTCCGTCTCTGCGAGGTAGGCCGGCGCCGGCGTTAGCCGTGGCCGCTTCGATGTCCAGCAGGAGCAGCGGGGCGTGGTTCCACTGTTCCCGAACCGCCCCGAGGTCGGTGACCCGGTGCGGATCGCACCCCGCCGCCGCCGCGAGCCGGGCGACCTCGTCGGCCAGCCCACCCGGTGTCATGATCATTACTGGACGTCGGGTGGTTGGGTGTCCACCGCTTGTACCCACTGTCGCCCCCGCGGCTCCCGGCCCCGTGCTGCCCGGGGCGTTCGGTGTCACTGTCAGCTAGCCGGGGCCGGCCGGGCCAGCACCTTATGATCAACATGTGGACAGCGGGGATGATGTGGATGGCCGTGTGCGGGCGGATGGCGCAGCCGGCTTGAATCGTGTAAAGCGGGCTGAATGGCGCAGCGATGAGGAGTTCGGACCCGGGACGACCCCCGCCAGGAGACGGGGGTCGCCAGAGAATGTCAGCCCAGGGGGGTCGGGTTGACATTCCTCCGGCTTCACCAACCGGATGAGCAAGCATACCCCCCGGCCCCACTCCAGGGGCGGCGACCGCCGGTCGTGGTCGGTGTCGTTGCCGGAATCTCGTGCGTCGATCGGCCGGCACGTCGAACCATGGGGCTCGTCCGACCACGGGCGTTGCCTCCTATGCTGCGCGCCGTGAGCTCTTCTGGCCCGGGCTCCTCGGGCGTCGCGGCATTCTTCGACTTGGACAAGACCATCATCGCGAAGTCCAGTGCGTTCATGTTCTCCCGAGCGTTCTTCCACGAAGGTTTGATCAACCGGCGGGCGGTGCTCAAGAGCAATTACGCCCAGTTCATGTACCTGCTGGCCGGGGCCGACGCCGAGCAGATGGAGCGGATGCGCGCGCACATCACCGCCCAGTGCGCCGGTTGGGACGTCGCCCAGGTGACGTCGATCGTCGAGGAGACCCTGCACGACGTGGTGGACCCGCTGGTCTACGCCGAGGCGACCGAGCTGATCGCCGCGCACCGCCGGCGTGGCGAGGACATCGTCGTGGTGTCGGCCTCGGGAGCGGAGGTGGTGCAGCCGATCGCCAAGATGATCGGCGCGACGCATACTCTGGCCACCCGCATGGTGACTCACGATGGTCGGTACACCGGCGGGGTGGAGTTCTACTGCGCTGGAGAGAACAAGGCACTCGCCGCGCGGCAGCTAGCCGAGAAGCAGGGTTACGACCTGCAACGCTGTCACGCCTACTCTGACTCGATCACGGATCTGCCGCTGCTGGAGACGGTCGGCCACCCGACGGCGGTGAACCCGGACCGGGGGCTGCGCCGGGAGGCGCTCCAGCGGGGCTGGCCGGTGCTCGCGTTCTCCAACCCGGTGTCGTTGCGGACCCGGATCCCGGCGCCCTCCGGCGCCCAGATCGCTGCGGCCGTGGGGTTGGGAGCGGTGGCCGCAGCCGGCGTTGCATGGTACGGACTGCGGCGGCGGCAGCGGTGAGCCGACTCGGCTCAACGGGTCTTCGCCTACCTCCAACGGGTGGTCCTTGCTGGAGGTTTGTGCGAAGAGTAGTCGCAGTGGTGTCCTGATCGGGCCTCTTGCTGTGCCCGCGGTCACGGAGTAGACATGACGGCACGGACCTTTAGCAGGCCAGGGGCGGTGCGGCAGAGAAGTACCGTCCACCCCAGCTAGGGCTCCGTGCACGGACGCCGGGCACCCCACGCGCAGCACGCCGCGGGAGGCTTGTCGTCAAGGGTCTGCGTGCCGGGTCCTCTGGGGACACGGGCGCCGAGACGCCGTTGGGTGCGACACGAGTTGCACGCTTGGTACCCCGGCGGTCCGTGCGGACTGCGGCGCTGCTGGAGGCCTTCTGATGGGTTTCCGGTAGCGCCGCCGTCACTCTCCCCCCGCCGCCGCGTCGGCGATCGCGAGGGCTTCCCGCGCTCCTGCGGTCAGCGCGGTGCAGCAGTGCAGGATCCACCTTCCTACCCCCGCCGCGCCACCGCTTGCGAAGCCGGCCGCGGCCGCCCGGTACTCCCGCTCACGGCGCAGATGAGCGACCTCCGGCACGACCAGTCCCTTGGCGTCCAGCCCGCTGGACACGACGGTGAGCCGGGCTGCGGCTCTGGCGACCACGCCGTTGCCCCGCGCGAACGGTGCCAGCGCCAGCAGCTCGCCGTGCACCACCGCGACGAGCACCGGTGCCGCGACCCGACTACCTTCGGTGACCAGTTGGGCCAGCTGGTCGAGCCGGGCGGTGATGTCGAGCGACGGGTCCGGCCGTCCCAGCTGCGGCTCAGCTGCCAGGTCGGCTGCGGCGAGCACGTGCAACCGGGCCAGGGTCTGCAGCGGAGCCCGCCGCCAGGTGCCCAGCATCCCCCCCAGCGCCTGCGCCACCCGCAGCGCGCCGGCCAGCACCGGGTCGCGCACCGACCCGTCGCCGGCCACTGTGGTGCTACCACCGTCCAGCGCGGCCGAAGCCCGGGCCGCGCGCACCGCCGCCTCGGCTGCGGTGGCCGGCCAGCGGCGCTGGTTAGCCGGGTGCCGGTGTACCGCGCTCACCGCGTCGCGGACCCGCGCGACGGCTTCCCCCACGCCGGGCAGGTCCATCAGCGGAGCTGACATGTCTTCGGGCACCCCGGCGACCCTAGTCCGCCGGCCGCATCCCGCAACGGCCTTCGACTCACCACGTCGCACCGAGGACTCGTGGTCTCACGTCTATCCTATACGTTCCGCTTCGCGCCTATCGGAGGTACCCGGGAATATGGTGGCCGGCTCGTGGTGGCTGCCTGAGGCAGCGATGCGGGCGTGATCGGGCATGATCGCGGCCGACGGTTCGGATGGTGGAGAGCCGGTGGTCGGTCACGAGGATTGAAACAGGGCTCTCCAGCTCGATTCCGGAGGCCTGAGCCTATGCGATGTCAAGGGTAGGCGAAACGATACTCGGGTCTCAGTCCGTTCGCAGCCCCAAAATGAACACCAGAAGATCAACCAGTGAGTCCGAAGATCAATTCTCACTGTTGCTTGAGGGGTTCGCGTCTGGGCGGGCGCCGACCACGGTTGGGTCTGGCGGCTCTTCGCCAATGCAACGATTGCACTCGAAATCGTGCGTCAGTGTATCGTACCCGGGTACTGGACCCTCTTTGGAGTGTCATCGCTGAGGGGATAGTGCGGGCGCGACGGGGGTTGTGGTCTTTGTGATCGTCTTTCAGGTCGTTTTCGGCGTGTTCGGTCGAGTTTCACCCGTAACCGGGGTTGGGGTGGAGTCATCCCTTTCGTCCCATGGTGGCGGGCATGAAGCGGCGCGGTCGCAGCGGGACGGGGGCGGTCACGAGAGCGACTACGCCACCGGCGACGCCCGGACTGGTGCGTTGGCGGGCCTCGGTCGCGGCATAGCCGGATCCGAAGTCGGCTGCGGCCGGACCTGGGCGCTGGACGTGGTCGAGCGTTCCGATGTCGGTTGTTGTGAGGCTCGTTCGTCCGAGAAAGAGTGCGCTCCCGAGTGGTCGGTTCCTTGGTTCGGACAGTGGAAAGATTCGCGAGGATTGGGTTGTGTCAGCGCTTTCGTTCGTTGTTGAAGGGGTAATCCGTGCGCTTCCAAATATTAGGCCCTGTCGAGATGCTTGGAGCTAATGGAATCGTCGCTATACGGGGGGCGCGCCAGCGGACGTTGCTGGCCCTCCTTCTCGTCAACGCCGCAGAGACGATGACCAAAGATCAGCTTTGTGATGGGCTCTGGGGGGACAATGTACCGATCAACGTCGATAACGCGTTACAGGCCTCGGTCATGAGGTTGCGGGGAACCCTCAAGGAGAATTTCGGTGAGCAGGACGTCGCGTGTCGACTGCTCACCAGGCCGACGGGGTACTGTTTCGACGTCGACAAGTGCGAGGTTGACGCGCATGTCTTCGAGAGCTTGGTGAACAAGGCGCAGGCCGAGATGCGGACCGACCAAGCGTACGCACTGTCTCTGCTTGAGCGTGCGCTGGCGCTGTGGAAAGGTCCTCCGTTGCAGGGTGTCATCGATGGGGCGATCAGTCGGAGCGCCACGCTCCGACTGGAGGATCGCAGACTTTCCGCACTCGAAGACCGCTTTCTGCTCGCTACCTCGCGCGGAGTGTCTTCAAGTGTGATCAGCGAGCTGAAGGCGGCGGCCCACATGCACCCGTGGCGGGAGCGTATCATCGAACTGTTGATGATTTCGTTGTATCGAGTCGGGCGCCAGGTTGAGGCCGTGCAGGTGTACAACCAGGTACGTAACCAACTGGTGGAGGAGCTCGGCATGGAACCGTCTCCACTGCTCCAGGCAAGACTGCGCGCCATCCTCAAAGGGGCGCCTCAATGAGACCTCGGTGCACGCATCCCATGACCCCCGCTCAGTTTCGTGCGCAGACACCGCCTCGAGGTCCGGGCGGGGCAGCTGCCACGTACTTGATGTCACTGTCCGTGAGATCTGGGACAGGACTGTCACAGTGTGCGGAGGTGCCACCTCCATCACTTCTCATAAGGCGTTCGCCACGCGGAAGACCTGAAGGAAGCCACTGATACCGGCGCCGTGCGAGAAAGCGATGTACTCGGGCAGCGCCACCGGGTTCCACTTATTTTTGTAGGCGAGCTGAGTCTTGGCCGGGTAGACCGACTCGCCATGGGCTCCGAGCTGGTGGACCAGCCAGCGGAACCAGCGGCTGTGTGAGCCGGCCTCCAGCTCGGGGTCGAGCCCGGTGAAGGGAGTGAAGCCGAAGTGCAACCATGGCACGTGCTCGGCCTGGAACGTGTCGATGGCGGTCTTGTTGATCGCCTCCATTATCCCGGGCGGCCCGTCCGGGAGGCGACGGCTCAGATCGTGCAGCCAACCTGGCCGGTCACCGTACACCGGTGAGTAGGAGATGTAACCGGCCAGCTCCTGGCCCAGCAACCCGATGAACAGCCGACGGTGCTGCTGAGCTGAACCGCCGTACTCGCCGACCAGGAACTCCAACGGCTTCGCGTGCTTACCCTTGCTGCGCAACCATCGGGCGTCCAGGGCAGCCATCTGCTCAGGCCACCGGGTCTGGTCGACCTCCCGCACGGTGAGCCCGGCACGCACCGCACGGGAGATCTTGTTGCGCAGCTGCATGAACCTGGATCCGCGCAGCGTGCAGGTGGACAGATCCACCATATATGAGGAACCGATCTGGTTGGTCGTGAACCCTCGCTCCGCGTAGTATCCGAGATCGTAGGTTTGCAACTGAACGGCGACCACCTTGCGCCGCCGCGACCGGGCGTACTGGAGGAACCGGTCCAGCAGCTGCGCATAGCCGACTTCTGCGGCGAACGCGCCGCCGAACTGGACCAGGTACCGTCCGGAACGACGGTAGGCTATCACCCCGTCCAGTCCGGGCACGGTGAAGTAGCTGTTTCCACTGTTGAGAGCCAGGAACGCGCTCGGGTTGTCCGAGTACTTCTCCAGCGCCTGCCGCACGGTCTCCAGCGGAGGGGACTGAGGTACGTTGACACCTGCGGAATCATTCATGTGATCGACCTCGCTCGTATACTTGACGGATTCGGCCTGCCGCATCTGGTCGGATGGCGCAACGGAGTCTGACGCTAGTTGACCTGGCGACCCAGATGGCGCCAGAACGGGTCGCGCAGGGCGCGGCGCAGGATTTTCCCAGTCGGGTTGCGCGGCAGGCTCTCGACGAAGTCGTAGCTGGTGGGAACCTTGAAGTCGGCCAGCCGTCCTTTGAGTGACATGATGAGTTCGCGCGCAGTGGCGTGCGCGTTCGGCCGGAGCACCACGCAGGCGTGGACGGCCTCCCCCCATCGCTCGTCCGGGATGCCGATGACCGCCACGTCCGCCACCGCCGGGTGCCTGCTGAGCGCGTCTTCCACCTCAGCGGGGTAGATGTTCTGACCGGCCACGATGATCATGTCCTTGATCCGGTCACCGATGAACAGGTACCCGTCGTCATCGAGGTAGCCGGCGTCACCGGTGTGGACCCAGCCGTCAACGAGTGTCTGCGCAGTGGCTTCCGGCAGCCGCCAGTACTCCAGCATGCGGGCCGGTGTCCGGACGCAGATCTCCCCGACCTCGCCGGCGGGCAGCACTCTACCGGTCCCGTCGACGATCTTCACCGCGACGCCCGGGTATGTCTTGCCGGCCGCCCCGAGTAGTGGGCTGTCCGGGTAGTGGTCAGCCGGTGGCAGGCATGTCGCCACGGTGCCGGTCTCAGCGCTGGCGTAGATCTGCAGAAACTCACAGCCGATCACGTCCAGGCACTGCCGCAGCAGGCTCTGCGAGATCGGCGAGCCGCCGTAGACCACCTTGCGCAGCGACCGGAAACCGGCCGGGTCGGCGGTCGGCTCGGTGAGCAGCATCTGCAGCATGGCCGGCGCCACGAAGGTGATGGTGACGCCGAGCCGGTCGATCAGCTCCAGGGCCTCCTGGCTGACGAACATCCGCATGACCACGTTCGTCACGCCGGCGGCGAAGCCATGCATGGCCCAGGACAGGCCGGCCATATGCAGCCCCGGCAGCGAGATCAGGCTGATGTCCTCGGGCCGCCAGTCCATCCAGTCCAGGCCGTGTTCGGCCATCGCCGCAGCGAAGGTGAAGAAGGTGCGGTTGGGCAGCACCACACCCTTGGGTAGGCCGGTGGTGCCGCTGGTGTAGATCTGCACGACCGGGTCGGCGGGGTCGGCGATCCGGCCCGGGTCGGTGTCCGGCTGGTCGGCCTTCCAGGCCAGGAACCCGGCGGCGCGGTC